>Ga0075425_100000320_pt1 | contig 44130 bp, 69 predicted proteins | sample SoiMethybrSBSTD4_FD_75300 | JGI IMG/M metagenome (GOLD analysis project Ga0075425, IMG submission 75300) | Bulk soil microbial communities from a Populus tree surrounding site in Tennessee, USA - Soil MetaG P. TD hybrid SBSTD4 | ecosystem: Environmental > Terrestrial > Soil > Tree plantation... | reverse complement strand
TGATCAGGCCCTCGCCTTCGTCCTCGAGGAAGAAGGCGGAGTCGCGAACGATGCCGCGGACGCGGGCGGGCTGACGAAATTCGGGATCTCCTCGAGAGAATATCCCGAAGTCCGCCTCTCGACATTCTCTCGAGAACAGGCGATCGCGATTTACAAACGGGACTTCTGGGACCGCCTGAAATGCGACAACCTGCCCTGGCCCGTAGCGCTCGTCTTATTCGACACGGCCGTGCAACACGGTTCGACCAACGCCTCGCGATGGCTGCAGCAGGCCCTCAATGTGAAGGCCGACGGGATCATCGGCGATATCACCACACGTGCGGCCTGGGCGACATCCCTCGCCGCTCTGGAAGATCTGCTGTCCGCCCGCGCCTTCTGGTATGCCGGCTGCGGCGGTTTCCTCCACTTCGGCCGCGGCTGGATGCGGCGCCTGTTTCGTCTCCACTCCGAAATCGAGAAAGGATTCGCATGAACAAACTGCTTAGCAACATCACCCATGTTCCCTCGTCTCTGGCCGGGGGCGCCCTGGCAGGCCTGGGCGCACTGCTCGCTCTGCTCAATCCGAATACGCCCATCGGCGGCATCGTCCAGGAAGTGGCCGCCGCGCATCCGAAAGTCGCCGCGGGTCTCGCGGTTGTCGCCGGACTGGGATTGATCTTCGGCGTGGGACCGAAAGAAGACAACTCGAAATAACATGCCGGAACTGGATCGCCAAAAGACCGAAGAATTCATCCGCCTGCACGCCCAACATGCGCGATGTGAAAAGCGGATGAAGGAACTGAAAGCGGAACTCCTGCCGCAGATCGTTGACGGCGCAACATCCTCGACAGAGCTGCCCTTCCTCCTAGTGAATCAGCCGCAATCGAAAAAGCAGCCGGACTGGAAAGGTTACGCGCTCGCGTTACTTCTCCGGCTCTACGCCCGATCGAAGGACCCGGAAGCCAAAGCCGCAGCGGAACTGGAACGCGTCGACCAAAGCTGGGAGAAAAAAGAAAGCCCCGCCCTGCACGTCGTGATCAACAAAGACTTCGCCGGCTCGCTCGAGTCGCGCCCGAAAGTCATCCTCTTCACCGCGTAGTCCCCTTCACAATTCATGAAGCTCGCCCCGTTTCCGGGATTCCTTTCTCCGTCCTATCCCGCACAATCCGTCTTTCTTGATTCCTCGAGGACCGTCAATTTCTACCTCGAGCAAATTGAATCCGGAAGCGGACGTTCGCCCGCGGCACTGATCTGGACACCCGGCAAGATTCTCTTTTCGACACTCGGCGCCGGGCCTGTGCGCGGACAGTTCACCGCACCCGATGGGTTTCTCTATGCGGTCGGAGGCTCGAATCTCTACCGGGTGAATGCGGCCGGGACCGCGACATCATTGGGCTCGGTCGGCAACGACAACCGGCCCGTGTCCTTTGCGGCATCGGCTACCGACATCGGCATCATTTCCGCGGGCCTGGGCTACTACGTCAGAGGCGGTGTCCTGACCCAGATCACGAGCGCGGGCTTTCCTCCCAATGCGTTGAAGATCGGCTACTCCGATGGCTATTTCATCGTGCTCGCCGCGGACGGCTACTTTTACATCTCCGCACTGAGAGACATCACGTCCTGGTCCGCACTGGACCGGGGGACGGTGGAATCCTCAGCGAACACCCAGGTCACGATGTTGATTGACCACCGCGAAGTGGCGATCTTCGGCGACAAGATCACGCAGTTGTTCGATGACACCGGCGCGGAGTTTCCCTTTGAACCCTCACCGGCCGGCATCATCCAGGTCGGCTGCGCGGCACGCTTCTCTCCGGCACGTTTGGACAATTCGTTTTTCTGGCTGGGTGCGGACGAACACGGACAGGGCGTGGTCTGGAGAGCACAAGGCTACTCCCCCAAACGCGTATCGAATCACGCCATCGAATACGCGATTCAAAATTATGCGCGCATCGATGACGCCGTGGCCTTTGCCTACCAGTGGCTCGGGCATTCCTTCTATCACCTGACGTTCCCTTCAGCGAATGCCACGTGGGTCTATGACGTAGCCACGGACGACTGGCACGAACAGTTGTACTGGAACGGCGCCTCTTACGACGCCGACCTCGGTTTGCACTACGCGTTTGCGTTTGGCAAGCACCTCACGGGCTCGCGATCGTCGGCGAAAATTTATCAACTGTCCGCGACGACCTACACCGATGAAGGCTCGACGATCCGCCGCATGCGCCAGGCCCCACATTTGGGGAAGAACACGAACGGCTATATCTACGACGGGTTTCAACTGGATCTGGAGCCGGGAAAGGGACTCGTCTCCGGACAGGGCTCCGATCCCACATTCGCCTTGCAGTGGTCCAATGACGGCGGCAAAACGTTTCCCTTCGAGCGATCGATTGGTGCGGGAAAGCTGGGCGAATACAAAGTGCGCGCGAAAACGACACGCCTGGGCTCGGCACGGGATCGTGTCTTTCGGGCCGTCTTTACGGATCCGATTCCCTGGCGCATCTGCGGGGCATCGATTGCCGCTCGCGCGCTCGATAATTAGATGAAGCTCTCGAAAGCGCCGATTGATACAGCGCTGGCACCGGAGCTGGGCATCATCCGCTCGAAGCCCTGGTTTCTCTGGCTCGGCGCATTGGTGCGTGCCGTCAATGATGCTTCTCCGCTCAATGGCTCGGCGACGTTTGCATCCTCGAATACGTTAACCGTCACCTTCGACAAGCAAGAACCCGACACGGACTATCGGGTCACGATATCCGTGAATGCGAACGAAACCGTCTGGGTCACGAACAAAGCCAAGACCGGCTTCACGCTGAATTCTTCCAAAACTAACTCGACCGCAACCGTCGATTGGATGCGGGCACGATAACCCCACCGAAATAACACACTCATGATCAGTTCAGGACCCACACTCTCGACCGTTGGCGCCGGAGCCGGTGCCGCCAGCGTTGGCGCCTCCGCCGCGGCCGCGCTTCCGGTGATGTTTTCCGGATTCGGTTCCGGCCGCAAGACATCCGACCTCTGGAATCAAAGTTTTCACGATCGCATGGTCGGCAAACTCGGATCGCTCCAAAGCCCGCAGGATCTCCTCAGCTGGTGGTCCGAGTATTTGAATGGCGCTCAAGAGTTCTACCGTCAGGCCCCGGCGTTTTTGAAGCCTCAGGCCCAGCAGACGATCACCCAGGCGCTCACCAGGACCCCCGCGTTCACCCAGACCCTGGACGGCCTGGCGAAACAATTCGGTTTTGGCGGCCTTCAAGGGCTCAACCAGACCCTGGGATCCTCCTATAGCCCGACGACGTCGCCAACCGGCACGACCGGACTCGGTCTGGATCTTCTGTTGAGACTATTACCAGGCATCGGCTCGCTGGCCGGATTGATCTTGAAGCCCAGTTCCGGAGGCGTACCGCAGGGAACGACCGGGACGGCGCCTGGCACGACAACGCCGGGTTCGAATGGCGATCCGGGTTCGAATGGCGATCCGAACAGCACGAATCCCAGCGATCCCAACACCAAAACCAATCCAAATGGAGACTGGCAAGGACCGCCTCTCCCTTTCGATCTGAACAAGAAAAATCCCGCGACCGGCAAAAGCCTGCTCGACTCCCTGCTTCCCTACATCTTCACGGGAACCTCACTGGCGGGCGATCTCTTCGGACTGAAATCCTCCAACGACGCGATTTCCAAAGCCGCCCAGATCCAGTCGGATGCTTCGAAATACGCGATCGACGCGCAATCCAAAGCCGCTAGCGATGCCCTCGGACTGCAGCGGGACATGTACAGTCAGTCGCGCAATGACACGCTTCCCTGGTTGAATGTGGGCTCGAATGCCGTCTATCGACTCAGCGATCTGATGGGCCTGCCCCGCACGGCCAACGCCCAACCGACGGCCCAGACGATGACACCGACGACGCCAGGGACGCCGGGACTGCAACAGATCGGCACACCGGCGAATCCCCAGGTTTTACCCCCCAACGCCCCACTTCCGGGATTGATGCGCCGCGTGCCCTTCCGGCGGATCCCCATTTCTTCACCGGCCCCCCTGTAAAAAACACATGGCTTACACGAACGACGCCATCGGCCGCGCGGCCGAAGAACGCAACAATCAAGTCGCCCGGCTCTCGATGATGATGGATGATCCGGGAACGGATCCAGCCGCCCTCCAGGCCCAGCGCCTGCAAGCCGCCCAGGCCACCGGCGCGTTTTACGACGCGACCGGGACACCTGCGGTGAATTCCCAGGTCCCGCCCGGCAGCCAGGCTCCCGGACGCCTCCAGATCAATTTCCTGATGCCCGACGGCTCGACAGCCCCGTATTTTGCCGAACCCGCCGAGCTGACCGGGCACGCCTCGCCGCACTTGCAGCAGATCCTGGCCTCGGGCGGTTTGCCGATCGATCCGAAGACCGGAGCACCGCTCCAAAAGGGGCCGATGGTCAACGGCGGCAACGTCTGGGTGAACAATCAGGGCCAGGGCGTATCGCTGGCTCAACTGGTGGGTATGACATCCACGGGCACACCCACGCTGGCCCAGGTGAGTGCGCAGACCTCCATTCCCGCCCAGACCATCACGCCAACGGATAACCCCGCCCAGCGCTCCTCCGTCACCTCCGGCAGCGCCCAGCAGAACCCGGGACGGCCGGCAACGCGCATCGTCTGGCAAAATCCCCAGACTGGCCAGTTTGAGACGGGACTTCCGGATGGCAGCGATCCGCAGCATTTCAATTCGCAGGCGGATTTGGAAGCCTACATGCGCCAGAAGGGGGAAAGCGATTACGTTCCCGTTTCCGATCCCAACGACGCGCTGAACATCGTCCGGCAGTACACCGGCAATTCGAATTATCAGGGCTACACGGGCGCGAATTACCAACCGCCCCAGATCCAGCCGGGCTCCCCGGCCTCGGGCGGCTCCTTCGACCAGTGGTTTGATCAAACCTATCCGGGACCGGATTTCCAGGGCGACCTTCAGACGCACGACATCGGTTCGGGAACGGATTTCTCATCATTCGGCGCCCTCGCTCAACCCTTTGACGAACGCTTCCAATCGCCCCAGGTCACCGCGCCCCAGCCCTTCACGAAACCGTTTTCCTTCACGAGCGCGGATCTGCTGTCCGATCCGAGTTATGAATTTCGGCGCGATCAGGGCGAGCTCGGCATGGAACGCAATGCCGCGGCACGAGGAGTACTCCAAAACGGAGGAACGGCGAAAGCGCTCGACCGCTACAACCAGGACTATGCGTCGACGGAATTCCAGAACGCGTACTCGCGAGCACGAGACAAATACGACCTGGAGGCCGGAAACTTCCGCACCAATGAAGCGCAGCGCTACGGCGCCGAGGGCGACGCCTGGACGCGGGCCATGTCCGAGTATGCGCAACGCCGCGACACGTTCCGCACGAATGGCAACGATCTCTTCAACCGCTACGCGACCCTTGCGGGATTGGGACAGACCGCCGCAGGACAGACCGGAGCCTACGGCGCGGATTTTGCGAACAGCACCGGCAACATCGGACTGTCGACCGCACGGACGATCGGGGACATCACGACCAATCAAGCCAACGCGAATGCTTCCGCGACACTCGCACGCGGAAATAACAACAACAATGTCTACTCCAACATCGGCCGGCTTCCCGGACAGTTCCTCACGCTGCGCCAGATCGGAGGCTATTAGTCATGGCGATTGATCCGTCCATCTATTCCCAGATCCGACCGGTCCAGCGACCGAGTCTCGCCGATGACTTTACGCAGATGCTGCAGCTCAAGGACCTCGTGACCGAGTCGAAGGCCCACCAGCTCCAGCTCCAGCAAGGCCAGCAGGCGTTCCAGGAAGCGCAGATCGTCCGCGAGGCGTTCCGCCAGGCCGGCGGCGATCCGACGAAAGTCCGCGACCTTCTTCAGAAATCCGGACAAGTCTCACCGGCAATGATGAACACCATCACGACGCTCACCCAGCACATCGCGAATCTGGGTGATGAAAAGCTCCGACGCCAGGCGCTGGAAAGTGCCGCGGATGAGAAAACACGCGCCATCGCCTCTGAGGATGTGATGAAGATCCTGGGCGCTCCGGCGGAGAATCAGGCCGGTGTCCTGACTCAGGTATGGTCGCGACATCCGGAATGGCCCGACCCCCAACAACTGCAGCAGGAGGGAAAGCTTCAAGACTTTCTCGTCGGCACGGCTCTCTCGAAATCGATTCACGAGCACATCGTGAGTGCGGCCGAGGAAACGCGGAAGAACGCGGCCGAAACGCGGGCCGCGACGGAAGCGACGCAGAAGACGACCGAGTTCAACAACAAGCAGGCCCAGGAAGCCTCCGGCACGATGATGCCGGGAACGGAATTCACGAACGAGAAGCAGGAACGCGCGGCCATCTTCCGCGTGCGTCAAGCCGACGGCACATACAAAAACGAAATGCGCGTGCTCGGCCAACAAGCGGCGCCCCAACGGCCGCTCAACGAGCAAACGGCGCAGCAGTGGCTGAAAGACAATCCCGGCAAAACGCTGACCGATTACGACAAGTACAAACAAGATCAGCGCGTGCAAACGGCCGCAGCCGGCGCGGCGGCGCGGCAAGATCTGATGAACAAACCCGTGGAGATCGCGCCCGACTCGAAAGAATTCCGCATCGCGCAGGATCTCGCCTACGGCAAATTGACGTACAACGCATTCCGCTCGCTCTATCCCACACGCGCGGGCAGCATGCAGATCAAACCGGCGATCTACGACAAGGCTCGGGAGTTGAATCCGAACTTCAATCCGGCCGCCTTCGAAATGGGCTACAAGTTCGCGTCGAATCCGAAAGTCCAGCAGCAGCTCGCCTCGATGGATAACGTCCTGGCCGCAGTACCGGATCTCCTGCAGCTTTCCGACAATGCCACACGCACAGGGATCAAGAAGCTCAACGATCTGATCATCCAGGGCGGCATCCAGTTGAGCGGGAAGAAATATTCCAATCTCGCCACCGCGCGCACGGCGTTTGCCGATGAATTGTCCGGAGCGCTGGGCTTTGGCTCCGCTACGGATATGTCGCGGCAGATGGGTATCGACATGACGCAGCCCGATCTCTCGCCCGATGCCTTCCGATCGCAAATCGAAACCGTGGTCGTGCCGTTCATCCAGCGCAAAAAGGAATCCTTGTTGAAACCGATGGGCGTGTATGGGCAGCCCGGCATGAATCCGGAAGCGGGGCCATCCTCCTCCAGCACGACGTCGACGCGCCTGACGGCAACGAATAAGAAAACCGGCGAACAGATCGAATCCACCGACGGCGGACAAACGTGGCACAAGCTCCAGAAGTAAAACTCCCGGCCGGCTTCCAGTTGGATGAACCAACGCCGGAAGTCACCGTCAAGCTCGACTACGGCAACGGCCAGAATCTGCCGGCGGGTTTTGAACTGGACAAGCCGCAAGAGCAGCCCGACTGGTACGGCTCGGCGATCACGCTCGCAAAGCACTATCTCTCCTCCGCGAATCCGGTGCCGGTGGCTCTACTGAAGTCCATTTACGACAGCAAGAACTTCGGTCTCGACACCGCGTACAACATCGCCGGTGCTCAGAACGATTTGTTCCGGCAAGCCAAGGGCGCCTATGATCGCGGCGACTATCTGACAGCGACGCGAAAAACCGTCGAAGGGCTGATCCCGCTTCTCGGTCCAGCAATCAGTCAAGCTGGCGATGAAATGGGCGCCGGCCACTATGCGGCAGGCATGGGCGACACGCTCGGTCTCGCGTCTCAGCCGCTCGTCAGTGCCGGCGTGGGTAAAATCCTGTCTGCGGGCAAAGTGGCTATTGCCTCGAAATTGAATCCGCTCCAGAAAGAAGCCGTCGCCTTTGCCGATCGGGAAGGCATTCCGTTGGATGCCGCGACACGCACCGGAAACGAAACCGCGCGAGCCGTCCAGAACGTCGCCTCGAAGCAGCTCGGGGGCGCAGGTGTGGCGGCGGATGCACGAGGGGCACAAACCGCAGCTCTGGCGCGCACGGCCGAGAATCTGAAAAACAAAGTCGGGCCGGGCCTGGGGGACTACACCGCCGAAACCGCAGGGCAAAGCGTGCGCGATGCCGTCCAGGCGCAAGCGGAGCATTACCGTCAAGGCGCCAACGAGGCCTATACGCAACTCCGGGATATCGAATCGAAGCCGGAGAACCTGATCGACGTCTCCGATACGTTCACCGCCAAACAAAAGCGCGCGACCGAAGCCTTCAACCAGATGGTGGATCAATCGGTCACGGCACGCCTGGAGCAAATCCGCGCGGATGTGCGCGCCGGATCGACCGAAATGACGGGCCGTACGAAACGCGAGTTCGTGAATCCCGACGATCCGTTTGATGTCGGTCCCGTTACGGGCCGGTTCGCTGGAGGATTCAAGAAATCCTTTTCCGAGCTCGCCCGCGTGGAAGCGCAACCGGGCGACATCGCCAAGGCGATCGAGCGGGGCAAAGGCAGGCTCTTTGACGAAGTTCAGAAAGCGGTACGCGATGCCGTGCTCGAACATGAATCCGGCGATATCCGGACCGCACTCCGGGATATGGATCTTCCCGTCCAATCGCAGAATGTCCGGCTTCCCGTCGATATGCGGCCGGTCAAAGAGTCCCTGCAGCCTCTCTATAACGAGCTGCAGAAGCAGTGGCCGATTGCGCAGCAACAATCCTCGCAAGGGTTAAAAGCCTTGGAGAACATCCTCAATGGTGAAGACTTCCTCTCGGCCTCGGAGGCGGATGCGAACCTGAGCGCGATTAAAAAGCTCCAACGCGAGGCCAAGGATGCGCGCAATCTCGGACTCACCACCAAAGCGGTGCGCGAGTTGGATCTCGCGGTGCGCGGCGCGGTAACGAAGGCGGGACCGGAGGCGATTGCGGCACTGGAACGCGGGCGCGCGCTCACGAAAGAGAAATACGGCGCTCTGGATCTGCTGGACACCCTTCGGAAAGAACCCGTCCAGGTGTTTGACCAGCTCACCGCGCGTCGGGATACGCAACTGAACCTCTTGCGGGACGTGAAGCGGCAGGCGCCGGCGGAAATGCCGAAACTCGGCCGGGCCTATCTGGAGGGACTCTTTGAAACGGCCACACAGGAAGGCGGATTCGGCAAGACCGGCACGATTGCGAACAAATGGGACGCCCTCGGTCCGGAAGCCAAACGGTTGATGTTTGGCAGTGAGGCCCAGATCAAAGACCTCGACAACTTCTTCCGCATCGCGAAAAAGATTTCCGAAAATCCCAATCCTTCGGGAACCGCATCGACACTGGCGGCCGCCACCGGCATCGGACTATTGATCACGCATCCGGTGACGGGAGTGTCCTATGTCCTGGGCTCGAATGTTCTGGCGCGCGCTCTGTTTAATCCTCGAGCGGCGAAAGCGTTAGCGGAGGGATTGAAGCTCCCCATTCAAGCGACGGGGGCGGCGAAGACGGCGAACATGGCCTATCTGCTGAAGCTCGCCGGAGATCAGGGCGAACGGGTGAACCAACCGCAGCCCGTACCGGCTTACTGAGACTTCCGGCGTCCGGCGACAATCCAGAAGATCAATCCGCCGGCAATCCAGGGCAAGGCCATCAGAAACGTCGCATTTGCGCGCAGCGAGGCTTGCTCGGCGGCGGAGACTCCCTCGGCCGAGAGAATATAGAGAAACACCCAGAACGCCGTCCAGATCACACAAACCACGATCCACGCGCGTTTGATCATAGGCCCCCTTTTACCACACCGATGTTTGTAGGGAACAACAAAGTCTACAATCGTTGTATGAGCGAACTTCCCGACATCCTGGCCTTGATCCCGGACACCCCGCCGCGCCGGGTGATCCAGTTTTGCCTGGATGACCTGCACTTGTCGGTGGAGGAAAGTTCGCAAATCCTCTACGACGCCACACGGCTGATGCAGGCCGTCAATCTTCTGTTACGCGGCTCTTTGGTTTCGGAGGATTCCGAATCGCCGCTGCTTTAAGATTCCGGACCTCGTGCTGGGAGCGTCTTCACGTCATTTTCCAGTTTGCCCACGCGGTTGCGCAGCTTCCGCAGCTCGTCAAGAATTTGGGACACATCCCCTTGGTTCATCCGATCACCTCGCGACTAACTTAAATTCACCACTCACCCCATCAGGTCTATGCGTAAACGATTTCGCCTTCTTGCGGCGGTGTGCCTGCTCCTCGTCGGCACCTTACCCGTCGCGGCCCAAACCTACAACTTATCGCCCGTCGCCCATCAGCAGTTCTTCGACTCCTCCGGGAACCCCTTATCCGGAGGGAAACTGTACACCTGCACGGCCGGCTCGAGCTGCCCCGGCACACCCTTAGCGACGTACTCGGACTCCTCGGGAACCTCGAACGCCAACCCGGTCATTTTGGATTCCGGAGGCTGGGCCACGGTCTACCTCTCCACCTCCGCGTACAAATTCGTCTTGAAGACGTCCGCCGATGTGACCGTGTGGACTCAAGACAACGTGCAGGTCTTCAACTCGCTCCTGGGTGCGGCCCTGGGCGGAACCGGACTGAACACCTCCGCCTCCAACGGCGTGCCTTCGATCAACGCTGGAACGTGGCAGGTCAATGCCATCACGCAAAACGGCGTGCTCTACGGCGGGGCCTCCAATGCCCTCAGCTTCACCTCCGCGCCTTCGTCCAATTCCGTGCTCACCGTCTCGGGCGGTGTCCCGACCTGGTCGGCCACGCCCCAGCTCACCCGGGAAGGCATCGGCGTCGCGGCGGATGCCGTCTATCCGCTGAACATCGCCGACGGGACCGCGAATACGCGGGGCATCAACCTCGCCATCACTTCCGCCTCGGGCACCAACTACGGCGGCTACTCCTCGGTCACCGGAGCGGCCACCACGAATTACGGCTACTACGCGACGGTATCGGGAGCCTCGACCAATTACAGCTTCTATGGAGCCGCAGGCACCTTCCTCAATGCCGGATTGAACGCATTAGGGAATCTCGCCACAGCGAACGTGCAAGGGAACCTGACCGACAACGGCATCCTGACCGTCGGCACCTTGTCGCCCAACCGATTGGGCATCCTGGAACTGGTCGGCAACTCCTCGGCCTCGGGCACCATCGGCGAACTCGATTTCGTCCACAAGAATGGCGGAACCTACAACGCCATTGTTTCCGTCCAGGGCGCACGCAACGGGGCGGACAATACCGGCAAATTGATCGTCGCGACGATGAACGCCGGCGTATCGGCAACCCGATTGACCGTCGATTCCTCCACCATCACGCTGGGCGATGGCACGCTCGACGTGAAATGGGCTAAAGCGCTGGTTGCCCTCGGAGGCGGCGCGGCGCCGACTTTGGGAACGATCGGCGGCTCGGGTCCCGCAACCGCGGGGCAAAACAGTTGGCTTCGAGTCATCGATTCAACCGGTGCGGCCTTCTGGGTGCCGGTGTGGAAATAGATTTATGAAATATACCTTCGGTTTCATTCTGCTGCTCCTCTTGATCCTCCCCCTCTTCGGCCAGGCCATTGCCCACCAATGGACCGTCGTCTATTCGGGCGACACGCAACCCTCCGTCGGTGTGCAGTTGGGCCATTTGTGGTTCAACACCACAAACGGGGAAATCTTCTGGTATGACGGCTCGGCCTGGGTCCGGAACCGCAACAAGGTCATCCGCGTCACTCCGGCGACAGGAGCGACACTCTCGGCCGGCAACCGCAACGGCAACATCGTGCTCTTGATCGATCCTGCCGGAACGCTCGCGAGCTTGACCGTCAATTTCCCGAATACGCCCTCCGATGGGGACATTGCCACGATCTCCACCTCGCAGACGATTACGTCCTTGACGTTGGGGAACGGCACGATCCTGGGAACAGTGACCACGCTTTCCGCGAACGGGTTTGCGCAGTGGATCTACAACGCGGCCTCCAACAAATGGTTCCGGATTGGATGAGAATGACACGTCGCGTTGTTTGCTTCCTTGCATGCCTGCTCTATACATCTATACTTTGGGCTCAAGAATCCAAGTCTGCGCCTTCGGCAGCCGCGCCCCCCATTCCGTTGAGCGAAGTGGAGCAGCTCCGCGTCAAGAATCTCGCTTTGGAAATCGACAAACTCGATGCGCAGATCCAGCTGCTTCAGGAACGGAAAACGCGCTTGCAGCAAGCCGATGCGAAGACCTTGATCGATGTGATTTATAAATCACACGGCGTGACACCCGAGGAGTACTCCCTCAACCTTCAGGCGATGCGGTTCGAGAAGATCGAGCCGAAAGCCGAAGCCGCGAAGTAGCGTTATCGCAATTTTGCGATAATCATCGCTTCCCGCCCCGCCTCCGCCGGATCCAGTCGGTAACCGCGATCGCGAGCCAGGCCAGCAGAAAGATGGCGATGCCGCCCCAGAGCAGATCCATCCCTCATCCGGCCTTCCGTCGCGCTTCAAAGTGATGCTGCAGCCGCTGCAGCGATTTCAAAACAGCTCTCATCCGAATCCGGGTGTCGTCTTCATTGGTGAACTCCAACGTCGCCTGCACTCCGGAAATGGACAGTTGCAGTTCATTGCGAATGGACGCATCACTCCCTCCGTCTTCCGATTCCCCTCCTAAGTTCGATTCGGGTTCCAAGCACATCTAAGATTTACGCCACAGCGTAGTCGCATTGTTGCGACCTGCGGAGTCCGGCCTCTCGAGCACGATTTCCCTCTCCACGTGAGAGGCCCTTTCGGAGCCCCTCACGCTGCTGTGTTGCACACACATCGAAAAACGGCAACGGCGGCGTGTGAAACGTCGCCTAGTGAAAACCGCCGCCGCTACCACCCACTGTGGGGTTGAGCGTTGCCCACGCGCTTCTATCCAATTCCGCAGTCCACAACTGCAAAATGGATAAACTCGACTTCTTCATGCCCGTCCTTCCGCCACGTGATTCAACCAGGCGTCGCCATCGGCATTGCCGCGCGTCGCCGCCCAATCGGCCGTTTCCGGATCCCTTCCGTGTTGGGACGCATCCACATCGGTGCGCGCGATTTCCATTTGGCATTCCAGGCAATAGGTCACCAGCGACATGTATGGCGTATCCGGCTGATCTTCAACGATGAGGATCGGCGTGTGGCTCACCGCTTCCTCCCCGCCCCCTTCACCTTCTGTCGTACTGCCGTTTCCTGAGCCACACGCATCTTCACCGCCATGGAATACGCCGCCGCGACAGGAAGTAATTCTTCACGTCGTGTTTTTTCAGGACGCAACCCAATCACGCCTCCGGGATACAACGTAATGACGAGACGTCGAGATTTGCCGTCATCCCGGACAGTGGCGTTCAGTCGACGGGTTAACGATTTGGAAAGATCAGTCATTTACTTCTTCCCGTTGCCATTCGCTGGCGGCAACTCCGGGCGCTTCACCGGTCCGAGAAACTCGCTTTCGGCTTCCTGTCCGGTTACTTCCCAAAAGTGCAATTCGAGCTTCGCGGAATTGAGGATCGTCTGCGCCACTTCCGCCACAGCCCGGGCGCGCTCAACGTCGATCGGCTTCTCGTCGTCCTTCAGGCGCTCCAGCGTTTCGAACAGATGATTCCGCAGGTCTTCCAGTTTGTTTTTCGGCATCGGCTTTAGCCTTTCGTCGAATCGCTCGCTTCAGTCGGCCCGCAAGCTGGATCGTTTCCTTCAGCTCGGGCGGTAGATTGTGAATCGTCGTGCGCCTCATGTGCTCTTTGTCGGTGAGCAGTTCCAGGTTCTCCAATGCACAGTTCGAGTGGTTGCCGTCTTTCCACCAAATACGGTGGCCTTTCGGAATCGGGCCGTGCGCGGCTTCCCAGACCCGCTTGTGGACAAACTCCCAATTGGGACTGTTCGCTCCCTTTTCGTCGGGACCTTCGGGCGTATCGCTGATCTTGATGCGGAGATAGCCGTCCGCATTGGCTTTCACGCTTCCCACGGGCAGCCAGTTCGCAGGGCGGTTCCCTTTTGGAAATTGCGTCTCGCGCATGCGGCCTTTTGACCAGCCGGGTCGTCGCAGGCCTTTGTTGGCGGGAACATGACCGGGCGGGAATCGGAAAGCGGCGCCGACGTTGTCCCCACGGCGCAGTCGGCAGGCCTCGGGGCTCGCGAGATAGGCTTCGCTTTTTTTCAGGCCGAGGATTCGCGCTTCCCGATAAACGCTCGATAGCGATCGGCCGAGCGTCGCCGCGATTTTGTTCGTGGGCTGATCGGGGTAGAGCTGACGCAATTTCTTCTTCTCGGCGGCTGTCCATTCCCTTCCGTTCACGATCCGGCCTCCCTCTTCTCCCGCTTCACCTGTCGCCGCAATTCCGACCACGCCCTCCTGGACTTCGGTTCCGACGGATCGATCACCTCTCGCTGAAACCGCCATCCCCACTCCCAGGCTTTCGCCCGCTCCCCATCTTTGTAAGGCGGATCATTGGCGGACTTCGCGCCTCGGGCATCTTTGCGGCCCTGTTCAAAAGCCGCGAGTAACAAGGCCGTGCGCCGGGCGCCACCACGGTAGAGCTTCACAGTGGGGCTCATGATTGGGGCTCCGCTTTCTCGCGCTTCTCGATTAGATATTCGATGCCGTCCGTCGGGTGATACGGATTGGCGTGCTTCTGTCCATCGAGCCGAATGTGGACGTATTGCTGAGAGCCCTTTGCATCCACGATGACGCCTTCTTTGCCGCCGACCCGGACCCGGACTCCAATGTAGGCGGGTACGTTGTAGTAACGGCGCACATAGTCGTAGCAATCCATTGGTTTCGGTCTCAACACCGTTGCTCCTTCTCGCGCTTCTCGATTTCCTTCACGTTGATCTCAACGTCGAGCAGCAACTCGCGAGAGTCTGTTGTCGCGAACAGTTGCGCGGCTTGGTAGGCCGCATCGTCTTCGTTCACCGCCTCGATTTCACCCATCGACACGACGATTTCGACGTCATAGCGTTTCATGCCTTGGGCTCCTTCTCGCGCCTCTCGATCTGCTTCAAATGGTTCTCGGCATCCCGGAGGCAGTCCTGGAGGGTGTAATCGAAACGCGGATCGGTGGCGCATCGCAGCATGTAACCCACTTGAATGGTGGCTGCCGCCTGCAGCAGGGCATACCGCCGCCGTTCGGCGCGTTCTTCTTCTTCGATCGCCAATACTGTGCCCAGTTCCGAGTTCACGGGATCGTGCTGGGGGCAGAGTTCCACGTAATCGACGCTTCCGTCCGGAGACAATTTGGCGAGGCAGTTTTTGCAGATCATTAGTTCCACTTTCCTTTCGAGTCGTAGGCAATCCCCAGGAGCTTCATGAGTTCCGCCGTCACGCGCTGATCGGCTTCGCTCTGCTTGGCTTGTTTCAACGCGTCGTCCCAGTCCTGCGCTTTCATGAACCCGACTTCATACGCCCACGAATCCGGTTTCGCGCCGCACAAGCCGCACCACGGATTGAAGGGCACGGGCACGCCTTTCGCTTTCAACTCTTCCACGACGAGCGGCCCATACCGCTCGGGATGGATCGCAATCAGCACGGCTTGCTTCAAGAGGTTCAGCGCCTCTTCATCGCTCAACGAGGCCGGGAACATCAGCGCCAGAATGGCGTGACGCTTCGGGCAGAGGCATTGCGCGAATTTCGGACGGTCGCTCATTCGATGTCTCCACTTCTCAAAGCAGACAAGTACATTTCAAGCAGCCGGATAATCTCCAGCTCCAGACTCAATCGATACCGGTCTTCAAACCGCTCCCGTCCGGAGTGGCATTCTCGATGATGCTTCCTACAAAGCGGGACGCTCCTGTAATCGCTGCCTTTGGTGCCCACGCCTCCCACATCGACATGGTGCGCGTCGGCCTGGACGTGATCCACGAGACAGGGCTGTTGTCGAATCCAGCGCAGGTAGCCGCGGTCCTGGAGCCTTACGGGTTTTGGAAAAGCGAGCACGTCTTTCATGCGCCGCCTCCCACAATCACCTTCTGTTGCGGATCGAGCAGCGTGTCTTCCCGGAAGGCTCTCAACTGCAATTCAATCCGCTGTTCGAGTTCTGTGGCGAAGTAGTCCCATTCCCGAGCCAGGACGGGCAGGTTTAATTGATCCGCTTCGGCGGCACGCTCGCGGAATTTCACGATGGCTTGCCGGCAGAGGTCGAGGAACTTGGCTTGATCGGGAGTGAGTTCCTTCATGGCGCACCTTCGGCTTTCGCAATGTGCTCTAGAAAGGCGTGCGCGTCGTCATGGCCGAAGTTATGGACCAACTCATCCGCGACCTTGTTCAGTACGTCCTCGCTGGCCCCGGCTGGCACATCGGGCACATGGATTTCGTGTCGCGTGATTTCGACGTCGCATTCCAGACAGCGCTGAATGATCCACAGGCGCGGGCTATCCGGTTCGTCCACCTTAATCAAGATTGGTGTGTGTTGGCTCATCGTGCCTCCGCCTTCACTTTCGGCAACAGATACTCGGTCAGTCCCCGCCGCTTCACGTAAGAACAGAATTCTTTCAGCAGCTCGCGGACTTCGCGCTCCAGGTCGGGATAGTTGAATACATTCAACGATTCAATCGAACGCAGGGCAATGCGTTCGCCTTCGTCTTTCAGGAGCGCGACGTGATAGCTGATCCGCTGCGCTTCGAAAAGTAAGGACATGACCTTCCATTGCGCCGACGCCAAGTACTTCTCCGCATCAAAGCTGTCGAGGGTGGTTTTGAATTCGGAGATGTGCGCTCCGGAGATGTGGTCGCACTTCGCTACTAACGTGACAATGCCGGCGCCCGGCACGAGCAGTTCTTTGGTCGTCTTCACTTCGAACAGTCCCGGCGCGATCCGCTCCAGCATGGTCTCGATCGCCGCGTCTTCGAAGATCAGTCCGTCGTGTTCGTAGAGTCCGGATAGCGAGCGCTGCGGTCTCTCGAGCAAGGCGTGGTAGGAACGGCCCAATTTCATTTCGGGCCGCTCCACGTATTCGCCCCGGATGTGCGCAATGAGATCCGCTTCCGGATACCAGTCCGTCGTCATCATCAGTCGGAAGGATTCCAAAAGCGTCGCGGAGATCCTCATAACGCCATCACCGTTTCTTTCACCGGTTCCACGACGTAGAACACTTTCCGGTCCACGTCATACTCGAAGCCGCACGCTTTAGCCCGCGTTCGGATCAATTTGGCGACCTGCGGCTGAAGGGTCGCATTCAATCCACGAATGTCAGGCACCGCGCGATTGAATTCCTCGATCCGCGTGTAGCTTTCAATTGCGGACTGCCAGTCCATGACCTGCTGCGCGACCGACGCCGAGGCCTCGCTCGCTTTCGAGAGCGACTCGCGGCCTTTCTGGAACAACTGCGCCATGAAGGTCCGAGCATGTTCGGGAGCCGGAACTTTCCACGCCGGCCACTGCGCGGGATTTTTGCCGAACCAGGATTCGGTCGGATTGAAGTCGAGCATGCGTTGCTTGCCCGACATGTACAGGAAGCCGACGAAATCGGAGAGCCGCATCACTTCATCACAACTCGATCCGGTGATATCCGGCCGGACGAAGACGTTGTCCCCGTTCTTGTCTTCCTTGTGATGGGCCACGAGCAGGATGTTTTTCTGCATCGCCCGGAGGCGCGTCATCCAGGTCCGGAAGCGCGACTTCAACACGCCATAGCCCTGCAACGTTAAGCTGCCATCACGTCCGTATTTCGGATTCTTCTCGACGATGTCCAGGGCCATCAGGTTGACGCAGCTCCCGACCGGATCAATCACGATCGTGGAAAACGGATCGAGCAAGGGCGAGCCGCTTTCGAATTCGCGCAGCTCCTCCAGGCCCAGCACGTTGATCGAGCGTCCGCGATTGACCGTGCGTGCGATCGCGGCTTCGGTATCGAAGTTCAGAAGAATGGCGTTCTCGGCCGAGAAGCCGAGCGAGGACTTCCCGACACCGGGCTGTCCGAATAAAAGAAAGATGGGATGTTCGACGTTAATCGTTTCGGTCGGTTCGATGATTCTCAAACTCATGGTATGCTGGACTCCTATTTGTTGGTTCAACAGTTGTTGGTTTAAAGAAGCCCTCGACACGGCAATGTCGGGGGTTTCCTGTTTTTCTAAGACGGCTCGTCCTATCGCTTCACATTTCTTGCGCTCCTGAAGCGTCACGAGCGAGCGCTCCAGGGCGGTGATGATTTCCTGCTGGTTCATCGTCCCTCCCGTTTCGTGCACGGGCATTCCGTCAGGCGCCTCCCGCAGTGGGGGCAGAAGTCTTTGAACACCTCTTCGACATTGCCCGCGTAGAAGTCCGCGACTCGTTCCACTTCCTTTTTGATGTCGTCTCGTCGGGCGTCGGTGCGTCCGTTGAACGACTGGCTGTAAAACCAGGTTGCGGCGTTCGTGCCTTTTTTTGTCTTCATTGTTAAAACCCCTTCCAGGTGCATTCCGGCTTCGGGCAGGAATTGACGTAATACGGAAACTCGCTCGGTACCGCTTCCCGATGCGTCACGCTGCCATTCGGTTTGTGGCTGTAGAACCGATGCCCGCAGGTCGCCGTGAAAACCTCCCCGCAGTTCTTACAGCAGTGCGTGTGCGGTGCAATCCCCTCGGTTCCCTTTACTTCCCTGTCTTTCCCTTCGGTCCAGATCACGCCCATAAGCAACCTCCCTCTTTATCTGTCGTATGTCAGTATACATGTCGTATATCATGCGTCAAGCCCTTTTTCTAGAAAAAAGCACTGGGCCGGAGGCGGGCCGGATGTGCTAGGCTGCGGCGCCGTGGAGGAGGGAGCTATGCTGAATTTCGTACTCGCACTTCTCGCGATTACTGGAGCGGTCCTGGATCGGGGATACAAGAAGGCTGGAGGGCGCCGGCCGACATCGACAGAAAAACAGTGCTTCTATCTGGCTATCGCGCTCTGTGTCGCTCTTATTGTGGTGCTGGGTGTACTCGGGGCGAGCGCCGCCCAATTGGGAGCCTTGACCGGTTTCCTTGTGTGGCCGATCTTTGCACTGTGGGAACTGCAGCGGCTACGTGTCCGGCGCGCCTATCCGATTGGCGGACGACTTAAAGTCGGAAACAAATAATTTCCTACTCCCGGATCGCCTCGATCAGTTTCCACCGGCACTGGTCGCATCGATTCAAGTGGCCGTACATCGCTTCGCGCTCGGTATGGGACCGCTTGAATCGGTTGAAGAATTCGAGAACGTGAATGTGTGTTAGCCGGCGCGTCGCTTTTTTCGGTGGTGTCCTTCCCGTGTCGGCCCCTCCGTGCTTCCTGCGCCCACCCCGGACTCCGGGCGTGGAGAGGCCCTGGCTTTAACGAGTCGCAGCGCTTTTTCGGAAATGGCTTCGAGGTTGACCTCGATCCCTTTGACCAGGTCGGCGATGTCGGATTTATGGATGATGTTGAGCATTTGACGGTGCCGTTGTTCGGCCGGCGAAATGTCGCCCGCCCGCATGCCCCGTAGAAATTCCTCAAACGGGACGCCGCAGGCGCGAAGATATTTAACCAGCGTTTCGATGGTGAAATTGGCGGTGCCCGCCTCGACGAGATAGATGTACTGTCGGCCGACGCCCACGGCTTTGGCGACCGCCGCGACCGTCAACTGCGCCCCCTCCCGATATCGTTTTAATTGCGGGCCGAGCGATTGCAGAGCCGCCTGGACGTCGCTGTCTACTGGCACAAGACAACTCTACGGTTGTGAATTTCGGGCTCAACCGAAAAAATTCCGTTGACGCATGGGATACGACTGCGTACATTGGTATGCAACATGACTCGAACGCGAAGGATCGTCGCCGCCAACATTAAAAAATTTCGAGAGGAGAAACGTCTTTCCGTCGTTCAGGCGGCCGAGCGGCTCGGCGTGGGCCGACAGTATTGGTATCTCATGGAGAACGGCGGAGGCAATCTTCCGCTGGATCGATTGGACGCCGTCGCCTCCGTGCTCGGTGTCAGTGTTCCGGATTTGTTGCACGAGGGCAATGGGCGTAAAGGCGACAAACGGGAACTGGTGGGAGGGAAGAAACGATGAAGCAAGACTTCACCGCCGTGAACCATTTGGACGCGGACGGCAATCCCGCCGGGGGTTCCGTTTCCGGAGTTGGTCTTTCAATCACCTGGCAAAACGGACCGCTCGGTCGTGGCGCGGATCGGAAAGAACCCAACGGGGCGTTTGTGGAAACCGTGCTCGCGGCGGCCTTGCAGCGCATCCAGTCCTATCAGGACGGGAAATTCAAATGCCGTGAGAATGCGATCGCTATTACCAAAATCGAAGAAGCCTTGATGTGGCTCGATAAACGCACGCGCGATCGGGAAGCGCGACAGGTCGAAGGGACGCACCAGAAATGAAGGATCATCCCGAAGCGATGCAGCAGAAAATGCTGCACCTGTTTAAAACGCACGAGAGGGAGCTTCAAGAAGACGTCATTCTTCACGCGCGCATGGTGGACTGGATCACGCTGCACGGTTATCTGCAGCTCGCCCTCCGGCATCCCCAAACGACGGGGTCCACGCGGCGTTTCGTCGAAGAAGTCTGTCTGCGCATTGAGCAGGCGGCCCTGGCGAAGGGCGTCATGGATGCCGAGATGATCGAATACCTGCGGCGCGATCAGCAGCAGGTGGAAGCGCAGGCCCGCGCGAGGCGTACGCAATGAGCCTCTCCAAAGACGACTGCAATGCCGTCTTCAGAGCGGTCCATCGGGGACGTCGGGGCAAAGTCACCCCGGAACAGTTACGGGAAGCGATGGCCTTCTTTGAAGACGTCGAGTATCAAATCGAGTACTACACGGCCCTCTTGGAATCCGTTCGGCAGGATCTGCTGGATGTGGTCTTCGATCGGAACGGGGAGATGTGTCTGGGGCCGAGCGAGCGGGCTGTGGAGACTTCACAATCGGCGAAGCTGGAAAGGTTGGGGGTATGAGTTACGACTACGTCTCGCGCAAGTGTGAAATCTGCGGACGCATCTTTGCGCGGCGGTCGAAGGATTCCGGCTGGCGCTGTCCCGAGTGCCGCACGAACGGACGGAAGTCGAGCGATGAATTATCGGGCGCGAATTTCTCGTGGGGCAGTTCGCCGCAAAAGGCCTCGGCGCAGAAGTACGTGACGGTCCGCAATCATGGAGGAGCTCGGCGCGGCGCCTGAATCGCGTGTGATGTGAAAAACAAAAGGGGCGGACATCCGGACAAACATCCGCCCCTTCGAAAGGGAATACCGTTGGGCAGAAACCAACGATGGTGACCACTCCCATCTTAACCTGCCTCGGCGGACAAATCAGGGACCACCGATGACAAACGCGCCCCCACTCGAACGGTTGCTCACTCGAGAAGACGTCGCTGACCTGCTCGGCAAACCGTTGCCCTGGGTGAAACGGCAGATCAAGAGCGGCAGGCTTGCGGCGTTGCGGCTGGGGTCCAGAATCCGCATTCAACCCTCAGACTTGCGGCAATTCCAAGAAGCAGGAAAGCCGGCGCCAATGCGCCAGCGACACCCCCAAGAGAAAATTGCGGGAGTTTACTTCCTGCAGCTGCCGAACGGCTTTATCAAGATTGGATCGTCACAGCACATCCATCGGCGCATCGCCGCACTTCAAGCCGTCCATGTGGAGGACCTCCAACTCGTTGCCGTTCAGCCGGCCGCGAAACCCGCACGCGTCGAAGCATGGTTTCATCGCCTGTTCACCGCCTCTCGCATACGGTACGAAATCTTCGAAATATCTCGCGATCAGATCCGTGAGGCCATCGAACGGTATCGCTTCACAGCAGGTGAAGCATGATCAAGACAATCGTCCAGCCTCGCGCGAAACCATTCGTCCTGAAGGAATCGATTAGACTGTCCCCGCTACAACAACGAGGGCCAATCGGAGGAAAGGATCTGACCTCTATGGCTCGAAAACGCGACTGGGGCTCCGGCTCCATCGTGAACGAAAAACGGGGACTGGCGATCCGGTGGTCCGAGACAGTGTTACTGAAAGACGGCCGGCGTCGGCGCCAAATGAAGTACGAATTTTTAGGAGACGTCTCCCGGCGCAAGGCCCGCGAAGCGTTGGCCGCGAAGATCGATGCGAAAAAGAAAATGAATGCCGCGATCGATTACGGGGAACCGCCGACCTTCAAAGAACATGCCCAACGTTGGGAGACCGACATTCTGCCGATGTACCGGTATTCGGTCCGCATCAGCTACGCGAGCATTTTGAAAACCCACCTCGTTCCGCAATTCGGGACGTGGCTGGTTTCACTCGTCGGACCGAAAGACGTCCAGGCCTGGATCACCGCGCTGCGCGACAAAGACTATGCACCGCATTCGATCCACCATTACCAGGAAGTCTTGCGTGTGGTGATGAACGAAGCGGTGACCTGGTACGGCCTCGAGAAAAATCCTGCCCTGGGGGTGCGGCTGCCGAAACTGGAAGTGAAGCGGAAGACCTTCGCGCTTTCTCCGGAAGAGGCCGGCCGGCTCATCAAAGCGATCCGTAATCTCAAAGTCAAAACGATGATCGTGCTCGCCATCGTCACCTCCTTACGGAGGGGAGAATTGCTCGCGCTGCGGTGGGGGCGGATCGATGAGGCTCAAGCGACGATCGAAGTTCGGGAAGCGAGCTATCACGGACGGCTGGGCCCGCCGAAAACGGAAGCGGGTAAGCGCGTGAACGAACTCGATCGCTGGACCCTCGGTTTTTTACAGGACTGGCGCCGGCAGGCGAAGCGCACCGGCGCCGACGATTTTGTATTTGGAACCCGGAAGGGGAAGATCGACAACCCGTCCAACATCCTCCATCGCGTCGTGTATCCGGCGTGCGATCGGCTGGGGTTGCCGCGGGTGAACTTTCTGACCCTCCGGCGAACGTTTTCAACCATGGCTCATGAGAAAGGGATCCCTCCAAAGACGATCGCCGCGATCATGGGCCACGCGAACGTGGACACCCAGCTCATCTACATCCAGGCACCATCGGATGGGATGAAACGGGTGGCGGCGGCGCGGCTCGGGGACAACTTGTCCAGATTTTGCACAGATGACCTGCAATTGGCGATGCCTTGGGTGAACTGAGGTATAGATGAACGCTTTATATGACAAGGGGTTAAGGGGAGTGGGACCGACCGGTCTCGAACCGATGACCTCCTGCGTGTGAAGTAAAAACTCATTTTGCGATCTGGTTGGTAACTCGTTGTTGTAGCAGACACGGAAACCATAGAGGTCGCCGTCAATCGTCTCATTTCTGCAAAACTTGTCCAGATCTTGCACAGATTGGACACCTGCCGCCCTCCGCCCCACGACGAACAGTGTTGTTTGAAAATCTCGGTCTTCGCCCTGGAACAAAAAAGAAGGCCTCGCGCCCTCCGTTAAAAGCGACGAGGCCCCAAAGCTGGTCGGTTTCGTGTTTTCGAGTGTTTCGAAGGTGTAAGAAAAGCATGAACCCGGGAACGTCGAAAATTCAATCCGTTTCCGAAAGGGAGCACTTATGAATTTCTGCAGGGGCCACACTTAGCGCCCCGAACGATGCCCGTTCCGATGCCGCCCTACATCCAGCGGCTGGAGAACACAACCGATCCATGGATGCAAACACGGTCAGGGGCAAGGATTGCTCTTTTGTATCGTGTGTGGATCGACCTTCTCCTGGGGGCGGGCGTCGTCATTTTTCGAGTTTCCGCGGGCGGGTTGATCGCCCGCCCGCGGACGGCGACCGTGCACGGAGATGCACGGTGGCGCGTCCTCTACCGCATCGGAAGAATGCGGAGGGACCAACTGGATGCCAAAGAGGGGGCCGATCGGTGAGCCCTCGACCACCGGTCGGTCGCATTTTGCCCTCGGGCCAGTGCTTGGGAATCGTTAGTTATGGGGACGGTATCTCAGGCGACACGGTTTTTTAAAACGGTCTTCGCCAAAAAAGGAAACCCCCCGGCGGGAGCTCGATCCCGACGAGGGGTGAAACATGCGCGCGGAGCGCGATGGCTGGGCGCTGGGCCCGATAGGCATCGGCATTGTCGCCGACTTTCGGCCTGGCGCGCTATCCGAAAAATTTCGGAGAGGAGAATCGAGCGCGATGGCTAAAGCGCAACCGGCACCATCATCGCCAAGTTCCCGCTTGAGCCCCAGGGAAGAGGTCATTCTCTGGGTCACTGGACTTCTCGACAAACTCACGCCCGGCCAGCATCGGGTCTTGCTGGCACTTGTTACGAAATTCAACGTTAAGCGAAATGCCTACGGGCCCGGTTGGGCGATCGACGCATCCTGGACGGACGTGTGTGAGGCCGCCGGTGTGAGCCGCGGGTTTTTGTCGAAGGCCATGGGGACGTTGAAGAAATTTGTCGTGGTGGATTCGGGGAATGTTCAGGGCGAGAGAAACACCTGGATCGTCGGGGGTCATGCTAGTTCACAAAATGAACTAGTTCACGAAATGAACCAGTTCACAAAACGAACTAGTTCACAAAATGAACACAAATCAAAAGAAGTAAGTACCACCAGTGAACATGATCCCGTTCCTGTAAGGGGGGGAGGGGGTCCGCCCCCCGCCCCCGCTCCAAAGGGGACCGGTGCCCCAAGGAACAGCAAACCGCCGACGCCGAAGCTCTGGCCGGCCGCGCAGCCGGCGCCCCCGCAACGGGTAATCGACAAGCACGCGCGATGGTGGTCGGCCGTGGTGCGAGAGGAACGCGCGCCGGCGAACGGTGATGCGGAATTTCGCGAAATCAGCAGCGACCCGGAAATTGCCGCTCTCATCGAGGCAGGGCTGTCACACGTGGGCGGCTGGACCCGTATTCGCGGCACACGTGTGCGACCTCAGGACGCCAGTTTCGCGCGGGATGAATTCTTGCGCTATCTGCGGGAGCACGACCCGGCCTACGCAAAAGCCGTCGAGTCGTTGCACGCCGTGCCGGCGGCGCCGAAGCTGAAAGCCAAAGCGGCGCGGGCCTCCCCGGGTTGAGTTGACAATTGGCAACTTTCGAAATTCGCGAAAGGAAAAAACAGTGTCGAGTCGAGCGAAACGGAAAAGACAACAGCGGAAGGAGGCAAATCCGGTGCTGTATAAACCGCCCGTGGTGCCCGGAAATCTGCAGACCGCCATTTTCAAAGCCAACGAGGTCCTGGGCCGAACCGAAGTCGATGCCGATGTGAGCTTGTGGAATCTGAAACAGGCGATCCTGGGACAGGCGAAATTGGGGGCCGGCAAACTCTTGTTGGGGCATGACACATTCGAGACGCTGTGCTGTATGGCATTACTCGCGGACGACAAGGGGCAATTTCGCGGGACCGACGCCCAACTGGCGAAAGCGGTCGGGTGGCTGCAACCGCAGGTGGAGACACTGCTGAACCGGATCGGGTCGTTGTCGAAGTGCCTTCTCGCTGGGGATGCCAACTCCCCCGAGCGCCTCGCGGAAATGCAGAAGCAAAAACTCGACGAATGGCTAAACCTGGAGGACTGCCAGTTTCTGAGCTGGCTCATGGATCGGCCTTGGTCGTGAAAGGAGCAGCGATGCCCGGTCCCGTCAGTGACAGCTACGATCCGGAATTTGGAACCGGCCAAAACGCGAACGACGTGCGCGCGGCTTTGCAGGATCTCCGCAACCGGGTCACGGCCGCGATCGGGACACCGGAACTGCTCGATATCGTCAGCGTCATCCACGCGGATAACGAGCGACCGGGCCGGCGCAATCCCGTGGCTCTCAGTGAAGCGGAGTTGCGGGTGATCCGGTTTGCCATTGATCGGACGCTGGAGACGATCTGATGCCACTAGAAGCCATTGCCCTGCTGATGCAAGCCGTTCCGCTCGAGCAGTGTCCCTTGTGCGGCGCCTCGCCCTTCACGCCCTTCATGCGCGGTCAGGTGCAGCGCAAGCGGTGGACGTGTCGCGAGGGGTTACGTTCGATCCTCTGCATGCGGCCGTTTGACTACTGCGCCCTGATCTGTGCGGACTGCAAACAAGTCGTGGGATGGGAACGGCCGGAGGATCTTCAAGCGTTGCTCGAGAAATACGAGCGGCACCAGATCTGCAAACGGCTCGCGAAAGAGTGGAGGGAGCGGACATGACACCGAACTGGCGACAACTCGCTGCGGGGATGCTGGAGATCGAACGGAAGATGCGGCCCTTGCATCGTCCACCCTCGGTCGGGTGTCTGGTGACCTGGCGCGATCGCACGCTGGTCGGCATGATCCAGTCTCCCGTCTCGGCGCGCTTTCCGGCGATCGTGTTCCTGAGTGTGACGAGCAAGTACTTCGATCCGGAGTTTGTGCGGGCAGTGCGGAATCTGGATCCGGGTCGACTGGAACTGGAAGCGGATCCGGCGCTCGATTTGAACGGCAACTTTCACACCCTGCACCGTGACGGGAAACGGCTCACGTTTATGCCGGAAGAGGAAACGGCGGAGATGCTGAAGAATCCGATGGAGGTTATCGAAGCGCAACCCCATGCGAACGGGGAAGTCGTGGAGTTTAAATCCGCGAAAACCATCACGGTGCTCAAACCGCCACCGAAGGTGAACTGAGAATCTGATACTTTCGAAAGAGGGAGGTTTACGAAATGGCAGTGCGTACGATTCGCAAATTATCGGGCAAGGGCGATGAACCCGTCGCGGAGTGGGAAACGGAAACCGTGACTCCGGAACGGTTGAAAGAGATCGAAACGGAATTCCGCGCGCTGATGGATAAAGGCTACTTCGCGGCGGACCTGACGGACGGAAAGAACACGATCGTGAAAGACTTCAATCCGCTGGCGGATTTTCTGATGATCCCTCGAGTGCAGGGCGGATAGCGATGGCGGAGACCTTCGATCAACGCATCGCACGACGGCAGGGGGAACATCGCGTCGCACCGCCGCGGCCGCGGAGTGTGGTCGTCTTTCACCATCCGCACGACTTCGACGAGTACCGGCGCCAATCCCGAGACTATGACGCGATCCCGGTTCAGGCACACGGCTATCTGCCCGAGCAGCTCCGGGGTTTGGATGCGCGTGAGATGCGGCTGCTCTTTGTGGGTGAAGCGCGTTCGTGTCCCGAGTGTCTGCATCAGATCGGGAACTATTGGGGGTGGATAGGCGGCCGAGCGGCGGAGATGTTCGTCGATGCGCGGGATTTCGCGACATACGAGCAGTACATGGCAGCACGGCAAGCGGACGAGCAGGCGCAACGTCGGCACATCACCGCCACCGAAATCCAGCAACGCGTCGAACTGGCCCAGCTCGAAGCCCAGCGGCAATGGCACGCCGCGTACGAGCTCGCGCGAAGGGACTACGAGCAGCGATGGGCGGAAATCGACCCAACCCGCTTCATGGTCGGCATCGATCCCGCCTTCGTCGAAGCCGCCGATTGTGGAATCCGTCCTGAAGCCGAGGCCCGCGCCCAGCAGTTACTCATCTCCCTCTTACCCAAACCCCTCCGTAAAGAATTCGAGCGGGAAGGCATCCTCAGCATCGAGGGCGCGAGCGGCAAGCACTACCTGATCCTCTCCTCCGGCCAGACGTCCATCTTCGATCGCCCCCACGGCCGATTGGTCGGCTGTGCCTGCCTGCAGCTCACCGTCCCGGCTCCGGTCTTTGACCGCATGATTGCGGAGTACCTCTTGATCACGAACGACGAGCGGTTGTATTTGCGGACGGCGAATGTGACCTGGTCGGATGGGCGGTATTCGATCGGGGAACGCATGCCCGGGCCGGAACTGCGGCGCCGGAATGGGATGTGGGATTGGGTGCGATGGCGAAGTGGCGCGTAGAATGAAGAGAGGACGTGGGCCTTTATCCCCGCGTCTACTTTACACGACAAAGGAGAGAGGCTCCCTATGCCAACCAACACAACTCCGAAAGGCGGCACGTCGGTCACGCACCAGACGCGCATGCCCAACATTCCGACGAATCTGACGAAAGAGATTTCCACCTTCGACCAGTTGCAGGAACGCATCCTCGCCCTCGGGAATCACTACAACGCTTCCAGCCAACTCTGCTCGGCGGTCGGCTCTTTGGTCGCACCGGGCAACGGTGGCGCACCGATCTGGTATGCGAAGATCTGGTTGTTCAACGGCAATCAGCAAGTCGCCGAAGTCACCGGGCCGGTACTCGACACGGTGATCAACCGGGCCATCGAAGATGCGGCGTATACGCTGGCGTCGATGATGACCACCTCGCGCACGACGGGAAAGCAGCGGGACACGTCGGGATTGAAAGAGGCGGTCGGCTCCTAACTTTCCGCAGACCTGGCTCCCTTCTCGTTCTCACCTCCAAACTCAGCCGCGGGAGCCAGGTCGAAATCCGGCACACGCATCCACGATCCATTTCCAAAATCGAGCATGTAGTGCGGGACGATGGGTTTCGTGTCGACGGCGATGACGGTCGCGATGTCGGGCGAGAGGTGTCCCACGCGGATCACGCGGACCGGATCGCCAACCTTGAAGCGGGCGTGCAAGACTTTACGGGTGATCATGAAAGAGATTTTACAGGTGTCCCGGCCGTCTAATCAGAGGTATGACACCTGCGTGTCCCGATCAACACATTGAGATTGAGTTGAAGCCCTGCAAGTGCGGCTGTGGCCAGTTCTTGGAACCGAAAACGGTGGGTGAATTTGTGAACGACGAGCACCGCACCAAATACAACAACGAGAAACGCCGCAAGACGCCGCGCAAACATCGCAAAACCAAAGCCGCCTGACGCCCGCATCTGCTTTGAAATTCACACTCTGAGGCTGATACGCCCGGCGTGTGGGAATACCCCTTGAATCGATCCCGTCGGTCGTTAATAATGCTCGGGCTTCCTGCACTGGAGTAGGAAGGCGACTGGGCCAGGATGGCTCTGGAGAAACGTCGACACGATGTCGAAGAAATTCTGCGTTTCGGATTTTTACTCCGCCTCTGGCTCGCGTTCAAGCGTTCGCCCGCTTGATCACGCATTCCTTCTTTTCCCAACCATCGTTCGAATGCCCAACACTTTCACGGGTCGACGTGTGTCTGGATTGAAGTAGCCGACAGGAAGCAAAACAGATTTCGGGTCCTTCTTTCTTCCGGTGACGTGGAAGAGCGCCAATCGTGCGGAGGCGGTAGCCTCATCGTCGTTTTTTCTATTGTCGAACACCGTACCGATCAAAATCGCGAATCCCGTTGAGGGTGGAAAGCAGTACACGTCTGCGAAGCGTGCTTTGCATTTCATCCGCAGAGGCGAAGCCGAATTCACCGACGAGGGCCAGTTGTTCTTTTTCACCGCGGAAAGTGTGGTGCGTCGACGTGAAGAACAGAAAGAAGCGGCGCTGCTGGATCGACATAGAAAGGGCATCATCTATTGGAATGGATCGGGAGATCCGCTGGCGATGCACCGACCTGGAGAATGTCGATCATGAGAGGCGGCGTCTCCGGAGCCCGCTCCCGCAGTTACTTCAAACTGCGCGGCGAGCGAGCCCAGCCCAGTGAAGCCCAGCGCGAGTTGTCCGCCTCACCGGAAGACTTCACCCACTGCAACGGCTGTCCTTACATTTTTAAGAAGCGCGAAGCACAGATCGACATGCGGGACTTCCGCGAACACAAGCAACACTGCTCAGGCATGCTGCCGCAGGCGCAGAACTAAAGACCCCGAAGACGTGCCCGTCGATAACGGAATTAAGCCCGTCTGGTTGTGCGGTATGGATAAAGACGACTGCACCAACAAAGACACACCCGGAGAACACCGTGGCGACAAAGGTTACGAAGAGGCCGTGAAATGCGTGCATCAGCACGATCCCGCAGCCTGGCGGCGATACAACATCCGCTGAATTGACGATACGGTGTCCGCTGAATTGAGCCAAAAGAGGACCTGACCCGGCCCTCCATCGGAACACGCTACCCTTAACGTTTACTCTCTGTTCGGGCCGCCGGCGAGGTGACACTCCCCGGCAGCCCTACCTTTCAGAGATCACGAGGATGGCGTGACCCCGAATGGCTGACGATAGTTTATCCGTGACTTCCCCCACGCTCAAGCGAGCGGCGCTCTATGCGCGCGTGTCCACCAAACAGCACGGGCAGAACCCGGAGACGCAGCTGCTCCCGCTGAGAGACTTTGCCCAGGCTCGAGGTTTCATCCTTATAGATGAGTACGTCGACGTCGGGATCTCGGGCTCGAAAGCCTCGAGGCCACAACTCGATCGGCTGATGAACGACGCAAAGAAACGGCGCTTCGATGCGGTGCTCGTGGCACGATTCGATCGGTTCGCGCGATCGGTGAAGCACCTGGTCACGGCCCTGGAGGAATTTCACGCCCTGGGCGTGGATTTCATTTCCTTGAATGAATCCATTGATACGTCGACGCCAATGGGAAAGATGGTCTTTACGATCCTGGGGGCTGTTGCGGAACTCGAGCGCTCCCTCATTCGCGAGCGCGTGCAAGCGGGTGTGGATCGCGCAAAGCGGCAGGGCAAAACATTGGGCCGGCCGAAGCGCATTGTCGATCGAGAACGCGTTTTGCAGTTATACGGAGAGCATCGCTCTCTGCGGAAAGTCTCCGAGCTCGCCGGCGTGGGCAAAAACAAGGTCGCCGCGATCGTCAATTCGGTGAATTGGGTGTCCCAAAAACCCCCTCTCCAGGCGCCCGCTAACTGACGCAACCATTTACCCCGCATCCCGCGGTTCGATGTGCCTGAAATCATGTGATTTCGGGCATTTTTGTTTGTTCCTTTTTTGAAGAAACCGAAGAAACCAGCCTCGCAAAAGAAGCCCCGGCCGGCCGCCGCCCCAGCGACAGAAAGCGACACCCTACGCGCGAGGCAAAAAGCCTTCCTCGAGGCGAACGCCATTTGCGGCAACGTGTCGCGAGCGGCGGAAGCCGCCGGCATTCACCGGGCGACGCATTACAAGTGGATGGACGAGGACTCGGAGTACAAGCGGGCTTTCGAGGATTCGGAATCGCAATTCTGCGATCGGGTCCGCGACATGGTCCGCCGGCGCGCGATCGATGGCGTTCCCGAGCCGATCATCTGGCAAGGCACGATCATCCGCGATCGCGACACCAACGAAGTGATCACCGTATTGAAACGCTCTGACCGCATCCTCGAGCTCCTGGCTAAAGGCAAGTGCCCCGAATTCCGGGACAAGCAGGAAATCACCGGACCGGGCGGCGGCGCATTGAAGATTGAAGTCGTGACCGGCGTCCCCCAGGCGGAATGAGTTTGTGATTGATCGATCTCGGCTTCCGTCCCCGTCCCTGGCAAACCGACTGTTTTAGAGCGCTCAAGCGCTTCTCCGTTCTCGTCGTCCACCGCCGCGGTGGCAAGACGGTGCTCGCGATTCTTCGGCTGATTGATGCGGCCCTGCGCTGCTCGAGACCGATGGGCCGTTATGGCTACATCGCCCCGCACCTCAAGCAGGCCAAGCGGATCTCCTGGAAATACCTCACCCATTACGCGAGGAAAGTTCCGGGAACCGTCATCAACCAGGGCGAGCTCTGGGTCGAGTTCCCGAACGGCGCCCGCATCCAGATTTTTGGAGCCGATCAGCCCGACTCCATCCGCGGCGATTACTTCGACGGCGTCGTCATCGACGAAGTCGCGCAGATCAAGACGGAACTGTGGGGCGAAGTCATCCGGCCGATGTTGGCGGATCGATTGGGCTGGGCGCTCTTCATCGGCACGCCCAAAGGCATCAATCTGCTCTCGCAGATTTTCTACAAAGCCCTGGCCGATCCGGACTGGTTCGCGAAGATCTTCACCTGCTACGACACGGACGCGCTGTCACCGGATGAAGTCGAGCGGATGCGTTTGGAAATGACGGACATGGAATTCCGCCAGGAAATGCTCTGCGACTTCACGGCCTCGAGTGCGAACACGCTGATCTCGATCGAGACGGCGATGGCCGCGACGCGACGCACGCTCGAGGAACGCCTGTACGCGTTTGCTCCAAAAATTCTCGGCGTCGACGTGGCCTGGGAAGGCGGCGATCGCAATGTGATCTTCCCGCGGCAGGGATTGCAGGCCTTCAAGCCGAAAGTGATCCCGGGACTACCGGAGAAAACCTTCGCCGGCATCGTGGCGGAAAAGATCCTCGAGTGGGAACCCGCAATGACGTTCGTCGATACGACGGGCGGCTACGGCGGTGAAGTCGTGTCGCGCCTGAAGGACATGGGCCACAAGAAAGTGCAGGGCGTCGTGTTCTCCTGGAAAGCCAAACAGGAACGCTTCGCCAATTTGCGCGCGGAGATGTGGTTTGCCGTGGCGGACTGGCTGAAAGAGGGCGGCGCCCTTCCGAATCTCTCGGAACTGGTAGCGGAACTCTGCGCCCCGACGTACTCCAACGACAACGCCAGCAATCGCTTGAAGCTGGAATCGAAAGACGACATCCGGGAACGGCTGGGCATGTCTCCGGATATCGCGGACGCCTTAGCCCTGACGTTTGCATTTCCGGTCGTGGCCACACGGCCGAAACCGAAAGAGCCGGCTTATGCCGGCAGCGCGTGGTCCTGAACCACACATTTATTTTCAAGACAAAGGAACATCGAAAGACATGGCATTCACGAACGACGGCTCCGAAAAAGTAATCGACAAACTCACGGTCGTCCAGATCGCGCACGGCGCGCAGTTCACCGGCCAGACCGCCAAAGGCGGCTGGTTCGGCACGGCCCCGATCGCACAGCGCTCGGCCTACACCCAGACCTATGCGACGGCCGACAAAACACACGCGAACCCGACCGCGGCCGCGCTGACCGATTCTTCGGGCGGAGCGGCGGGCGCCACGCTCGCGGCAGAAACCCTGCCGACGGCGTTGACGCATGCGGTAGGAACCGCGGACGCGACCGTCGATGACGTGGGCGGTTCGTTCAACCAGACCACACTCAACAACAACTTCAAGGAATTGACCACCTCCCAGGCGGCCAACCGCGCCCAGCTCAGTTTGCTGCGCGATGCCGTGGCGTCCCTGGCGGCACAGGTCAACGCGATCATCGTCGACCATGCCGACACGAAGCAGCTGGTCAATTCGGTCATCGACGATCTCCAGGCGTACGGCCTCTTCCAGTAATTCTTAAAGCTCTCCTTCACCCCAGGGGCGCATTGGCAACGGTGCGCCCTCTCGCCTCTAGATGCGAGGAAGGAACGCGCGGGCGATCGCGTGACATCGCCATAGAAACCAAAGCTTGCGGGGAAATGGGCGCCTGAGCGCCGACGGGCCGCGATCGATTCACGGATGAGCACCGCAGAGCGGTGTGGGGGAAATCCAGTACCTGCGTGAATCCTCGTAGGGCGATCCCGCCCCGCACCGGAATTAACAACGATGTGTGAACCGAACAATCACAAATTCGAGCCGCTGATCACGAAAGACGTGATGGAACGGATAGACAACGGCCGCGCCACGGTCCATTACTTCGACACGGTCCTGTTCTGTGGGAACTGCGGCTTTCGGGTCCCCGTCACCTCGACCACGCTCCAAGAGAGTAAAGCCGACGCATGAACCGTCGCCTCTGGTGGCAATGCAGCCACGCCCACACCGGCACACTCCCCGGCAAATTGCTGAACACCGTCGACCAGCTCGGGCAGTGGCTCGCGAATGTCGAGCGCACGCATTTGAAGCTCTATCCACTATGCCCGGCCGATCTCTTACGGGTCGCACCGAAGAAGGAACTGTTGGACCGCGACGATGTGGCTCTGGAATGGCGGATTGAACACGCGCACGCGCACCTCAGTTACGAAGAACGCAAGAACGCGCGGATTGTGCTGCAGTGATCTAGGACGGATGAAGATTCGCCGGATTCCCGATCATGCCTACTTCCGCGACGTGGTGCTGGTCATCGGCAGCGACAAAGAGATCCAGCGCTGGGGCCGGAAGAAACATCCCGACTTTGAATGGAACAATGCCTCCGGAAAGTACGTGCGCTTTCCCGGCCGCGAGCTTCATTACATCGTGGTGTCCACCAAGCACGGTAAAAGCCCGTGGCAAACCGCCGTTCTGGGCCACGAAATCCTGCATCTGACCTTCGCGATCCTGCAGGGTTCCGGTCTGGAGCTGAGTGACGCGAGCGAAGAAGCTTTCACTTACTACTTTCAAGGCATGTTCGCACGATGCCTGAAGCACATCTGTTAATACCCCATCACGTTTCTCGATTAACGATTTAAATGCCAGGACCCACGACCTACGCCGCCGAGCGCGGCGAAAGCGACAACACCCCGACCGCGAAATCGCCCGACCAGAAGCTGCTGGACAAAATCCGCCGCCGCTTCAAGTACATGGTCGACGCCTGGAAAGACATCCGCGACCAAGCGGAGCTGGACATGAAGGCCCAGTCCGTCGATGGACCCTGGACGGAAACCGACCGCGAAGAGCGCAGAGAAAACAAGCGCCCCTGCATCCATCTCGATCAGTTGGGCCAGCACACCAACGGCCTGGTCAATGAAGTCCGGCTGAATCCCATCGGGATCAAAGCCTCGCCGGGAGAAGACGGCACCGACGACGACACGGCCGAGCTGACGGAAAACCGCATCCGCCGCATCGAGTATGAATCGAATGGCCCGCAAGCGACGTTACGCGCATTTGAAGATGCCGCGACACGCAGCTATGGCGTGTTTGGCTTACAGGTCGTTTACAAAGACTGGGACTCCCGCGAACAGGTCGCCAAATTCCGCCGCTTCCCCAATCCCGACGCGGTCCTCTGGGACCCCGACTGTAAAGAACTCGATTGCTCGGACATGCAGGACGCCTTCGTCCTCGATCGGGTCTTAAAAGACGAGTTTCCGGAGAAATTCCCGGACGCGACCATCACCTCGTTCGGGGAAGAAGTGATCGCCCAGGCCCCGCACTGGTTTGACGACAACACCGTGCAAATCGCGGAGTACTGGTACATCGAGAAAACGCGGAAACGCATCTTCTGGATCCAGGGCAAGGACGGAGAAGAGATCAAAATCTTCGCCGATCAGTTGAACAAGGGCTGGAAAGTCTCCGACGACACGTTGACGACCTCGGGCGGTGTGGAGCTGCCGCTTCTGGACGATCGCACGACGTTTGAGCCCGTCGTGAAGCAGTGTTTGACCAACGGTGTGGAAATTCTCGACCGCACGGAATGGCTGGGGAAGTGGATCCCGGTCTATCCGGTCATCGGAAAAGAAAAGTTCATCCGCGACGGCAACACGCACAAACGCGTGTTGGAAAGCTACATCCGCATGGCCCGGGACGGGCAGATGCTCTTCGACTATCTCGTCTCTTCAGAAGCGGAAGTCGTGGGCATGACGCCCAAAACCCCGTATGTGGGCTATGTCGGGCAATTCGAAACCGACATGGACGCGTGGAAAACGCTGAACAAAGTCCCGCGCGCCTTCGTGCAGGTCGATCCGGTCGCCGACGCCACCGGTCAAGCGGTCTTGCCGCTTCCGCAGCGACAGGTCTTTGAACCGCCGATTCAAGCGCTGAACATCGGCAAAGAATCCGCGCGGCGCTCGATTCAATCCGCTGTGGGATCGTATGGCTTCACGCGACTCGACGACACGAATGTGAAATCCGGCAAAGCCGTGCAGGAACTGGACCGGCAGTCCGACATGGGCTCCTACCATTTCATCGACAACTACAAGGTGACGCTCGCCCATGCCTACCGCTCGCTCGATGATCTGTTACCGAAACTCGAAAAACGCAATCAACGGGTCGGTCTCGCGAAAGCGGACGGCTCGCATGAAGTGGTCACGCTCGGCGAACAGTACGAAGGCAAAGACGGCCAGCCCCGGACGCGGCAGTACCGGACCGGCGAAGATGCCAGAAATCACGACATCCGGATTGCGACCGGCAAAGCGTATCAATCCCAGCGCGAAGAAGCGTCCGAGTTTGCGGACTCGTTAGCCAAGAATCCGAACGTGTTCCCGATCATCGGCGACCTGGTTGTGAAGTTAAAAGACCTCGGACCGGTCGGGGATGAAATCGTCGCGCGGTTGAAGAAAATGCTCCCGCCGCAGTTGCAGGAAAACGACGGTCAAGGGCCACCACCCGAGCAGCAACTCGCCCAGATGCAGCAGCAGATGCAGCATTACGAGCAAGCGTTGAACGACGCGATGCAGCAGCTCGATGAATTCAAATCGAAGAAATTCGAAATCGATGCGCAACTGCAAATGAAGCAGATGGAGCTGGAATCGCGCGAACGCATGCAGGCGTACTCCGACGACGTGAAGTTGGGAATCGCGGAGCTGACGGCGAAACAGAAAATGGCCGCGGAGGATTTGAGCGTGTTCATGCTGAAGATGGACCACACGCTGCAGATGATCCAGCAGCAACAGGATCACGCCCACGAGGCGGCGATGGGACATGCGGACTCGGTAATGGCCGCGCAGCAACAACGGATGCAGCAGCTGCACGAGCAGCAACAGCAGGAGACCGATCAGCTCGGCCAGCAGCAGATGCAGCAGCAGGATCACGCGCAGCAGCAGAATCTGCAGCAACAGCAACTCAGCGCACAGCCTGCCGCTGCGCCCGAAGCGTCACCGCAGTAAGACGCCCCGAATCCTCGCGCCAATCGTCGGCCGGATATGGGCCAAACGTGATGGCATCCGGTTCCCGGCCGCTCGGCATGAGTAAGAACGGCATGCGCTCACCAGGCCAGCGAAAGGCTTCGAGCACTTCGCCGGTGTCACCGTTCAACGTCTCGACGTGAATGCCATCGGACAGGCGTATCCACCGATCTTGAATCCAGACCACGGCGGGTTTGGCAGGCGGAATGAAAATCGTTTTCTCGCCGGGCACCCAGAGCAACTTCTCGATATCGAGCTGATGCGCGGCAATCGCGCCACCCAGTAGCGACGTGAAGAAGAAACGGCGGTTCATCCGGCCCTCTCGTGTTTCTCCAGCGCGTTGACTCGATCGTGGAGCCCCCGAACGTGACGAACCACGTCTTGCCCTTGCTGACCCAACCGCGCGATCGCGGCATCGTGCTCGGCGAAGCGCTTCGTGATTTCTCCGGCAAACAGAACGGCGACTTCCGATCGCTCGATCAATTCATGCGCGATCGTGTCGAATTCGGCCGCTTTCAGTAACGTCCAGGCCAATCGGCCGAGCGCCCGCTTCCAGAAACGTTTGAGCCGGTTCATAACTCAGGATCTTCCTCTTCCGGGGTGTGCCAGTGCTTTTCATCTTTCGCCAGGGGTGCATCCGCAGGGCGGTCCTGATCGCTGTAGACGACTTCACCTTCACCGGCCAGCGCCACGCGGCCCGATCGGGTGAGCCAGACATGCCGGATGTCGCCGCGCAACGCGCCGTCGTAGATGTAGCCGACTTCCGCGTCTTGCGGCATCGCCGCGAGCAACGTTTTTAAAACAGCAACAGTCATACAACGAATTTACAACACATGCCCCACAACAGCGGGCCTCTCGAAAGCGAGGCCCTTACATTTTTAAGCGATATCGAAGAACTCGAAGCGAAGATCGCGCCCCAATCGGACGCGGGCTTTCTCGAAATCTTCCGACCGATCAGCAACTGACCCGCTCTCTTTAGATTTTCACCTTCATGAGGTTTAACCATGTCTGACGACAACGTGGAATCGTCACCCACAACCGACGAAGTAACGGAAACGGTCGACGCCGAGACTGCTGAAGTCGAAACGACCGACACGGCGCACGAGGAAGACTCGCCAGCTTCCGAAGACCAACCCGAATCGACAACCCCCGAATCTGACGGGGAGCCGGCCTCGGAACCGGAACAACAGATCACCGATCGAGCGAAAGCCGAAACCCCGGCCGAGAAACGGATCAAACAACTGCTCGCGCAAAACAAGCAGTTGAAACAGCGCATGGACCGCTACGAGCGTCCCGCTCAAGATCCCGAACTCGGGGAAGCCCCCAAAGCGCCGAAGGAAGAGGATTTCAAATCCTATTCCGAGTTCGAAACCGCGAAAGCGGACTACGAGCAGAAACGCCTGGACTACGCGACGCAGAAAGCGATCGTGGAAGACCGACGACGTCAAGCCGAAATCCGCCAGCGCGAGGAACAACAGCAGCAACTCGCCGAAGCGCAGCAGTCGTGGAAGACGAAAGTCACGGAAACCGCAAAACGGAATCCGCAATTCGATTTCGCGAAAGCCATCGACGCCGTGAAACCGAACGACACGAGCGACCGTTTCATTGCGGATTCGCCCATTGGCCCGGATCTTCTGGACCATCTGGCGAAACATCCCGAGGAAGCCGAGGAACTGCGCGAGATGTCGCCCTTTCAAGTGACGCGCGCCCTCACGCGTCTGGAAGACAAGCTTCAGGCCCAGATTGCCGGCATCCAGCCGAAGAAAACGCCGAAAGCCCCCGCCTACGTATCGGGTGGCGCGGCGCCGAAGAAAGAGAAGTCCCTGGAAGACATTCTCTACGGCTAGTAGAGCAGGCCGGCGGAAAGACCGGCGCTATTTGCTTTTCGCGCCTCGATGTTCCACGTCGCTCGCGGTGGCGTGGTGATGGCCCGCTCAAAGTCCCAATCGTTCTGAAGTCGCTTCACGAGCGTGAAGAAGTTGAGACCGAACAACGCGGCCCACTCCGAGACACAGCGCGTTTCACCGTTATAGGTGATCTTCCAATTGGCTCGCGTGTTGCGATTCTGTTCCGCGACCGTGGCCCATCGACAATTGGCCGGCTCATAGTGGCCGTTCACGTCGATGCGATCGAGCGAGTGTTGGGGCGACGGCCGTTTGCCCATGTCGGCAAGGAAGTGTTCAAAGGAATGCCGCCAGCGCTCACAGACTGAAATGCCGCGTCCCCGGTAGTCATCGAAGCCCGTTCCACCGGGCGGCACACTGTGGCAACGGTAATTCATATTGATCCAGGCCCGGTATTCCGGCGTGCCTTTCTGTCCATGGGTGCGCTGACGCCGCGACACCGCTTGTCGGGTCGCACAGCCACACGACAGCGAGTAGCCCGAGCGCATGAGCCCGAGTTGCACTTCACGGATGATGCCGCAGTAGCAACGGCACAGGACATATCGGACACGCCCACCGTCGCCTCGCACGCGATCGGGCGCATCGTCGAGCACCGTCCATCGACCGTACTGGTGTCCGACAACAGACATTCTTAGAATTGGTTTAGCCATGCAGGTCACGCTCCTATCGTGATGCTTCGTGGTCAGGCCCGGTTGAGTGTTCGCGCACTCGATCGGGCTGCTTCAGTTATAGCGCACCTGCCCGTCAGAACAGGTCCCCGCTCGGATGAATGGCCGGCCTCATCCACCGGCAACGCTGACGACAGCCGCAGAGCGGAGTCGGCCCCCGCACCAAGTCCACGCAACACAACAACACACCAACAGTTTTTTGAAAGGAAATACCCACCTTGGCTACTTTAAGCACAGCTGCACTCACGCTCATTGATTGGGCGAAGCGTTAACTCCGAGCGCTTCTCAAACCTTCTCTGATCGACTTGGAAGCCCGGCAGCGGGTGACAGGGCGGAAGGCGCAAGCCACCGTGAACGACTGAGTGAGAAGGCCCCGAAATCTCTCGGGGATGCGACAGTCTGAACTCGGCGCATAACCCCACGAAGGCCGAGAGGACGATCCGAAGCGGTCGTCTCGCCGCAACCATGCGGTAGTAACAACATTGAAGGATCCGAACGGCAAAGTCCCCGCCATCGTCGAGCTGCTCGGACAATCGAATGAAATTTTGGACGATATGTTATGGAAAGAGGGAAATCTACCGACGGGTCACTTGACCACGGTGAGGACCGGCCTCCCCACCGTCACCTGGAGACTCTTGAACCAGGGCGTCACCCCCTCGAAGTCGACAACCGCGCAGATTACCGAACACGCCGGCAATCTCGAAGCGTGGAGTATGGTCGACTGTGATCTGGCCCGCCTGAACGGCAACATCAAAGCGTTCCGCGCCTCCGAAGGCATGGCCTTCCTGGAAGCGATGAACCAGGCGATGGCCGGCGCCATCTTCAACGCCAACGTCGGCACCACACCGGAAGAGTTCACGGGCTTCGGTCCGCGCTACTCCACCCTCTCGGCCTCCAATCCGATTTCCCAGAACGTGATTTCGGGCGGCGGTTCGGGCTCGGTCAACTGCTCCATCTACCTCATCGGCTGGGGCGACAACAAAATCTTCGGCGTCTTCCCGAAGGGCTCCAAAGCCGGAATCTCTCACGATGATTTCGGTGAAACGACCGTCACGGTCACAGCGGGCGTCGGCGGACAGCTGATGCGCGCTTATGAAGAGCGCTGGAAGTGGCAGGCTGGTCTGGTGGTTTCGGATTGGAGATTTGCAGTGCGAATCTGCAACATCGACAAAACGAACCTGACCACGAAGGCTTCCGCGGCCGATCTCACCGAGTTGATGATCAAGGCGATGTACCGCATCCCGTCGCTCAAGGCCTGCAAACCGGTCTTCTACGCCAACCGCACCGTGCTCGAGATGCTCGACATCCAGCGCCGCGACGATGTGACCTCCGGCGGCGGCTTGACCTACGAGAACGTCGACGGCAAGCGCGTCCCGAAGTTCCGCGGCGTGCCGATCCGCATCTGCGATCAGCTGACGAACACGGAAGCGACCGTTAGCTAACCCGCCTGAAGGCGCGCTCCACGCGAGCGCGCCGCACTTCAACAAAGGAAAAACCCAACATGATTATTGATGCATTACTCACCCTGTCGGATGCGCAGGCGCTCACGGGCACCGCGTTTTCGACCAACACGGTCGACCTCGGCAACGTCACGCCGAAAAACGATATCGGCAACGGCGAACCGATGGAAGTCACGATCACCGTCGACACGGGCGCCGATTACACGACCACGGATGAAACCTACGAGTTTCGTTTCGTGCAGTCCGTGAATGCCGACCTGTCCTCGGAAGACAATCTGGAATCGCGAATTATTTCTGCCGCATCCTCGGCACTCGCGGCCGGAACGGTCATCCACCTGCCGATCCCGTCCGGGGCGATCACGAAACGCTATATCGGCGTGAAGTACGTTCTGGGCGGCACGACCCCCTCGATCACCGTCACCTCGGAGATCCAGCCGGTCGCGATGGCGAACGCCAACAAGAACTTCGGCTATGCGACCGGATTCACGGTAGCGTAGACGGCTCTTCGACTCTCTCTCTGTCTCCCAACGGGCCCGGTTCTGACCGGGCCCGTTCTTTTTTGGTCTCTCCGATCTTTTCTCGAAAAGGAAATCTCTGAAATGAAAGTCCGCGCCACAATGGAAGGTCTTTATCCGAACTCGACGCCCTACGGGGAGGACTGGCTGCGCCGCTATCCGGGCGATGTCTTCACGCTCTTTCCCCGAACGATCAACGTCGTCGAAGTACGCACGCAGCGCGTCACCGGCCAACGCGAGTTGACCGTGGATGAGCAGTTTTCCGATACCTGGATGGAGCCTGTGGATCCGATGACCCCGGAAATCCTCACCTCCGCCCCCAAAGCCTTGAAACGCGCGACCGAAGACATCAAGATCTCGCGCCGACCGAGCTAACTCCCCGCAAAGGACACCCCACTTCACCATGAAACGCATTCTTCTGTTGCTCGCGCTTCTCGCGCTGCTCCTTCCCGTCTCGACCCACGCCCAGACGCAATCCAGCTCGGCCCTCGGCTGCTATCTGCAATCCGCCGCCTCGACCAACGCCACCAACTGCAAAGCCTCGGGTGGAAATTTCTTCGGCATCCGTGCGTTGAACACGACCACGACGATCTATTACCTGCGGATGTATAACCTCGCGACCGCACCGACATGTTCCTCGGCGACCGGATTTGTGGAATCGATTCCGATTCCGCCCGCACCGGCGGCCGGTCAGGCCGGCGGCATTGTCGCCGTGCCCCCGATCCCGGTTGCCTATACGACGGGAATTGGGTTCTGCCTCACCGGGGGCAGTTCCTCCACCGATAACACGAACGCCGCGACGGGCGTCTTCCTCGCGCTGTACTACCGATGATCGCTCGCCGTTTCCTGCTCTTCATCCTGTTCGGCGTGATGACCTCTCCGTTGCATTCGATGCAACTGCCTCTGCTGGGTGTGGGGGCTGGAGCATTCGGTGCCGGATATGCCCCCATCACCATCGGTGTGCACAACAACGCCACGTGTGCTTCCACGACAAGCTGTGGGGTCGCTGTGGGTACACCGTCGGCGGGAAGTGTCATCTATTGCGTTGCCATCACGCAGATCAACAACGCGGTCGTGGTGTCCGACAGTGTGAATAGCGGTAATTATCAGCCGCTCCCGTCGAGGCTCAGAGACGCGAATCACGACGTCTACCTGGGGGGCTACTACAAGGAGAATGTCGCGGCTTCCGCAACCACCGTTACGGTCAGCGGCTTCACCTCCTCCAACTCGCAGATCGCCTGCGAGGAGGTGAAGGGGACGCGCGCGACCTATACCGTCGATTCCAATGTCATTGCCTCGCTGGCAGGATCGGGAGCCAATCCCAACTCCGGCACCACGATCACCCCGACCTCGAATAATGAAATTGTCTTCAGCGGTCTCTATCGAGCCGCCACGCCAACAGCGGGAACCAATTTCACGTTAATCGACGGCTCGGGAAGCCTGTGGCCGGAGTATTGGATTCAGACGACGGCGACGGCCACGAATGGACCGTTCACGGTAAGCGCGAGCTACAACGCCGTGGCGATGACCGCATTCGCTCGGAATGCCGGGGGATCGTGTTCGGAGACGATGATCTTCGATTGGTCGGGTGCCGTGAACACGACCGCCGTCAGCACGACCAATCTTGCCGCGAGTACCCATGGCGGGGCGGCCCAAGCGAACGCCGACGGTGTGGCCAATCCACCGGGTTGGAATGCGGCAGGGTCGGGAATCACGTTCACCACAAACTCGCTGGCCTATAGTCCACTGGCGAATTCCCGAACGTGCCCGTTTTATTCCGGCCTGGCCGATGGGTCGGGCCTGACGTGTGTGCATTGCGGGTTGCAATTTGCCACAAGCACCGGAGCCGGGACTGGAGGCGGTTATTACTTTCAGAGCAATCAACCCAACGCCAGTTTGTGGGCCTGCGTGGCAACCGACACGCCCGTGAGCCATAACGGGACCATTGATGTTTTAGCCATATCGGGAGGCGATAACGGAATCGACAATCCCGATTATGTCAACCTTCAGATGAATTCCAATGGGGCCACCACCAATTTTGCACTGGAACATCTCGGTGGGGGAGCCACGGTCTACTCGACGACCCAGTGGGCTCAGAACACCAAGTACGGCATCCGGATGACCTACAAGCAGGCCGGTCTGCACACCATCGAAATTTACAACGGCTGCGGCAACAATCCGACAAAGTTGGAGACGCTCACCTCGAATTCGGCAGTCTCGGGTGGGGGGACCGCCGACAAGATGGCGCTTTTTGGGAATGCCAACTCGTATGCGACGGGCACCAACTTTTTCGTAGGCGCGGTCGCACTCGACACGCTCTACGGCGCGGCGATCCTTCCCTAGGCTCTAACCATCCATGTCCACATCCGCTAGAACCATCACCACCGCTGCGCTCACCGAACTCGCCCTGATTTCGGCTGAGGAAACGCCCGACAGCAACAATCTCGCGCAAGCCTTACTGGTCTTGAATCGCCTGATCTCGGTATGGCGCACCCGACGGCAGTACGTGTGGGCGATTGTGGCCAACAGCTTCGCCTGGACGACATCACAATCGAGTTACACGATCGGCCCGACCGGGAATTTCGCGATGACCGTGCGGCCCCCGAAGATCGAGCGCGCGAATCTGATCCGTGTGGAGAACACGCCCGACGACCGGATACCGCTCGCGGTCATCGAAGTCTCGGATTATTCCGAGATCCCCAATTATCTGGACACGGCGGAGGAACCCACGGCGATTTACTACCAGCCCTCCGTCCCCAACGGCACGATCTGGCCCTATCCGTATCCGGAAAACACGTCCGTCGCACTGGCAAAGAAACTGGAAGTCTTCACCTGGCAGATCCTGTCGAGCTTCGCCACGTTGGACACCGGCGTCGATTTGCCCGACGGCTACGAAGACGCATTGACCTTGAATCTCGCCAAACGTCTGGCGTCGGGTTACGGCGTGTCGATTTCACCGGAGCTGGAACAATCGCGCCTGGAGGCCACGCGGGCCATCCAATCCCTGAACAGCGGCTCCCCCAAGCTCGCTTCCGATGCGCCCGGCCCGGCCTCAAGCGGTCCGGTCTATTACCGGCTACCGCAGAGTTGAGGCCATGAGCGGAGCGAATGCAAGCCCGATAGGGCGCAGCCAGTAAATCAATGAACGACCGAACCGTTGGGGAACGCGTGTGTGTGATCGAGGAAGTGGTCACGCGCATGGAAGCCACCTTAAACAAACACATCGAGAAAACCGACACGCGGATCTCGCGCCTCGAGCAGGGCTGGAAGTACGCGGCGGGCGGAGTCTCGGTGATCACGACAGGGATTGTGCTGTACGTGAAGAGTGTGTTCACGAAATGACGTTTGATCAGGCCCTC
>Ga0075425_100000318_pt1 | contig 44169 bp, 36 predicted proteins | sample SoiMethybrSBSTD4_FD_75300 | JGI IMG/M metagenome (GOLD analysis project Ga0075425, IMG submission 75300) | Bulk soil microbial communities from a Populus tree surrounding site in Tennessee, USA - Soil MetaG P. TD hybrid SBSTD4 | ecosystem: Environmental > Terrestrial > Soil > Tree plantation... | reverse complement strand
GCTCCTGGCTGGAGCGCGCCTTTCGCGACTTCATTCCGTCCGATGGGGATCGCGCGGCCATGCTCGCGAAGATCGCCGGTCACGTGCAGCGCGTCGCCGCGCAGTTCGACGCATTTGTTTCGAACGGCGAGAGCGCGGCGAGCATCGCGAAGGCGCTCGTGAATGCCGCCGCCTCGCTCGATGACGGAAGCCTGAAACACAACGACCTCGGCCTGCGCGCGTACGTCGATGCGTCGCTGAAGGTGAAGATCCTGCGCGTGCTCGCCGACTACGTCGCGCTGCTGTCGATCGAGTCGATCACGATGTCGCCGCTCGAAGTGACGGCGATACTCGTCGAGCACTTTCCGGAAAATCAGCCGGCGCTGCTCGCGCATGCGGAGCTGCTGCTCGAACAGCAGCGCATCGAGGAGGCGATCGACTTCATCCGCCGCGCGCTGCGCGTCGATTCGGTGTGCGTCGCATCGCAGCGATTGCTGCATCGCGCGTATCAGATGCAGCGCGACGCCGGCGTGACCGCGCCGGAGCACGCCGTTCTCGACTACGACCTCACCGACAAGTTCTGCCACCTGCCGTTCACGCACTTCTCGACGGGATTTCGCGGCGCTACGTTCGGATGTCTCTGTCCCGCGTGGCTTCCGTACTCGATGGGCAACATCCTCGAGGCCGAGTCCGCCGATGCGATCTGGAACTCCGATGCGGCGCAGGAAATCCGCCGCTCGATTCTCGACGGCGATTTTTCGTACTGCAGCAAAACGCTCTGCTCGTTCATCGCCGCGCGCAAGCTGCCGTCGCGGGATTCCATCGACGATCCGATGCTGCGGCGCTACATCGAAACGCACGCGACGAAGATCGATGACGTGCCGGAGTTCGTGGAGCTGAATCACGACCCGACGTGCAATCTCTCCTGCCCGTCGTGCCGCACGGAGATCGTCGCGGCGAACGCGGACGAGCAGGATCTTTACGAGCGCGCGTCGGAGCGGGTGATCCTTCCGATGCTGCGCAAAGTCAACGGCACGGCCTACATCAGCGGCGGCGGCGAGGCGCTCGCCAGCCGTCACTTCCGTTCGATTCTGAAGTCGCTCAATCGCGCCGAGTATCCCGGTTTGAGACTGCTCGTGATCTCGAACGGGACACTCTTCACGCCGTCGCGATGGGCCGAGTATCCCGATCTGCCGGAGATGACCGGCGCGCTCCTGATCTCGCTCGATGCGGCGCGCGCGGAGACGTTCGAGAAAATCCGCCGCCCCGCGAAGTGGGACGTGGTGATGCGCAATCTCGAGCACATGGCGGCGATGCGCCGCGACGGCATTCTGCGCAGGCTCTGCCTCAATTTCGTGGTCCAGAGGGACAACTTCCGCGAGATCCTCGACTTCATCGCCCTCGGCGACCGCCTCGGCGCCGACTATCTGTGGCTGCAGCGCCTGTCGAGTTACGGGACGTACGACGAGGCCACGTTCGCGGCGCTCGACGTCTCGACGCCGACTCATCCCGATCACGCCGAGCTGCTGGAGATCCTTCGCCATCCGGCGCTGAAGCGGGAAGGACTGCAGGCCTACATGTTCATGCCTCTCCTGCCGGAAGTGGTCGCGTCCGACGAGCCGGTGCCGTACCTGACACGAACACAAAAGGACTTCGGGAATGCTGCGGCTTCCATTTGGCAAGCGTAAGACGCGCTGGCGCCGGCGCCTCGAGGCGTGGGTGGCGAGCGAGATCGTGCCGCTGCTCGAGATCGGCGGCCCCTCATCCGGCCTTCGGCCACCTTCTCCCCGCGAGCGGGGAGAAGGGCCACCCTCCCATGGCCCCTCGCCCCGCTTGCGGGGAGAGGGTGGCGCGCAGCGCCGGGTGAGGGGCGATGAATTCGTGCAAAGGCTCCGTCATCCGCTCACCATGCTCGACCGCGGCGTCGCCGTTCTCGACGACACGTCATTCGCGCAGTCGCTGCAGTTCGCACTGACGTGGCTCGCCGCGCAGGAGGACGTCGTCGCGCGCGGCGAGAAGGTGCGCGCGTTCTGCGACATCACCGCATCGCTCGCGGCACTGGAGCGCATCACGAACGCGATCGCGACCGAATTCGCGATCGATGCGATCGACGTCGCGCTGCGCATCGCGAACGCGGCCCCTTCATTTCGCGAGCCGCTGATCCTCGCGGGGCGGCGGCGTCTCGATGAAGGTCGTTTCGACGAAGCGCTCGCTCTCGCGCGGCGCGCGACGGAGATCATCAGCGCCTGTCCGATCGCGTCGCGCCTCGTGATCGATGCGTCGCGTGCGCGCGGCGAGGGCGATCTGCGCGGCCGCTTCTGCTCGCGGCCGTTCGAAGTGCTCGTCAGCACGCAGGCGACGCGCTGGAACGCGGAGTCGTCGTCGTTCGTGCAGAAGATGGGGGAGTCGTACCTCTGCGACTGCGTGGCGTGGCTGCCGTATTCGATCGGCAACATCATCGACGCCGAGTCGCCGGACGCGATCTGGAATTCGGACGGCGCGCAGGAGATCCGCCGCTCGATCCTCGACGGCGATTTCCGCTACTGCAGCCGCACGCTCTGTCCGGCGATCCTCAACGACACGCTGCCGAAGCGCGAGGATGTCGCGGCGCCGCGCCTTCGCGCGATCATCGACGAAAAGAAAACGGTCCTCGCCGATCCGCCGCGACTTCTGTCGCTCGGCCACGACGCATCGTGCAATCTCGCGTGCCCCTCGTGCCGCACCGACATCCTCATGGCCGATCGCGCCCAGAACGAACGGCTCGATCGCGCGCGCGATCGCGTGATCCTGCCGCTGCTGCGCGGCGACTCGACCGGCCTGCGCCTCACCGCGTGGGGCGATCCGTTCGCGAGCCGTCACTACCGCTCGATCCTCGAGGCATTGCGCGGCGACGACTATCGCGGCGTGCGCCTCTTCCTCCTCACGAACGGTCTGCTGCTCACGCGCAATCAGTGGGCCGCGATGCCGCACCTCGCGGAGCGCGTCGCCGCGCTGAGCGTTTCTGTTGATGCCGCAACGCGGGAGACGTATGAAAACGTACGCCGGCCCGGCCGCTGGGACGTGATCGAGGAGAACCTTCGATTCTTCGGCGAGCTCCGGCGAGAGGGATTGTTCGCGGCCGACGGCAGCGGCGACGCGGCCGGCGATCAGGTCACCGGCTTCGGGATCTGTTTCGTCGTGCAGAAGGACAACTTCCGCGAGATGCCCGCCTTCGTCCGCCTCGGCCGCGAGATCGGCGCGGACGTCATCGCGTTTCAGAAGTACATCAGCTTCGGCCACGAAGGCGCGGCCGCGTATTCGTCGAAAGACGTTGCGTCGCCGCTGCATCCCGACCACGCCGAGTTTCTCGAAGTGCTCCGCGATCCCGAGCTGCGCGATCCACGCGTGGGGTTCATGCAACTGGAGGGGCTGGTTCCGGTTTAGGAGCGCGGCCGTCTCGGCCGCTGGCGCGGCGGCGTCTCGCCGCCGCCGAGAGCGAGACGCTCTCGAGGCCAGCGGGCGAGGACGCCCGCGCTCCAGGGGCGCACAATTGCGTCATGTTCGCGCCGGCTCTCCTGCTCGCGGTGATGACGGGGCGGCTTCCGCTCGAGTCCTTCACCGTCGCGCAGGGACTGCCGAGTGACTCCGTCACCGCGATTCGGCGCGACTCGCGCGGCTTCCTCTGGTTCGGCACGCTCGATGGACTGAGCCGCTACGACGGCAGCTCGTTCGTGAACTACACGACCGACCAGGGCATCCCCGATCGGATGATCTGGACGATCGCCGAGGATCGGGAGAACGCGATGTGGGTGGGGACGTCGGAGGGCGTCGCGCGGATGACCGGCAGCGCGACGCGCGGACGGCATCTCTTCACGCGCGTGCTCACGCCGAAGAACGAGCCGGTCTCGATCAATCTCTTCGTCGACGGCAGCGGCGTCGTTTACTCGTCGTGCGGTGCCGATCTCTGCGTCTTTCGCAACGGGAAGCTCGAAGTCGAGCCCGGATTTCGCAACGCCGGCGGGAACACGCCGTCGGCGATCGTCGAAAGCGCGGCTGGCGATCTCTGGATCGGCACGGACGGCGGCGGTCTGTTCCGACGCCGTGCGAACGGCACGTGGCAGCGTTACGCCGTGCAGCCCGTCAACGGCAACGACGGCATCGGCGGCGTCGAGCTCGATGGCGACGGACGTTTGTGGATCACGACCGGCTACGGATGCATCGTCTGGTCGCCGTCCGATGACGATCGCGATGCGCGTCCGCTCGTCGAGCGCGCCGGCGCGCCGCTGATGCCCGGCATGCCGATGCGATTGCCGCAGCGCGGCGAAGCAGTCATGTTCACCGCACCGAAGTCGCCTCTCCTCGGGCGCCAGGTTCTGCGCACGCGCGACGGCACGATGTGGGTCTCGAGCTACGCCGGACTGTTTCGCGTCGCGGAGGGCCGCATCGATTTCTTCGACGCGAACGACGGTCTTCCGCTCGATCTGCAGGGCATCGGCGAGGATGCGGCGGGCGACCTCTGGATCGGCACGCGCGGCTCCGGCGTCTTTCGTCTCGCGCGCGACGGCGCGACCACGTGGACGCGCGAGCACGGCCTCGCCAATGAGCGAATCCTGTCGATCTTCACGCTCGACGACGGCAGCGTCTGCGCGGTGAACCGCGCCGGCCTCTCCTGTTTTCGCGAAGACGCGATCCATCACGGCACGCTATGGACGAAGGAGCGTCCGGCGGGGTGGGGATGGAACCAGATCGTCGCGCGCGATCGCGACGGATCGCTGTGGGCGGCGTCGGAGCGCGGTCTGATCCACTGGCCGCGCGTCGCGAAGGTCGAGGACCTCGGCCGCATCGCACCGCTCGAGGTGCTGACGTTCGGCAGCGGTCACGACGGCGATCAGATCTTTCGCGTGTTCGAAGACTCGTCCGGCGGGTTGTGGGCCGGCACGTTCGGACCGAAGCACCTCGCGATTCGCCGTCCGGACGGCACGATCCAGGCGTTTGCGATCGGCGCGACGCCGACGGCGTTCGCCGAAGATCGGGCGGGGAACGTGTGGATCGGGTTGTACACGGGCGGCCTGATTCGCGTGCGCGGAACATCGATCGAACCGATTCGCGCGGAGGTGCCGCCGGGGCTCGTGCGCACGCTCGTCGTCGACTCGAAGGGCGGGCTCTGGATGGGCACGACGAGCGGCGTCGCACGCATCGACGATCCGACGCTGCCCGCGAATCGATTGAGCGTGCGGCGCTGGTCGCGCGCGGACGGACTGGCGTCGGACAGCGGCTACTGCATCGTCGAAATGCCCGACGGACGCATCGCCATCGGATCGCAGCGCGGACTCGATGTGCTCGATCCCGATTCCGGCGGCATCGTGCACGTGTCGATGCGCGAGGGCCTCGCGAGCAACGAGGTCACCGTGGCGATGGCCGATGGCGACGGCGCGCTCTGGCTGGGCACGGTCAACGGCATCTCGCGGCTGGCGCGCATCCCGACGCCGCGATTCCTGCCGCCGCCGCGATTGCGCATCGATGCGATCGCGATCGACGGCGCGCCGGCCGCGGTGGCGGAGCTCGGATCGACGGCCATCGATCGCGTGCGCATCGAGTATCCGCGGCACGCGATGGCGGTCGGATTTTCGGCGCCGCACTTCGATCCGACGCGGCCGCTGCGCTTCGAATATCGCCTGTCCGAGAACGCGCCGTGGACCGCGGCCGGCATACAGCGCGTGATCGTGTTCGATCGCCTGCCGTCCGGCGCGGGCACGCTCGAGGTGCGCGCGGTGACCGCGAGCGGACGCACTTCGGAGCCGGCGCGCGTGTCGTTCGTGGTCGTGCCCGCGATGTGGAAGCGGACGTGGTTCCTCGCGCTCGTCGTCGCGTTCGTGCTGCTGCTCGGATTCGCGGCGCATCGCTATCGCGTCGCGCAGGTCGTCGCGATCGAGCGCGTGCGCACGCGCGCCGCGACCGATCTTCACGACGACCTCGGCTCGAGTCTCTCGCGCATCTCGATCCTGAGCGAAGTCGCGAAGCGCAAGCTCGGCACGAGCGCGCCGGAGCCGATCCTCGACGAGATCGCCGACAGCGCCCGCGGTCTCGTCGACGCTCTCGGCGACAGCATCTGGGCGATCGATCCGCATCGCGACGACGTGCGCAGCCTCCTGCTGCGCGTGCGGCACTTCGCGGCGGCGGTGTTCGAGGCGGAGTCGATCGCCATCGACGTGCAACTGGCGCCCGACGTCGCGACGCTCCCGCTCAAACCGGAACAGCGGCGCGAGACGTACCTCATCCTGAAGGAAGCGCTGAACAACGCCGCGAAGCACGCAAAGGCGAGTCACGTCGCGGTGACCGCGAACGCGGAAGGACGTTTTCTGCGCATCGCGGTCGAGGATGACGGCAAGGGCTTCGTCGCGGACACGACGCCGCGCGAGGAAGGCGGCCGCGGCGTGCCGAGCATGATCGATCGCGCGCAGCGCGCGGGCGGACGCCTCGAGATCAATTCGGAACCGGGTCGCGGCACGCGCGTGGTCGTGATGGTGCCGGTGTGAGTCCGCATGTCCATGCTATGCGGCACTTGCAACATCGCGTGGTAGAAGGATGAGCGTGGGTCCCAGCACAGTCGCGATCGTCGAGGACGACGCGCGCATGCGAGAAGCCGTGCGTCAACTCATCGACGCGGAGGATGACTTTCGCTGCCGCGGTGTGTACGGCAGCGCCGAGCAGGCGCTGCGCACCCTCGGCGGCTATCCGGTCGACATCCTTCTGCTCGACATCCATCTGCCGGGCATGGCCGGCTCCGATGCGGTGCGCCTCTTCCACGATCGATTTCCCGCGACGCGCATCGTGATGTTCACGGTGTTCGAGGACGACGCGCGCATCTTCACGTCGCTGTGCAACGGCGCGACCGGATACGTGCTGAAGAAGACACCCCCCGCGAAGTTGTTCCAGGCGCTGCGCGATGCGCGCGACGGCGGCGCGCCGCTCTCGCCCGAGATCGCCCGCCGCGTCGTCGATCTCTTTCGAAAGATGCGGCCGCAGGAGCTCGCGTCGGAATCGCTGACGGGCACCGAGGTGCGGCTGCTCGGATTTCTGGCGGAAGGGCATAGCTACCAGGGGGCGGCGGAGCGGATGGAGATCTCGATCAACACGGTGCGCGACCACGTGCGGTCGATCTACGAGAAATTGCACGTGCACTCGAAATCGGCGGCCGTGACGAAGGCGCTGCGCGCGGGAATCATTTAGGAGTGCGGCGGCAAGGCCGCCGCTTTCGAATCCTCGATGCCAAAGCGGTGGCTCCGCCACCGCACTCCTAAACCGATGGCCTCGAGTTCAGCTGCTGTCGGAGCGCGGCCGTCTCGGCCGCTGGCGCGGCGGCGTCTCGCCGCCGCCGAGAGCGGGACGCTCTCGGGCCAGCGGGCGAGGACGCCCGCGCTCCTGAACCGCATGTCCATGCTATGCACCTGACGCGTGCGCGCGCTTATCAATGTGCGCATCATGAAACGTCTGTTCGCTGCGCTGGCAGTGGCCGCGGTCGCGCTCGATCTCGCGGCAGGTTTTCCGGGGACCGATCTGATTCTTCCCGCCGCGGGGCGCGTGCAGGGCGCGGGCGGAAGTCAGTTCTACACGACGCTGTGGGTCACGAACGCGTCGGCGACTGAATCCGCCGACGCGACGATCGAGTTTCTGAGGGCGGGGCAGGGCAACCTCACGCCGCCGCGCGTGTCGATCGGACTCGCGCCGGGACAGACCAGGACGTTCGAGAACGCGACAGAGACGTTGTTCGGGATCAGCGGCGTGCTCGGCGGATTGCGCGTGCGATCGTCGAAGCCGGTGCTCGTGGCGTCGCGCATCTACAACCAGAACGACGGGCAGACGGTCGCGGGATCGACGGGACTTTTTTACGCGGGCGTGCCCGCGGACTTTGCGATTGGCAACGGTCAATCGGGTGCTTTACAGGGCGTTCGTCAAGATGTTGACTTTCGATACAACGCCTTCATTGTCGAAGCTTCCGGATCGTCGGTGCGTGTGCGCCTCGACGTGCGCGACGGCAGCGGCAGCGGGATCGCGGCCTCCATCCTCGATCTCCAGCCGTTCGAACAGCGACTGGTGCCGCTGTCGTCGCTCTTTGCCGCGAACGTGAGCGATGGCGTGCTCGCGGCGACGGTGATCGGCGGCGACGGGCGCGTGATCGTCTGCGGATCGCTGATCGCGAACACGAGTCAGGACGCCTCCGGCTTCGAAATGGCCTTCCGTCCCGAGCTCCTCGGCAACGCTGTGCCTGGACCGCAGGCCCGGTTGGGCGGAAACGACGTCGCCGCGGTCGCTTTTGATCGATAAGTCGCTTAGCCACTCGCCGGCTTCGACCCTCAGGGCGGTGAATGTAGGGCGGGCTTTAGGCAAGCTTTAGGCAGCAGCCGCTAGCGTTCCAGCTCGCGACGAAGCAATGCCTCGACGGTCTCCGCTGCGCGCCCACGCACGGTGTAGGCATGCAGCTCGCGATCGTCGTCCAGAACGGCGGCTTCCTCCAGGCGCTTCCGGAGAATCTCGCGATACTGCTCTGCCTGGCCCTGGGACGGGACCAATTCCGTACTTCCCCCGAGTCGCGCGGCGAGAGCAAACGGCTCATCGTGAAAGATGAGCTCCGTATCGATATCGGGAGGGGCCTTCCGCAACAGCGTACGGAACTGCCGGACGAGCTCCAGCGCGGCGGCCGTGTCGCGTCCGTGGAACGACTCGAGACAGTCCACGACGATTCGCCAAAAGTAGCTGGTGCCATTGCTCATACCGGGCTGACTCCTTTCACGAGGAGGATAGGCGTGCATGCGCTCGAGTGAAAACTGATCTGATCCGCCCCGTTCATGGCATTGCGCTGCATCCAGAACGATGCCACCGGGCCGTACGCGACGTCGTAGTACGGCGCGGCGGGAGGGCGAGCGTGACCCAGGCCACCCTGGCGACAATGAAAGACGAGACTCCAGAAATCCTCGGCGTCATAGTCACCGCGGATGAATCCGATCGAGTCCAGGCGCGCCAGCGCGTCCCGATCGACTTCGAGCCGAACGACGGCGCCGGCAGATCCCCCGATTCCACCGACCGTGCTCGCGGCCGCGGTGAGAAACGCCCATGACTTAGCCTGTCGCTCCACCGTCGTCGTGTAAAACCCCGGGCCAAAATCCGTCCCGACCCGCCCCGTGAGTGGGTTGACACCATGCGCCTGGATGCTCGCGGCGTGAATCGCAAGCGTGCCGTGATACACCACGAGCGGCCCATTACTCCATGTCGGCGGAATGTTGAAGGGGGCTGGTGAAGCTGCGCCGGGCATGCAGACAGTCTATTGCGTATTACCCGCACCGAGGGATCCTCCGTCCGCGATCCGGAGAACGCCGCCGCGGCGTCGAGTCTCACCAGCGGCGTGCAGAACATCATCATCGGCCGTCTCGCCGGCTCCTCGCTGACGAGCGGCAACGCGAACATCTACATCGGCGGCAACGCCGCATCGAGCTCGGAGAGCGCCGTCATTCGCATCGGCGCGACGCAAACCGAAACGCACATCGCCGGCATCAACGGCGCCACCATCGGCGCCGGCACGCAGGTCTTCGTCGACGCCACCGGCCGCCTCGGCACCATCACCTCGTCGCGCCGCTTCAAGACCGACATCGAGTCGATGGGCGATCGCAGCGACACGATCATGCGACTCCGTCCGGTCACGTTCCGCTACAAAAACGCGGGCGACGATCTGCAGTACGGACTGATCGCGGAAGAAGTCGCGGACGTCGATCCATCGCTCGTGCTCTTCGGACCCGACGGCCAGCCGCAGACCGTGCGCTATCACTTTCTCGCCCCGCTGCTCGTCAACGAAGTGCAGAAGCAGCGACGGACGATCGAGCAGCAGCAGGCGATCATCGATGACCTGCTGCGGCGCGTGGAGCAACTCGAGGCTACGGCTTCACACCGATGACCATCGAGTCGGGACCGGCGAGTTGCTCGACGCGCACGCCGGTGAATCCCGCCTCGCGCATCCACGCGATGCAGTCCGCGCCGGTGTAGTCGAATCCGCCCGGCGTCTCGATCAGCATGTTGAGACTCATCAAGAGTCCGAACGCGTTCTGCGAGCGGTCGTCGTCGATGATCGCGTCGTACACGATGACCGCGCCGCCGCTCGGCAGCGCGCGGAACGCCTTGCCGAGGAGCATCTTCTTCGTGGCGAGGTCCCAGTCGTGGAGGACGTGTCCGAAGATCAGCACCTCCGTCGACGGCAGCTCGTCGTCGAAGAAGTTGCCGGCGTGGAATCGCATGCGATTCGACAAACCGTTGGTCGCGACGAGCTCCTCGAAGTGCGGCCGCACGACCTCGAGGTCGAATCCCTCCGCGCTGAGATGCGGATGCTGGCGCGCGATGATCGTCGCCACGCAGCCTTCCGCGCAGCCGACGTCGGCGAACGAGCTGTACTCGTGCCACGGGAACTTGCCGGCCAGCGCGAGACCCGCGCCGCCTGAGAGCGCCGTCATCGCCTTGAGGAACGCGCGCAGTTTTTCGGGACTGGAGTAGAGGCTCGCGAAGAGATCGCCGCCCGTTTTCGCTTCGTTCTGCGGTTTGCCCGTTTGCAATCCCTCGGTCAGCGATCCCCAGAACGTGTAGAGCCGCGCGTTGATCATCTCCAGAATGCCGCCGATGTACGTCGGCTTGCTGCGATCGAGGAAGAGGTCGGTCGTCGGCGTGTTCGCGTAGACGCCGCCGCTGCGCATGAGCATGCCGAGGGCGACGAGCGTGTCGAAGAAATCGCGGGCGGCGCGCGGGTGCAGTGCGAGCCGTGTGGTGAGCTCGTCCAACGCCATCGGTTTTTCCGCGAGTGCGGTGAAGACGCCGAGCTCGATTGCAGAGAGGAGCGTCTTCGAAGCCCAGAACGCGGTGCCGAGCTTCATGATCGGCTCGGGAGAGGGAGCGGACGGATGCGCGGCGGTTTGCGGATCGGCAGACATGCCGCTGTTACGAGCTGAAGCACGAAACGGATTGCAGGCGCGAGACCTGAATCGTTCCGCGGCATGCGCATCGCTCTCGTTCTTCTGTTTCTCGCTCCCTCGCTTTTCGCGCAGGATCTCTTTCCGCGTTTCTCCGTCACCGCCTCGATGTCGCCCGCCGGCTTCGACACGAACGCGCGCATCGATCCCGACGTGACCGGCGGCGAAGGGACGCTCGTCAGCTTCGAGCGCGACCTCGGCCTCGACGACTCGCGCACGCTGCGCCGCTTCGGTCTGCAGTGGATGCCGTTCCGCCATCACGAGCTCGCGCTCGAGTACTTCTCGGCGCCGCGCCGAGGATTCGAGCAGATCGATCGCGAGATCACGTTTCGCAACGAGGTCTATCCGGTGAGCGCGCTCGTCACGACGCAATTCGATCTCGACTACGCGCGCGCGACGTACACGTACTGGCCGCGCCGTTCCGATCGCGCCGGCGCCGGCATCTCGCTCGGCATCGCGAACCTCTCGATCGACGCGCTCGTGCGCGCGGAGCGTCCCGACGTGACCGTGACGATCACCGAACGCGCAAACACGGACGTGCCGGTCGCGCTCGCGGGCGTGCAGGGGCGCATCGCGCTCACCGATCGCATTCACGGTTCCGCCGCGATCGCGGCTCTTCCGCGCGTGACGATCGAGGACTACGCCGGTACCGCCCTCACCGCGAACGCGCGCGTCGAATATCGCCCGACGCGCTGGCTCGGCATCGGCGTCGCGTACAGCTACTTCCGCCTCGACGTCGACGTCGCGCAAACGGATCTGCGCGGAAGCCTGGACATGACCATTCGGGGGCCGGAGGCATTTCTGCGCCTTGGGTTTTGAGTTTGGACTGCGGCGACCGCAGTCGCCGCTTTCCTCGCGGCAGCCGCAGCTGCCGCGACTGCGGTCGCGGCATAAAAGCGGCGACTGCGGTCGCCGCAGTCCCAATATGATTCGCCCCATGCCGCAACCGGGTCAGCATCCCACTGAAGACATGCTCGTCAACGTCCCGCGCCTCGTCGCGGCGTACTACGCGGAGCGTCCCGATCCGAACGTTCGCGATCAACGAGTCGCGTTCGGCACGTCGGGGCATCGCGGCTCCGCGCTGAAGGTCGCGTTCAACGAGCTGCACATCCTCGCGACGACGCAGGCGATCTGCGATTACCGTCGCGGCGAAAAAATCGACGGGCCGCTCTTCCTCGGCATCGACACGCACGCGCTCTCTGAGCCGGCGTTCGTCTCCGCGATGGAAGTCCTCGGCGCGAACGGCGTCGACGTGCGGATCGATGCGAATCGCGGCTACACGCCGACGCCGGTCATCTCGCACGCGATCCTGACGCACAACCGCGGACGCAAAGACGGCCTTGCGGACGGCATCGTCGTCACTCCGTCGCACAACCCGCCCGAAGATGGCGGATTCAAATACAACCCGCCGCACGGCGGGCCGTCGGGAACCGCGGCGACGAAGGCGATCGAGACCGCGGCGAACGGATTGATGGCCGATCCGGCGCGCATCCAGCGCATGTCGTTTGCGAAGGCGATGTCGATCGCGAAACGACATGACTTCGTGAACGCGTACGTCGGCGATCTCGCGAGCGTCGTCGATCTCGATGCGGTTCGCGGATCGGGTCTGCACATCGGCGTCGATCCACTCGGCGGCGCCGGCGTCGCGTACTGGAGCGTCATTCGCGAGCGCTACGGTCTCAACATCGACGTCGTCAACGAGTCCGTCGACCCGACCTTCCGCTTCATGACCCTCGATTGGGACGGCCGCATTCGCATGGACTGCTCCTCGCCGCACGCGATGGCGGGGCTGATCGCCCTTGCAAAACGAACGACCGATCGATTCGACGTCGCGTTCGGCAATGACACCGACAACGATCGCCACGGCATCGTCACGCGCAGCGCGGGCCTGATGAATCCGAATCACTACCTCGCGGTCGCGATCGCGTATCTGTTCGCAAACCGTCCGCAGTGGCGATCCGACGCTGCGGTGGGGAAGACGGTCGTCAGCAGCAGTCTCATCGATCGTGTCGCGGCATCGCTCGGACGCCGGCTTCACGAGGTTCCGGTCGGCTTCAAATGGTTCGTCGAGGGCCTCATCGACGGCACGCTCGGATTCGGCGGAGAGGAGAGCGCGGGCGCGTCATTCCTCCGCCGCGACGGCACCGTCTGGACCACCGACAAGGACGGCATCATTCTCGGATTGCTCGCCGCCGAGATGACCGCCCGCGCGGGAAAAGATCCGGGCGAGCTCTATCGCGATCTCGTCGCAAAACACGGCGAGTCGTTCTACGCGCGCACCGACGCGCCCGCGACTCCCGAGCAAAAGGCGCTCCTCGGCAAGCTCTCGCCGTCGCAGGTACAGGCGAAGGAGCTCGCCGGCGATGCGATCGCCTCGATCCTCACGAACGCGCCCGGCGACGGCAACCCGATCGGCGGCCTGAAGGTGACGACGCGCAATGGATGGTTTGCGGCGCGCCCGTCGGGAACGGAGAACATTTACAAGATCTATGCGGAGTCGTTCGTGTCGGAGGAGCACTTGCGGAAGATTCAGGAGGAAGCGCAGGGGGTCGTCAGCGCGGCATTGCAATTGTCCTGAGGGCTGAGTGCTGAGTGCTGAGTGCTGAGTGCTGGTCTCGCGTACACTGGTATCTCGTCTCGCGCGCATTTGGTTTGGTCTCGCGCACACTCGATTGATGGAACGTTTAAGCGATCGCAGTCGGTGTAGCTGACCTCAGCGACAGGTTCCTCGCATGAACACTTTGATTCTGATCACGCTTCTTGCCGCCATAGGCGATCCTCGCAGTAGCAGTCGCAGTGAACTCAAGTCATCACTCTGTCAACGCAACGAAGCCGTGTTCTTTTCGTGTGAGCAGGAACCGCATCGTCTCGGTCTGCGGTAGCGCCGACCCGGGCGCATTGAACGGATATCTCCAGTATCGGTTCGGGCGCATCGGGCACATCGAAATGCAGTATCCGAGTATGCAGGAGGGAAGCGCCCGCCAGTTTCGGTTCTATCACTACGGTCGGTACAGGGTGGAACGACTTGGGCTCATCTTTCGTCGCCGAAACTTCGAATACACGACTTATAGCCACTACGAAGGGGATGAGAAGCCAGAGAAGACGTTAATCGGTCTGACGGTTTCGCGCGACGACGGCAGGACGGTAAGCGACCTGAGATGTACCTTACCGCTCGTCGACCGGCTTAGCGAACTCGAGGACGCCGTTCCCTGTGACCGAGGAAATGCGCTGGCGATGAAGTGCCCGGAGTGAGATTACTCGGCGTCTTCGGCGCGCTTCGCGGCAGTGACCGTCAATAGCTACTCCGGTTTTGTAATGCCTCGCGGATCCCATTGTCCGTCTCGCCGGCCGGGGCTTCGAGGCGGCGGCTGGTTCGGTCCAACGTTATCTGCCCGAATGTCAGCTTTGAGGAAGTTTTCTGCCGGCACAGGGTCGCCGTGGATGCGGCGGAGCATGGCGAGCTGACCGGCATGGGTCATTGCATCGGAAAACGGTCCCTGTAAGACGGTCTCGAACGAGTGGTCACCGAATGTTTCTCCGGCCGCAAGTCGCGAGCTCAGGTCCCCGAGCATTTCATGAAAGCGAGAAACCTCCGCAGAGAAGTCGCTCAGAGGTTCGGCTTTGTACGTTCCACCGACAATGAGCGTTCTCGCATATCCCAGCACGCTCGTCATGTGGCGCACCAATTCGACCGGCGTGCGGACGCCCGCAGCGATCCGAAAATCGGGAAATGAATCCGCACAACCGCGCAGTGCTTTCTGCGTGCGGTAGGCGAGGGCCGCGAGAAAGTGGCGGATCAATGCAGCGCGTTCGTCCATCTGCCGAGTATATGAGCTGCCGGGCAGTGAGCGTGTCCTGACTTCTCGCGTCCGCTGAGATCGCCAGCAGTTCAATCTCGAAGGCCTGGGTTGCAACGCGTCTGCTATGGTGTGCTGGAAATTGAAGCGACCGACGTTGGTGGCTTTGGAGATGACCCATGTTTGACTTTCTGACTTCGACGAAACGACCGGCTTCCGGCGTCGTCGCATTGCCCGCAGGCGAGGTTTTGGCGCGGCTGAAGGCGCTGAATCGGGAGACGGCACCATGGCGGATCGTCGACGGCAGCTCCGATGGGGTTGATCTCATCGCAGAGTGGAAAATCGTCGATGCAAAGTGGTACGAGATCTTCGCCAAAGCCGGTCTGAAGAAAGTGTTCCGCATTCTGCTGAAGCTGGACGAGCAGGCGAAGCACGTGCGCGCTCAGGACCGGGAGTATGAGATCTCATGGCGCGCAGGGATTCCGTCATTGTCCCTGGCGGTGAGCGGCTTCAAAGGGCAGAGCACGAGCGTTGAGTTTGGCGCTTCGTATGGTTTCACCGAAGACCTCTCCATTGGACAGCAGTACAAGTATTCCTTCAAGACATCGGAGATCAAGACGCCCGTCCAGGAGGCGGTGGTGGCGTGCGGATGGGTTTACAAGGGCGTGGTGTTTGGAAAGCCGTAGCTTCGCCTGACGGCTCCGGCAGGACTTTCGGAAACCTCGGGTCGGAATGCGCTACGTTATGAGACGACGTGCGGCAAACCCACCTAACGCGGCGAGCACGACCGCCAGAATCGCCAACGCCAACGCGTCGAGCGTCGGGATAGTTCCGACGGCGGCGATGATCGTCAATGTGTAAGGCCTCGCGCCGGTACACCCGCTCGAGTCCGTCGCCCGGATCGTGAAACCGAAGAGGCCCGGCTGTAATGGCACTCCGCTGATGAGTCCCGTTGCGGGATTGAGAGAGAGACCGGTCGGCAATGCTCCGCTGATAATGGTAAACGTGTATGGCGCGGTTCCTCCCGTGGCCGTGACCGACTGCGAGTACGGAGTCCCGACCACGCCCGGCGGGAGCGTACCGGGACTCAGCGTGATGGCCGGGCATCCCGGGTTCGCGATGGTGATCGTGTATGGGCGACTTCCCGAGCATCCACCAGCGTCCGTTGCCGTGATCGTAAAGGTGAACGTCGCAGCCGTGGTCGGCGATCCCGTGATGGCTCCGGTCGCCGCGTTGAGGATGAGACCGGTGGGCAGTGCCCCGCTCGATACGGAAAACGTATACGGGGATGTACCGCCGGATGCGGAGACGACCTGGTTGTAGGCAGTCCCCACCGTTCCGTTCGGCAGCGTCGGCGGATTCACAGTAATGACCGGACAGACCACCGCGCCGCAGGTGTTGACGTTATTGGTATCCAGCGTCACGGCGCCGTTGCGCGCCAGGGCCCTGCCGGACGTGTTTGCGCCGGTTGTCAGTGTGATGCTCGTGAGAGCGAGGATATCGCCGGCGAACGAAGTGCCGGTTCCGATCGTCGCGGAGCTTCCGACTTGCCAGTACACCCTGTTGCAACTGCTGCCGCCGTTGATGACGGTGACCGATGAGCCGCTCGCCGTTGTCAGGCTGCTTCCGATCTTGAAGAGAAAGAGTGCGTTCGGATTGCCGAGTGCGTCGAGTGTCAACGCGCCGGTGAGTTGCGCGGATGAGGAGAAGCAGTAGACGCCCGGCGTGAGGGTTAATCCTCCAAGATTCTGACCGGTCAGATCGACGGTGCACGGTGTCGCCGCGATTTCGTTATAAGCGGTGGTGAGGTCGTTCTGTGCCTGCACCGCGACGGCATCGTTACTGTGAATCGCTCCTCCGACGACGACGCCGGGAGGGAAGCCGGTCACGGCGCTGCCGGGGCTGACGCCGACGTTGCCGTTGACCGTCGTGGCGCCTGTGTTCGTGACAGTAGAGCCGCCGAGGACGCCGAAACTCTGCGCCGTGCCGAGGGAAATCTGTGCGCCTATCGGGGTCGAAGGCAGGAGGAAAAGCGCCGCCCCAAGCAATTGCAGAGCAATACTGGATTTTGTACGCACAAGCGTTTCCTTTCGTTTGCGCTACTCCATGCTGCAGGTCCGGATGGTACGTCCTGAATTTACTTCGCGTTCAGTACGATCTACGCGGCGAGGTTACGGTGAGATCACGGGGAGGCGCCCACTAAGGTTGCGCGTTCGCAGTGACGCGGTAATCTAACATAATTCATTCCCACGGCAGCAACGCCTGAAAACGACGCAGCGAGCTCGTCAGTGCGTTCGCGATCATCGCGCGAACGTCACTCAGCACTCAGGACTGCTTCTCATCCCACCATTTGCTCAGCGACTGCGTCGACGTGCGCGGTTTTTCGGAGTAGTGCGACGTGTCATTGAAGAGCATCAGCCGCGCGTGGACCGCGTCGCGGAAATCGAGAACGTTGAGACATGCCGGCGCCTGATCGAGGCGATCGCGGTAGCCGCGCGCGTCGAATCCGAGGATGCTGCTGAGGATCAGGCGGATGGTGGCCTTGTGCGAGATGACCGCGACGCGCTCGCCGGGATGCTTCGTCACGATCGCGCGAATCGCCGGCAGCGCTCGCGCGAGCACCGCCACGCCGGACTCGCCGCCTTCCGGCGCGAACGTGAACGGATCCTCTTCCCATGACGTGTACTCGGCCTTGTAGCGCTCCTCGACTTCGCTGCGCTTAAGTCCTTCCCACCTTCCGTGACTGATCTCGCGCAGCCCGTCGATCGTCATCGGCTCGAGGCCGCAGCGGCCCCCGATCAGCCGCGCCGTTTCGACGGTGCGTGACAGCGGACTGCAGTAGATCGCGGTCAGGCCCTCATGACGGAGACGCTCGCCGAGGAGCTCGGCCTGCTGGCGGCCGTCATCGGAGAGATCGACGCCGACGTCGCCGGAAAAGCGGTCCTCGGCGGTGAGCTGGGTCGCGCCGTGGCGGACGAGGTAGAGGCGGGAAGGCTTCATGAGCACATTTGTTATCATGCCTCGTCCAATTTTTTTCGTCCCTGGTTAGTTCATGAAACGATTCTTTTCTCTCCTCGCCCTGGCGCTGTGCGCCGCGCATGTCTTCGCGGCGAAGCCATGCGCCGACCCCTCGAAATCGCTGACGCAATCGCTGCTGCGGCAGGCCCCCGGCCTGAGCGGCGAGGTCCTCCGGCTCGCGCTCGGCGCGGCGCAATGCGCGTCGGAGCGCGGACTCGTCACGCGGCAGGACGTGCTGACGGTCATCGATTACTCGCTCCCGTCCACGCAGCCGCGTCTCTTCGTCTTCGATCTCGGCGCGCAGCGGCTGCTGTTCCGCGAGCTCGTCGCGCACGGAAAGAACAGCGGCGACAACTACACCAGCTACTTCTCGAACAGCGGCGGCAGTCTCGCGACGAGCATCGGTCTCTACGTCACCGCCGACACCTACGTCGGCAGCAACGGGTACTCGCTGCGTCTGCGCGGGCTCGAGGAAGGCTTCAACGACTCGGCGTGGGATCGACTGATCGTGATGCACGGCGCGTCGTACGTCAGCCGCGCGGCGATCAAAGCGCTCGGCCGCCTGGGGCGGAGCTGGGGATGCCCGGCGGTGCGCAAGGAAGTCGCGCACAGGCTCATCGACACCGTGCGCGGCGGCAGCGCTGTTTTCGCCTACTACCCGGAGAGCGACTGGCTGTCGCATTCGGATTTCGTCAAAAAGTAGGTTTCGGGGCACGCTTCCTGCTCTGTTACAACGTCGGGAGACCACGACGATGAACAGATGCAAATTATTGGTGGCTTTAGCCTTAACCGTACTCTTCCTCAACGCTTGCGGATCGTCCAGCGACATCTTCGGGACGAACAGCAAGCAGGAGCTGCAGGGCACGGTTCAGTCGGTCGATACCTCGAGCCGATCGATTTTCCTGACCAACGTGACCGGCGGGAACCGTTCGATGCTGTCGAGCGGAGGCGGCTCGCTGCGCGTCTACTACGACAGTGACACGACCGTGTCGTTCAACGGCAACTCGTATCAGGTTGCCGACCTCGAGAGCGGCGACCAGGTGTCGCTGGTTGCGAACGAGAATGACAACCGCCTGACGGCTCAGTCCGTGACGGTGCTTCGCGACGTTTCATCGGGAACGACGACGAGCGGCAACCTGCCGTACGGCACGACGCTGCGCGGCACGGTCGCGTACGTCGACACGTCGCGCAACACGGTCGAGATCGATCCCTTCAGCAGCGGATCGAACGTGATCGTGGAAGTCGATACGAACACGCCGGTCTACTACAACAACCAGACGTTTCGTCCGGCCGACCTCGAGCGCGGCGATGAGGTCGAGATCCGCTACAGCAGTGTCGGCACGAACCGCGTGCTCGCGCGCGACATCACCGTCACACGCAACGTGAGCGGCGGCACGTCCAGCGGATCCACGTCTTCGCAGACCTCGACGATCCGCGGCACGGTTCGCAACATCGACACCGTGCGCCGCACGATCGAGATCGACTCCGCGAGCTGGATCTCCGGCTTCAACCGCGACACGAACAGCGGCAGCCGCTACGTGATCCAGTACGACACGAACGCGCGCGTCGACGTGAACGGATCGATGCAGTCGATCTCCGGCCTGGAGACGGGTGACGTGATCGAAGTGCAGGTCTCGAGCACGAGCGGCTCGACGCTGTACGCGCAGCGCCTCTGGCTCGTACGGGACGTGCGGCGGTAAAGAAAAACCAGAAACCAGAACTGACTCCCGAGAGCGACGTTCGTACTCGTCGCGCTCGGGAGTTGATTTTTTTGGAGTGCGGCGACCGCAGTCGCCGCTTTGATTTGCGCGAGCCGCAGCTCGCGCTCCGTCGCGTGGAAGTTCGCGGCGCGAGCTGCGGCTCGCGCAGGCAAAGCGGCGACTGCGGTCGCCGCACTCCAAACTATTCGCCCAGCTCCCTCGCTACTTCCCGCACGATCTCGCCCGCGTCGACGTTCATCGCGTCGGCGATCTGAATCAGCTCGATGACGTCGAGGCGGCGCGTGCCGTTCTCGATCTTCGACAGGTACGACGCGGGCAGATCGAGGCGCGCCGCGAGATCGCTCTGCTTGATGCCCGCGCGCTCACGCGTCGCGGCCATGACGCGACCGAGGATGGTGAGCTCGCCGGAGAGCTTCGCCTTGGTCGAGATGCGATCGCGTCCTCCAAATCGTGACTTCACTTTGTGACCTCCATCATGCAACGCTGTGCGGAAGGAACGACATAGGGAGGCTAAAGCATGGCTCGTCAGGTTCTCCTCTTTCTATGCGCGATCGCACTGTTCGCGCCAGTCGCCGGAGCGATCGAGATTCAGGTCGAAGGCCCGCAGGATAGTCTTGCGGGGGCGCCGACGATCAATCACTGCACGCTCCGCAAGGCAGTCATCAACGCGAATGACGACGCGGCGACGTATCCGCAGTGTCAGGCCGGCGCCGGCCTCGACACGATCACCATCCCGGCGGGGATGACCATCACCTTCGCGCTGGCCGGCGTCGACGACGTCGCTCTCGTCGGCGACCTCGACATCACCGATGACCTGATCATCGAAGGCAACGGTGCGACGGTGAACGGCGCGGACATCGATCGCGTCTTCCACGTCCATCCCGGGGTCACGCTCACGATCCGCAACCTGAACATCGTCGACGGCAACGGCAACGGCGGCGGTGGCGGCATCTGGACGAACGGCGCGACGGTGAACCTCGAGAACGTCACGATCGCGAGCTGCAACGGACCGAACGGCGACGGCGGCGCGATTCTCGCGGACAGCTCGATCCTCAATCTGACCAGCTGCACGATCAGCGGCAACTTCGCGGCGCATCACGCCGGCGCGATCGCCATCAACGGCGGCGCGGCGACGATCACGAACTCGACGATCACCGGCAACGACACCGGCTTCTCGAATCTCTGCGGCGGCATTCGCAACGCGGGCGGCGCGACGCTGCGCAACACCATCGTCGCGGGCAACGGCGCGGGGAACGACCTCCCGAATCTCGATGGCTTTTTCCTCAGTCAGGGCTACAACGTGATCGGCGATCTTGGGTCCGTTCCGGGCAATCCGACGTTCGTCGCGACGACCGGCGATCAGACCGGCGTCACACTCGCCGCCCTCCACCTCGGCGCGCTGCAGAACAACGGCGGCAACGGGATGCTCACGCACGCGCTGCTCGCGGGGAGCGTCGCGCGCGACAAGGGACATTCGAGCGGCACGACGACGGACGAGCGCGGACTGACGCGGCCATGCGACGAGGCCGGCATTCCGAACGCGACCGGCGGCGACGGCGGCGACGTTGGCGCGTACGAGGAGCAGGGCGCGTGCGGGGCTCCGAACGCGCCGCCGGATGCGGTCGACGACTTCGCGACCTTCGCCGAAGACAGCGGCGCGCATGTGATCAATGTGTTGACTAACGACACCGACGCGAACAGCGATCCGCTGTCGATCAGCGCGGTGACGCAGGGCGCGCACGGCAGCGTCACGAACAACGGCGGCTCCGTGTCGTACACGCCGAGCGCGAACTTCCACGGAAGCGACTCGTTCACCTACACGATCTCGGACGGCTTCGGCGCGGACACCGCGACCGTGTTCGTCACGGTCACGAGCGTGAACGACCTTCCGGTCGCGGTGGGGGAGAGCTACACCGTGAACGGCGGGACGACGCTGAGCGTCGCGGCGCCGGGCGTGCTGGCGAATGACTCCGACATCGACGGCGACGTTCTGCATCCGGTCGTCTGCACGACGCCGGTGCACGGATCGCTGACGCTGAATTTCAACGGCAGCTTCAGCTACACGCCGGTCTCGACTTATTCGGGACCGGACTGGTTCACGTACCGCGCGCACGACGGCATCGCGGGCTCGGGCTGCGTGACGGTCGCTATCACGATCGTCGATCACCAGCCGCCTGTGATCACCGCATCGCTCGCGACGACGACGCTCTGGTCGCCGAACAGCAAGCTCGTGGACGTCGGTCTCTCCGTCAGCGTGACCGACAACACCGGCACCGCGACGACGACCGTCGCGGTCTACAGCGACGAAGACGACGGCGCGACGAAGGATGCGTCGGGCATGCTCAGTCTTCGCGCGGAGCGAGACGGCACAGGCGACGGTCGCGTCTATCTGATCGTGATCACGGCGACCGACGCGTACGGCAACGCGAGTCACAAATGTCTCACGGTCGTCGTGCCGAAGAGCCAGAGCGACGCGGACGTCGCGTCCGTGAACGCGCAGGCCGTGGCCGCGGTTGCGTACTGCAATGCGCACGCAGCGCCGCCGCCGGGATGGTTCGTGGTGGGGGACTAACGCAAAAAAATTGGGGTCAGGCTCGAGCCTGACCCCAAAAACACCGACAAAAACAAAAGGTCCCGGGATCCTTTGTCTCCCGGGTCCGTTCTCAGCGCGTTAACAGCTACAAAGGAGCATCCGCGCTAATGTCCCAGCAGCCTATCGCGCCGTTGGGACCCGATTCCGACATGGCCATCCGCGATAGAGGGACCACATCATCACCGGACGTCTCGATGGCCCGTCGCGCCACCTTCGACTTGAGCGACCACAGGACGTTGACATCTGCGACAGAGCATCCGTCCCACAACCGCCGCCCCGATGGCTTATCGCGCCATCGCGACTACGACCTCGGCACGTTGACATCCGCGATAAAGCATTCGTGCCGTGACCGCTGCCCTGGAGCCTGCCGCGCTCCCCGGCCGGCTGCGTGACGTTGACATCCGCGACAGAGCGTTCGTCCCGCATCCGTTGCCTCGAGAACCGATCGCGTTCTTCTCGGCCACCTCATCACGTTGACATCTGCGATCGAGCATCCGTGCTGAAGTGAGCCGCAATGTAGGTCGCCGGTTTCACTTCGGCAATGCTTTTCGCTGTTACATTTTTGACCGTTTTCCACAGTCGTCCACAGCCCCTGTCGCCCTCTGTTTTGTGCATGTTCCCGCGAACGTCATACAGCACAGCACATTCGAGCCAGCGCGCTCTGTGCATCGTTTAGTCCGGGATGTCGTCATGCAGTTTGACCGGCTTCGATTTCCTTCGAAATTGAATGTTCAGGATCTCGACGAACACCGAGAAAGCCATCGCGAAGTAGATGTAGCCCTTCGGAATGTGGAAGTGGAGTCCCTCCGCCACGAGCGCCATGCCGATCAGCAGAAGGAAGCTCAGCGCGAGCATCTTCACCGTCGGGTGCCGGTTCACGAAACTGCCGATCGGTCCCGAGGCGAACATCATGATGATGACGGCGATCACGACCGCGGTGATCATCACCGCGACGTCGTTGGCCATGCCGACCGCCGTGATCACGGAGTCGAGTGAGAAGACGATGTCGAGCAGCGCGATCTGAATGACGACCGACGTCAGCGACGGCGTGGCCCGCCGCACCGAATCGCTTTCCGGGCCCTCGAGCTTGTCGTGAATCTCGTGCGTCGACTTGAAGAGCAGGAAGATCCCGCCGACGATCAGGATCAGATCGCGGCCGGAGACGTCCTGCCGCAAAACGGTGAAGAGCGGATTCGTCAGCCGCGCCAGCCACGCGATCGACAGCAGCAGCGCGACGCGCATGAACATCGCCAGAAAGAGACCGATCGTTCGTGCGCGCTTCTGCCGCGCACCGGGCAGCTTGCTCGACAGGATCGAGATGAAGATGACGTTGTCGATGCCGAGGACGACCTCGAGCACGGTGAGGGTGAGAAGGGCGATCCACGATTCGGGATTCGAGAGCCAGGACATGGGGGCGGATTGTAAATGCAGAGGGCAGAGGGCAGAGGGCGGAGGGCAGGGGACGCCGCAGAACTTCTGCCATCCGCCCTCTGCGCTCTGCCCTCTCGTCCGATAGCATTCGCCGCGCATGACCCTGATCGCGCGCCTCACGCGCTTCCTCACACAGCTCATCAGTGAGACGAGCGGTCTCGCGCTCGAGGACACGCTGGTGCTCGCGGAAGGCTCCCGCGATGTGGAGGACGAGCCGGACCTCGGCGCCGCGATCCGCGAGTTCCACACGCTTCTCGGCGAGTTCCGTTTGAATCGCGCGCCGATCGAGGCGCTGTTCGCGCATCCGGTCGCGCAGGCGCTCACCGAGTTCTTTCGCGCCTTTCCGATTCCGTTTCGCGACGAGCACATTCACCTCACCGGCTCGCTCGCCGCGGACTTCGTCTGGACGCGACTCGAACCGCTGCTGCACGGGCCGCAGCGCGCGCTGTACGAATCGAAGATCACGGCGGTCTACGGCGACGTCCCTCGCAGCGCCGCGGACGTCGATCGTTTGCTGCGGCTCGGCGAAAACGAGCGCTTCAATCGCTACCTGCAGATCCTCTATCTGCCGAAACTGATCCTCACGAGCCGCGAGGCGCACGTCGACGCGGCGTACAACATGGCCAGCCGTCTCTACCGCACGTCGAACGTCGGATCGATCCGTTTGAAGTTCACGCTCTTCCGCGAGACGACCGATCCCGCGGAACAGATTCCCGGCATCGCGGAAGTCACGCCGGAAGACGTGGTTGTCGGCCTGAACGAAGGTTTCCGGCGTTTTCAAAAAGAGGTGCCTTCGTTCCGGTTCGTGCTCTCGCCGAGCTTCCGCAAGGAGCCCGGCTTCTACGACGCGACGCGCTATCCGTCGAAGCGCGCGAGCTTCGACGATCAGGTGCGGCAGATCATCGAGCTGCTGAAGGAACATCCCGAGATCCAGGACGTCGTCACCGAAGTCGACACCGTCGGCAACGAGCGCGGCTTCTATCGCAAGGTCCACTTCCAGGAGATGCGCGTCGGCATGCGCAAGCTGCAGGCGTACGGCATCCGCGCGCGCAGCCATCACGGCGAGACGTGGGACACGCTGCGCCACGGCATCCAGGCCGTCGATAACGCGATGAACATCTGGTACGTCGACGCGATCGAGCACGGCCTTTCGATGGGCATCAATCCGAATTCGTACTTTCACACGATCCTGCAGCGCGCGCTGCGCGCGAATCGCCGCGGCGAGCCGCTCGTGCCGGGATCGCGCGAGCATTCGGAGCTGATGGACATGGACACGAGCGGCCGCGAGGAGATTCGCGAGAAGCTCGTGAGCGGCACGCCGCTCAGCGATGCCGAGACGACGCTCGCGACGAAGACGAAGTTTCATCACGCGCGCGAGGTCGAGCACTACCAGCACGACGTCCTCAATCGCATGATCGACAAGCGGCTCACGCTCGTGTCGCTGCCGTCGTCGAACAAGCGCCTCACCGGCGAGCTTGCCGGCTATGCCGATCACCCGTTTTCATGGTGGGAAAAGAAGGGCCTGCGCCTCGGCGTCGGCACCGACAACGACATCACCCTCTCCACGAGCTTCATCCGGGAGATGCTGATTCTTCTGTTCACCGATCCGTTGGAGCTCAAGATCACGAAGCTGCTTATCGTCACGACCGGCGAGTCGCGGCGGCCGTTCCTCAGCCATCTCCTCTGGCAGATGCGCAAGGCGGGCGACGAAAAAATGAAACCACCGTCATCCTGAGCGTAGCGAAGGAACTCGTCGTCGCCACAGTTGGCGCAGGCGAGGTCCTTCGCTTCGCTCAGGATGACGACGCGAAAGGACATTCAAGCCCATGCGCAATCTCTCGACAACGCTGTTCATCGCAGTGCTGATCGTCGCCTGCTCGACGTCGACCACCACCAATCCCCCGGCAACCACCACGCAGACGCAAACCACCGTGGCGCCGCCGGCCGAGGAGCCGGCGCGCATCATTTCGACCCCGCTCGACAGCGGACGCGATCCGCAGGCGGCGCCGAATCCGCTGCTCGCGCAGTGGAGCGGACCGTACGAAGGCGTTCCGCCGTTCGACAAGGTTCGCGTCGAGGACTTCAAGCCTGCGATCGAGAAAGCGATCGCGGAAAACCTCAGCGAAGTCGATGCGATCGCATCCAATCCGGAGTCGCCGACGTTCGCGAACACGATCGAGGCCTTCGAGCGAGCGGGTGACGCGCTCAATCGCGCCACGACGATCTACGGCATCTGGGGCTCGACGATGAACTCCGCCGAGTTTCAGCCGATCGAGCGCGAGATGGCGCCGAAGCTCGCCGAGGTGAACGACAGGATCACGTCGAACACGAAACTCTTCAAACGGATCGAGGCGATCTACAACGATCGCGACAAGCTGAATCTCAATCCCGAGCAGAAGCGGCTGGCGTGGCTCACGTGGAACGGCTTCGTGCGCGCCGGCGCGCGGCTCGACGAGAAGTCGAAGGCCCGTCTCGGCGAGATCAATCAGAAGCTCGCCGGTCTCTTCACGCAGTTCAATCAGAACGTGCTCGCCGACGAGCAGAAGACGCTCGTGCTCGACAGCGAAGCCGATCTCGCCGGACTGCCGCAATCGATCCGCGATGCCGAGGCCGCGGCGGCGGCGTCGCGCAACCTGGCCGGCAAGTGGGTCGTCGTGAACACGCGCTCGTCCGTCGATCCGTTCCTCACGTACTCCGATCGCCGCGATCTGCGTGAGAAGGCCTTTCAGATGTTCGTCAACCGCGGCGACAACGGCGACGAGCACGACAACAACAAGATCATCACCGAGATCCTGAAGCTCCGCGCCGAGCGCGCCGCGCTCCTCGGCTACAAGACGCACGCGCACTGGCGCGTCGAGAATCAGATGGCGAAGACGCCCGAGCGCGCGATGCAGTTGATGGAGGCCGTGTGGAAGCCGGCCGTCGCGCGCGTGCACGAGGAAGTCGCGGACATGCAGAAGCTCGCCAACGGCGAGGGCGCGAAGATCACCATCGAGCCGTGGGACTACAGGTATTACGCGGAGAAAGTCCGCAAGGCGAAGTACGACCTCGATCAGAACGAAGTGAAGCCGTACCTGCAGCTCGAGAAATTGCGCGAGGGGATCTTCTGGGTCGCCGGTGAGCTCTTCAACTTCCAGTTCACGCCGGTCACGAACGTGCCGGTCTATCACCCCGACGTGCGCGTGTGGGAAGTCACCGACCGCACCAGCGGAAAGCACATCGGCCTCTGGTACTTCGATCCGTTCGCGCGGCCGGGCAAGCGCTCCGGCGCGTGGATGAATGCGTATCGCGCGCAGCAGCACTTCGATCACGACGTCACGACGATCGTTTCGAACAACGCGAACTTCAGCAAAGGGAAACCGGGCGAGCCGGTCCTCATCTCATGGGACGACGCGACGACGATGTTCCACGAGTTCGGCCACGCGCTGCACGGCCTGAACTCGGACGTGAACTATCCGTCGCTCGCGGGCACCTCGGTCGCGCGCGACTACGTCGAGTTTCCGTCGCAGCTGATGGAGCACTGGTTGCGCACGCCGGAAGTGCTGCAGAAGTTCGCCGTGCACTACCAGACCGGCCAGCCGATTCCTCAGGCGCTCGTCGACAAGATCGAGCGCGCGTCGAAGTTCAATCAGGGCTTCATCACGACCGAGTACCTCGCCGCGGCGCTCGTCGACATGAAGCTGCATCTCGCCGGCGCGAAGCCGATCGATCCCGATGCGTTCGAGCGCGAGACGCTGGCGCAGCTCGGCATGCCGAAGGAGATCGTGATGCGCCATCGCCTGCCGCACTTCCTCCACATCTTCTCGAGCGACAGCTACTCGGCCGGCTACTACAGCTATCTCTGGTCGGATGTGCTGACCGCGGATGCGGCCGAGGCGTTTGCGGAAGGGAAGGGTTTCTACGACAAGGACGTCGCGGCGCGGTTGCGCGCGAAGATCTTCTCCGTCGGCAACACCGTCGATCCGGCCGAGGCGTACCGCGCCTTCCGCGGACGCGATCCAAAGATCGACGCGCTGATGCGCAAGCGAGGGTTTTAAAGTTTTGGAGTGCGGCGGCCGCAGCCGCCGCTTTGCCTTGCCGCGACCGCAGTCGCGGCAGCTGCGGCTGCCGCAATGAAAGCGGCAGCTGCGGCTGCCGCACTCCAAATTGAAATGAACGTCCCTGCAAAAGTCACCGATCCCGTCTGCCACATGACCATCGATCCCGCGACCGCCGCGGGAACGTCGGACTACGAAGGCACGACCTACTACTTCTGCAACCTCGGCTGCAAAGCGAAGTTCGACGCCGACCCTCGCAAATACCTGCAGCCCACCGACAACCGACAACCGACAACCGACAACCGGATCTACACCTGCCCCATGCACCCCGAGGTGCGGCAGATCGGGCCGGGATCGTGTCCGAAGTGCGGCATGGCGCTCGAGCCGGAGGAGATCTCGCTCGAGGAAGAAGCGAATCCCGAGCTCATCGACATGACGCGGCGCTTCTGGATCAGCGCCGTGCTCACGGTGCCGCTGGTCGTCATCGCCATGGCGATGATGCACAAGCCGTGGATCGAGCTCGCGCTCGCGACGCCCGTCGTCTGGTGGGGCGCCGCGCCGTTCTTCGTCCGCGCGTGGCAGTCGATCGTCACGCGCCACCTCAACATGTTCACGCTGATCGGGATGGGCGTCGCGGTCGCCTACATCTACAGCACGGTCGTCGTCATCGCTGGACTGCACCACCTCGGCGTCTACTTCGAAGCCGCGGCCGCGATCGTGACGCTGGTACTGCTCGGTCAGGTCCTCGAGCTGCGCGCGCGCAGCCGCACCGGCGCGGCGATTCGCGCGCTCCTCGGACTCGCGCCGACGACCGCGCGACGCATTGACGCGGATGGACACGAGCACGACGTCCCGCTCGCGGAAGTGCATGCGGGCGACGCGCTGCGCATTCGTCCCGGCGAGAAGGTTCCCGTCGACGGCGTCGTGATCGAAGGCGCGAGCGCGGTCGATGAGTCGATGGTCACCGGCGAGCCGATCCCGGTCGAGAAGAGCAAAGGTGCGGCGCTCATCGGCGGCACCGTGAACACGACCGGATCGCTCGTGATGCGTGCGGAGCGCGTCGGATCGGAGACGCTGCTCGCGCGCATCGTGAGCATGGTTGCGCAGGCGCAGCGCAGCCGCGCGCCGATTCAGCGGCTCGCGGACACGGTGTCGGGCTGGTTTGTGCCGAGCGTGATCGGCATCGCGATCATTACGCTCGTGGTCTGGTCGATTGCGGGCTCATGGACCTCCGCACTCGTGAACGCCGTCGCCGTGCTGATCATCGCCTGTCCGTGCGCGCTCGGACTCGCGACGCCGATGTCGGTGATGGTCGCGACGGGCAGAGGCGCGGGCATGGGCGTGCTGTTTCGCGATGCCGAGGCGATCGAAGTGTTGCGCACGGTCGACACGCTCGTCGTCGACAAGACCGGCACGCTGACGCGTGGCAAACCGGAGCTCGCGACGGTGGAGGGCAGCGACGACATGCTGCGCTACGCCGCGTCGATCGAGCGCGCGAGCGAGCATCCGCTCGCGGCGGCGATCATCGCCGGTGCGGAAGCGCGCGGCATCGACATTCCGAAGGCGCAGCATTTCGAATCGATCACCGGCAAGGGCGTGTACGGCGCGGTCGATGGTCATCGCGTGTCGCTCGGCAATCGCGCGCTGCTCGAGGAGCTGCACGTCGATGCGGGCGAGCTCGCGAATCGCGCGGAGGAATTGCGCCGCGATGGGCAGACGGTGATGTTCGTCGTGATCGACGGCCGCGTCGCGGGACTCGTCGCGGTCGCGGATCCGATCCGGGAGACGACGGCCGAGGCGATTCGCGCGCTGCACGACGAGGGCGTGCGCATCGTGATGCTGTCGGGCGACAGCGCGGCGACGGCGAACGCGGTCGCGAAGAAGCTCGGCATCGACGAGGTGATCGCCGAGGTGCTGCCGGATCAAAAGGCGGAGGCCGTCAAACGGCTGCAGAGCGAAGGCCGCATCGTCGCGATGGCGGGCGACGGCATCAACGACGCGCCCGCGCTCGCGCAGGCGCAGGTCGGAATCGCGATGGGCACCGGCACCGACGTCGCGATGGAGAGCGCCGGCATCACGCTCGTGAAGGGCGATCTGCGCGGCATCGTGCGCGCGCGCCGTCTCAGTCACGCGACGATGCGCAACATCCGCCAGAATCTTTTCTTCGCCTTCCTCTACAACGCCATCGGCATCCCGATCGCCGCCTTCGGCTTCCTCGGCCCGATGATCGCCGCCGCGGCGATGAGCTTCAGTTCGGTGTCGGTGATTGGGAATGCGCTGAGGTTGCGGGGCGCGAAGGTGTGATTTTTTTGGAGTGCGGCGACCGCAGTCGCCGCTTTGCTTTTGCGGCAGCCGCAGCTGCCGCGACTGCGGTCGCGGCAAGGCAAAGCGGCGACTGCGGTCGCCGCACTCCAAACCGCTCATTCCCTCCCACCCACCGCTCGTGACGCAACCCGCGGCCCACGCGCATCGCGTCGCGCACCGTGACGGCCATGAGCGAATGGTTCGGGCATCCGCGCGGATTGTCGGTTTTGTTTTTCACGGAGATGTGGGAGCGCTTCAGCTACTACGGCATGCGGGCGATCCTCATTCTGTACATGGTCTCGCCGGTGGCGCAGGGCGGGCTCGGGTACGACACCGCGCGCGCGGCGTCGATTTACGGCTGGTACACGATGGCCGTGTACGCGGCGTCGATTCCGGGCGGTTTCATCGCGGATCGAAAGATCGGCCACTACGTCGCGGTGCTTCTCGGCGGCATCATCATCGCGGCCGGTCACTTCAGCATGGCCGTTCCGCAGACGGCGTTCTTCTTTCTCGGACTGGCGCTGATCGTCTGCGGCACCGGTCTGCTCAAGCCGAACGTCAGCTCCATGGTCGGGACGCTCTATCCGCACGATGACCCGCGCCGCGACAGCGGCTTCTCGATTTTCTACATGGGCATCAACATCGGCGCGATGGGGGCGCCGATCATCTGCGGCTGGCTCGGCCAGCGCGTCGACTGGCACCTCGGCTTCGCCGCGGCCGGCGTCGGGATGCTGTTCGGCCTCGTGCAATACGTGCTCGGACGGAAGCATCTGGAGATTGCTCACAAAAGCGAGACAGCCGCGTCGCTCGAGCCTGTTGAGCTGCATTTCTCATCTGAAGAATGGAAGCGCATCGCGATGATCGGCGTCCTCTTCATCTTCGCGCTGATCTTCTGGAGCGCGTTCGAGCAGGCGGGATCGAGCCTCACGCTGTTCGCCGATCGCTACACGCGGCTCTCGATCGGACGATGGTCGTTTCCGTCGAGCTGGTTTCAGGTCGAGCAGCCGCTGTTCGTGCTCGCGCTCGCGCCGGTGTTCGCGTGGATGTGGGTGAAGCTCGGCGCGAAGCAGCCGTCGAGCGCGCTGAAGTTCGCGTTCGGACTGCTGCTCGTCGGATTCGGATTCCTCGTGCTCGTTCCGGCGGCGGCGCGCGCGCAGCAGATGGGCGTGAAGGTCAGTCCGATGTGGCTGACGACGACCTATCTCATTCACACGTTCGGCGAGCTTTGTTTGAGTCCGGTCGGATTGAGTCTCGTGACGAAGCTCTCGCCGAAGCGTCTGGTCGGTCTGATGATGGGCGTCTGGTTTCTCGCGGCATCGCTCGGCAACAAGATCGCCGGATGGGTCGCGGGATTCTTCGACGTGATTCCGGTCGCGCGGCTCTTCTCGTACGTCGTCGCGGTGACGATCGCCGCGGGAATCGTGCTGCTGATTTTCTCGAAGCCGGTGAAGAAGCTCAGCGGGGAAGCGTGACAATGACGGGATGCACGTCCCCGGCCGGCCTTCGCTTTTCTTCCTCTTCTTTCTGCTCGCGCTGATGCCGTGGATGGCGATCCGCAGCGCGCAGCGGGTGCGCACGATCGGGACCGCCGCGCTGCCGAAGCGCAGCGCGAGCCTGATCGGGACGATGTTCAATCTCGCGATCCTGCTTTTCCTGTCTGTGATGGCCGGCCGCGACTTCGGATATCCGTTCTTTGCAACGCCGCGCGTCGATGCGCGATCGATCGTCGCGGCGATCGTCGCGCTCGCGGCGTGCTTCGGATTGCGCGCGATCTCGCAGTCGATCCGATCCGAGGACGAGCGTCGAAAGATGTTTGTCTATCAGCTCGCGCCGCGCACCGCGAAGGAGTGGGCGCTGTGGACGATCACCGTGCTGATCGCCGGCGTCGCGGAGGAGGTCGCGTATCGCGGCGTCGGGATGTCGATCCTGACGTATGCCGTCGGCAATCCGTGGCTCGCCGCGCTGATCTGCGCGATTGCGTTCGCGGTCGCGCACGCGGTGCAGGGATGGAAGAGCGGCGTGATCATCTTCGCCATCGCGCTCGTCGCGCACGCGCTGGTCGCGTTCACGGGAACGCTCGTCTACGCGATCGTCGTGCACATCATTTACGACCTCGCGGCCGGATATCTGATCAGCCGCGAGGCGGAACGACGCGCGATGGTCCCGTCATCCTGAGCGAAGCGAAGGACCTCTTCTACGCCAACTGTGGCGACGGAGAGTTCCTTCGCTTTGCTCAGGATGACGAATACACGCCTGCCGCGCACGGTCGTCGCGGTTTCCGCCGCGACGATGGTCCTCGGGCTCGGCGAGAGTCTCTGGAAGAAGTTTCTGCCGCGTTATCTCGAAGCGCTCGGCGCGCCGATTCGCGCGATCGGCGTGTATGGAAGTCTCAGCGATCTGATCGACGGGTTGTACCAGTATCCCGGCGGATGGCTGGGTGATCACCTCGGCCGGCGCCGCGCGCTGCTGCTCTTCGTGCTCTCCGCGCTCACCGGCTACGCGATCTACGCGTTCCTGCCGACCTGGAAGTTCGCGCTCGTCGCGCTGCTCTTCGCCGCGGCGTGGTCGAGCATGGCCAGTCCGACGCTGTTCGCGGTGATCGGCGACGCGCTGCCGCGCGAGCGCCGCGCGATCGGATTCACGCTGCTGGCGATTCTCAAGCGCGTGCCGGTGCTCATCGCGCCGATCGTTGGCGGTCTGGTCATCGCGCGACTGGGCATGCTCGACGGGATGCATCTGCTCTTTCTCGCGACGATCGCGATGGCGGTCGTGACGTGGTTCGTGATTCAGCGTGTCGATCTGCCGCCGCTCGCGGCGGGCGTCGCGACCATTGCCGGCGTGTGGAGCGCGTTTCCGCGGCCGCTGCGATGGCTGCTCGTGTCGGACGTCTTCATCCGCACGTGTGAGGGGATGGCCGAGGTATTCCTGGTGATCTATGCGACGAAGGTGATCGGAGTCAGTGCGCCGCAATTCGGCGTGCTGATCTCCGTGCAGACGATCACGTCGATCGCGGTTTATCTCCCGGCGGCCCGTCACGCCGATCGCCTCGGACGCAAACCGTTCGTGATCGCGACGTTCCTCGCATTCGCGTTGTTCCCGCTTGCGGTTGCGTTCTCGACGAGCTTTGGGACGGCTGTCTTTGCGTACGTGATCGGCGGGCTGCGCGAGATCGGCGAGCCGTCGCGCAAGGCGCTGATCGTCGACTACGCGCACGAATCGATGCGGGCGCGAACGGTCGGCTTGTACTACCTGATCCGCAGCGTGGCCATCGCGCCGGCGGCGATCGTCGGGGGTCTGCTGTGGGAGCGCAGCCCGGCGACGCCGCTCATCGTGGCATGCGCGATCGGCATTGCCGGAACGATCGTCTTTGCGATGACCGTTCGGAACGGCGAGCAGTAGTTGCGTCAAACGCCAACGACTCAGGCAATCCCGAGCAGTTCGCGCACTTCATCGGCCTTCGGGATGCGTCCCGAGACGACGACTTTTCCGTCGACCGCAACGCCCGGGGATGACATCAGCCCGAGGGCCATCATTCGCTCGATCGATTCGTCCTTGACGACATTCGCATCGAGACCGGCCTGCTCGACGACGTGTCGAACGACGCGGAAGGTTTCCTTGCAACGGGTGCAGCCAGGTCCGAGGATTTCGATTTTCATCATCACTCCGGTCAGAGAATTGCGTTGAAGAGCCAGCCCACGCAGAGGATGCCGGCGGCCACGATGCCGACGAACGCGACGAGCAGGCGCGGTCGCAGGACTTTGCGAAGAATCACCATCTCGGGAAGCGAGAGCGCGATCACCGACATCATGAACGCCAGCACCGTTCCGAGCGCCGCGCCCTTTCCGAGAAGCGCCTGCACGACGGGGATGATGCCCGCGGCATTTGCGTACAGCGGGATGCCGGCGAGCACGGCAAGAGGAACGGACCACCATGCATCGCGTCCCATGATCGAGGCCATGAAATTCGTCGGGACGTAACCGTGAATGCTCGCGCCGACGGCGATCCCGGCGACGACGTACGGCCACACTTTGCCGACGATCTCGCGCACCGCCGCGCGTCCATCGACGATCCGATCCGCCCAGCGCTTCGATGCCTCGGCGGCCGGGCGCGATTGAATGTCCCACACCCACGCTTCGACGTGACGCTCCAGTCGAAGACGGCCGAGGGTCCAGCCCGCGATGATCGCGACGCCGAGACCGGTGGCGAGATAAATCGCGGCGACTTTCCAGCCGAACATGCCGAAGAGCAGCACGAGCGCGACCTCGTTCACCATCGGCGCGGAGATCAGGAAGGAGAACGTCACGCCGAGGGGAACGCCGGCGGTGACGAAGCCGATGAAGAGCGGAACGGCGGAGCAGGAACAGAACGGCGTCGCGACGCCGAACATCGCCGCGAGCACGTTGCCCGCGCCTTCACGCCGTCCGGCGAGCAGCCGGCGTGCGCGCTCGGGAGTGAAGTAGCTCCGCAGGACGCCGACGACGAAGACCACACCCGTCAGCAGCAGGAGCACCTTCGGCGTTTCGAACACGAAGAACTCGACTGCCGCACCGGGCCGCGAGCCGCGCGCTAGACCGAAAAGACGAAACGCGACGAAGCCGGCGATTGCCTGAAGCTGTGTGAACAGCGCGACCGCCGCGGCGATCATCAGCGCGGCGAGCACGAAACGCAGCGATTCACGCGACGGCATTCGGCGACTCCCGAAAGCACCGTACGTCGCGGGGCCGAGCGTGAGCGTGTGACGCGCACTACGCGACGGCGTGCGACCTGATGAGCTCGTCCGATTCGTTTCCTGCATCACATTCGTGTCGCGTTTGCAGTGCTAGCGTTTCGAGCCACGCAATGAGCTGAGGAGGCGGATGTGAACAGAGTTCTCGCTGTTCTTTTACTCGTCGTCACGGCATCGATTCATGCGGATGTGACCATCCCGACGCGCGTTCAGTTCGAAGGTGAACTGAAGACGAGCGAAGGGGCGCCCCGCGCCGCACCGGTCACGATGGTGATCTCGCTCTACGAGTCGAAAGACGCGTCCGCGGCGCTCTGGAGCGAAGTGCAGAACGTCAGGCCGGATCAGGACGGGCGATACGCGATCAGCATCGGCGCGACGCTCGAAGAGGGGATTCCGGCGGGCATCTTCGCGTCGGGACATGCGCGATGGATCGGCGTGGCGGTGCAGGGAGAAGCCGAGCAGCCGCGGGTCATGCTGCTCAGCGTTCCGTACGCGGCGAAAGCGCGTGAGGCGGAAACCGTCGGCGGGAAGAGCGTGAGCGACTTCGTGCTCGTCGAGAACCTGAAGGAACAGATGCGCGCGGTGATGAGCGGCGCCGACGCCGCGATGCAGCCGTCCGGAGGCCGGATCGTGATGCAGGGGCGTGCGCTGCCGCCGCTCTCGCGCATCCAGCCGGATTTCACCGGCACCGCCGCGGGCGATTTCTATCATCAGGCATTGTCCGGGATCACGAACGGAGTGGTCGGCCGCGCGAGGTCGACGACGAGCGGCACGCTTCTGACGGCGGTCACCGGCGTGCTGGGCGAGATCAATGCGGCGCCTACAGGCCTCTATTCGGCGGCCGTTCGCGGCATTCACTACAGCACGACCGGCAACGGCATCGGCGTCGTGGGCTATCAGGATGGCGCCGGATGGGGTGTTTACGGCCAGACGCCGCAGGGCATCGGCGTCTACGGACGCGTGATCGGCGGTGACAGTTTCGGGGGAGGCGTGCTGGGCGAGAGCCTGGGAGCGGCGCCGGGTGTTCACGCCTCTTACAGTGGCAGCGGCGCGGGAGTCGCGCTGCAGATCGAGAACGGCGCGATCCAGGTGTCGGGAACGGCGCGCGCGGCCTTCGTGCAAACCGCGGTCGAAGGAAACCTCACCCTCGATTCCACCGTCATCGACAACCCGCTGTGCAACGGTGATCCGAACGCCATCCTCATCGTCACTGCGCGGCACAATCCCGCGGCGCCGTTCGTGTACAACACCGACGTCTTCGTCCGTTACTGGACGGCGGCCGCACGGTGGGAGATCGTCATGCCCGGCGTGACCTCGTCGAGCTACATCAACGCGCAGTTCAACGTGCTGGTCATCAAGCAGTAATCAACTCGTCATCCTGAGCGCAGCGAAGGACCTCTTCTACTCAACTGTTTCGTCGAAGAGACCCCTCGACTTCGCTCGGGGTGACGAAGCTGACGCTTCGTCAAATCGGCAGCCAGTACGACAGCTTCACGAGGAACACGTCGTGGCTCGGCGCGTTGGGAATTGCGCGGAAGTCGCGGTGGAAGCTGAAGTCGCCGACCGGTGCGACGTCGGCGCGGTTCTCGTTCCAGACGACGTACAGCGCTGAGCCGGGACGGAACTCCCAGCGCATGACCGCGCTGCCGCGCACGCTGCGGAAGTTGAAATCCGGATCCCTCGACGCGTACGCGAACGGCGTGAAGTCGCGCGTGCGCGCGGCGGCGAGCGCGTGGTAGTCGTGAAAGTCGCCCGAGGCGATGAAGGGCTGGAGATAGAGCTGGAACGACAGATGTGAACTGAACAGCCAGTCGACGCGCGTCGAGAGATCGAACGACTGCTGATCGAGCTCGGCGAACACGTAGCGGCGGCCGTACGTGTTCACCGCGGCGGGATCGGCGAAGGACGTGATGTACTGCGTGTACGTGTACGACTTGCTGTAATTCGGTCCGACGCTGATGGTGAGGTTCGGCATCGGCCGTCCGGTCACCGACACGCCGGCGGAGCGGTAGTAGTAGCCGTCGCCCGCGCCCTCGAGATGCCCGTTGACGGAGAAGTAGAAGCGCTTGCGGCTGTCGCTCTCGATGCTCTGATCGGAGCTCCAGCTGTGCGGCGTGCGCACGAGCGGTCCGCCGCGCGCGAGGCGATCGGACAGACCGTCAGGCGAGAGGAAGAGACTGGCGCGGTAGTTCCAGTAATTCGCGAGCGTCGAGAAGTGATCGACGAAGACGCCGCGCTCGATCGTGTTGCCGTCGAAGTTGCGGTTGTTCCACGTCCCGAACCACACCTGACGCTCGCGGAAGCGCTTCGTCACGTCCTGGTTCACGTACATCGTCAGCGCGTGGCTGGAGATCATGTCCACGCGCTGCATGAAGCCGGCGTCGTTCGTTTCGTATCCGGGCGAGTACGACTGCACCTGCACGATCGGGCGCCATTTGCCGGTCGTCTTCGAGATCATGGCCTTGCCGCTCCAGCCGGTGAGCGACGAGCGCGTCGGATCGAACTCGACGTGCTCCGCATCGGGCCGCTGGTAGTAGCGCGCGGAGCTGAGCTGCGTGTCCGCGATCGACTCGTCGCTGCCCGCGACGCGCGTGCCGCTGGCCGCCCACTCGAAGACCCAGGACTTCTTCGCGAACTGCGTGTATCCGTCGATGCCCGCCGTCAGCGCGCTCTTGCGCAGGAACGAAAGCTCATCCGGCACGCGACGATTCACGCTTTCGAGCAGGAATCCGATGCGCGAGTTCGCGCCGATCTCTTTCGTCGATCGCGAGACGAAGTAATTCGTCATCGGCTCGACCTGCTGCCGTCCGCTACCGGTCGGACTCATGAAGAGACCGCGCTCGGCGTCCGTGAGCGCGTCGAGCACGCCGACCGACCAGCCGTTGCCCACTTTGCCGGTGATTTTTGCGGCGCCGAGGATCGTGGTTTCTGAGGGAGCGGCGACGAAGTCGGCGTCGGGGATGAAGCCCTGCGGCGAGCGTCCGATGCGGCGCGAGTAGAAAACGTTCGGCGGGAAGAAGAAATTGAAGTGCGCCGGCGCCGGCGAGTCCGCGAACCGAAAGATGTTCAGACCCTCGGTGAAGAACGGACGCTTCTCCGGATAGAACGTCTCGAACTCGCTGAGATTGACGACCGCGGGATCGACTTCGACCTGACCGAAGTCGGGATTGATCGTGCCGGTGAGCGTGAGATTCGAAGTGAGCGCGTACTTCACGTCGAGACCGGCGTCGTTGCGCTGCTGCAGCTGATCGACGAACGGATCGGCGCGATCGAACCGCGAGCGAACGTCCGAGCGCGCGACCGCGTACGGCACGAGCTCGAGCGGACGTCCGCGGCGAATCCCCGCGATGCCGTCGAGATCGGCGAAGTGCGACACGAATCCGGTGTCGCCCTTCTTCGTGTTGACGATGCGCACCCACTCGTTGACGCTCGTCGTGCGGCGGGTGACATTGATGCCCCAGACGTGCACGTCCTTGTCGGGAAAGCGGAGCTGCGAAAACGGCACGCGCACTTCCGCGATCCATCCGCCGGGAACGACTTTGCAGTTCGAATCCCACACCGCGTCCCAGCTGCCGTCCTCGCCGATGTCGTTGTAGAGGATCGAGTCGATCTGCATGTTCGACGGCGAGACGGTGAACGCCGCGCCGGAGAGGCGATCGTGCTGCGAGTCGATGTTGATGGAGAGGAAATCGTAGTTGCCGAAGTTGTCGCGGCGGAGGAGGACGGTCGTCGGTCCGTGCGGATCGTCCATCTTCGCGCCGAAGTAGATCGCGTGCTCGTCGTACACGATGCGCAGGCTGGTCTTCATCGTCGGCGCGGCGCCGTCGGTCGGATCGTGCTGCGTGAAGTCGGTGAACTCGGGCGCCTGCTGCCACGCCGCATCGGAGAGATCGCCGTCGATGACCGGCGGCGTCGTCACGCGCACGGCGTGCAGCGTGGGACGTTCGGGCCAGTTCGCGGCGCGGGCGACCGTGCCGGTGAGCGCCAGGGCGATGGACAGAAAACGAGCGATGAAGAACGAACGATTCGTGGTCATGGCTTTTCGAGGGGAGTATGCCGTTACAAAGCGTTACGACTTCAAACGTTTGGCAACGAACGGCGAATCGGAGTGCACGAACGGTCGATCGTTTCTCGTCACTCGTACCGCAGCGCTTCCACCGGATCGAGTCGCGCCGCCTTGTACGCCGGATAGATCCCGAAGAAGAGTCCGATCGAGATCGAGACGATCAGGCCGATGAGAATCGACCAGAGCGGGGTCGCCGTCGCGAGCGGCGTGGCCTTCCGAATCACGAAGGCGATCAACAGTCCCACGCCGACGCCGATCAGACCGCCGAAGCCTGACAACGTCATCGCCTCGGTCAGGAACTGCGTGACGATGTCGCGCTTCACGGCGCCGAGGGATTTGCGCAGACCGATCTCGCGGGTTCGCTCCGTCACCGAGACGAGCATGATGTTCATCACGCCCACGCCGCCGACGAGCAGGGCGATGCTGGAGATGAAGATCATCGCCAGGGTGATGCCGCTGGTGATGGCCTTGAAGTTTCCGATCAGTTTGTCGGGGGTCATGATCCCGAAGTCGTTCGGCTTGTTGAACGGCACCTTGCGCCGCACGCGCAGCACCGCCGTGCCTTCCTCGGTGATCTGATTGACCAGATCCGGTCTTCGCGGAATCGTGGCGATGTTCACGCCCTGGTCGCGCTTGATCCACGGGAAGTGCGAGTCGAACGTCGTGATCGGCACGTACGCGTGCGAGTCGGTCGACTCGAACGTCGTGTTGCCCTGCTTCTCCATCACGCCGATGACTTCGTACTTGCGTCCGCGGAGGAGCACGATCTTGCCGATCGGATCGGCGCGCGGGAAAAGCGCCTCCATGATCGCGTAGCCGATGACGATGACGTCGCCGCTGCGGCGCACGTCGCCGTCGATGATGAAGCGCCCCTCGCCGACGAAGTGATTGTTCGCGGCCGGGTAATCCTGGGTCACGCCGACGAGCGTGTCGGGCGTCGCCTCCTGGCCGTTGTAGATGACGTCCGGCGTTTCACCGAACCAGTAGCGCTCGGGCGAAACGGCGAGCATCGACGGGCACTGGGCCTTCAGCGCCAGCGCGTCTTCGTAGGTCAGATTCTTGCGCTGCCGCTCGTCTTCGCTGCGGCGGCCCGGCCCGAAGCTCGGGTCGAACTTCTGGAACTGCACGAGCGTGGCGCCGAACGACTGGAAGTCGCGAATGATGTTGTTGCTGAAGCCCTGGATCACCGAGACCATCGAGATGACGGTCATGACGCCGATGACGATGCCGAGGATCGTCAGCGTGGAGCGCAGTTTGTGCGCGCGCAATGCGGTGAGTGCGAAGCGCGTGTTCTCGCGCAGCGCGTGAAACGAAAGCAGGGCCCGGACGATCGCATTACTCATAGCGCAGTGCCTCGACCGGCGGAAGCGCCGCCGCGCGCAGAGCGGGGATGATGCCCGCCAGAAGGCCGGTCAGCACCGCGACGCCGAGTCCCGTGATGACGAGCTGCGGTCGGACGAGCGTCGGGAGCGGGCTGAGTGACGAGATGGCCAGGCTGATCAGCGCGCCGATCAGCACGCCGACCATCCCGCCTCCGAGCGACAAGAGCACGGCTTCGGAAAGGAATTGCCAGGCGATGTTGCGCTTCGTCGCGCCGAGGGCGCGGCGGATGCCGATCTCGCGCGTTCGCTCGACGACGGAGACCAGCATGATGTTCATGATCACGATGCCTCCGACGATCAGCGAGATGCTCGAGATGAGCGCGACGACGGTGAACGTCGCTGCCGAGACGCTCTTCCAGAGCGCCTGAATCGCTTCCGCGTTGACGAGGCCGAACGGATCGTCGCCGCGGAACGGCGTCCGGCGCCGCGAACGGATGATCACCCGCACTTCGTCCATCGACTTCTGCATGCCCGGCACGCCGCCCCGCGCCTTGATGACGAAGTTCAGGCTGCGCCGCGTGCCGAACTGCTTGCGGAACGTCGAGAGCGGCATGTAGAGCTGATTGTCCTGATTGTTGCCGAGGACCGAGCCCTGTTTTCGGACCAGGCCGATCACCCGCATCGGATGATTGGCGATCCAGATCGTCCGTCCGAGCGGATCGAGTTTTCCGAACAGCTGATCCTTCACGTCCGAACCGATCACCGTCACGAGCGCCGAGTGCTCGTCCTCGCTGCGCGAGAACATGCGGCCCGCTTCGAGGTCGATGTTCGTCACCTGGACCATGTTCGCCGTGCCGCCGGTGACGCGAACGTCGGTCATGCGATCGGCGCCGCGTTTGACCGCGGCGCGCGTGCTGAGATTCGCCGCGACCGCCGCGCATTCATGACAGAGATCGCGGACCGCGACGTAGTCGTTCCAGTCGAACTTCTTCCGCTTCAGCGCCTCGATGAACGCCTCGCGGCTGGTGATGATCCCGAACTGCGTGACCACGTACGTGTCGGGATTGAACTGGATGACTTTTTCCTCGATGTAGTTGTTCAGGCCGGAGATGACTGACACGACCGCGACGATCGTCATCACGCCGATGATCACACCCAGAAGCGTGAGGAAGCTGCGCAGCTTGTGAGTGTTCAGCGCGGTTGCCGCGATGCGTACGGTTTCCATCTGAATGAGTCCTGAGTCCTGCGTCCTGAGTCCTGAGTCGCCGTCCCGATCACTCAGGACTCAGCACTCAGCACTCAGGACCGGTCTCTAGCCCTTCTTCTCCTCGCCGTCCTTGCCTTCGCCTTCGCCTTCCTTCTTCTCCTTCAGCTTCGTACCGTCCTTGATCTCGCGCAGCGCGCGGAACGGGCCGGTCACGATCTGCTGGCCTTCCTTCAGGCCGGAGGTGATCTCGATCGAGCTCTCGCCGATGAGGTCCGTCTTCACCGGAACGAATTTGGCCGCGCCGTTTTCGTTGACGAAGACACCTTCTTCATCCTGGGGCTTCGCTTCCTTCTTCGCCGCGGTCTGCACCGGCTTCTTGGTCTTGTCCTTCGATTCCTTCTCACGGACGACGAGCGCCTGGATGGGAATCGCGAGAACCTTCGCGCGCGTGCCGGTGGTGATGTCCGCCGATGCGGAGAAGCCCGGCCGGACGCCCGGGGGCGGGTTCTTGATCTGGATCTTGACCTCGAAGTTGATCGCCTCGGTCGACGCGGCGGCCGCACCGGTGCGCTGGATCGGGCTGGAGCCGACTTCGGTGACGAGGCCGTCGTAGGTTTTGTTCGGATAAGCGTCGATCGTGACCGACGCGGCCTGGCCGACCTTCACGTCGGGGATGTCCGTCTCGTCGACTTCCATCACCGCCTCGACGACGCCCATGTCGGCGATCGTGAGGAGCTTCGTTCCGGGATTGTTCATCGTGCCGATGACCGCGACCTCGCCCTCGTCGACGGTGAGCGCGGTGACGATGCCGTCCATCGGTGCGCGCATGGTCGTCTTCGACAGCGTGTCGTGCGCGGCCTCGACGTTCGAGCGCGCCTGACCGATGCGCTCCTCGAGCGCGGCGAGTTGCGCACGCGCGGACTCGACCATCGTGCGGGCCTTCTCGTACTCGGCCTGCGGGATGATCTTGTCGCGGTAGTTCTTTTCGGCGCGAGCGAAGTTCCGCTGCGCATCGGCGAGATTCGCGCGCGAGGCGTCGCGATCGCTGAACAGCGCGCGCAGCGCGGATTCAGCGCCCGATGCCGATGCCGCGAGCTGCCGGCGATCGATCTGCAGAAGGAACTCGTCCTTCTTCACGACGTCGCCCTCGCGGACCGCGAGGTTGACGATCTGGCCCATGACGTTCGCGGAGAGGTCGACCTTCCGCTGCGCATCGATTCGGCCGTTCGCCGAGACCTTGCGGGTGAGGTCGGTCCGCTCGACCTTGGCAAGCGTGACCTGGGTCGGTTTCTCGCCGCGCTTCATCGTGAAGCCGAGGATCACCCCGATGGCGGCGATAGCAAGGATGACCAGGATGAGAATCTTCGTCGTCTTTTTCATTGATAGCCCTTCGTCCCGTCGTCTATACGAAGTTGCCCGCTGAGGGTTATCGTTAAGGCGACATGCCGAACGACAAAACTCCCAGCCAGCCCTCCAACACCCCGATGATCGTGATGGTGGCCGGTGCGCTCGTGGTGGTGGGACTCGTCGGATGGGCCCTGACCCGTTCCGTCCAGCCCGCCCCCGTTGCCAGCACTGAGCCTCCTCTCGCAACATCGGCGCCGTCAACCACAGCCGCGCCGTCCACCGGAACGTCGGCGCCCGCGCCGAACGCGTTCTCGATTCCGGCCGGCGGACCGCAGGAGGCCGACAAGGCCGCCGTGGCGCGCATCGCGGTCGAGGACCTGCGCGCGAAGTACGACCGCGGCGAGGTGACGGTCATCGACGTGCGCGCGACCAGCGCCTACGAGGACGGCCACATCGCCGGCGCCCTCGGCATCCCGATGGCGTCGATCGAAGGACAGGCCGACTCCTTGCCGAAGGGAAAGCCGATCGTCACGTACTGTACGTGACCCGCCGAAGAATCGAGCGCCGGTGCGGCGCTCATCCTGATGAACAAAGGTGTCACGAACGTGTCGGCGTTGTCCGGTGGTCTCGAAGCGTGGCGCAGCCGCGGTCTTCCGATGAAGACGGGGCCGAATCCGTAGGGAAGGTTGCGCCGGGTCTGGACTGCGGCGGCATCGCCGCCGCTCTGGGATGCCGCGGCACGAGCCGCGGCGAGGGCGGAGGCTGGCGCCTCCGCGAGGAGAGCGGTGGCTGGCACCACCGCAGTCCAGACCAGGGCCACACGATGTCGACAGCGCAAGGGCGGTGGCCCCTCTCCCCGCTCGTCGGGGAGAGGGTGTCGCGAAGCGACGGGTGAGGGGCGCAACCTTCCCGGTACACTCCTCTCAATCACCGAACGGCCCGACGATCCGACACTGGTCATGACGCGAGAGCCGATCGACGTCGGCGGGTCGTGGCCGATCCCGACGCAGGCGGCCGTGGGCCAACGTCGAAGCGACACTCGCGTGCCGATGAAGAAGCAATGGGCGACCGTTTGCCGGTCGCCCCTGACGTCGATCCATCGATCGACGACCGCGATCCGACGATCGACCAGTGTCATTGCGACGATCGACCCCAGCCATTCGAACGAAGGGCACCCCACCATCCATGGATCGCGGAGGTCGATCCGTCGATCGACCCCAGTCATTCGAACGATCGACCAGTGCCATCGCGTCGATCGACCCCAGCCATTCGAACGATCGACCGGTGCCATCACGTCGATCGACACCGTCGATCAAACGATCGACATCATCGATCAAACGATCGACACCGGTCATTCGAACGATCGACGTCGTCATGGAACGCGTCGTCCGGCGCGACGAATCGAGCGAGGGCGGCTCTCCTGACCGATGGGAATCCGGACTGCGGTGGCGCAAGCCACCGCTCTCATCGCGGAGGCGCCAGCGTCCGCCTGCGGTCGAGGCTGCGCCTTGACTCTCCCGGAGCGGCGGCATCGCCGCCGCAGTCCAGAAAACGACTCGATCTGATCAGCGCGAAAGCGTGCGCCTCTCGCGAACGCGGCGGCCCGCGAATCGGAATCCTGCGATCGTCCGGCGGG
>Ga0075425_100000316_pt1 | contig 44211 bp, 41 predicted proteins | sample SoiMethybrSBSTD4_FD_75300 | JGI IMG/M metagenome (GOLD analysis project Ga0075425, IMG submission 75300) | Bulk soil microbial communities from a Populus tree surrounding site in Tennessee, USA - Soil MetaG P. TD hybrid SBSTD4 | ecosystem: Environmental > Terrestrial > Soil > Tree plantation... | reverse complement strand
TTTTTTGGTAGAAACGGCAAGTTGCGTGTTACCGCCGAACAATAAACTAAGTTCATCGTAAGGACGAAAATTAGTTGGGTTGTTCATAACCACCGTAACAGCATCATGATACATAATCGGAATAACGGTATTATCACGTAAAAAAGCCAAGGGAACTTTAGCAAGAATTGAAGGGTCAGCCATTTTTTCATTAATAGAAGCAATGTATTCGATGTTGTACCAGGCGGCATATGCTTGAGCCAGTTGTTCAGCCGTAATAATATTGTGTTCTACTAAGTGGATACCAAACTCTTTGCCAGAAGGTAATGTTTTTTTGGCTTCAGCTAGACGGTCTGATTGCACAAAGGCAAGTCCGAGTAATGCATCTTCCAGATTTTGGTAGGCGGCCATAGCATATCCTTGATATAAGAATAAATCATTTTTCTTAGCATACTCGGTTGGATGCTTGCCTGCAAAGAACCCCTATGATATGGTTAAGTAAAAGTAATTCTACTCATGAAAGCGCTCTTATGGTGGCAATTCGTAACCTATTTTTTATCGCAGCCATTTTGTTGCTGGGTGGATGCCGTACAAAAAAAGATCCACAAGAATACAAGAGCAAACGTGCTGGTGAGCGGCAATCAAAAAAAATGGAGAGACTTTCCTCAGAGCATAAACCAACGTTGAGCAAAATGGGTCATGATGAGGTCAAAGCAAAAGCAGAACAGCTTCTTGCAAGTAATCATGAACGTGCTGCACTCAAATATCTCGAACGCCTTATCCCTATGACTGAAAAAGATGCTGAAAAAGAACGACTTATTTTGTTGACTGCCGATCTGTACTTTAAACAAGGTGACTATGAAAAGGCGGAAGAAAAATATCAATTATATGAACGGTTGTTTCCTGCTGGCTCAAGCGTAGAAAAGGCAGCATATACTAAAACGCTCTGCTCTTTTTGGCGTACCTTATCAGCCGATCGTGATCAAACCCTGACGAAACAAACTATAGATTACGCTAAAGAATTTTTGACGGTACAAAGTTTTGTTGATTACCGTTCCGAGATTCAAGGCATTGTTGATCAGTGTTACCAAAAATTGTTTGATCATGAAAAAGATATTATTGAACAAAAGCTCACCAAAGGGACGCCAGAAAGTTTACGTGCTGCAAATATGCGTATTGCATTTATTAAAGATAGCATCGTTGCCGAATGTCCAAGTCTTAATCAACAATACGCTGAGCTTGAAAAAGCATATCAACCATATGCTTCATTAGCAGCAGCAGTACAAGATCTCACTCCACAAAATACCCTCGCTGATAAAGCGGTGCTCCAAGTGGCCCAGAAAGATTCCAAAGAATCAGCATCTAAAAAACGGTCATATGCGGAATTGTTTTAATCATGAAATATCATAATGCATCATTAGTTGGCAGTACCGGAGAACAGTTAGTAGCGCAATGGCTAGAAGATCGTGGCTACACGATTGTGTGTCGTAACTATAAACGACGGTATGGTGAAATAGATCTTATTGCACGCAATACAACAGAATTATGTTTTGTCGAAGTAAAAACGCGTATATCACCCTCTTTTGCTATATCGGAAGTTTTAATAGCAAGTAAGCGCCACAAAATAATTCGCACGGCGCGTGAATATCTTGCGCACAATCCTTGTTCAAATATGATATGTCGTTTTGATGTGGCATTAGTACAGCCGGATGAGCCGGAGGTTATTACCTATATTCCGAATGCATTTAATCAAGAGGGGTTATGAAAGAGTTATTATTTAATATGGGTAAACGGTTAACGACGGCGATTATAGCAGGCGGTCTTTTTTGGTTTGCGTTCTTAAAATTTGATCCTCTTTATTTTTCAGCTATTTTAACCGGTATTTTATTTACGATCATTATATTTGAGTGGACCCGATTTTTTGCAATCACTAAACCAATATTTTGGCTGTTGTTACCGTTATATCCGGCATTGCCATTTGCGTTGCTGATCATATTGAATCAATCGCCGCTTTATCATAATTTGCTTATGGTTCTCTTTGCCATTGTCTTTAGTTTTGATACCGGCTCTTATATTGTTGGTATTTTAATCGGCAAGCATAAATTAGCACCCTCAATTAGTCCTAATAAAACATGGGAAGGGTTGATGGGAGGGTATCTATTTGGTATTGCAGGGCTGCAACTTGCTTCTTATGAATTGGGCATTCCCAAACTATTCTTAGGTAAAGTTATCTTTGCTATTGTTATTGGCACGTTATCATTACTCGGGGATTTATTTGAATCTTGGTTAAAGCGTCTTGCGCGCATTAAAGATTCAGGCAATTTTTTACCCGGCCATGGTGGTTTTTTAGACCGTTTTGATGGCATTTTGTTTGCCGTTGTCTTTGTGTATGCCTTTCGGGACTATATCATGGAATTTCTGGGTCTATGGCGATAAAACACTGTTTTTTTAGGAACTTCCCCAGTCCGTCGTAGCTTGCCGATGCGTCTTCGCTATTAGCTTCGCCGCACTTATCGGTCGGCCGTGTCCGCCATAGCTCATTTATGAGCGACGGCTGGAAAGACCCGGATAAGCGTAGTCGGATAGGCTTATGGCAATAGGCCCTCTGGGATTGCAAAATTTGCCAGTTTTGCTATAATTCTTATATAAATCAAAGCTATAAAACAGGTTCGGACAGGTTCATTATTAGGGGAAAATATATGGCTTCTTTTAAACGACTCATCTCTGTTTCTTTATTCTTTTTAACGGTACTCTCAAGTGCCATTTCTTATGCCGATTCTGCCCAAAAAGCTACTGCAACTTGGACACCATTAATGCGGGCTATAGCTCGTTATAACGCTGCCGTTTCTGATGCACAAAGTGCTATCAATACTGCTACTGATGTAACTTCCTACGTAGCAAAAGCAGGGACTTTAGGGGGAACCGCTGCAACCTTAGTAACTAAAAATTATTGGCCGGTGGTAGCAACGTTAGGTGCTAGCGCGGTTGTGCCAAGTATAACAACTACCATTACGCGTGCGTGTTATAATTCTTCAGTTCAAAAAGCGCGTAACGACCTTTATAAAGAATTACAACCATATCTTCAGTCACCAAAAAATCCTACGATGCACATACCAGATCAAGGAGCAATTGACCTTGCTAAAGAAGGTTTAGCATTATTGCATTCGCCTGACATGTGTCCTCCATTTGCAACCAGAAAACCAGAAGCAGCTTATACCGACATATTAGAGAGAATCATTCTTTCTTATTCTGGAACCGATCAGGCAATAGGAGCAGTACAAATTCCGGTGGTAAGTACTCAATTACCAACTAAATTACCGATTGTATATCATGATAAATATGATATTTCTTTTGGTGGCATTGAGCGTTTACACCCCTTCGATACACATAAATATAGTAAAGTACATACCTATTTAAGTAAGCAATTTGGTCTTTCAAAAGATCAATTCTATACGCCAGAAATAGTTAGTCAGCAAGATATGTTATTAGTTCATACGCCTGAATATTTAAATATGCTTAACAAATCATCAGTGCTTGCTGGTATTGCTGATATGCCATTTTTAGCGGTTATGCCAAATTGGTTACTGCAAAAACATTTGATGCTTCCTATGAAGTTTGCAACCGGCGGTACTATATTAGCTACGCAATTAGCATTAGAACATGGATGGGCAATTAATATTTCTGGTGGTTACCACCATGCCAAATCAAATGAACCGGTTCTTGGCGGTTTCTGTTTTATTAATGACATTATGATTGCCGCTAAAAAGGTTCTTAATGAACATCCTGATTATCGTATTTTAATTGTTGACTTAGATGCTCACCAAGGGAACGGTCATGAAGAAATGGCGATTAATGATGATCGCTTCTTTATCTTCGACGTCTACAATAAAAACACATGGCCAGGTGATTTTGAAGTTAAAGAACGTATTAACTTTGATTATCCGGTCGATGGTCGTTTAACGGGTGATGATCAGTATTTACAATTATTGCATACTCAGCTTCCTGCTGCTATTGAACAATGCAAACCAAACTTAATTATTTATAACGCTGGTACCGATCCATATTATAAAGATCCTATTGGTTGCATGAAGTTAAGTAAGCAAGGTCTTATTATGCGTGATCGTATGGTATTTGCCCAAGCATTGCAACGTGACATTCCGATTGTGATGGTTCTGTCTGGTGGCTACCATACTGATAATGCTGATATTATTGGTTGCTCAATTGAACAGCTGCTCAATTCTATGTATAAAAAATAATAAGTTTAAATAATCAATTTATAAGACCCCAATGTAAAAGTTGGGGTCTTTTTATAATCATGCATGTGGCATAGGATTTGTATCCGGGGTCCCCATTTCACGGTACGTAAATGGGGTTAAAGTATTTATAAGCGTGCTCGTGGCATAGGAATTTGTACTGAAGGCATATTCATAGGTGGCATAGTAACTTGTGGTACTGGCGTTGGAGCAGTCAGCGCTGCTTTCATGGCGCGTGCTAAAATACCGAGTGTTTGAGCAATACGCTGTTCAGTCGTCAATATATTAATACCCACTACTAATCCCGGGTTGATGTTAATATAAACATCCTGACTGGCAAGGCCCTTAGCTTCAAATGCCAAATCTTTTGCCATTTGGCCTCGCGCATTGCGTGCAAAGAGATCAGCGCCATTATTAATCAAGAGTTGTGCTGATTCTGGCTGACCATATCGTGCAGCAGCCATGAGTGCCGTTTCTTGAGCATTATTTTTTCCATTAACCGGAACTCCGGCATTCAAAAATAATTGCATGAGATTTGGTTCATACAAAGTTGTGGCAATGATAAGATCATCAACCGTCGGCTGATATTGTTTTACTAATTCACGAATATCTTCAAATGCTTTTTTACGCTCTTGTTGTTCTTGTGCAGCATTGGTAGCGCGTTCGCTCGTGGTTAAATCTGCCCAGTCTTTGCGTAACGTCATAACTTGTAAATATAATTTATTGAGTCGTTGTGTGATGGGACTTTCCCCTCTCATACTCAGCATTACAAGACTTGCAATGATTACCTGATACTTCATAGACCCCTCCCTATCTAATTTTTTTAATAGTACCAGCTTGGTAATTAGCTACGCAAGTGATTAATCACTTGCCCCTGAGGTACGAGCGTACTGTGACCGGTAATCATATTCTTAATATTGATTTGACGATTGTTCTGCTCTTCTGGACCTATAATTAAGCAAAATTTGGCGCCCATTTTATTAGCTTTGCGCATCATGCTTTTTATGGAAGGTTCATCAAGCAATATATCAGTTGTAAAGCCATGGTGTGATAATGTTTGTGCAACTAATAACGCAAGCGATTGTTGTTCGGCAGTAACCGGGAGCACCACATATAATGCTGGTTCTTCTTTAATAGGTAATGTTGCATTTTGTGATTCAAGGAGCAGGAGTAATCGTTCAATGCCCATTGCTGCACCCAACGATGGTTCATCATGAGCAGCACCTAGTTCAAGCGCTAATTGATCATAACGTCCGCCGCCGCAGAATGTATTTTGCGCACCAAGATTTTGGCTGACAAATTCAAATACTGTTTTGTTGTAATAATCGAGGCCGCGAACCAATTTAGGATTATGGATATATGATACTGACAGCAGATCGAGTAAATGACGTAATTCTATCCATTGTTCATTACATGAGGCACATAAGCTATCAGTTAAGAATGGCGCCTGGTCATAAATGACTTGGCAACTCTCAACTTTACAATCGAAGATACGCAGAATATTAGCATCTTTGCGTTTGCGACAATTCGCACATAATTTATCGATATTTTTTTCTAGAAATGCCGCTAACTTTTTTTTGTAAACTTCCCGATCTTGGCTACATCCTAAAAAGTTAAGCGTCAATGCATAGGAATTTAAATGCAATTTTTGGCTAAAAAATTGATCAAGCATATACAGAAAATACGCATCATGCGTTATTGCGCGAGCACCAATAATTTCCATGTTTACTTGATTGAATTGCCGCGAGCGACCTTTTTGAGGACGTTCATAACGGAACATAGGACCCCATGAAAAAACCTTCCACGGCGTTGTGTTGATACCATGTTCAACAAAGGCGCGTACGGTGGGGGCAGTTACTTCAGGACGCAGGCAGATTGATTCTTCATCATCATTATGAGTTTTAATAAGAAACATCTCTTTGCTGACCACATCAGTATGGGTACCAAGTGAGCGTATAAAAAGATCGGTATATTCTAAAATTGGAGTAGAAATTTCATGAAAGTGGAAGGTGTGCAAATGGGTGCGAATTTGTTCGATGAGCGCATTGAATAAGCGCATATCCAGAAAGTCTTGTGTGCCTTTAACATTGCTAAACATCGGTGTTCCTTATGTATAAAACTAGACTATCATAGGATTATGATCTTGAAAAATATTCGATGGATTCTGTTATGTCTGAAAAATAATAAAATACAATCATGTAAAACCTCTGAACCATTCTGTATTTGCCGCGTTAATTATATAGTTTTGTATTACATAATCGACGATCTGGACAAAAAATTTTAAAAAAAAATTGACGAATCGATCGCAAACGTGCTAAAACTCATTCCAGATGTTCGCTGAAGATTCTTCAACGAAAGGAGGAGATAGCAGTATGAAGTGAGATGCCCATATCTCATGGCCGTATTCAAAAATCGACATTTCTAAAAATTAGTCTCACATTTTTAATTGACTTGCTTATTAGTAACGTGCTACACGTGAAGAAAGTAACAATGTAACCCTCATAAAAAGGAGTGGCATATGAAGAAACATCTTCTTCTATCCATCGCAGTAATCGGTGGTGCTACGCAAGTAGCTCGCGCCGATTTTGAAGACACTATAGCTGGGAAGACCCACTACACGGTTGAACCAGTCTACGACTCAGTGTCTCCAGAACATTTAACTGGATTTCGCGAACGAATGCTTGCACGTCAAGATGGTTTTGGCGGCGCATTCCAAGCAGTAGTATTTGGTGGTCGTACTCGTAAAGAAGCAGATCTTGGTGTTTGGTTCTATCCTTGTCCAAATAAATGTGAATTAGTCGTTTCTGAAGGCCCATTATTTGATGCAGCTGGCGTTGCTGTTGCAACTGGTGGTGGTGCATCATTTATTACACAAACACAAGATGTATTGGCTAATCATTTTGATATCCGTACGGTAGATGGTACTTTTGAAAGTACTATTAGATTCCGTCCAACTCAGTCATTTGTAGGCGGTGCATTCAGCTGGAGACAAGAACTCTGGACACGTGCTAACGAAACACAAGGATTGTGGTTTGAAGCAGTGCTTCCTGTGGTGCATGTAAAGAACCGTCTTGGATTCTCTGAAACAGTTATTAATGATGGTGGTGGTGCTAACCCAGATCCTGCAATAATTCAAGGTACGGTAGTACAACCAAATATGTCATCAGCATTTACTCGTGCTGCGCTTTGTAATGGTCAAACATTAGATTGCTGCACCAGTTCATGCCCATCAAGCTGCTCTCCATCTTGCAGCCCAAGTTGCAGTAGTATTTGCCGTGATGGCAATACTCGTGATTGCTGTTTCTCATCATGTGAAAGTTCTTGCAACTCATGCCCAAGTTCATGCTCATCATTGGTATGTAACTCAACCTGTACTCCAGATTGTGAAACTACCGCATTAGCAAACGCAGAACTTCTCTTGTGGTACGACTATGTTCGTGAAGAACGTTGCCGTTTCGGTCAATGCTTAGGTGTGGTATTCCCAACCAGCGATGATCCAGATAGCCCACGTACTATTTGGTCACCAATAGCAGGCAGCCGTCATTGGGGAATTGAATGGGGCCACAGTGCAGCATTTGAAATGTTCGCCGGTGATGAATGGGCAATCTCTGCTGCATTCGACTATCGTACATATTACCTCTTTAAACGCAAAGAATGCCGTATCTTCGATCTTTGTGGCAAACCATGGAGTCGTTATATGAGATTCCATCAAAGTGCTGCCGCAGCTGCTGCTCAAGATACAACCGTAGCGCCATTTGTTAATGGTACCTTCTCACCATCAGCTGGTTCTTGCTTCACCACCTTTGCAGTTGACGTACATCCACGTACCCGCACTGAGTTCAACGCTGGATTTGCTTTTGATTGGAGAAAGTTCCAAGGGGAAATTGGTTACCATCTGACTGCTCGTCAATCAGAACGTATTAAATTCTGCTGCTCTGATGATGCATTCTCATTTGGTATTGCAGGTGGTGATGTTGGATTTATTACTGCAAATACCCAATCAAATGCAAACATCAAGATGTGGGACTTCTGCGAAATTTCAGATGATGTAGATTGGACAGCTATAGCAACTACCGGCGATATAACAACATGCGCTGATCTTGACGGCACCTTCCGTCCAATTACCTGTGGTGATATTGATTTAACAACTGGTGCTCATACCTCTACCATCTCTCACAAAGTGTACGGTGCATTATCCTACCGCTTTGACGATATGGAATACCCATTATTTATTAACGTAGGTGGCGCATATACCTTCAGTGCCGACAATTCATCGGTAACTCGTTGGTCAGTATGGGGTAAGATAGGTCTTTCTATCTAATCTACGCTTGATAGATTAAGGAGTGAAAAATGAAGAAACTAAATCTGATAGTAATCGGATTGGGGCTGTTTATATTGCAGCCCCTTAAAGCACAAAACGTTGCACTCAATGCACGAAAAGCTGTGGAACTTGCAGAATTTGCACCAAGTACAGATAATATAGCAGCAGCTCGTAAAGCGGTTGATGCTGCAAGAGGGAAAATAACCTCGGCAGTGCGCAATAAATATATACAAAGAGTTAATGATGCAGAAACACAACTGCAAGGTCGTAGAGGTGGAATGATTGGTCCAATGCCGCAAGCTGGCATGCCAAGAACTCCAGCGGGGCCAATGTCTGCTAATGATTTTGATGCCCAATTGAAACAATTAGAATCAGATGTTGCAAACCTTCGCAGTCAGTGGAATGCGGCAAGTGGTCCTCGTACCGTATCTTTAGAAGAAATGGCAAGATATGGCGGTAGTACAACTGGTCCTCGTACCGTATCTTTAGAAGAAATGGCAAAATATGGCGGTAGTACAACTGGTCCTCAAACTGTATCCGTAGAAGAAATGGCAAAATATGGCCAAGGATACTAATTAAATCTCATTTGAATGAGATTTTTAGCCTCGCACATTTTTGTGCGGGGCTTTTTTATTTGTACAAAACCAGGCTTCACCCAATGGGCTACGCCTGGCATGCCAGCTTTGAAGGTAGAAAAATAAACATTGATAGAAAAAACGAAGCCTGTCCGGCATAGCCTTTAGGCGACGACGGACTTAATTATGAAGATTCTTAAGATTTTTTGTTCATTGCGCTATGTATGATTTGTGCCATATTTAGAAAGAAAATAAGAGTTTATAAAAAATAAATTGTGAGAAATTTCTAGTATGCAGCGCACAGTTCTTATTACCGGTGGTTCCGGATATGTTGGCAGTGTTACCGCTTGGTTACTAGTACAATATAATTATCGTGTCATTATTCTTGATATTAAAAAACCATGTCATTCATTTGGATACTCGATTATTGGTAATGCAGGTGATGTGCGTTTGGTTGCATCACTATGCCAAGAATATTCTGTTAATGCCATTATTCATTGTGCTGCATCTATTGAGGTTGGTCAGTCGGTAAAAGATCCGCAATTATTTTATGATAATAATGTGGTGGTCTTATTGAATCTGTTGCAAGCGATGAAAGCAACCGGGGTTAAAAATATTATTTTTTCTTCAAGCGCGGCAGTATATGGTGCTGCATCATCAGCATCACTTTCAGAAGAAGATCCATGTAGACCGGTTAATCCATATGGGAAAACAAAATTAGTTGGCGAATATATGCTGCAGGATTATGCGCATGCATACCATATGCGGTATATTATTTTGCGTTATTTTAATGTTGCTGGTGCATTACCAGAGCATGGTTTGGGTGAATGTCATGATCCAGAAACTCATATTATTCCGCTTATACTGCGTGCTGCACAAGAACGTAAACCATTCCCTATATTTGGTGCGCAGTACCAAACTAAAGACGGCAGTTGTGTTCGCGATTATATTCATGTACTTGATATTGCATACGCGCATTTAAAAGCATTAGAACATCTTGAGCAAGGATCACCCAGCGATACATTTAATATTGGTTCAGGACGCGGGATTTCGGTTAAAGAATTAGTACACATAATTGAAGAAAATTGCCATCTATCAATACCAACTTCTATACGAGCAGGACGAATGGGTGATCCTGCCTATTTAGTTGCCGACATTAGTAAGGCAGCAAATATACTTGGCTGGCAACCACGTTACTCTGACATTAATTACATAATACGTTCCGCCTTCGCCTATTCGGGCCTTCCGGCTCGACAGGCTTCGGCGGACAGGTCCGCCTTTTTAAAAGAATAAAAACATACTTAGCTTGATTGGCTGTTCTGAACCGCACTTTGCCTAAAAATTTATAATCAAATGTAAAAGTAGGTGAATGGCGACATTTCAAGCGTAGGATACCCAAGGACTCTTGGGCGCCCTGGTTGTTAGGGCTTGGCGAGAAGTCCTAACAGAAAAATAAAATTTTAAATTAAAAAATAACAATCAAGAAAAAAGTTTAAATAGGGGTTGTCAGGGTCATTTGCCATGACATTTCTTGTACTTTTTTCCGGAGCCGCATGGACATGGATCATTGCGCCCAATACGTTCTTCTTCAGGAACCATACGTTGCGCTATAGCAGGTTGTTCATTATTTGATGTTTCGCCGGAAATCAGGCGTAACTGATCAAGTTCTTTTTTGCGACGTGTTTCTAATTCCCGTTGATTAAATCGTTCAATATTAAGATGGAAGATACGATGCACAATTTCCCATTGGATTTGTTTAATCATATCTTGGAACATTGCAAAGGCTTCTTTTTTATATTCTATCAGTGGATTCTTTTGACCATGACTGCGCAGCCAAATGCCTTCTTTAAGATGATCAATATTGAGCATATGTTGCTTCCAGGCATTATCTATCGTTTCAAGCATGAGCCATTTTTCCGCTTCTTTAAGGCGTTCTATATCATCCCCTTCAGAACGATATTGCTCATACTTCATCGTTAGAAAATCGATTAATTGATCAGCAAATGCGGTTGCAGAACTGGTATTAAATTTTGCTTCATCAAATAATGACCGATTAATGCCGGTAATGGTTGATACGGTCTTTAAAATTTGTTCAATCTGTTCGGCATTCAGTGGACCGGATTGTAAGGTATCAGCAAAGAGTGTTTCTATGGCACTACGAATAAAATATTGAACTAATTCAAAACTTTGCTCAGAACCTTCAAGAATATTGCGACGATATTTATAAATAACGGTGCGATGTTGATTGAGTACATCATCATATTCAAGCAAATGTTCGCGTACTTTAAAATTTTGCTGTTCAACTTTTTTCTGCGCCGTTTCAATCATGCGCGATACCCAGGAGTGTTCTATAACTTCATCTTCAGACATACGGAAAAATTCCATACGTTTTTTCATGGTATCGCCGGAGAAACGACGAATTAAATCATCTTCAAGTGATATATAAAAACGTGATTCACCCGGATCTCCTTGGCGACCAGAGCGGCCACGCAACTGATTATCAATACGGCGACTTTCATGGCGCTCGGTACCTAAAATATAAAGACCACCCAGTGCACGCGATTCCGGAGTCAATTTAATATCGGTTCCACGACCGGCCATGTTGGTTGCAATAGTAATACGATTAGGTTCGCCGGCATGTTCAACAATTTCTGCTTCACGTTGATGTTGTTTAGCATTAAGCACTTCATGCGGAATGCCATTCATGCGCAATAATTGGCTGAGCAATTCAGAGGTCTCAACCGCGATGGTACCAATAAGAACTGGTTGTCCTTTGGCGTAGCGACCTTTAACATCTTCCAGAATGGATTTAAATTTTGCATTTTTGGTTAAGAAAATAAAATCTTGTTTATCATCACGTATCATATGCATATGCGTCGGAATAGATACCACATCAAGATGATAAATTTTATGGAATTCTTCTGCTTCGGTAATAGCCGTACCGGTCATACCTGAAAGTTTACGATATAAGCGGAAGAAATTTTGTAGGGTGATAGAAGCAAGCGTTTGTGTTTCTCGTTCTACGGTAACTTTTTCTTTTGCTTCAAGCGCTTGATGCAATCCATCACTAAAACGACGGCCTGCTAAAATACGACCGGTAAATTCATCAACAATAAGTACTTCATTATTATCGACGATATAATCAACATCACGTTTAAATATTGCGTGTGCTTTCAGTGCTTGGCTGACATGATGCAATAAATTAATATTTTCTATGGCATATAAATTGGAAATGTTGAGTGCATGCTCAACTTTATCGATACCGCTTTCAGTTAGGGTAACTGATCGTTCTTTAATATCAACTTGATAGTCTTGATCCGGAACTAAGCGAGCAACAATCCGATCGATGGTTTCATACAATGAACTACTTGCTTCGGAAGGACCGGAAATAATCAGTGGCGTACGTGCTTCATCAATTAAAATCGAGTCAACTTCATCAACAATGGCAAAGTTAAGATCGCGTTGTACATAATCTTCGAGGCGGAACTTCATATTGTCGCGTAAGTAATCAAAACCAAGTTCATTGTTGGTAGCATAGAGTACATCGCAGTTATACACTTTTTTGCGATCTTCATCGCTCATACTATTTTGCAGAACGCCGACCGTTAAGCCTAAGAAGGTATAAATAGGGCCCATCCATTGAGCATCACGACGTGCAAGGTAGTCGTTTACCGTAACCAAATGCACCCCTTTACCGGGTAATGCATTGAGATACAACGCGAGCGTTGCGGTTAAGGTTTTCCCTTCCCCCGTCTTCATTTCCGCAATTTTGCCTTGATGGAGTACAAAGCCGCCCATCAATTGAACATCAAAGTGGCGCATGCCAAGTTTGCGTTTAGAGGTTTCGCGTACGACGGCAAATGCTTCTGGTAAAATATCATCGAGTGTGGCGCCGGCTGCGAGTTTTTCTCTAAAATAGACTGTTTTTTGGGCAAGTTCTTCGTCAGGTAAGGCGCTGATGGCTGGTTCAAATGCATTGATTTGTTCCACGATTGGCATTAATTTGCGTAGCTGCCGTTCATTTGATGTGCCAAAAATTTTGCCCAAAGCGGTTGTAATCATGCGGTACCCTACAAAAGATCGTTGATGATAAACCAGGATTAATCAGTAACTGATATATGATGCCAACTGTATCATAAAAGGGGTTCTGGCACAAGAATGTAGCCCCATGCGACTGCATGGGGCTCTTGATTAACTTATATTACTTGGTTTGAGCGTCTTGATATTCTTGATAGATTACGCGTGCAATAGAATCAAGATACATAGCCACTCGTTCATCCGGTTTGGCAGACGATCCAACGGTTTCTATTTTAAAATCTTTAGGTAACGCGGAACGTATAACCGCATGTTGATACAGCACATATGGCTGATGTGAGATGGCCAATATACTGCCCTGTTCAGGACGAGTTGCAAGCCAGGTGTTAATTGTGTCCTGCGTATTAGGACGCCCCCCCGGCTTCATTGGCGTATCCAATATTATTATTCGAGACCGTATATCCTGAGGAAGATCTGCTTGTGCTTCAACAAATTTCATCATTTCATATTCAGTGGTAGGTAAATTACCATCGAATTGCCAATCAGGACGGAATGGTAAAATGCTTTGATCACTAAGGAGCATTTCTTTATTTTCCAATTTTTCATTTAACGGACGAGCACTACCTAATAAAACAATCTGCTGAGCCCGTATACCCAGATCCCATTCTTCTTTTAAGAATGCGAGACGCTTGCGTACATTGCCAGCAAGTGATCCTAACACAAATATATAGTGGTATTCTTTATGGTGGGCATATACAGCATTAACATAACCAAGATCCGCAAAGAGAGGTAAAAGTTGTTCGCGTTTATCTTCATAGATATTTTTAGCATCCCAACGTTCACCTTGGCGTATCCAACCATCATAACCCGCTGTTTTACCTTGTGTTGCTAAATAAATAGATTCTAGAGACCCAACATGAGGAGTTTGGGTGATATTGAGGATTTCTTTTAATACTGGATTATTGATGATCCCTTCTTTAAATAAATATTCATACGAAGTTTTAGTAGGTTTTGCACTGCCAAAGCAGCCAGGTAACAAGCATGCGATTAAAGCGGCGCATACAGTAAATGAATATTTCATAAGACCTCCTAATAAGAACGATTGATTGCATCAAGATAAATATCAAGACTTGCAATAACGGCTTTATAAATAAATTGTCGAAATGTTTCTTTATCACCGCTTGTGTCTGCGTGTGCTAATGCATCAAGATATTGATTGCGTTCTTTTGGCTCAATAATTGCAGGAGGGTACCCTGCTTGAATAAGTAATAAATTCATTACAAGCCGTGCAGTTCGTCCATTGCCATCTACAAATGGATGAATGGCAACAAGATCATAGTGTGCATCAGCAGCTATAGTTACCGGGTGTTCCTTTGTGGTATGTAGCCATGTGATAAAATCATCCATTAATTCAGGAATTTTGATTGGATCAGGTAATTTAATTTTTGAACCAGCAATACGCACGACTGTTTTGCGAAAAGTTCCTGCATGCTTATCATCAATACCCTTAAGAATTAGGTGATGAAGTGTCAAAATATCTTGCAATGTAATATCAGCACGTTTCTTTTGGGCATATTCATATATAATCTCTAAGGCTTGTGCGTGATTGATAGCTTCAAGATGTTCTTTGACTGTTTTGCCCGCGATAGTCAGGCCCTTTTCTACAACAAGCGCTGTTTCCCGTTCATTGAGTGTATTGCCTTCTAAGGCATTTGATGAATACGTAAGTTCAATAGCAAACCATTGTTTAAGATTTTGTACTAAGGCAGATGGTAGAGGCCTTGTCTTATCAAGTTGTGCTTTTTTGTTATCTATAATGGTTAATAAATTATTCATAAATTCCTCGGGATGTCCCAATCACAATAATTCTTAATGTAACCACGTTAAACTTATTTGTCGCGCAGGATTATTTTTGCTACGTCGCGCAGAACAGAATTGTTCGTTACATATAGTACACAGATTATGATTGGTATTTATTGATTCACGCGTCACCCCATAGCGTTCCAGCAATAAGCGATTAAAAGTGGGCAAGTTAAAATAAGTCTTTTGATTTTCAGTATGTATAACACAATCAATATCATCAAAATGCTGAAAATGATGTAAAAAATCTGATTGAATTTCATAACAACAAGGACGTGCCGATGGTCCAAACCATATCTTAATTTCTTGGATATTGGTCTGGTACTGTTGTTTCATTTGTTCAAGCATATGAAACAGAATTTGCTGTGCGGATGTTTTCCAACTTGCATGTGCAATACCCAGCGCATGATGAGTAGGATCATACGCGATAATAGGCAAACAATCTGCCGTTACAATACCAATACCGACATTTGGTTGATTAGTCGTAATAAAATCACCATCTACGGTGAATATCGATGGAATGGTATTGGTGCTTGTTATATTAAGATGATTAATTCCATGATTTTGATTTAAAAAAACAAGACTAGATATATTTAGATGTTTTTGTAAATATTCGACATTGTTAAGTTGTGATTCAATATGCAGTTGCTTTGCAATATACGGTGGAATGACGGATGTTGTTTGATCTCCCCACCATAGAGAACAACCAGATGTTGTGATTAAGGTCATAAGATTCCCTTACATTGTTCATGAGTGTAAGGGAATAAAAAGATCCCGGCAATAAATATTTATTATTCCCCGTCTTTAACGGAGAGCGGGGAATAATTATCCTATATCCGGTCATCCTGAGTGTTTTTGCGGTAGCAAAAATGTATCGAAGGATTAAATTATTGTGCGTCGGTTACATTCTTGTTATTACGCAAAAAAGCAGGGACATCAAGTTCATCTACAATACCAGCTACCGATTGTTCAGCAGCAGGAGCTTCCCAATTTTCTTTAACAAATACTGGTGTCTCACGTACTGGTTTTTGTTCAACTTTTGGTGATATTACTTCGTGCTCAACAACATTCAATGCCGGTTGAATTGATTCAACACGAGTAAATCCGGTTGCAATAACGGTGATAATGATATTGTCTTGCAATGAATCATCAATAACTGATCCAAGAATAATATTTGCTTGCTGATCAGCTTCTTGATAAATCAGTGATGCTGCTTCATGAATTTCATGGATGCCTAAGTTAGAGCTACCTGATACATTAATGAGCACACTTTGTGCGCCTTTAATTTGCATGTTTTCTAGTAACGGTGATGAAATAGCGTTAATGGCCGCCTTGAGTGCACGTTCTTCACCAGTAGCAATACCGGTACCCATAATTGCAAGACCTTGATTATGTAAAATGCTATGTACATCAGCAAAATCTACATTGATGTAACCATTTTTAGTGATGATGTCGGCGATGCTTTTAACAAATTGATTGAGCACATCATTAATCATGGCAAATGCATTGAGCATGGAGACTTTTTTATCAACCAGTTCAAGGAGCTTTTGATTAGGAATAATGATGAGGGTATCAACCTCTTTTTTGATTGCTTCAATCGCATCAAGTGCGATGCGTTCACGGCGTTTGCCTTCAAACACAAATGGCTTGGTAATGACGGCAATCGTTAAAATACCTAGTTCTTTTAATGCGTGTGCAATAACCGGTACGGCACCTGAGCCGGTACCGCCACCCATGCCGGCGGCAATAAATACAATGTCAGCTGAACCAATGGTTTCTAAGATTTTATCAAGGTCCTCTTCAGCTGCTTTTTTGCCTATTTCAGGATTAGCACCTGCACCAAGTCCTTTGGTTGATTTAACCCCAATTTGGATCTTATGATGCGCGGTCGATTGTGCTAATGCTTGTGCATCGGTGTTTGCCACAATAAATTCAATACCATGATAGTCTTTGGTCATCATGCTATTAACGGTATTGCAACCGGCACCACCAACCCCTAAAACCTTAATCACCGCATTCGGTGTGTTTTTATCTATTTCATGATCGAGTTCTATCATGATAAACTCCCCTTTTTTAAAGAATTTTTTGCCGTTAAGCAATATGTTCCGCCGTCGCCAAGGCTATGGCGTGACGGGTCGCCATGAGTATAGTACAGAGGGTAGATCGGATGAAAGAGTATAGATTGTCTAACGCGCCTGGGAATCTAACTTACTGCAAGATTTGATAAGAGATTTAAGATTTTCCAATTGCTGATCCGGCTCAGTTATTTTTTTATATTCTTCTATTTTTACTTTTTTCTTTTCATATTTCTTAGGATATAAGTCGACTAATCTTTTTTCTATTGCATCCAATGTTTTTTCATATTGCGTTTTGCCTTTAGGAACGGTGTAAGGAGGAAAACTTAAACTGAGTTTTTCTTGATCCAAAAGAAATAAGGCTGCTTTCCAGAATCCATTTATACATGCGCAGGTTAAGGCAGTAGCATCAAACTTATTACTCAGATTTAAATCAACATTTCTCTCTAAGACAAGATTTTGTATAGCTTCTATACTATTATTCGGGTCAGAACAATAAATCATAAGCACCGTAGACATCGTTTTAGGATCTTGTGCGTTAGGGCTATAATCATATTTATAGAGAACATCAAGTAGTTTTTGGCCATCAGGTAAACTAGCGGCATAATGGGTAAGTGGTGTTAAAGTAGTTAAATGACTTGAACGTTGAATGTCTATCGTAAGCCACAATTCTACCAAACTTGGAGAGTTTACAGTAACTGCGGCATTAAAGAGCTCTTTATTGTCAGTTTTTCTAAAATCAATCCCTATATCTGCAAAAAAAGCAACAACCTTTTTACGATTTAATTTATTTTCATTTAATTTAATAAATTCTGGTACAAGAACGGTCATTTGATCATGTAAAGAAGAGCCGGATGGAAATAATGGTTTCATTTCTTTACCATCAGTAAGAATGAGTTGCGTAAACAGTTCAAATCGGCGCTTATTAAGCACTTTGTTTATTAATTTCAATCGATTTTCCTCACTCATGGATTTAAATAAATTCCATGTAATGAGTAGATCTAGTGAAGTAGAAATTTTTCCTATTGCATCATTTGGTAATTCTTGTATATGAGATTTAGTTATTTGTTTAACAATGGTAAATAATGCGGGAGACTTGCCAAGGCCACAAAAAATAAGTTCTTTTAAATTAGCTAAAAAATCCTGAGGTTTATGTGCTGCACGAGCGTAATCAGAGACTTTTTTTAAAGTAGTTTCAACTACCTGTGTTTCATTATCCTGCTGATTTTGATCCATGCACCAAATAATCTGAACGTAAGTTATAGCTATCAAAAGAAGTCTGCTACCCATGATTTCATCCTTTGCAAGATGCGATTGGTAAGTGTGCTGTTCAGATCATCTAAGCGTGGCTGTTCTTTTTTATGTATTGCATGTAACAATAGTCCATAGGCGGTTGCATAGATTGGACTTTGTAATTCTGGTGCCAGTGGTTTATTTGATTGCGGTATGCCAATGCGTGCGGGCATGTTAAGCATTCGATGTGCAAGTTCAGTAAAATGTGGTAATAAGCTGCCACCACCGGTTAATACCAGCCCGGTTCTAATATAAGAACCTAGTTGATTGCTGGCAATATCTTGATTAATAAGTGATAACAGTTCATGCACGCGGGCGTAAATGATAGCGGTTACCTCTTTTTGATGGATTATAGAAACCTGTTGTCCATCAGCGGCACCCATTAAAACTTCATTGTTTAATTCAGAGTTATCGAGTAATACCGAACCATGTTCCCGTTTAATACGTTCAGCTTCTGGTAAAGAAGTACGCAGAACTATAGCAATGTCACGCGTAACATGGTTGCCTGCAATAGCAATAACTTTTGTGTGCAATAACGAATTATTGTGATAGACGGCGATGTCAGCCGTACCACCACCAATATCAACCATAATCACGCCAAGGTTGCGTTCATCCGGTGTTAATACTGCTTGAGCGGATGCCAGTTGTTCCAGCACAATGTCATCAACATGAATACCAGCCATAGAACAAGCGCTCATTATATTCTGCACGCTTGAAATAGAGCCGGTAATAACATGCACCTGTGTTTCCAACCGTACACCATGCATACCTTCTGGATTTGATAATGGACCATGACCATCAACCATATACCACTGTGGAATGACATGCAGAACTTGTTGTTGCTCGTTAATTGCTATTGCTTGTGCTGCTGCTACAACGGCCGCAATATCTTTATCTTTAACAAATCCTTTGGTGATCGGGATCATCCCGGTTGAGTTATATGATTGAATATGAGCACCTGAAATTCCCACGGTAGCGTGAGTGATCGTAAATCCTGCCATTAATGATGCTTGCTCAACGGCAGTTTTAATAGATTCGCTTGCCTGCTTAATATCTACAACAACGCCACGGGATAGACCATGGGATGGTAAGGTACCAATGCCGACAATAGCAATGGTGCCATCTTCTTGTGGCATGCCGACTAAAACACAAATTTTTGTTGTACCAATATCAATTGCAACAATACTTTGTTCAGGTTGTATGCGAGCCATGACCGGTACCTCCTATGTTAACCCCATCCACCGTCGCTAAAGCTATGGCGTGATGGGGAGCCCCCGTAAATAGACAGCGTTGTATAATTTGTTTATCAAAGCGTGTGTCAAACGTTAATTGCTTACATTTTTTTAAATGGCTCGCCGGTAAGTTTTTATGGTGCTCGGCGCACTGGTCACATACGGCAAGCTGTTCTGGCGTAGGCAATTGGTAGGCATCGCTTATAATGACAGCTCCTGTATTTGGTTGTACTCGAATGGCGTGAGCATTGTCAATCTCAATGCGACTATCCGGACGAGCAACCTTAAAATAGAGGATTGCGTGCGCTATATGCGTATCCCAATTATCTACAATATTTTTTTTGGCGGTATAGGCGACTGGCAAATGACTGACTTCTTCCTGCATAAAATGATCAGGGGAAATACAGGTTCCCTGAGTATCTACAAGATACTGTTGTTGCCCCACACACATAGTAATATGTGGTTGTACGCTCCTGATATGTACTTGATCTTTATTTTCCGGCAGATGTTCAATAGTTACTGATTGGACACAGGGATATTGAGTAGTAATAGTCTTAATTATCGTTGCCGCATTCTTTTTTTGCTCAAGGAATGCTTGAATATTGTTTTTTATAGTTTCTTGTGTTTTGGTGCTTAATCGACCATCAAAACAATATTCAATCTCATTGCAAAATAGAGAATAGGAAATAAAAAGAGCGCATACTGCTCCCTTTTGAATGCATGACAAAACCATGACATTCTCTCCCCGTTAAAAAACCCCTCTAAAAATTACCTTACGAATTTAATCGCATCAGAGTCAATGATTTTGATACAGATAGACATTTATAATCAAATTGATTTACAAGAAATTCCGATCATAAACATTAAGATACCGCCTGCCACTGAAGCATTGTACGAACTTGCGCCCGCGCGTTCTGGAATCGATATTCGAATACCATGTTCGATCATGGTAGAAGATATTCCTTTTTCTTCAGAGCCGATTACCAAACAGAGTGGTTGGTTAAAGGTAATCTCATCTACTCGTTTCCCTTTGGTAACGGTCGCAAGATATAATTGATACCCGGCTTTTTTTATTTCAGTGAGCGCTGCTTGAATGGAAGAAGCTTGATAAATAGCTAAGTGTTCAGCAAGACCGGCAGATGCTTTAAGTACCGTCGGGGTTAAACCTGATGAGCCTTTTTCTACCATAATGACGCCACTCATATTAGTGCAGTAGGCGGAACGTAAAAGAGCACCCACGTTGCGTGGATCTTGAATAGAATCAAGCAATAAAAGTCGCGGCGCTTTATCCGGATTAAAAAATTGCTTTTGAAACAGAAATGAAGCCACCAGCGCTACCACTCCCTGATGTTCAGTTGTTTCAGCCAGGTAGCCCAAGCGCGCACGATCAACATATTCTACCTTGATGTGTGCGGGAAGTAGTTTTTGAATAGCGGGCCATTGTTTTGGCTCGGGGCGTGACGTATAAATTTTGATAATTTTGCGGCGTTTTGCTTTTAGCAGTTCAATAATCGGATGAATGCCGTAGACAATAGAGCCTTCAATGTTGTTCTTTTGTGCCATAATTTTTTATGTTTTGAGAAACTTGGGTACCTGTGCAATTATTACAAGAGTTATTATAAAGCCAATTAGATTTTTTATCGAAAGATTTTGTTTTGAAATAGTGGGGTGAAATGCGGTGTGCATGCCGTTCTGATTCTGAAAGTTTAACTATGCGTCCGCGCCGTTCCGGTCCTTTTTTTGTATTTTCCATGCTGTAACATAAAAAGAAGCAGGAACTAAGATACACAATGTATTTCATAGATTAGTAACCCTATCATGATTATTCGTACTATAATAGGCAAAATTAAACTGCTGATCAACCAATGCCTGAAGTGGCAAAAACAAAGGATTGGGTAGATTGTTTACATCAAACCAGAACCAACCAAGGCACTTATTGGGTTCTCGGTTCTGGGGAATACCACCAATATATTGGCCAATCATAAAAATAGATACGGAATGTTGTTGCTCAGCTGCAAAGAAACTATTAACCGTTGGCCCTTGAATTACCGTACCAAGTATAAGACCGCATTCCTCTAAGGTTTCACGTCGAGCACCTTCTTCAAATGACTCGCCAAATTCTAAATGGCCTCCAGTAGGTGCCCATCCGTTACCGTGAGAATTGATACGTTGTCCGAGTAATATTCTATTGCCATGATAAATCAATGTGCCAACGCCAACCAACGGACGTTTTTTATTCTCCTGCATTTTGTATGCCATATTCTGAAGTTTTTAAATAATCCGTTGAGGACATAGATTCAGTTTTACCGGATTTAAGAGATTTTGTGGCAACAGCTTTTTTAAATTGTTCAATTTGTTTGGTTGTATTGTTTTGTTGATTTGGTTTTTGTGTGCTCCCTAATTTGAGTTGATGATAATGTTGTTCTACAAAATTCATATATGTTGCAGCAGCTTGCTGTACAGAACGAGTATTTTTAGATTGTAAAAAATCTTCAATGTCTTTATCAGTTACTTTTCCATTAATTTTTACTTCATCATCAGAATTGTAATCAATTTCTTCTTTTTGTGCATTGTTTGTATTGTTATTGCTATCTTCCATGCACATAAGTGTGCTTGATATTGTCAATGCAAGTATCGTTATCATTCGTAATAGCATAGCAATCTCCTTGTCATACTTTTTTTATTTTTTTTATACTGCTTTCTATTAAGATCAATAGCATAGCAAGGAGTTACTATGAAATATATATGTGCAAGCGTTGCCGTAATGAGTGTCATGACGCTGGTTGGGGAAAAAAATCTGCCATTATATCAAGATGACTCAGCCAGTTTGTTCGAAGACATTATGAATGAAGATCTGTTTTCTGGATATGCATTGTTTAATGATGAAGAGATAATGAATATCGGTTCGCAGCAGTCACAGGTACGAGTTCAAGAACGGCCAACTGAGATAGAAGTTTGCATTGCGTTACCGCACCATATTAAAGCAGAAGATATTCATATAAATGTTGAAGGAAATACGCTCACGGTGAGTGCACAATATAAACAGATAGAAGAAATCAGACGCGAAGGTGCCGTCATAAAGAAACAAAAAATGGATAATTTTACTATTGTGCGCACCTTGCCAGTAATGATTGAGGAACAAGCAGTGACGGCAGTCATAGAAGAAGGTGTGTTTTAAAAATAATATTGCCTAAAAAAACAGAACGAAAAAGAACCATAAAAGTTGTTCAAAAATAACGTATCCAAAATCAAAATTTATCTTTAGACTACAAAAGCTTAAAATCTAAATCTTGTTTTAACGTATTGGGGTTATGATGCAAATAGCATCATTGACATGGATAGAAATTAATAAAGAAGCATTTGAACATAATGCGATGCAATTACGCAAAATAGTCGGACCACACACCATCATAGCGCCGGTACTTAAGTCAAATGCATATGGCCATGGATTACATCAGATGCAACAACTATGCCAAGAAAATAAACATGTTGATTGGACATGTGTGGTAAGTTTGTCTGATGGAATTACCTTACGTGAAAAAGGATTTAAAAAACCTATTCTGGTTTTTGGTTATTGTGATGTTGATCCATTTCAAGCAGTTTTGCATGCCATCGATGTTGTTGCATTCGATATTCATCTGTTAAAGGCGCTGAGCAAAGCAGCCTGCTCTTTAGGTCGTCCCGCTTATGTTCATATAAAAATAGATACGGGCATGTCCCGTCTTGGTATTTTTGCACAACAGGTGCTGCAATTATATGAGTACGCGGATTCATTGCCAGGAATTATGGTCCGCGGTATTTGTAGCCATTTAGCGCGTGCAGGTGCCCAAGATTTAACGATTACGCAACAACAATTAGAACGATTTGCGCACGCAATTTCTACCCTAGAACAACGAGGATATGAAGTTGAATACAAACATATGGCCGCTTCGGCAGGATTATTTGTTACGCAACAGCCAGCATATAATTTTGTACGACCTGGCAGACAAATATATGGTTTGTGGACATCAGAAGCGAGCAAACAACGTGCACACCATTTGTATCCAGAACTTACCATTAAACCAGTCATGACGTGGAAATGTCGCATTGTACAAATTAAAACGATTCCTAAAGATCAGTACATTAGTTATGACGGTACGTACAAAACAGTAGCGGATACTACCGTTGCTATATTACCCGTTGGATATTACGAAGGATATTCTCGTAATTTATCTAACAAAGGATTGGTATATCTTAATGGGCATTACGCGCCAATTGTGGGTATTGTCTGTATGAACTTAATGGTAATTGATATTACTCATATTCCGGATGTTACCTTAGATACTCCCGTTATTCTGGTCGGTGATTATCCCCATATTACTATTTATGAAATTGCTGAACGGGCAAATGTAGTACCGCTTGAATTTCTTACCGGTATTAGTCCTACAATACCACGTATTGTTGTATAGGAACGATTATGTATATCATTGAAGGCAATATTGGCGCAGGTAAATCAACTTTTTTAGCATTATTAGCCCAAGAAATTAAAACAATTAAAGCGGTATTTGAACCACGCCATTATTGGCAAGGATCGGATGATGCGCAATCACTACTTGCTCATTTTTATACCGATACACATCGGTGGGCATATACGATGGAAACCTATGCGCTTATGTGTCGTGTCAAAGAACATATTAAAGAACAAGGTACCTATCACCCTGCAGTTGTTTGTGAACGCTCTATTTATTCTGGTTATTATTGCTTTGCAAAAAATGGCTATCAACGTGGTTTTTTATCTGAACATGAGTGGTATGTCTATAATACCTGGTTTTCATTTTTAAGTGCGCGCTGTGATGTGCCACGTGGATTTATTTATTTGCGTACGGATCCACAATTATCGCATATGCGTATAAAAAAACGCAGCCGCATGACTGAAAGTGGTGTTAGTCTTGATTATGTGCAACAGATTCATGATTGTTATGAACAGTTTTTAATACATAAAAAAGATGTAATGCCACACCTGAAATCTATTCCGGTATTAGTACTAGATGCTAATCAAGAGTTTGAAGAAAATCCGACCGTTTTAAATGAGTATGTTATTCAAGTCAAAAAATTTATACAAGATCACAGCAACATTTTTTAGACTGCATATCAGATTGATTTTGGCATAGAATTCCTGCATATCGGGCAACCATATTAAATACATTCTGATCACTCCAAAATTCAGTATGTAAACAATTTGCCTCTAAAAAAGTTATTTTTTCTTGGCACGCAAGTGCCCATAATCCGAGTGGATCATGAGAGGTGTTATAACGCTGATGAAATGTTTCTATAACCGCATTACTACCAGATTTATAAAAATAAAAGAATGATGATTCTCGTGGTTTTATTTCTTGTTCCCGCAATGAGGACATGAGTACCATAGTATTAAGTGCCATAATATTTCTTTTGTATTGCGCTGCATGTTCATGCACTTTTTCATTATTTAATAAAGGTAAAAATTTACTTTCTTCAAGATACTCTTTTTGATGGAATGGATCATTCCAGTAACTTGCAAAACTAATATTTTCTTGGGCGAGCGGTTGATATAAAATTCGATAGACATCTTTTAGTTCTGCTCTTAAATAATCGTCCACTATTTTTTTTAACTCTGGATTTTCACAATGCAAAAGATTTTCTATTTCTTCTAATAATGTATGGGCAATACCAAACTCTCCTGCCTGAGGACCAGATAAGCCAATATAGTTATATACTGCTGGTTCTTGATTGTCACCGGTATCTTCTTTGGTTTCTATTACACCCCGACCATCGAGAGTTCCCTGTGAGTGACATATCATATTGTAATGAGGATAAGCCATGAGCATGTGATCTTTTTTGATCTGCTGGCGTGCATGTTCGATGCGATTCCATCCATTAGCAACACCATCTTTAGGTGGTGCAATTATTTTGACATATATACCAGGAAATTTTGCTTCAAGCTTTCTCTTGAAAGGTTCAGGAGATTGAGCAGTTGAACTGATACCGGGCATCAGCACGACCGGCATATATTTAGAACCCATACCATAGATGGTTTGTACCAATAAAAGACTTATTATAAAACGCTTCATACTATTTCCTTTTTTTTATAGCATGCTACGAACAATCCCTACTAATAGTGCTATAGCATGTTCAGATCTGAGTATGGTAGGAGTTAAGGTGCAATGGTAACCGTTGTCTGCAATGCGAGCAAATAGTTCATATTCAGATTGACTAAAATCACCTTCAGGGCCAACCAAGAGTGTTAATGCCGTTTGTTTTTTTAATAATGGTATATAGGTACCGATTGATTTTCCTTGTATGTCGGCAATCAGAAGCGGTTTTTTGCAGTTTTTGAGTGCGGTGTCCAAAGGAATTGGTTGTATAACCTGCGGGAATGCAAACTGTTTTGATTGTTCAGCAGCTGCAATAACAATACGTTGAGCGCGTTCAATATCAAGCGACTGTTGTTTGGTTGTTTTGTCGGTGGTAATTAATTGTATTTCTTGAGCGCCCAACTCAGTGACAAGATAGAGTGCTTCTTCAAGTGCTGCGCGTTTGAGTACCGGCAGGAGAACAGTGATGTGCGGTGTGAGTATTGTATTTTTTTCTTTTTTTATAATGCGCAGCGTCATTGATTTTTGATCAGCAGTTACTAAAGAACAATAGATATGTTCTTGCTGATTAAAGAGGATAAATTCTTCATCAGGTTGTATACGCAAAACACGGATTAATCGTTGTATAAGTGTTTTATCGCTGATCGTATTGCCGGTTGGCAATTGAGCATAATAAATAGCAAAACAATGTGCTTTAGTCATGTTCTTCAACTACGTTGGTACTGGTACTCGTGGTGCTTGTTGAAAGTTTGCTTGCAAGATAGTTGCGAATGGCAGCAACTTTGAGCGCGATATAGTCATAAATAGTTGAAGCAGTGACAAAAATTGAACAACTAACTCTAATTAAAAATAATTGCCAGGTGGCTAATTGTTGTTGTTCACGAATAGGCATACTGCGTAATTGCAATGCATCTAAATCAAAATCATCATTGTGCGCGAGTATGAGTGGTTGTGCAGGATAGTAATCAGTTTGCATTAACAAAGGGGATATTGGCTTTAAATAGGGAGTAAGGGTGAAGATTAAACTTAAAAACAGAATTTTTTGTGCTAATTTACGAATAATCATTTCATTTCCTTTACTTGATTACGTAAGTATCAGTACGATACGGCTATAGATTAGCATACAAGGAAGTTTTATGCCTACTAATCCGAGCGCGCTGGTAATTTTAGATGGTTTTGGCCATAGCACTAATACAGAAAGTAATGCTATTTTTCATGCACATAAACCAACGATAGATTATTTTGAACAACATTTTCCTCATACCTTATTGCGCGCGGATGGTTCATACGTTGGGTTGTTGCCCGGTATGATAGGCAACTCACAAGTAGGTCATTTAACGCTGGGTGCCGGACGCATTATACCGCAAGCGGTATTATTAATTCATCACATGATTGATGATGGTTCTTTTGCTAAATTTCACCTACTGCAAAAATCTATGGAACAAATAAAGCGCGCAGGCAGCCGCTTACATCTGATGGGATTGTTGTCGGATGCCGGGGTACATAGTCATGAAAAACATCTGTATGCACTGCTTGATATTGCACATCAAGCATCATTGCAGGTTTTTGTGCACGCTTTTTTAGATGGTCGTGATGTGCCACCACAATCAGCGCAACTATATCTAGAACGATTAAGTAAATATTGTTATGAACATCCTAATACGCATATTGGCTCTATCCATGGCCGTTTTTATGCCATGGATCGCGATAAAAATTGGGAACGCACGCAAGTAAGTTATGATGTGCTGACGGAAGAGCAACCGATTATCTATAAATCATGGCAAGCGGTACTTGATCATTACTATTCGCAGCGTATTTTTGATGAATTTATTCCACCAACCCCACTTGATGCGCATGCAATCGTGCGTAATGATGATGGGATTATTTTTTTTAATGTACGTCCTGATCGTGCGCGGCAGTTAACTGCATGTTTTATGTGTCCTGAACGGGTGCCGTTTAAAGTAAAAGATATTCGACTGCTGTTTTTTCTGACGATGGCAGATTACAATCAATCCTGTGGCCATGTACAAGCATTGCTTGCTAAGCCGGAGATTACCGAAACCTTCAAAGATATTCTGGCGGCTCATCATAAAAGTTTATTTTGTATTGCAGAAACAGAAAAATATGCACATGTTACCTATTTCTTTGGCGGTGGACGAGAAGCGCCGCTGTCATCTGAAACATGGAAATTAATTCCTTCTATTCCGGCAAAAGATTATGTACATAATCCACAAATGTCAGCCGCACCAATTACCGATGCAGTGCTCACCTCGCTGAAAGAACATCCGTATGATTTTTATTTAATTAATTATGCAAATGCTGATATGGTTGGCCATTCCGGGAATTTTGAAGCAACCAAAAAAGCAATAGAGATTCTTGATCATGAATTGCAGCGCTTATATGAAACGATCGTGAAAAAAATGAATGGTACGTTATATATCACTGCCGATCATGGTAATGCAGAGCAAAAACAAAATATGCAGACAGGACAAAGCCAGACGGCGCATACCACTAATCCGGTGCCATTTTTTATGATTAGACAAGATTTGTTTGATAAAAAATATCAATTGCCGCTGCATGAACTTGCTGATGTAGCACCATTTATTTTGCAGCAGATGAATATTGAGCCACCAGCAATTATGAAGAAAGTTGGATAATGTTGTGGTAGTTGTACCTAACTTGATAAGTTAAAAACATAATTAGGGGAACTATGAAAAGAATACTCTCTGTTATATTGTTGCTGACAACAACTAATCTATTGCATTCCAGCTTATTTGTGAGTGCTCAGCCAGAAAATCTTGATAATCTGATGGAACAAAACAGAAAACGTATCGAAAATAAAATTAATAGTATAAATAGTCAGTCAAAAGAACAATATCATTTTGAACCAGATATGCATGTGGCACATATTACGTTGGTATATTTTACTGATGCAGATCCGACCATTACGGCAGCAAATGCATCGCAAAAATATCCTGGATTACATGAAAAGCTATCTGCCATCGCCAAAAAAACCGTACCCATTGATCTAACCAAGAGTATACAACAAAGTAAAATTACTTATTTTAAAAGCGGTAGACGGGACATAATGCTTGGCGGTTCTTCAAAAACTAATTATCTTACTGCAGTTTTAGAACTTGGTGAGAATGTACAGCTTACTGCATTAGCATATGAACTACGTAAAGAGATTGAAAATTCATATGGTATTAAACCAACATTTCCAATCTTTAAAGCGCATCTAACATTAGGCAGAATTTATGAAATAAATGATAGTCCTTTAGTTAATACACTGGAAAATATACTAAAAATACCGGTTGTTGCAGAGCTTACAAAAATATACATAGATAAAGTAGTGCTTGTTGGGTCTGGAGATACATTAAGTTTCCCTCTTTCTAAAGAAACATTTCAGGTACATACAAAAGATGACTATACAGTATTTATTCCGATCGATTTGGTTAAAGATAGTAAATATTTAACTGAGTTGTCTCAAGCAGGACGTGCATTTAAAGTTGATTTAACGCAGCAAGAATTAGATTTGTTAGTAAGTATTTTACAAAATCCATCTATTATATCGGCGGTATCTCAAAATCGTATTAATCTTAAGCCATTCCAACATTTAACACGTAAAGATTTTTTTGATTTAATAACCAAATTCGGATTATCTCGTGACCTTTTTACCAATGTATGGACGTTAGTACGTGATTATACCGTATTAATCGGAAGCAATGGTTTTGTTTATCCTATGCTTAATAGCGATGTGGACAAGATAGCCTTTTTTAAAGAATTAAAAGCAGATATGCCGATTAAAGAACGATGGTTTTTAGAATTAGCAGTGCCTATAAATGCTAAAATTATGCAGATGATTTTAGATTTATTTAATGTTTCCTCGTTTGATATTATCAAGAAAAAATTAGAATCATGGTCTGCTCAAGAAATGATTATGTTAATTGAAATATTTGATTATTTCGGCTTTGATTTTCAAACCAAAACATGTTTTGTTATTTTATCCTTAAAAGAAAAGCAAGATAAAACTAGGATTGATTTTTCAATAAAAGACAAAATAGCAATTACGTTAAAAGATTTAAAAGATTTTGGCGTTATACCTTCTATCACAGGAGCTAAAATCAGAGCTGCGGGAAAAGAGGCGACCGTGCCAGCATTAGATTTATCCGGATATGGATTAAGTGAAATTACAACTATTACAGATTATTTTCCTCCCGAATCATTAGATAATTTATTAGGATTAGATCTTTCCTTTAATAGATTAAAAGATATTTCTAGTTTGCCTGTAATGAGAAATTTATGGTTTTTAGATCTTTCCTTTAATAACTTGCAAGCATCATCATTGGAAAATTGGTTTAAAGGGAATGCGCCGCGGTTGTTTATTTTAGGATTAAACAATAACAATATTAACTTTGCTGAGATAGAAGCCGGGTGGGCAAAAGATTTAAAATTTTTAAATGAGCTTAATTTATCGAACAATAGAAGAGCAACTAATCGCGCTATGACTGATATCTTTATGCCGGGATGGAGTTTAGGATTGTCGGGAACGATAGTTCGCGATCAAGATAATGTTGAACAAGTGAGTGGCGGATTGAAAAAGCTAGATCTTAGTTACAATAATATTAAAAAATTATGGTCCGGATGGGCAAAAGGATTGGCGCAATTACAAAAACTTGATTTACGTGGCAATCCAATCAAAGAGCTGGAAAAAGGATGGGCGCAGGGATTGAAGAATCTCCAAGAAATAATCATTGATAAAAATTCTTCGGTTAAAACGAGTATAAATTGGGAATTGAATGGGGTTTTGGCATATTTTGGTATTCGTAAATCTAAAGTAAAAATTATAGAGAGAGAAACGGAAAAGGAGCTTGCATGAATTATTTATTTATGATGGCACTTTCTGTGGTAGGTATTACGTACACAAAACAAGAACCGATGCTACACCCCTCAACATATTCAATTGGAGATCTTCTTGCTGCAAATGATCTGCACTATACGGTTCAAGATCAAGAAATAAATGGTGAACGAGTACCATTTGCGATTGATATTCGTGACGAGCGCGTTAAGTCACTGCAAGGTTTACAAGATATTCCTGGTATTGAAAACTGCAAAGAACTTTCTATTCGCTTTACGCAAATACCGGTGATTGCTAAATCTGACTTTGAAGGTTTATCACAGCTAGAAAAGCTGAGTATTACCAATAACCCTATTTTGCATTCAATAAAGTCAGGTTCCTTTGCTTCATTGACGCAATTGCGCTCCTTAGACATTTCTTATAATGACCGATTAATGTTGCGTATGGGGATGTTTGACGGTTTATCATCGTTGCAAGAGCTTAATATCTCAAATCGTCATACACGAATGCTGCCAATGGGTTGGTCTAAAGGACTCGATAATCTTCAGGTTATTTACGTCAAATCATTGGGCAATCTTTTGATTCAAAAGGCATATAAAGATCTTAATGGCCCTATGATGCTTGCAAAGCGTGGTTATAAAGTAAAAATAGTACGTAGATTTTAACCTTTATAGTCTTTTTTGCGTAAAGCGTAATAAATAAAGGTATCATCGTGGCGTGTTTCAGCAAAACCTAAATGCGTATACGTAGTACGCGCAGGTGTGTTAATCAAGCGGGTAAGTAACGTAACAATTTGACAGCCTTGATTAAACAGATCTTGTATTGCATATTTCAGCAGTTGTTTAGCATATCCTTTTTTGCGGTATTCTTCTTTGACCGCAATGTACCAGACATGGCCTTCATAAAAGTTTTTCTTGTAGTAGGCAATAAAGCCAGCCGGTTCATTGTCAGCGTAATATACGCGTACATTTAATTTGCCGAAGTTATACGGATTTGTAGACCAGGTTAAATGTTTAAAATCAAAATTTGGATCATATTCTTCGCGCGTTTGCGCTACTAACCAGAACCAATTTTTATCAAACATATCAAGAATAAATGGCCAGTCGCGCGATTCTTCATAGACACGAATATTTGGGTTGGTGCTTGTTTGAACGGACAGCGGTTTTTTATACCAATGCCAATAAATACCAAAACCAATTGCAAAACATACGGTGGCAATAACTAAAATTCCTATGCGACGTGGTAACTTTCCCGGTACATTACCGGAGAATGAAGGCTGTGTATTATTTGGCGTGTCCATTATTTTTAAGTTCCTTTAAGGGGTCTCCCACGTTAGTGGGTTTAATAATTCCTTATGCCGGTCATCCTGAGTGTCCTATGAAGCTTTAGCTGAATAGGATGTATCGAAGGAGATGTCCTTTAGTATAAGTCCTTGTGCGGGTGCTGTCAGTAGATCTTGGCGTGGATTTTTATCCAGCAAGATCTGTTCAAGAGAATGTATTGGAATTTTTTTACTGGTAGCAATTTGTACCGATGCACCAACAATGCGACGAATCATATAGCGCAAAAATGATGGTCCTTGCACAATAATACGATGCGCACCAAACTCAGGTGACCATTCTATATCAATAGAAGTAATAGTACGTACCGTTGAATCGCGATCGTCACCCGTAACAAATGAGCGAAAATCATGGGTGCCAACAAAAATGGATAATGCTTGTTTAAGCCGCTGCATATCAATGCGTCGATCATAAAACCAACCATAACGCGCGACCAATGGCAATGGACGTTTATCAAACAGATGATACCAATACGTTTTGTTGCTGACATGGTGTTGTGGATGAAATGAAGTATCAACTAATTCAACATCGGTAATTGAGATACTGTTTGGTAATACGCGATTCCAAACATTCTTTAATTGATCCGGTTCTATTGAAAAAGGAATTTTAATGCGCGCAACTTGTCCAAGTGCATGCACGCCCGTATCAGTGCGCGAAGAACCAACTAAAAACTGGAGTTCTTGTTCAAATGCATAGGCAAATGATTTTCTGAGGGTAGAAACGATAGTTGGCAAGTGCGAATCTTGCTCTTGCCAACCATGAAAATCAGTACCGTCATAAGCTATAATCAGCTTAAATGAATTTAAATTTTCCATATAATGGGGTCCCCAAGTGAAGCTTGGGGCTACCTTAATGCTGCACGTAATGTTTTTTTGCGTAAGCGAATGTTTTTTGGCGTCACTTCAATCAGTTCATCCGGACGAATCCATTCCATACAGGTTTCTAATTCCATAATGCGGGGCGGTGATAATTTAATAGCATCATCAGAGCCTGAAGCACGCATATTGGTTAATTTTTTTTGTTTACATGGATTAACATCAAGATCGCCGTCGCGAGAGTGTTCACCAATGATCATACCTTCATACGTCTCTTGAGCAGGAACTACAAAAAGTACGCCGCGTTGTTGTAAGTTATCAAGCGCAAAGCCGGTAATTGAACCACCTTCCATTGATACCAGTGCACCTTTGTTACGCACGGCAATATCACCTTTGTATGGTTCGTATCCTTTAAAGCTCATATTCATAACACCAGTACCGCGCGTATCGGTTAAGAATTGACCTTTAAAACCCATTAAGGCGCGTGATGGTACCAAGAATTCCATACGAATACGACCATTACCCAGTGGGGTGATCGCTTGTAATTCAGCTTTTTTAGTACCAAGCTTTTCCATCATGATACCTTGGTGTTCTTCCATGACATCTAGCAGTAACAACTCTATTGGTTCGCATTTAACACCATTGATTGTCTTGTAAATTACTTCAGGACTTGAAACTTGAAGTTCAAACCCTTCACGACGCATAGTCTCAATCAAGATTCCCAAATGCAGTTGTCCACGGCCAGAAACTTTAAATACTTCCGGTGAACTGGTTGGCTCAACGCGTAGCGCTACGTTAGTTTTAGCCTCTTTTTCAAGACGTGCTTTAATATGACGTGAGGTAAGTAATTTACCTTCGCGACCGCTAAATGGTGAATCGTTTACGCCAACATAGAGCGACATAGTCGGTTCATCAATGGCAACATATGCATGTGGTAATGGAACACCGGCAGCACAAATAGTGGTACCAAGTTGTACCTCTTGATCAAAACCGGTAATAGCAACAATGTCACCGGTGCATGCACTGGTAACCGGTACTTTAGTCAGTCCTTCAAAACGATACAAACTGGTTACTTTCAGTGGAGCGCTGACTTGATTATCTTTGCAACAGATAACCTGTTGACCCACTTGGATTGAACCGCTAAAAATACGGCCAATAGCAATAGTTCCTAAGAAATCTGAATGATCAAGATTGGTAATTAAAAGTTGTAATGAATCGGCATGCGCTTTTGGTGCGGGGATAGTGTCTATAATTGCTTTAAACAATGGATCCATTGTACCTGAGCGTTCTTGCGAATTGCGCGTCATATAGCCATGACGAGATGAACCGTACAATACCGGGAAGTCCAATTGGCTTTCATCGGTTGCAAGTTCTAAAAACAGATCATGAATAGCATGTTCTGTTTTTTGTATATCAGCATCAGGACGATCAATTTTATTGATTACGACAATAGGACGCAGATTAAGTTGCAATGCTTTTGAAAGTACAAAACGAGTACCAGGAAGCACTCCTTCGGCAGCATCAACAAGAAGAATAAATCCTTCGACCATTTGCAATGTACGTTCTACTTCACCAGAAAAGTCGCTGTGTCCCGGAGTATCAACAATATTAATGTAAAAACCGTTATATTGGATACCGGTATTTTTGGCAAGAATCGTAATACCACGTTCACGTTCAAGTTCATTACTATCCATAACGCGTTCTTGCGTTTGGTCAGTTACTTTGTCTTGAAAAAGACCAGCATGTTTGAACAATTTATCGACCAAGGTTGTTTTACCGTGGTCAACGTGAGCGATGATAGCAACGTTGCGAATAGTCTCTTGTGTTGGTTGATTCATGGTATCCATCCGTTAAGCGCTTATACCGTGGTCATTAAGTAAGGTACTAATGCCATCGTGCGCGCTTTTTTAATAGCATGTGCTAAGGCGCGTTGATGAAATGAGCAATTGCCAGAAATGCGCAATGGTAAAATTTTACCGCGTTCGGTTAAAAAACCTTTGAGCATATTAGCATTTTTGTAATCCAGTTGCTGTGCATGTTCTGGAGAACTGCAAAAGCGACAATGTTTTACAAGTGAAAAACTTTTTTTACGTGATTTTTTCTTAAGTAAACGAGCACTTAATTTTAGTTTTACGCGTTTTGTCATGGTATTCCTTTAATTTCTGAGATTAAGCGTTGGTATGATCATCAAGTGATTCAGCATCAGGTCGGACAATTTCTTCTACCGAACTATCTTTAAAGAACGGAGAAACATCGCGACTTGGTGCTTCTTCCAATGATTCAGGACGTTTATATTCCAATGAACCTTTGGCAGGCAATGCACTAATCATATGACGAATAACGATATCGATGAATTTTACAGAGCACAGCGTATTGAGAGCACCGATGAGTGCTTGCGCTTTTGATTGCTCAACCTCAAAACGGGCCAAAAAGTAAATGCCATAATCTTTTTTATTAATGGCATATTCAAGACGATACTTACCCCAGCGATCCCAGGAAAGTAAAGACGCTCCATGAGCGGTAATCGTTTTTTCTATAGTAGCTTCCAAGGTCTGTGTTTCATCCTTGGTAAGCTCAGAAATGGCAAGAACCAATAGTTCGTAACGTGCCATAAATACTCCTTGCTAAGTGGAAGTGGTTAAATCACTATGCCAACCCCCTATGGGTAGGCATTTAGCAGAATCGGCAAATAATATGGGTTTTTACAGATTCAATACGCCTTATTATAGCAGAAAGAGCCCAAAATACTAGTAGAGTGCTCTAAGGGCGCCTTTAAATAAAAAGCCCCAGGTTCCTGAGGCTTAATTTTCGAAGGTCCCCCATGCAATGGGGGCTAGATTATTCAAATCGTTGCATCTTTTCTACTACTTTGCCGATGATGCGGAAATGATCCTTACCGCGTACTAAGGCAATCGGAGAGCTTTTGCCGTTGATAGATTCAAGAACAATAAAATCATCCGTATACGTAATGCGCGTGAGCATTTTCATTGGCGTATCATTACCATATTCAACCGCTGCTATATCACCGGAGCGTGTCCATGTTTCTGGTGAAATAATTACTAAATCACCTTTGCAAAACAATGGTGCGTAATGATTGCTGTCCATTTGCAATGCAAACATGGCGCTGTCATTCGTGTTAAGCATCGGAATAAATTTATCTTTATATCCGGTGGTTACTTGGGTGAGTTGATTATTGTACGGGGATGGGTGAGATGGAATATCTCCCATGATTGGTACAATTTGAATATTTAATTGAATGTCAGATTTTTCTGGCATGCTCACATGGCTGTCGATATTGTCAGTACGTTGACGGCGTTGTGCAAACAGTTCGATCGGACTTATTTCAAACGCATTAGCTAATTTTCTGAGTGAATCTTCGTTCCAACGACGAGTACCATTTTTGATGTGAGTGAGATAACTTTCGGACATACCAGTTTTTTCTGCGAGTGTTTTGGTAGTCCAGCCTCGTTCGCGTAGCAGTTCTTTGACGCGTAAAGCGGTCGAACTTGACATACGTACTCCTTTTGACATTATTGAGATAAACGTTAATTTCTATATGAAACTTTAATGTTTCTAATTGTACACCTACCGCTAATCGTGTCAAATGGAAAAGATCAAGAAGGATTTTTTTGAAAAGTCTGCTTGGGCCCAGGGACGGCTTGTCATTGGTGTCGATGAAGTCGGACGTGGTTGTTTGGCCGGTCCGGTTGTCACGGCAGCAGTTATGCTTAAATCTAAGCGTTCTCCATTAATCAAAGATTCAAAAATTTTAACCAAAGCACAACGTGAACAAGCGTCACGTTGGATTCAACAACATAGTTGGTACAGCATCGGTATTGCGAGTCATCATATTATTGATGAGCGCAATATTTATCAGGCAACGTTGCATGCGATGCGCAAAGCGATTATACATTTGTTAATTAAAACACCCGAACCATCACATATTCTTATTGATGCCATGCCGGTCCAACTGCAAGAAACGTCCGTTGCACATGTGCCAATTCATCATGCACCATTTGGTGAAACCTGGTCCTGTTCAATTGCAGCAGCTTCCATTATTGCAAAAGTATATCGTGATGCACTCATGGAACGTATGCATCTGGTAGTTCCTGGCTATCATTTAGCGGAACATAAAGGATATGCTACTAAAGCGCATCGACAAGCGGTGCAAGAACTGGGTGGTAGTATAATTCACCGAGAATCTTTTATTCGTCAGGAAATTTTTGTCACAAGTGAAACGGATGATGAACAACTCTCCTTTTTCTGAAGTCATTCAAAGTTCATTACAAAATTTTACCGCACAATGCTGGCAGTGGAATACCATGCCGGATTTTGGTGCGCTCGTGACCATAGAACAAGATAATCGTGTATTGTTTGGGATTGTGTTTGATGTTCAAACTGGATCAATGGACCCCGCGCGCGTAGTGCAAGCGTATCAAAAAACAGAACAGGAATTACGATTACAACAACCACAAATTTTTGCTTTTTTGCGAACTACCTTCTCTTGCATTATTGTAGGCTATCGCACGCAGGAAAGCATTATATATCAACTGGCGCCGCAGCCGGCAATGATACATGCATTTGTACGCTATGCTTCTTTATCTGAACAACAGCAATTTTTTGGTTCCGCTGATTATTTATATCGGCTGTGCAATGCCAGCTATATAACAGACTTAGATGAACTTTTATTAATTTTATTAAAACAGCACTATGCCCAAGGTATACCGCAAGAAGATATGCAGAAACTGTTTGAGGTACTTTCAGCCTGTTGGCAACATGATTATCATCGTCTTAAGATTTTTACGCGACGAGTAACGCACGTTCTTCGATAGCCATGCTACTATCGGGGACGCGGGGCTTATGGTATACTCAATCATACGTTTTTAAATGCTAGGGATATATGTTTGGATCGTTAAAAAATGTTTTTTCTTCCGTGTATCAGCAAGTGGGCAATCGACTCAATGCCTTATTTTCCCGTTCAGTTATTGATGAGAATGTCATTGATGAATTAGAAAAAATACTTCTTTCAGCTGATATTGGAGTTATTACTACCCGCAAATTACTTGATGCGGTGACGCAGCATATGAAAGCGCACAAAATGGATGGTCAGCAGGTGAAGCAGATACTTGCGCAAGAACTTATTACCGTATTGAGCGTTCCCTCAGTCTCTTTGGATAAACCGGTACAATTATTAGTAGGAATCAATGGGAGTGGCAAAACCACCGCTGCCGGTAAATTGGCCTATCGCTATAGTAAGCAGGGTAAAAAAGTATTATTAGTAGCAGCCGATACATTTCGTGCTGCAGCAGTGCAACAACTACAAGAATGGGCAGTGCGTACCAACGTTGCTATGGTAATTGGCAGTCATGGGCAAGATCCAGCTTCAGTTGTGTTTGCTGGCTGTATGCGCTTTATTCAGGAAAAATTTGATTATCTTATTATTGATACTGCTGGTCGTTTGCAAACTAAAATAAATCTCATGCAAGAACTTTCAAAAATTAAACGAGTCATCACCAAAATAATTCCAGCTGATCAGATTATAACATTGCTTACTATTGATGCGATGTTAGGACAGAACAGTTTAGAACAAGCAAAATTATTTCATGAAAGCACCACGCTTGATGGTATTATTCTCACAAAAACTGATGGTACCGGAAAAGGTGGTATTGTATGCGCCATCGCGGATCAATTTAAGCTTCCGGTTGCCTATATCTCTTATGGCGAACAACCGGATGCATTATCGCTCTTTAATGTAAACGATTATATCAATTCCCTTATGGTTTCTGAGTAAAATTTAGCTACTCTTTTTTAACTTTTTAATATCTATCCGGTGGATAGATTCTAGATGTTGCATTGCCTCCTCTTTTATGAGTACGCTCATACAGAAAAATTCCTAGATTGTGAGGAATGTATGAAGCGTATATTAGTTTTGATCATGTGTGCCTTTGCACAAACTATTCTAGGCAGTCAAGCACCATCGGCCACACGAGCTAGAGTACCACGGTCGCGTGTTTCAGGTACCATTACTCCGACAACAACTTTTGCACCGGTAGCCCCTACCGTACGACAACCATTAATTGGACGTGAACAAGAGAAAGTACCAAAATTAACGATTGATCTTATTCCATCAACGGAAAATATTGATAAGGATATTCAAAAATTACAACAATTAACATTGTATACTTCGGGAGAAGTAAAATTCTTAGGAAGTACTCTCGAAAAACAAACTAATGCTACGTATTGGGTTGCCTTAGCATATCTACAACAAGTAGGGTCTGCCTATCAATGGCAAAATAGTTTAGATGAACAAGAATTTCAGCAAGAGATTGATCGGCTCGAAGACATCATTTCATTTAATGATGCAAATACTCAAATTGCAAGAATGTCTTTAGGCAAGCAAGAACTCTATTTAAGCGGATTAATAAAAGCTATGGATTATATTCTTAATCCAGCTGCACAAGATTGGAGAGATTTTTTAAATAATACGACTGAGATTCAGATACGAAAGCCGCTACCATTTGGTGGTATTAGATTCAGTGATTCTTTAGCAAGTGCATTAAATGACATTAAAGATGAGTACTCAAAATTGCAAGCATCACGAAATGCATTAGAAAAAGATTTACAAGAAATCATATCTAAAAAACCGGTTCCACAACGACCGACGACAACTGCAGTACCTACCACCACAACTACGCAACCTGCACAAGGTTCAGTACCCTTAACGCCACAAACGGGTGCACTGGTGCCGTATATAGATGTTACCCAACCGCGTCCAACACCAAGAGGACGTCCAACAGTTGGAGCACCCGGAACATTAGAGGAATATGAAGAAGCTCGACCAACAAGAATTGGTATCAGACCACCTGCACCAGCTGCGCAACCATATGCGGTAAGTGTAACTTCTGTAATGCCAATCAATATTCTCCCGTTGGCGGCTAATAAAACCCAAGTGCCAGGAAAACTTGAACAGTTGCGGGAATTGCGTTTGGATAGTGGAAATATTTCTATGTCTATTGAAGATCTTCAGAATAAAGATGACGCTAATTATTGGTTAGCATTAGCATTTTTGCAACGGGTAGCTTCTGCCTATGCGCAATGGAGGAGTAATAAGTTATCTGAGCAAGAGAAAAAAGAATTTAAAGATATTGCTGATTTTGGATATTGGTTTTCAATAACGGAAGAATTTGATGATGCGTGGCTTTGGCAAGCAATTATTGATGCAATTTTTTATATTCAGCATCCGAACAATCAAGGTTGGAACGCCTTTTTAGTCAGTAATAATATTAAGCTTGCAGAAGGTTTAACGCAAAATCTTAGAAATATTCGCGCTAAATTTGATGATACGTTAAATAAATACAAAACCTATGCGGCAATTCTGGCATCTGCTGCACAAAATAATGTGTATTCTTTTGCAGAACAATTTTTGCAAGCAATGCTTATTCTTAAAATAGAAGATACGGCGGGGAAAAAGGCATCTTATGAAGAATTAGAAAAAGCGCGTACTATTTTTGTTTCATTACTACAAGAGATGGACAAAAATAAAGCGCTTGAAGCGGAACTAACAAAGGCAAAACGGGGATTGCGCAGTGCAAATATAGGTTTTGATAGATATTTAGATCGTAAAGATATCAAAGAAGATTTGCAAAGTAACAAAATACTTTTAGATAGATTATTAAGAGCAAAAGAAAGAATCCCAGAACAAAAACGACTTGCCGAAAGAGCAGAGCGAACGGGAATTATTCCCGTGCCGGTACCAGTACCTATTAAGGAGAAAAGAGCGCAAGAACAAGCGGTTGCCGGAATTGAAAAGCCACAACCGCAGCAACCAGCACAACCGGCTATAGAACAACCGGTGCAACCAATTCCTGAACCAGTCGCAATCGTTCAACCACAACCAGAACCGATCGCCGTCGCGCCAGCAGTTGCCCCAATGCCAGAAGCTGAAGCACCAATAGTCCCAGGCCCGGTACCACCGGCAGAATTGCCTGCTCCTTCTTTGGAAATTTCGCCCATAGAAGGGGAACAAGCGCAGACTAAAACATTGAGTGGTCAAGAATTAGTTCAAAGATGGCAGGCATATAATAAAGAAATGCGTGCTATGAAGACACCAGCGCAGATGCAAGAATTTATAGAACGATTAGAAAATGAAAAACAATTAATTGAAGCGCAACCAGGTATACTTGAACGAGCAAAAGATCAATTAAAAGATTTACAAGAACAAGAAAATGAAATGAGACGTTTGCAGGGTATGCAATTAGTGCCATATACCGGTAAACCGGAAATTACGCCTGAAGGAAAACAGCCACAGTACACGTTAGCGCCGGGCGTTAAAGAGATGCTTGCAGGAAAAACAGAAGAAGCACAACCCCTGCCAGAATGGCAGCAAAGAATGATGGAAGAACGATTGACTCAGAGATTGAATGAGCAATTGAGTCAACAATTGTTAGAGCAAGAACAAATGGCAGAACCTGTAACACCAGAACCGGTCGTTACTATTTTACCATCGGCACCACCAGTAACGGTACCTCCATCGCTGCCAATATATCCACCATCGGTGGCGCCAGCACCGGTTGAACAAAAACCAATTTTCGCTCGAGCGCAAGATGTTGCCCCAGCATTTAAAAAACCATCGGTTAAAAGACCCCAACCAACACCAGCGCCCGCAGAGGTTGAAATAGGCGAACAACCGGTACAACCTGCTCCTGTTACACCACCAAGCGCATTTGCAGCAGCGGCAGCGCTTGGCAAACCACAACCAAGTCCTGTAGCAGTACAAACAGCAATGGCAGTAGCACCAGCACCCGTGATAATTCCTGCAGAGCGGGCTGAAGTGCTATCGGAGCAACCTCAAATTGTATCGCCGAAAGTTACTACCGTTCCGGTAAAGCCGGCTGTTTCAGAAAATGTCATTACGCAGCTTGAGCAAGTAATTAAAGATTTAAAAGAGATGGCATTGCCGGCAATTAGAGAAAAATCTAAAGATAAAGATATACAAGAGTTAGCAAAAGTCTTTTTACAACAAGCACTCCAGGCATATGAACTTTATACAAAATATCAACCGTTAATGAAGCGGCAACAAGTGTTAATAGAATTGCGTGATTGGTCAATATTCTTTAATCAGTTGGAACAAGCATATATTCGTGCTCGAGAATCACATGACAGTACAATTGCTGCTGCGTATTTTGAAGCATTACAAATAGCAATAGACGGAAAAGTAAGTAGTTGGATGTTATTCTCAACGCCGATTCTGACCAAAGAACAAGAACCGCTGTTTAAAAAGCTCAAACAACAATTTGCAAAAAATATAGCAGAGACAGAAGTTCTTCTGCGAATCGCGCAAGGTGCTGCGCAGCAAGGGCCATTAGTACTTAAATCAGTATGGGAATTTATTACCAGTTTAATAGTAGTTGTTAAAGATGATGAGAATTATCCTCAAGAGAGAAAAGCAGCGGCAGATGCATTATTACGATTGCTACCATTAGTTGATCCAGAAAGCCCCAGCTATAATGAAGATATTGAAAATGAATTGCATACGGCACGCAAGGCGTTGCTTGCCGGATTTAAGAGTAGTCAAAGTGATACATATCCCTTTTATCTTTCTATTATTCATACATCGGGAGATGAAAGTAGAGTATATGATGATATCCATCGTGCATTAAATAAATTAAATATTCCACCTCCTACACGGATAGAACAGGAAAAGCGTGAATTAACGCAATTAATCAAAAATCAAGATCCACGTGCAATTACCAAACTCCAAGAAATAGAACAGCTGCCTGCCGATGTTAAGAAAGAGATGCGCGTAGCACTAGAACATATACAACCAGCATACCAAGAAAAATTGGCAAATATTTATACTGATGTGATTGGGAAAGAAGCGCAAGCCGGTAATATAGCGCAAGCACAAGCGCTGGTAAAACAAGCAGGCAACATCTTACCTGCGCAACAAGCAAACATAATAGCTAAAACACAACCAACTATTGCCAAAGCGGTGCAAGATAAAGCAAAAGTTGAAATGCAAGCAAAACCAATAGAACAATTAAAACCTCAAGAAGCACAAATAGAAGTAGCTCCTTTAGTGCCACCAGCACGAAAGCCAAATCCAATTACGCCAGAAGAAAAAGAATTCTTAAAACAAAAGTTACCATTAACTGATCAAATTATATTTAAAGTGCTCGAGATATTTGAACGTGCAACAAAATTGAATGATGAAGCATCTATTCGCGCGGCATCTTTTGCGATGAAAGGGTTAATGGACCAACTCAATAAATTAAAAACAATTGAATTAATCAAGTTAGATGCTGTGTTGGTCGAGAAATTACGTGCTCTATGGGAAAGCCAAGTGCAAGCAATGGTTGTTGCTTATATAGCAAAGGGAGAGCAAGGTCTTGCTATAATCCAGCGAGCTAAACGATTAAATGAATTAGAAATGATAATGGATGAAGCGCCTACTACCGAACAATTGCATGACATGATCCCAGAATTAAAAATGATGATAGATTTAGGACAAAAAAATCTACCAGCGCAAGCAGTTGGTCGCCAAGCACAGGCTCTTTACGATCGCGTAGAACGACGGTTACAAGCATTTACGCGATGGATAGAGCCAGCAAAATAGTTGATTATATTGAGTTCATAGGCAAAGAGTTGTTAGAGAATATATACATGTTATACAAAGGAGATTGTATGAATAAGAAATTCTTGGGAATTTTAATAGTAGGATTGCTTACGGGATACAGTAAAACATGGGGAGTACCAGAGCAAGACGCAGTGAACAAAGCAAATCAAGATATGAGAGGGAAAAAATCTTTGGGAGATATTCATGATGATATTCGTTCAATAACTACTTTAATATTTGTACCAACAGATCCTTCCTGGCAAGATGCGTTACTTGCAACGCTGGAAAGTTTACTTGATAATTTGGCCGAAAGAGCGCGCCAAAATCTGCTAAAATTAGAAGAAAAACAGGAAATAATAGCATCACTAACCAGTTTGTCTAAATCGCTTATAACAAAGTATGGCGCGCAATCAAGTGAATTTGTGCGTCAGATAATTGATCCTTATATTGCGCAAATAAAACAGGTGCAATCTTCAGCAATAACGTTGCCCGTTACACCAAGTATTCCGCTTGTTCCATCAGCACCGATGTCCATCGGCTCAATGGAACAATTGAGCGCTCGTTTAATGCAATTGCAACAGCAACTTCGCATGCTGCAAGCTATGATGCCACTATAGAGGATTGCATTTAACACCTGAATATAGTAGAGATAGAAAAGGTATAAAAAAAATTTAAAAGGAGAGAGATATGAGAAATAAAATAGTAATATTGCTTTTGGCATCATTACTCAAAACCATGTCTATATATGCAATAGATACAAAAGTGACGGACCAAATTAATCAAACTTACAACCAACGACTTGATCCAACTCAAACTACATGGCCTGCTGACTCTTTAACGCGCGCAGGAA
>Ga0075425_100000315_pt1 | contig 44313 bp, 39 predicted proteins | sample SoiMethybrSBSTD4_FD_75300 | JGI IMG/M metagenome (GOLD analysis project Ga0075425, IMG submission 75300) | Bulk soil microbial communities from a Populus tree surrounding site in Tennessee, USA - Soil MetaG P. TD hybrid SBSTD4 | ecosystem: Environmental > Terrestrial > Soil > Tree plantation... | reverse complement strand
GATACTTACGTGTGGTAATCGCAGAGTAGTTGCGCCGCTGGAGTTCCTCCAGCATCCTCTTCCGTAAACGGGTCACAGGAGTCTCCTTTCTCTGTGACCCACACTATGTCAGCTACCTCACCCTTCCCGTTCACCCCACGCGTAGCGTCCGCCGCACCAGCGGCTTAGTCCTCGTCGGCAACCCGGACGTTATCCTTTCTGAACCAAACGCAAATGGGTTGCGTGCGTCTATAAGGAAGGGCATAGTTAAGGAGTGTTTGTTCCTTCCGGGAGGTCCTGCGGTGAGACAGCGAATACTCTTAAGCGTTTTTGTTCTGTTGGTTGCAGCCGTGATTTCCGAGGCGAAGATGCCGTCGGAGCCGCGAGTGGTGGATTTGACCGCGAAGGATGGGGTGCACCTGAAGGCGACGTATTTTGCGGCGGACAAGCCGGGGCCTGGAGTGATCCTGCTACATCAATGCAACCAACAGCGCAAGAACTGGGATGATTTAGCAGGGCGCCTGGCGTCAGCGGGGATCAACGTACTTACGTTGGATTACCGAGGATACGGAGACAGCGAAGGCCCAAGAGCGTTAGAGCTTTCCAACGAAGACCGGACCAGGATGATCACGGAGCAATGGCCGGGGGACATTGACACGGCATTTCAGTACTTGTCATCGCAACCGGACGTGACCAAAGACTTGATGGGAGCAGGCGGAGCGAGTTGCGGCGTGAATCAATCGATTCAACTGGCGCGGCGGCATGCGGAGGTGAAATCGCTAGCGTTGCTTTCAGGCAATACGGACCGCAACGGAAGAAAATTCCTGCAGGCGTCGAGCGGCTTGCCGATTCTTTTCTCCGCGGCCGACGACGACGACGGTGCGGTGGACTTGATGGAGTGGCTGTACGCGGTTGCGCCAAATCCTGGGAATCAGTTCGCACACTACGCGACCGGCGGCCATGGAACAGTGATGTTCGGAGAGCACAAAGAGCTGCCGGGAACGATCGTGGACTGGTTCGTCACGACGCTGATCAAGACGCCGGGGAAAGCGCCCACCGCGAAAAAGGCGTTGGCCATGGACTACGAACGCGCGAACATTTTGAGATTGTTGGACGAGCCGGGAGGGGCGAGCAAGGTTGCCGAGAAACTGGCGGAGGCTAGGAAGCGTGATCCCAAGGCAACGTTGTTCTCCGAAGGAATCGTCAACGTAATTGGATACGAACACATTCAATCCGGTGACGCGAAAGGCGCTCTAGAGATTCTGAAGCTGAACGCGACGGCGTATCCGGCTTCGGCGAATGTCTACGACAGTTTGTCGGATGCGTACCTCGCGGATGGGCAAAAAGACTTGGCCAGGGAATACGCACAGAAGACGCTGGAGAAGCTGGCGACGGATTCAACAACGTCCGAAGAGAGACAAAAACTGATTCGGGAAAGCGCAGAGCAGAAACTGAAGCAGCTTGGAACGAAGCAATAGCACCCGTAGGACTTCCGATAGATTCAGTTCGCAAACCGGCGTAGTTTTTTTTTGTGCTCCCTCGCTTTGTGAAAAAGTCTTGACCGTCGAAACAATCCGAGTAGCTCGTAAGAACTAAGCCGCTGGCGCGGCGGAGGAAGAGTTGTGGTGTAGCGAAGGGAGTGCAACGGCGCTAGCGTAAGTGGTCGTAGGAAGGAGGTTCCTATGACCCGACTCCGTCAACGCATGCTGGAGGATCTTCAGCGGCGCAACTATTCTCCTGACACGATCCGCGGCTACATCCGCGCGGTGCAGCAGTTTGCCGATTACTTCGGCCGTTCTCCCGAGCATCTGGGTGCCGCAGAACTGCGGCGCTATCAACTCTACCTGCTTCACCAGAAGAAACTCGCTTTGGGCACGGTGGAGAACTGCATCTCTGCCCTGCGGTTTCTCTACAAGAAGACGCTGAAGCGTCGCGATCTAGCTTTCGACGACCTGCCTTTTCCCAAGCAGCCGCACAAGCTGCCCACCGTGCTCAGCCAGGACGAAGTGACGCGGCTGATCGAGGCCGCGCGAAACCGGATGCATCGCACCATCCTGATGCTGCTCTATGGAACCGGCATGCGCCGCACCGAAGCGTCTCGGCTGAAGGTAAGCGATATCGACAGCCAACGCATGGTCCTCCACATCCACAGCGGTAAGGGATTGCGCGACCGCGATGTGCCTCTGACGCCGAAGCTGCTGGAAGTGCTGCGCGACTACTGGCGTTGGAAGAAGCCTCGCGTCTATCTATTCCCCAGCAAAATGGGCGATCCCAGTGTCGAACAGCCCATCTCTGACAAGACCGTGTGGAACCTATGCAGAGCAGCGGCCAATCGAGCCGGCATCCAGAAGAAACTTGGCCCGCACACGCTCCGACATTGCTTTGCCACGCATTTGCTGGAGGCAGGTACCGATCTGCGCACGATCCAGTTATTGATGGGGCATGAACGGCTGGAAGACACCACCATTTATCTGCACCTCTCCCAGCGTCATCTGCATGCCGCCATCAACCCGCTCGATCAGCTCACGCTTCGCACTGTGCTGGAGGATCGGCGCGGATGAGTCGGCCACCCTTTGAGGTGGCCGATGTAGTCCGCAAGGCAGGCAGCAGATTCCGCGAACGCTATCGCGCGTCCTTGACCTGGCCGCAGCTCAAGGTGCTCAATGCCATCGCGCGGTGCCGCACCGCCGCGCTCGGTGGCCATCGCGATCAGTGCTCGCGCTGGGGTCATCTAGTCATCTCCTACAACTCGTGCCGCAACCGGCACTGTCCCAAGTGCCAGACCAACGCTCGCGACCAGTGGCTCGACAAGCGTCAGCAGGAACTGCTGCCGGTCAGCTACTTCCACCTGGTCTTCAGCGTGCCGCACGTACTCGTGCCGCTGATGTGGCAGAACAAGCGGCGGCTGTTCGCGCTTTTGTTTTCGAGCGGCGCCGCCGCACTGCTCGAAGTTGCAGCCGACCCGAAGCACCTCGGTGCTGAGATTGGGCTGCTCGCCATTCTGCACACCTGGGGACAAACCCTCCAGCCTCATCCCCATATCCACTGCGTTGTGCCCGGCGGCGGTCTGTCCACTGATCACCGCCGCTGGCTATCCTCACGCTCCAACTTTTTCCTGCCCGTCAAAGTCCTCAGTCGCGTTTTCCGCGGCAAGTTCGTAGCTAGATTACGGCGTGCTTTTCGCAACCACCAACTCGTGTTCTATGGCGAGTGCCGGCTACTCGCAGACCAGAAGAACTTCGCTGCCTTTCTACGCACGCTGTTTCAGCAGGACTGGGTCGTCTATGCCAAACCGCCCTTTGGTGGACCGGAAAACGTCCTTCACTACCTGGCCCGCTACACCCATCGCGTTGCCATCTCCAACCACCGGCTGCTCTCGGTCTCCGACTCCGAGGTCGCCTTCCGCTGGAAGGACTACGCGCATGGCTGCAAGCCCCGTACCATGACTCTCTCTCCGGAGGAGTTCCTCCGCCGTTTCCTACAGCATGTTTTACCCAGGGGCTTTCCCCGTATCCGCTACTTCGGCTGGCTGGCCAACCGCGCACGCAACAATCTGCTCCCACTCTGTCGTCTTCTGCTCAACCAGCAACCGCCCGCAACCGATCTATCGTCTTCAAACCAACCTGCCACCTGGCAGTGCCCACTCTGCCAGGGCCCGATGTACGTCATCGAACGACTCACCGCTGCCCAGATCCTTTTGCTGGAATTCAGACTTGTATGTGCCTATGACACGTCGTGATCGCCTGCTGAACCCGGCCACTCTCGCATGTCTCTTCCCATGCTTACTCGAACTGTGCCCTGAGATTGACAAGAAGCTGTTAGGCCGATTCAACCGCCGTCGCCCAACCCCCTCGCAGCATCGGCTCATGCACACTTTCCAAGCATTTGTTGTTCAGCGGCCGCTCTCCTCAGAAACCACTCCGGCTATCGACGCGATTGAAAACCCATAGACCGAAACATCCTGCCCCGACCGCACCAGCGGCTTCCTTCTCACGGCTCTATCCGAACTGCTCCGCCTCAACTCTTCAACCCACACACCCATCATCTCTGCGGAGCAGTTCCGATAGAGTCCTAACGTCATCCAGAAGTTTACCGAGCGTTTCACCTGTCTATTGGGGTTAAGTTCTTGTTGCCATGCGAAAGTTGCTCAAGAGGTTCAAAGTGGAGGCTGTCCAATGAGAGGAAACGCGGGCCGGCAACAAGGTTGCAAACGCAAGAACAATGAAGTTTTCGCGCCGATTCGCATTTTGATTGGCAAGCGGCGGAGAGCATCAGCAGATGCTCAAGAAAGTGCGAGCACTCCAATAAGCGATCAGGAGAGGACTTCGTGCCGAAACTTGGTTTCTAGAAGGGAGTTTTCATGCAAAAGCAATCCATGAGACGGAAGCTCGCCGTAGCGATTCTCTGTGTGCTGGTATCAGGCCTTTCCGACAGCGCCATGCACGCTCAACGGCCCTCTCCTGCCAACATGCTCGTGGTGCACGGAAAGACCTACACCGTAGATTCGAACCAACCATGGGCAGAAGCCATGGCCACTCCTGCCTAAGAAGAATGATGAAAAACTTATCTCGGAAGGTGCCGATGCATACTTCGAGAAGTCCTCGCTGGGTTTGGACAAGGGAGCAGATACGCTGATCGCCGCCCTGCAAACTACGCTGATCGGTATGACCAGTGCTCTGAAACTTCCACAACCATAATTCCCACATTGGTTGCTTACGGCGAGCGTCCTTTCTAGATATTACGAAGTAGTTGCCATTCGCCCCCACCAGCTTTGTACACCGATCGACAGCGGATACAATACAGAGTTTCCCTTTACCAGATGGTTTATAGATCACCGCTAGCGCGGAAGGAACGCAATTCGTGATCATTGGGGTTCCGAAAGAACGATATCCCGGGGAGCGACGAGTGGCGTTGGTTCCCTTGGTGGTGCCTGCTCTTGTCAAGGCCGGTTTCGAAGTCGTCATTGAAGCCGGCGCGGGGGACGAGGCCAGCTACCGAGACGAGCAGTATGCCGAGAAGGGCGCAAAGATTGTGGCTGACCGCGCCGCGGTGTTTGGCATGGCCGACATCATTGTGCAGGTTCTCTGTTACGGCTCCAATGATGTTACCGGCAAAGACGACCTGCCGCTCTTCCGCCGCGGACAGGTACTCGTCGGCTTCTTGCGGCCATTTGGGTCGGCTGAAGTGCTGCAGGAGATCGCGGAGAAAGGTGTGACCTCCTTCTCGATAGAACTGATGCCGCGAACCACGCGAGCGCAGAGCATGGATGCGCTTTCCTCCATGGGTACGATTTGCGGCTACAAGGCTGTGCTCATGGCGGCGGTCACTCTGCCAAAAATCTTTCCCATGCTTACCACGGCTGCGGGCACGATTACGCCGGCACGGGTGTTTGTAATCGGCGCAGGAGTTGCCGGGCTGCAAGCGATTGCGACTGCGCGGCGGTTGGGGGCGGTGGCTTCGGCTTACGATTTGAGACCTGCTGCGAAAGAGCAAGTGCAGAGTCTGGGGGGACGATTCATCGAACTGCCGATCGAAGCGCAAGACGCGGAAGATGCGCGCGGCTATGCGCGGGCACAGGATGAGAATTTTTACAATCGGCAGCGCGAACTGCTGGGGCGGGTGATTGCAGAGAGCGATGTCGTGATTACGGCCGCGGTGATTCCGGGGAAGAAGTCTCCCGTGCTGGTCACCAAAGAGATGGTGCGGCACATGGCGCCGGGTTCGGTGATTTTCGATCTTGCGGCAGAGCGTGGCGGAAATTGTGAGCTGACGCGTACCGGGGAGACGGTGGTGGAATACGGCATCACGATTATTGGGACCATCAATCTTGCGAGCCGGGTGCCGTATCACGCCAGCCAGATGTATGCGCGGAATATCAGCGCGTTTCTGATGCACCTGGTCAAGGATGGGAAACTGCAGCTCAATCTGGAGGATGAGATTGTGCGAGAGACGCTGGTTACGAGGGATGGGGAAGTGGTGAACGAGCGCGTGCGGGAGTTTTTTTCAATGCCGGCGCCGCTTACGAGTTGAGAGGGGAATGCATAGATCCTGCTGTCTCGCTTCGCTCGGCATCAGGATGACATCTTCTTAGACGGAGTAAATAGTGCAAGCGAATTTGATTGATGCGTTGTTTATTTTTATTTTGGCTGCGTTCATTGGCTTTGAGGTGATCCGGCGGGTTTCGCCGTTACTGCACACTCCGCTCATGTCGCTGACCAACGCGCTGGATGCAATTGCTGTGGTGGGCGCCATCATTCTGGTGGGTGAACACAAGAGTAATTTTGCGACTGTGCTGGGAGTGATCGCGGTAATTGCGGCTACCAGCAACGTGGTCGGCGGATTCCTGATCACCGACCGGATGCTCAAGATGTTTAAGACCAGCCGTCCCACCAAGTCCTGACCTCACTCAACTCATGACCGACTTCGCAGGGAATCAAACGATCATCGAGGTTGTTTACCTCATTGCCAGCGTGCTGTTCATTTTGTCGCTGAAGTGGCTGAGTTCGCCGAGCACGGCGCGGCATGGGGTATGGGCCGGTGAGCTTGGAATGCTGCTGGCCATCTGCGGCACGTTGCTGCATCACGGGATCGTCGACTACAAGTGGATCGCCATCGCGCTGGTGATCGGGTCGGGAATTGGCGTGCCGCTGGGGCTGGTGCAGATGACGGCGGTGCCGCAGCGGACTGCTCTGAGCCACGCTTTTGGCGCGCTGTGCGTAACGCTGGTGGGGAGTGCTGAGTTTTACCTTCGGTCGCCCAATGTGCCGGGCTTCCTGATGGCGGTGCTGTCGATGGAGGTGATTCTTGGCGGCCTGACCTTTACCGGCAGCCTGATGGCGGCAGGCAAGTTGCAGGAGATTCTTCCCCAGCGACCGTTGACCTACAAGGGACAGAATTTCGTCAATCTTTTGCTGTTGGTTGCGGCAATTGTGGTTGCGGTGTACCTGGTCCTGAATCCGGGCGCGAAGCAATTCTTTCCTGCGATGCTGGGCATATCTCTTGTGTTCGGCGTGCTGCTGGTGATTCCCATTGGCGGGGCCGATATGCCGACGGTGATCTCGTTGCTGAATTCGTATGCCGGGCTGTCAGCCGCAGCGATGGGATTCGTGCTTAACAGCAAGTTGCTGATCATAGCCGGCGCGCTGGACGGGTCTTCTGGCTTCATCCTTTCGGTGATCATGTCAAAAGCGATGAACCGGTCGTTCACTAATGTTCTGTTCGGAGCTTTTGGCCAAGTGCAGACTGCGGCGGCAGGCGCGCAGGAGGCGAAGTCGGTTCGTAGCGCCACGGCCGAAGAGGCGGCCGCGATTCTTGAAGCGGCGAACAAAGTTGTAGTGGTTCCTGGGTACGGGATGGCGGTGGCGCAGGCGCAGCACAAGGTGCGCGAACTCTATGACCTGCTGACCCGGCACGGCGTGGATGTGCGATTTGCGATCCACCCGGTTGCGGGACGCATGCCGGGACACATGAACGTGCTGCTGGCGGAGGCGGATATCCCGTATGACCGACTGATCGAGATGGACGAGATCAACGGCGACTTTCCCCAGACGGATGTTGCGCTGGTGATCGGTGCAAACGATGTCACTAATCCCGCGGCGCGCAACGATCACTCCAGTCCGATCTACGGCATGCCTATTCTTGATGTCGATAAGGCGCACACCGTAATGGTCATCAAACGCAGCATGAGCCCGGGCTTCGCCGGCATCGACAATCCTCTCTATTACCTTGATAAAACGCTCATGCTGTTCGGGGATGCGAAGTCTTTCGTGAACAACATCGTGCGTGAGCTTTCCGGCGTACACGCATAGCTGGGTCAAGTCGGTTACGGCACCTTATCCATGTAACAAGGAGCGTTGGTGGGCTGGGCGGGCATGTTTGAGGGTGGTGTCTTCCACGGAACGTTGGTGAAGTCGAGAAACTCTGTCATATCGATCTGGCCGGCATCGCGCGCAGTCAAGCCTGCAAAGCCGGGCAGGAACCGGGTCTCGATGAATTTCAGAATGGCGGTGTAATCCGCCGCAGTGTGTGACACGAAGTTCTTCTTCGTGAATGGCGAGATTACGATCAAGGGAACCCTGTAGCCGGTGTACCTGAACTCACACGTGGGGCCGGTTTTTTGGGTGCAAACGTCGCCGGCGGGCAAATCAACAGGCGTCGCGAAACCATCCGGGTTTACGGGCCACTGATGTGGCGGCACATGATCGTAGAAGCCGCCACCTTCATCCCAGGTCAGGATAAAGACAGTGTCCTTCCATGATGGGCTTTGCATCAGGCCGTTAATCAATCCCGCGACATATTGCGCTCCGACCTGAACCTTGCCACCGGGCTGAGAGTCGTCCTGTTCCGCGTGCTCCGACGTGCCAGTTCCGAATCCGGGATCGATCTCCGCTACCGCTGGCAGGGTGCCATTCTGCGCGTCTTTCAGGAAGTCGCTCGCAGGGACGAAGTTACCCTTATGAGTGTTGGCAAAGGTGTACATGCCCAGCTCAGTGTGAGGCGGCAGGGAGCCGAAATTGGAGTCCGAAACGTAGATTTTCCAAGAGACTTGGTTTTCCTCGAGTGCCTGAAATATCGTCTTGTTGGTGAATTGAGTCGACGTACCCACATCATCGCCCGAACCTGGAGGCGGATATGCGTGTCCCAAGGAAGTTGCCGCCATCAGGAATTCACGGTTGGGCTGGGTGCGGGTCATTGTCGGAGAAAACCACATGTCGGAGATGGCGAAATTCGACGCCATGAAATAGTAGTAAGGCAGAATGTCCCAATCGTAGTAGCCCATCACGCGAATACCGTCGTAATCACTCTCCGGAGGGTTCTGCCCGGGCACATACTGTGACTCTCGGATACCGTGGCCTGCGGTATGCACGAAGCCATCCATGGTGGGCGTTGGAGAAACCGGGTCGATCACGTTCCAATCGACGTGAGATTCATTCCAGGAGGGGCTTGGATTCTCGACGCATTGCGTGATCAGCTTGTACGAGGCTATCTGCGGACTGTTGGGGTCGATTGCGCCATTGATAACGGTAACGCAATCATTGAAGGGCGCGGGAGACTGCTGAAAGGGAAACGCCGGATCACAGCCCGGGTTCGAAGCTGGCGCGCCTGCGGGATTATTAAACTGGGGCAGCCCCTCAAGGGCTTGGTCGGGATACCCATTTTGTCTCCAGTATTCTCTGAGCGCGCCGAAATAATGATCGAAACTCCGATTCTCCTGGACCATGAAGACAATGTGATTGATCGATTGCAGGGTCGCCGCGAAGGTCGCGGTCACCGTACTGTTGCTGCCGGAGGGAACCGCGCAATCGCCAGTGCCGGTGCAGGCGCCGCTCCAGCCTGCGAACTGAAAGCCGTTGTCCGGCTTGGCAGTCAGCGTAACCTTTGTATCCGGCTGAAATGTGGCGGTGCAGGTCGAGCCGCAGTCGATTCCGGAGGGAGCACTCGTCACCATTCCGCTGCCTGCACCAGTGGGAGTTACCGTTACCGTGAAAGACTGATTATTGCTTTCTGGCGGGGTCACGGGCGGGGCAGGTGCGGATTTCAGTCCCTGACATCCTGAGAGGAACAAAGCAGTAGACAGGACTCCCAACGCAAGACACACTCTCGACCCTATGTGCATCGTATCCCCTTTTTGAACGAGGCGTGCTTTGGATGAAGGGGCCTGGGAGCTGGTTGGCTGGCGGGTTCTGGCCGAAGAAAGGCGGCTACAGGAAACTGCTAGGCGGTAAAAGGGTTGCAGCGTTTTGCATATGATTTACTTGAAGATTGTAGCTGTCGATTGTCGAGAGCTCCGGTCTGATCGAAGTCAACCATCTTCGCGAGCCCTGCGTTGGTCGGCTCAAATCGATGTCTAGACTGGCAAGCCGTAGTAAATCCGGTCGAGCAGGTCTTGAACCCGCCGTGCACCTTCTTCCCCTTAGAGCACACTTCAGCGGGGCGGTGTACTGCCACTCAAGATGCGGCTTGAGCAGCCTGCGGTGTGCCTTCGCAGGATCATTCCAAATGAACTCTGCCTTGGCAATGACACGCACGAGGCGCTCGGCGAGTGTGGTGCATTCTACGCCCTCGGTCTGGTTATTGCCCCCTCGGAGGCCGAAGAGACCAGGGCCGCGTACTTAGCAAACACCCCATTGGGATATCGCGGCTGCGGTGGTTTCCATTCGGACAAGCGTTGCCGCAATGCCGCGTCGTTGAGTTCGACTTGGAGAGTCCGCTGTTTCACGTCGATGCTGACAGTGTCCCCTTCGCGCAGCGCTGCGATGGGTCCGCCGAGCGCAGCTTCAGGGGATACGTGCCCGATCATCAGGCCACGAGTGGCGCCGCTGAAACGGCCGTCGGTCAGCAGCGCCACCGATTCACCTAGTCCTTCGCCGACGATGGCTCCCGTCACGGCGAGCATCTCGCGCATGCCCGGGCCGCCTTTCGGGCCTTCATTGCGGATTACGACCACATCGCCGGGACGAATCTGCTTGCCAAGGACTGCGGTCATCGCATCTTCCTCTGATTCAAAGACCCGGGCCGGGCCACGGTGCGTAAGCCGCTCGTGGCCGGAGATCTTGGCGACGCATCCTTCGGGAGCGACATTGCCTTTCAAAATGACCAAGCCTCCGGTTTCTTTCAAGGGCTTTTCCAGCGGAACGATAACCTCCTGGGACGGAGTTTCAATTGCGGCTTCGCTTTCAGCGGATACGCTTAGGCCAGTTACGGTGAGTGCTTTGGCGTGGAGATGCCCGCCGCGCAGGAGCCGACGGGCAAGCAGGCGAACCCCGCCTGCATTGTGCATGTCTGCGGCAACAAATCGCCCGGCGGGCTTCAGGTCGGCGAGCAAAGGAGTGCGTTCGCTGACTTTTTGGAAATCGTCCATGTCCAATGGAACTCCGGTCTCGCGTGCCAGAGCGAGCAGGTGAAGAACAGCGTTCGTCGAACCTCCAGTCGCAGCCACGCTGGCGATGGCATTTTCGAAGGCTTCGCGAGTCAGGATAGTCTTCGGGCGCAGATCATCCTGCAACAGCTTCATCACGAGCTTGCCGGAGTTGAAGGCTACTTCATCCTTGTTCGAATCCATGGCGGGAACGCTGTTGAAGCCCATGGGGGAGAGGCCGATCATCTCCATGACTGTGGACATGGTGTTGGCGGTGTACTGGCCGCCACAGGCGCCGGCGCCGGGGCAGGCAACGTCTTCCAGTTCGCGCAATTCCTGGTCGTTTATTTTCCCCGCGGCATGAGCGCCAATTCCTTCGTAGACGTCCAGAAGAGTTACGTCTTTGCCGCGATAGTGGCCAGCGGCAATGGTTCCGCCATAGAGCACCAGACCTGGGATATCGAGACGCGCGAGCGCCATGGCAGCGGCCGGGATTGTCTTGTCACAGCCCACAATACAGAGGACTGCGTCGAACATCTGACCGCGGCAAACGAGTTCGATGGAATCGGCGATTACTTCGCGGCTTACGAGTGAAGCGCGCATGCCCTCGGTGCCCATGGTTTCGCCGTCGGAGATGGCGATGGTGTTGAACTCCATCGGGGTGCCACCGGCGGCACGGATGCCCTCTTTCACCTTGGCGGACAAGCGGCGCAGGTGGAAGTTGCAGGGCATGGTTTCGATCCAGGTGTTGGCCACGCCGATGATCGGTTTGCTCAGATCGCTATCGGTGAAACCGACTGCCTTGAACATGGCGCGCGCGCCGGCACGGTCGCGGCCCTCAACAATTGCGCGGCTGCGGTGTTTGAGATCCATGGTGTAAGAGATTACGACAGGCAGGTGCAGGATGAAAAGAGATGCGGCGAAGCTCGCATCGCTTGCGACCATGCGGTAAACAGTAGGGCAACTGGAAATTATGGGGTGTCGGCTTTATCCTGTGCGGACGTTACTGGCTGTGAAGTCTTAATTGCAAGGCGTGCACAATGGACAAGGGCCTTTTCGACATCGCCGAACTAGCAAGAAAACGTGAGCGGCGGGGACAGCTCTATTTCGAATTCTTGCGACGTGCTGCGATGAGCGCGGGGGTATACGTCTTGCCTGCGGGCGGAACTGACCCGCAAAAGCCACATAAGGAAGACGAGTTGTATTACGTTGTGACTGGGCACGCGCGCATGAAGGTTGCGGGCGAAGATCGCGAGGTCAAGGCAGGGAGCGTCATCTTTGTGGCGGCGGATGTGGAGCACCGGTTTTACGACATCAGCGAAGAATTGGTTGTGCTGGTGTTCTTTGCGCCGGCTGAAAGTTCGTAGTGGGACTTAGGATGCTGCTGCGTGCTTGGCGGGCACCCAGTAGACTTCTTCCTTTATCGATTCCTTCCGGAATCCGCGGCGCTGCAAAATTCCTTTGCCCTGTTCGACCATACCGGGATGGCCGCACAAGTAGGCCACCGTATTTGCTGCATTCAATTCCCATTTGTCAGTGTATTTGCGGATGAGTTCGTCGACGCGGCCGACCTCTCCGGGCCATTTTGCGTCCTCCCAGGGACGGCTGACGGTGGGGACGTACTTGAGCCAAGTCACTTCGGCGGCGATTTTCTGCAGTTCCTTGACGTATCCGAATTCCCAAGAGCGGCTGGCGCCGTTCAGCAGAAAGAACTGGTGGTCGCCTTGAAATTTGGCTTCATTCCAATCGCGATACAGGGTTCTGATGAAGCTCACGAATGGGGCGACACCTGTAACAGTGCAGACCATGAAGTGATTAGTTCCGGCTGCGATATCGAGCGTGAATCTCCCCTTTTGTGTCTTGCGCATGTGCAGGGCATCACCGACTTGCAATTGGTGCAGTTCGGGAGTCAGGTCGCCGCCGGGAACCAGTTCGAAGAAGAATTCAAGTTCATCCTCATGGGGCGCGGAGACGATCGAGTAGGGGCGCTCCAGACGTCGCGCTGCACCGGTGAGACATAGCGTGGCGTATTGCCCGGGCGAGAACTTGAACTCCCCCTCGGGACGAATGCGCATCGTCCACAGGTCATGACTGAGATCCGTGCGCCGGGTGACAGTCGCGCGATAGAACCTGTCGTCAGCAATGGTGGTAGTCATCTGCGTAGCCTTTAAGCCACAAAGTTGTGCGGATGATGGGCTTAGTTTACCTCAGGTAGGCTATTACTCAATTTGTCGGTCTTGCGCGCCGTTCTCCTGCCCAGCGCTTTCCACACTCTGCCGCTTCAACTTTTCCAGATCCTCTCTGAGCTTCCGCCAGGATTTCGGCTTCTTCTTGGTTGCAAGCGGGGCGCTGTCATCTGAATAGAAATGAAGAATGTCCTGTCGAAGTGCAGGAGGCAGCGGACCAGGATTCTTTGTGACCAGATCGTGAACCAGGCGAGCGTACGTTTCGTCAGTCAAGACATACTCGCCGGCACGAGTTTCGCGGCCGGTGTCGAAGTCACGATTGGGGAGATCGAGTCCCCGGCTGACCTGGAGCAGCAGATTGGTATAGTTCTCGACCGTCTCATTGACGCTCTTGATGTACAGGTCTTCCGTCTGCTGGGTTGGGACCTTGAATTTGGCCGCACGGAACGGGCCGAACTTCGGCATGATCTTTAGAAAGAAAGCCAAGATTCTCGTTCCCACGCCGGGTTTGCGATAAATTGTGCCCCACTCTTTTTCGTACTGGGCACGGGAAAGGAGGTAGAGGAATTTTTTCTGGTCGAAGTTTGGAGTGTCTTTCACGATCTGTTCGCGGCGGGAGAGGAGGGCAACACGCGTCATCTCGGGAATCATCTGGCTTACGCCGCGGCGGTAGCTTCCGATGGCGAGGTCGGCGTCTCCGAAAACGTCTTCTAGCTTGAGATCGTAAGTGTCCAGGAAGGCGCGCTCCAGCAAGGGCTTGGAGACCTCGAAGCCGATGAAATCGTGGTAGTGATCCGAGGTGTAGCGATTTTTTGCGACCTGCACCATGTCAAAACCGAATTCGGTTTGGATATGAGCTTTGCGATCGTCTGCGTAGGTGACTTCGTGGCCGAATTTTCTCTGCAGCTTGGGGAACTCAATGGCAGTGATGCGATTGATGGTGGGATGTCCGCTGATGTCCGAGGCGTAGTGCGCGAGGGCGCCTAAGGCGAATGCATATTCGTTCAAATCGGAGGCGTCGCGGAGAAGGGCCTGGACGAAATCGCCGCTGCGGGCGTAATGCACTAGGTCGCTGAAATACTTGCTGCCGAAAGGGTAGTAGCCCATGTCCTGGACCACGCATCCGCCGTAGGCGTAGGCATGGGCTTTGCGCAGGTCTGCTTCGGTGGCTTTCGGATAACGGCGGCGCAGCAGAGATGAAATGTGGTCCCTCCACAGGATGTCGATGACCTGTTCGTGGGTGAGAACGGAGTAACTCAGTCCGGAAGTTGAACACAGAATGAGAAGGAGGCAGAGAGCAATTGCGCGTTTTAGGGTGAGTTTGGTCGATCGCATTCTGAACTAAGATGCAGCGGAAAGGTTTGTGGCTGGATTGCAGTTTTAGACGCAATGATTTATGGAGGGCCGACACCAAAGTCGTTATGCTCAAAGCTGCGGCGGACACTGTTGGAAGTTATCGAGTGCGATGGCCAGGCTGAATCAATGGCCGCCCGATGCGCATCAAATCACTGCGCATTCCGAAGGAAGAAGGTTATGTCACTCCGCCCAGTTAGGCAGATCATTCAGCCGAAGGCCACGATTGAAGGCGCCGGCGTGAAGCTGCAGCGCGCATTTGGTTTCGGCAAGACGAAGGATTTCGACCCGTTTCTCCTGTTGGATGATTTTCGCAATGACAATCCCAACGACTACCTTGCGGGATTTCCGTGGCATCCGCATCGGGGTATAGAGACGATCACTTACGTGCTTGCCGGGTCGGTCGAGCACGGCGACAGCCTGGGCAACAAGGGAAAAATGACCGCCGGGGATGTGCAGTGGATGACGGCGGGGAGCGGGATCCTGCATCAGGAGATGCCCAAGGGCGACACAAACGGCCGCATGCACGGATTTCAGCTATGGGCGAATTTGCCTTCAGCGCTGAAGATGACGGGCCCGCGGTACCAGGATATTCCGGCGAGTGCGATTCCCGAGGTTACCGATGATGACGGCACACGCGTTCGCGTGATATGCGGGGACTTCTGGGGCAAGAAAGGGCCGGTGGAAGGAGTAGCTGCCGATCCAAGTTACCTTGATATTTCGGTGCCGCCGGGGCAGAGAAAGCGCTTGAAGGTGGAGACTAGCCGCAACGCGTTTGCTTACGTGTTCGCCGGGTCGGGCACGTTTCGAGATGCATCCGATCCACGCGCGGTTCTTACGGAGCAAGCGGCGGATCCCAGTGCGCCGGCGAAGTATGACGTGAGCAATCACTCGCTGGTGTTATTCGACCGCGGCGACGAGCTGACGGTCGAGGCTGGACCTGAGGGAATTCGTTTCCTGCTCGTCTCGGGCAAGCCGATTGAAGAGCCGGTGGCGTGGTACGGGCCCATCGTAATGAACACGCAAGAGCAGTTGCGCCAGGCGGTGTCCGAACTGAATGATGGGACGTTCATCAAGCACCGCTGAAGCCAATAGCCTCAGTCGGCCATCTCCTGCTACCTACCCAGGCCTTACGAGTGCGTGTGAGAACCGTGCCGTGCCTTCGGCACTCGGTTCCGCGAACGAGCGCGAACGCAGTTTTGATTAAGCTTGGAGGGAGGGTGAGCAAGTTAAAACATAGTGGCGAGAATGCGGCAGAAATTTTGTTGAGCTGCCTGCCTGGTCGAAGGGCTACTGTTTGTTAAGACCCCCGAAGGAGGTCATATGGTCAGGAAGCTGGTCACTCTGTTCTGCGGCTCGATGATTCCACTCTGGCTATCAACCGCTCTGCCGCCTCTTTCGATTTCGCTCAGGACAAACTCTGGGGGCTGCAAACTGAACAGAGTGAGTAATGGCCACCTACCGAGAGGCAAGAAACATGGTCAAGGTTAGCGTGTTGTATCCGAATGAGACCAGGAACGAAGTTTGATATGGTGTACTACCTTAATCGCCACATTCCCATGGTTCGGCAACTTCTCGGGTCGTCGCTGAAGGGAGTGTCCGTGGAGCAGGGGATTTTCGGGGCTCGGCCGCGCCGTATATCGCTATGGGGCACCCTGTTATTCGAGTCAGTGGAAGATTTCCAAGCCAGTTTCGGTCCCCATGCGCAGCCCATCGTCGAGGATGTGCCGAAGTACACGAACTCCGAGCCGCTCATCCAGATTTAGTGAAGTGAAACTGTGAAGGAGTTCGTATGGTCAGCAAGTTATTCATTCTGTTCTGTGGGTCGGTGATTGCGCTCTCGATGTCAGCCGCTATGTTGGCGCAGGAAGCTTCCGCGCCCAGGAAGATGGACAAGAAGGAAGGGCGCTGGGAGGGGTTGGTCGTCAGAAGCGGTGCGGATAAGTCCACCTTGACCGTGCGGAAGGTGGGTTCAAGCGAAGAGCGGACGGTACACTACGACGGCGCGACGCGGTGGGTCAGTCAGGAGCACGGCAGCAAGAAGGTGAACGACATCGACCGCACCCAGGTTAAGGATGGAGATCGAGTGATCGCCAGAGGCATTTGGGACAAAGGCGTGCTCTACGCCACGTTGATTTCTAAGCGGCTGTCACACTCGCAATAATTTTTACAGACCCGGATGCTGCAGGTCGTATCGCTCCCCTTCGCGAATTTCCTTCATCGCCTGATCGACGAACTGAATGGCGCGCTCGCGATGGCCACCCTTGTTAGCAGCAGCCTTTTCTAACTCGCCTTTTGCCTGCTCCAGGTGTCCGAATGCCGCGCTCATGTGGGGCTCCTTACGACCCATGTGCTGGTTCTGAGCATGAACTCCCAAGGTGTAGAAGCTCAGTCCGGTTAGTACGATCGCGACGCTGAATGCCGCGGTAATCTTGCTGCGCATGGAAGTGCTCCTTCTGAGTCTGAAATTCGCCCCCTGAGACGCTACGCGTTCACCGCAGGTTGCTCGTACGATTCCGGAGCAGCAGGCAAAAATGCAGCCCGAGATGCAGAACGGAGCACCACACCGGAGTGCTCTCCGCGCTATACTTGGCCTTACATGCCTTCGGAGCCCTCCAAGACGTTCTACCTCGAAACCTTCGGCTGCCAGATGAACGTGCATGATTCGGAGAAGGTCATCGGTACGCTGCGGCAGCAGGGCTATCGCCAGGTGGAAACGGTTGAAGCCGCGGACCTGATTCTTTACAACACCTGCTCAATCCGCGATAAGGCCGAGCAGAAGGTTTTCCACCGTCTCGCCGACTATAAGAAACTTCGCGCCCAGGGTAAGACGTTTGGCGTGCTGGGTTGCGTCGCGCAGCAGGAAGGCGAAAAGATTTTTGAGCGCGCGCCGCATGTGTCGCTGGTCTGCGGATCGGCGTCGTATCGCAACTTGCCCGACATGCTGGTGCAGATCGGGGCAGGGAAGAGCCGCGTCACCGGCCTGGACGACCGCGAGACCGAGGAGTGTTTCGAGACCGAGTTCACGGTCCGTAGCAATCCGCATCGCGGATATATCACCATCATTGAAGGATGCGACAAGTTCTGCGCCTACTGCGTCGTACCTTTCACTCGCGGGAAGGAGCGCAGCCGGACGTCCGATTCGGTGTTGTCAGAAGCGCGCCAGGTGGCGGATCTGGGCTACACGGAAATCCAGTTGCTGGGACAGAACGTAAATTCCTACAAAGATCCGGCAGGGAAGAGGAGCTTCGCGGAATTGCTGGCAGCTGTCGCGGAAATACCTGGAATTCGCCGTGTGCGGTTTACTACGTCTCATCCGCGGGATTTTGGCCGCGATATTGTCGATGCGATCGATGCAGTTCCGAGCCTCTGCAATCATGTTCACCTTCCTGTGCAGAGCGGTTCGACTCGCGTGCTGGATGCCATGCAGCGTCTGTATACGCGCGAGCACTATTTGGAGCGTATCGCTTGGATCAAAGCTGCCACGCGCGATATCAGCATTACCACGGATGTGATCGTCGGCTTTCCAGGCGAAACGGAAGCCGAGTTTGAAGAGACACTCACCCTCATGGACGTAGTCGAGTACGACGGAATCTTCGGATTCAAGTACTCGCCACGGCCTAATACTCCGGCCCTGCGACTGGAGGATATCGTCCCCGATAGCGAAAAGACCCGTCGCCTGGCGGTGCTGCAGGAAAAACAGCGGCAAATACAGAAGCGCAGGAACGATCGGCATCTTAATGAAATATGTGAAGTAATGGTTGAAGGAAGGAACGAAGCGCGCAAGCAGTGGGTGGGCCGCACCTCGCAGAATAAAGTGCTGAACTTCAGCGCGGCCGAGGGAGCAGCACCGGAGCTGGGCCGCTACCAGTTTGTCAGGGCCACGGCCAGCTTTCCCAACAGCCTGCTTGGAGAAATGGTGGTATAAGGAGAATTGTTGATTGATGATTTTAGATTGTTGATTGCAAGAGAGTGGTTGGTTTCAAATCAACAATCATCAAGCAACAATCAAAAATGGGGCAGATGATGGAAGTAGAAATGAAAATTCGTGGACTGATGATGGATCCGGTGACCAATACGCCGATCGTGATCCTAAAAGATTCCGGCAGCGACATCGTGTTGCCCATCTGGGTTGGAGTCTATGAGGCGAATGCGATTGCGCTCGAGATCGAGAAGGTAAGTACGCCGCGTCCCATGACCCACGATCTGATTAAGAATGTTCTCGTCGGACTCGATACACAGGTGCATAAGGTAGTGGTCACCGAGCTGCGGGAAGATACCTTCTACGCTGTGATCTGGCTGGAGCGCGACGGCCACGTAATCAGCATCGACTCGCGCCCCTCAGATGCCCTCGCGCTGGCGCTCCGCGTGGATTGCCCAATCTTCGTTGATGATGATGTGTTAAAGAATTCCAAGCTGGCTACCAGTGACGCCTCCCGCGTTACCAGCGACGAGCTTCGCAAATGGCTCGAAGGCTTGAATGATGAGGATTTGGGACGATACAAGATGTGATTAATGTTCAATGCCTGCCCCGCTGAACGGCTCCAGCGCCTCTACCTGGCTGGTTTTGATCTCAAACCTTTGATCGTTTCCCAAAGTGCGTGAGCGTGGTGCGTGACAATTGCATCACCCTGGTTGTGATCTTGGAATCGGCATGAGGATTGGGGGATGCAGGGAGGTCGTTTGCGCGTACTTTACATAATACTTATTATCGGACATTGCCTCGGCGGGTAAAACCCGACCTTGAAACCTACGCGTTCCCCCAGCCGAGCAGCCTTCTCGTCCTCGATTCCCCTTTCTCCAGGCCTTTGACGGCCAGAAGGTGCCTTTGCTACCTTCTAGGGTTTCCACTTCCGAATAACTGTTTCTCTCAAACTAAGCAGAAACGAGATTACTTTATGCCTGCCATCAAATTCCGCGGAGTGGATTTCCTCGATGTTGACAAGCTGCTCAGCGACGACGAGCGCCTGGTCCGCAACACCGCCCGCCAGTTCATCGAAGACAATCTCGTCCCGATCATCGAGGAATGCAACCGAGCGGGACGATTTCCCAAAGAGCTGGTCAAGCCGATGGCGGACTTGGGATTTTATGGCGCCAGTCTGCAGGGATACGGCTGCGCCGGAATGTCCAATGTCGAATATGGGCTGGTGATGCAGGAACTGGAGCGCGGCGACAGCGGGATTCGGTCGTTTGTCAGCGTGCAGTCCGCGCTGGTCATGTACCCGATTCACACATTCGGAAGCGAGGAGCAGAAGAAGACCTGGTTACCCGCCTTGCAGAAAGGCGAGAAGCTCGGTTGCTTCGGCCTGACCGAGCCGGACTTCGGCTCGAATCCGGGAGGAATGCGGACCCGCGCCCGTAAATCTGGCAAGGAATATGTTCTCAATGGCGAGAAGATGTGGATTACTTCCGGCACGATCGCCGATGTCGCCATCATCTGGGCTAAAGTAGAGGATGAAGATGACAGGGTGCGTGGCTTCCTCGTCGAAACCGAGCGGCCAGGCTTCAGCGCCGCAGACATTCATGGCAAGTGGTCGCTGCGTGCGTCTGTAACGTCGGGATTGTCCCTTCAAGATGTGCGCGTGCCTGAGTGCAATCTCATGCCGGGTACAGGCGGGCTGAAATCTCCGCTGATGTGCCTGAACCAGGCACGTTACGGCATCGCGTGGGGAGGCGTGGGCGCGGCCATGGCCTGCTACGATTGCGCACTGCAGTATTCCCTGCTCCGCAAACAGTTCCGCGACCAGCCCATCGCTTCGCACCAGCTCATCCAGGAAAAGCTGGCGTGGATGATTACGGAAATCAGCAAGGCGCAGCTACTCGTGCTGCAAGTGGGCCGGCTCAAAGATGCAGGCAAGGCCAAGCCTCACCACATTTCTATGGCGAAGCGCAACAACGTGTGGATGGCGCTGGAATGCGCTCGTCTGTCCCGCGACATTCTGGGCGCAAACGGTGTGGCGGACGATTACCCTATCATGCGCCATATGATGAATTTGGAATCAGTAAAGACTTACGAAGGGACGCACGACATCCACACGCTGATCATCGGACAGAGCGTGACGGGAATTGACGCGTTCTGACTCCGACCTCCTCGGAGGCTTACGTAATTGCCAGAGAACGTTCAGGATATGGCTTCTGAAATTACCCGAGCGGCGCCCTTCTACACCGACTTGCGGGAAAAGCATGTAACCGTAAAAGGCCTGGGAACCGGAGATGTGCTCGAATACCAGGCCCGATGGCAAACTACCAAGCCCCTTATCCCTGGCCAGTTCTGGTTTGCCTACAACTTCTCAGACAGTGCCATCATCCTCAAGGAACAGGTCCGTATCGATGTGCCGCGGGACCGGGTGCTCAAATGGAAGAGCCCTGAATACAAACCAGTCATGGGCGATGAGAAAGACCGGCGGGTTTTGACATGGACAAATTCGAATCTGCAACTGAAAACTGCGCAGGAAAAAGAAGAGGACGAAGCGACATTGGCATCCGCTGCTTATAAGGATCGCCTTCCCCGACGATGGCCCAACGTGCCTTGTGCGGCGTGGTGTGCTGGTCTGTAGCAGCGTCACCGGGTGCGAGTTCGCTTTGTTCACGCCAAACTCGGTGCATTCTGTTCAGTGACGCGATGCCGAAATGAACTGCACCAAAATTCGGCATTGACAGATTTACGGCGCACGCGGAGAATGCCTCCGTCCGCGTGTTCTGAACTGGGCTTGGGCGTCCTTCGGGGTAGCCCGTTTAAGCTTGTCCGCGGTTCGAGGCATCCTCACAGGAGCGCCTGCGCATGCCGGGGATTGAAGCTTTGGTGCGCGGCGCGAAAGCGTTCGCAGCACGTAACGTCCTTGCAGGACACGCGGTATTTCTTTGCCCGCCAGAGTTTCAGTTCCCTACACTGAAGGCTGAAGTGAAGGCTGTGGTCCTGATGCAAGGCCCAACCAAGCCGTCGACGGTTCTCGACATTCTGCATCAGCGTTGTCCACGCTGCCGTTCCGGCAGGATTTTTCGCTGCTCCATCTTTCGCGGGTTTCCGAAAATGCATGAGCGGTGTCCAGTTTGCGGCCTGAAATTTGAACGCGAACAGGGGTACTTTCTCGGAGCAATGTACATCAGCTACGGGGTGGCATTGGTGATGATCACGGCTCTTGCCGCGCTCTTGTGGAGCACGACGCCATGGCCGATCACGAAAGTTACGGTCTGGGCGATTGTGCTGTTTATGCCTCTGGCGCTGCCCACAACCCTGATGGCACGCGTGCTGTGGATTTATCTCGATCAAGCTGTCGATCCAGACAAATCGTTCCGATAGATGTCACTTCCCTGCCCCTGCCATCGAACGGGACGATCACCTGTGCTCGATGTGCCGGAAGGTTAGGTTGATTCGTGGCCGCGTAATCCCAGGTTCTTTTGGAGCCTCGTGTTTGAAGTTCAGCTGCGTCTTCCCTGCCATGATGAACAGGCTGCCATGCGCCAGGTGCTCGGCGAAGACGACGGAGCCGTCATGGCGCTTGATGCGGAAGAGACGTTCCGCGCCCAGACTGAGAGAGGCGATCACCGGTCCCATTTCAGGCTCGGCATCTGCGTGCAGAGCTACGCTGTCATTTCCGTCCCGGTAGAGATTGCAAAGCACCGCGTTGTAGCCCAGTTTCCGCAGGTTCAAGTTGGCATAGGCGCTTGCGGGCGTAGCCTCTTCGACGCGACGCCTTAATGAAAGCAATTCTGGAATCCAGCGCAGAGGCTGGTACTGGCGCCGCGAATAGGTGTAGTGCGTCCCAGGGTCGCCGTAATAGGCTTCATCGCGCGGCACGGGATACTTAAAGACAGATTTGCGCCGTTCCCAAGAACATTTGACCAGAAGCGCATCGAAGATGCCGGTCGCTTCGTCGTCCGGGAGAAAGTGTTCGTCGTAGTAGACTTCCGCTTCAGGGATCGCTAGCGCCTGCATACTCGCTGGGCCAACCGGGACAAGCCAGCTCGCACTCATTCGACAGTGTCGAAAGGATGACGAGCGCAAGTTAGTGGTGAAATTCCTGCTCCGATCAAAGATCGGCGTGGCGCCCGCTGGTTGGGATGAATAATAAGGGACAGCCTCACCGGAGAGCGGAACCAACACCGATGCCCGGCTCGTCGAAATTTGAGAGCAGTCCCTTCCCTTCTCTTTTCTTCGCAGCAGAGCTATTTTCTGACCGCTCAGGCCGCGGTTGCGGTGTCGGTCTGCCGCTGCGTCATCTGCTTCATCTGCTCGAGCATTTTCTTTTTCATTTCCTTCGTGGAAGGCTCCGCTTTGTGCGTGCCTATCGTCCAGGTGTATCCGTCCGGATCGACGATGGTGCCGCAGCGGTCGCCCCAAAACATATCCATTACCGGGCCCTTACCGGTGGCGCCGAGTTTGGTTGCCCTGTCGACGACTTTGTCGACGTTTTCCACGTACACATAGAGGCTGGCAGGCGAAGCGCCGACAGTCTTTGCGGAGCGTTTCTCCCATGCGGGGTTTTCGGGCCCAAGCATGAGCGTGGTTCCGCGCAGTGACAATTCCGCATGCATCGGTTTTCCGTCCGGACCATTCATGATGGCGCGTTTAGAAAATCCTAGAGCCTTTTGATAGAAGCTCACAGCCGCCGGAATATCAGAGACCGTGAGCATGGCCGATACAGCGCTGTACTGCTTCTTGTTGAGAGGGTCAATTTTCTTTGCCATAGTGCTCCTTTCGTGGGGAGCTATTTTAGCGGAGAGGGCTATAGCCGCGCATCTCGCTTCTCCAGACCTCAGCCAGTGTCTTGTTACCTGTGCCGCCGAGGCCGTTCTGGGCCCGTCTTCACGGCTAGAACACGACCCCTGTCCGGGAGTTCTGCTAACGCGTACGTGCTAACATGGAAGAGGTATCGGAAAAGTTTACGTGCGGAAGTGGTGGAACTGGCAGACACACCATCTTGAGGGGGTGGCGCCGAAAGGCGTGGGGGTTCAAATCCCCCCTTCCGCACCAGTTCTTTTCAGGAACGGCGCGGTCTTCCTTGAGGGACAAGGGAACGAAAGGGGACAGTTCATATTCGCCTGCTAGGCTGTCAGCTCTCGGTTATTGAGCACCAAACCCACTACTTTATTGTTCGCTGCTCGTTTGCTGTCATTGACCGCCTCGCCATATATTCGAAAGTGCTGCGAATGTCCGCATGCCGCATCAATTCCTGCTGCACTGACATTGGAGCACCAGTTTCGTCGAGCAAAGTGCGGTAGGTATGCCGGAAGGTGTGCCAGCCGAGCGTGTCGGCAAAACCCAGTTCCTCCCCGACAGGGCGCAAGACACGCTGTTGCAAGCTGTAAGGGTTGTACGGACGCCTACCACTCTGTAAAGGGTCAGCAAACATATAATCGTCAGGCCCATTATATGGCGATTGTCGCCTCCATTCACTCAGGAGCGAAACAAGGTCACCAGCCAGCGGAAGCGAATCTTGTGACGTTAGCGTTTTTGGGTCATCGACGTCGCCCTCAACGATGCCGCGCAGCACTTCGAGCTGAAGGGTCTTCGCACTGAAATCAGACCACTGAAGACCAAACAATTCGCTGCAGCGCAAGCCAAGGCATATAGCAAGGATCTCAGCGTAAGGGCACGCGTTTCTCCCTTTTTGTTCGTCCAAGTCGCCCCTGATCGCAGCAGATCATCGACGGAAGCAGCGACCTTTTCGACCTCTTCCGGCGATTCGTTCTGGTTGCCAGTGTGCTCGACAGGAGTAAAGCGCAGACCTGTACCGTCCAGCGGATTGCCAGCATTGAGGCGCTGCTGCGCGTTTTCGGGACGCGGCATGAGCCGCCCCTCGTAAAAAAGTTCCGAGGTGAATGCGCAGACGTCCGGGTGCAGGCGGCGGGTTTCGGTCAGAAAGACCCCTTGGTCGGCGGCGATTGTCGCAGGGACGCCATTCCTACCACGCCTCGCCGCTCTCCCCAAGCGCTGCTCAGATCCACGCTGCCGTTCAAATCCCATAGCGCACCGCGTCCGCCGCAAACGCCAGCGGCTTCCTCCTAGTCTCCTCATCGAAAACGCCTCGGATCGAGATCCCCTCCGCCCCCAAAGTCTGCCTCGAGGCATTTCCGATCAAGGCTAGCGACTAACCATCCAGAATCGCTGCAACCGTGGTGCCTAGACTATAATCACGCGCACGCAGGCCCTCACCTCTGGAACAAAACTTGGTCCCTATGAAATCCAATCTCCGCTGCGCGCAGGCGGCATGGGGGAAGTCTATCGCGTTCGCGACACCCGCTTGGAGCGATACGGCGCAACAGCGTCTTTGAGAATCTGCAGTCACCCCAAACCGACAAACTTTTTACATTTCCGTGACACATCGCAATTGGGTAGGTGGCAACCTAACGCGCAACTGTAAAGGAGGATCTATGACTCCGCTCCGTCAGGCAGCCTTGCTGCTTGCCTGCTTCCTTCTACTTTCCGCCTTGGCTCTGACGCAGTCGCAACCATTCACGATCGGCATACATGATGCCTGCGATCCAGGGACATTTACAGCCGCCGTTGGCCCGGGTACTTGCAAACCTGGGCAGCACGGAACCACAAAGTTCAAGTTGTTCATCGCGGAACTCCAGTCCGATCACATCGTCGGCGCGTGGCGATTCAATCCTCTGCTGAACGCTACGGCTGGAACTTTTCAGTTGGCGACAGTCAACCTCTCTTCAGGGCAGACCACCGCGCTGCACAACACCGGAGGCGAAACCCACACCTTCACCAAGGTCGCAAGCTTTGGCGGAGGATTAGTTCCGCCACTCAATCAGTTGTCAGGAAACCCGAACCCGGCCCCGGAGTGCCTACTACCGCCAAGCGACACGTTTATCTTGGTTGAGGCGGGCGAAACCGAGGCAGGCCCTACTGCGGGGACAGCGGCGCTGCCGATCGGTGTGAATAACTTCCAGTGCTGCATTCACCCCTGGATGCGCATGACGATCAACGTCCAGTAAGCCAGCGTGCAGGACCGCCCAATCCTGCTGACCGTCCTAGGGATATTAGTAACTACTAGTTCCGAGTTGTTAGCTATGACTGTCGGCTCTTGGCTGTTACAGATGTGACATGTCGCGATCATGCAGGAGGTATCTCGCTTAGTGACCCAGGGAGATGCGCATCGTCTTTTCTGCCGTCGCGCCCGAATGGTGTTACAGGGGTTATATGCACCGCGTGCCTGTTATAGCGGTTCTTTTGGCGGCTGCCGCCTTCCCGCCGGGCCTTTCCGCAATGTTCAAACACTATCCTGCAATGGATCAGTGTAGGCGTGCAACCGAAGCTCTCGCTGACAAGTTTGGCAAGCCCCGCACGCAAGCGAGCGATTGCGTTGAATCCCAACAGTGCCATCTCCCACTCGCGGTATTCCGAATGCTTACAGACGAGAGCACGGTTTGACGAAGCCATTGCTGAAGGTGAGCGATCACAAGAGCTTGACCCTCTTTCACCTCAAATACTAGCGAATCTGGGTTACGGTTATTTAGCATTCCAGCGTTATGACGAGTCCATCGGCAGATTTCAGAAAGCTCTCGATTTGTATCCAGGCGCTGCATGGATTCGACAACAGTTAGCAGTCGCATACGCCATGAAGGGCATGTACCCGCAAGCTTTCGCTGAATACGACAAGATAGCCAAGCAGGACAGGGTGGTCACAGCGGAGAACCAACTGGTTGCTGCTAGTCTTGGTTGGCTCTACGCAGTCTCAGGCAAGCGGGTCGACGCGCTGAGAATCGCGGAAGAATTCAACGGGCTGTCATCGCACGCGTACGTCGATTATTACGAGATTGCATCGATTTATGCTGGCCTCGGCGAAAAAGACGAGGCCTTTCGTTGGCTGGAAAGAGCCTACGCAGAGCGTTCGGGTAGCATGATTTGGCTCGCGGTAGACCCGTGGTGGTACGGGATGCGTTCCGATCCGCGATACGCAGACCTTCTGCGGCGGATTGGACTGCCGCAATCTAACTGACCCAACTGGTCAGAAGGTAACTGGCTGACCAGCCGAAAGAGTTCGAGACTGATAGTACCCACGTAATTTCCCGTTCAGTTGACCCTCTACACGCTTCACCGTAACATTCCCGCCAGTGGCCACTCCGTCCCAACCCGTAGGGCAGACCGTCTCTCATTACCGAATCGTCGGCAAGCTCGGCGGCGGCGGCATGGGCGTCGTGTACAAGGCCGAGGACACAGACCTCGGTCGCTTTGTCGCGCTCAAATTCCTACCCGACGATGTAGCGCAAGACCCGCAGGCATTGGAACGCTTCCGACGCGAGGCTCGGGCAGCTTCCGCTCTCAACCACCCGAACATCTGCACGATCTACGAAATCGGTAAGCACGAAGGTCATTCGTTCATCGCGATGGAGTTTCTGGACGGTGTGACCCTGAAGCACAGGATCGCTGGGCGTCCTCTGGAGATGGAAGTCCTTCTCCCGCTGGCCATCGAGATTGCCGACGCACTGGACGCGGCTCACTCTGCTGGCATCGTTCACCGCGACATCAAGCCTGCAAACGTCTTCGTCACGAAACGTGGCAATGCCAAAATTCTTGACTTTGGACTGGCGAAAGTTACTCCCATGGGCGGCACCGTTATGGGGGCGGCGGCAGGAATGTCGCAGGCGACCATTGAATCGAGTGCCCAGCATCTGACTAGTCCGGGAACGGCGATGGGAACCATCGCGTACATGTCGCCGGAGCAAGTCCGAGCTAAAGAGCTAGACGCCCGAACCGATCTCTTCTCGTTTGGAGCCGTGCTCTACGAGATGGCGACAGGTGCGCTTCCGTTTCGTGGAGAAAGTTCTGGGGTACTGTTCAAAGCCATTCTAGATGGGACACCAACCTCGGCAGTACGTCTGAATCCTGACTTGCCAGCAGAACTGGAACGCATCATCAATAAGTGTTTGGACAAGGATCGAAATCTACGGTACCAGCATGCCTCTGAGATTCGCACCGATTTGCAACGGCTTAAGCGGGACACAGAGTCCACCAAGATCGTTGCCACGCAAGCATCACCGGACAAGACACTAAAGGGGCGCAAGCTCGGGACCGCCTTAGCCGCCTGCATCACCGCCATCGGACTGGCAGCAGGTGGGGCTTGGTACCTGCGATCTGGCAGGACAGCCCAGATTGATTCCATTGCTGTGCTGCCTTTCACCAATGTGAGTGGAGATTCCAGTACGGACTACCTCAGCGACGGCATCACGGAATCCCTGATGGCTAGCCTGACACATGTGCCGGAACTAAAGGTGAAGTCTCGCAACTCCGTCTTCCGCTACAAAGGGAAGGACGTGGATGTGCAGAAGGCAGGCAACGAACTAGGAGTGTCGGCGCTGGCGAGCGGACGAGTGACGCCGCACGGAGACAACGTGGAAGTGAGTGCCGAACTTACCGATGTTCGGGACAACACCGAAATCTGGGGACAGCACTACAGCGGAAAGAGCGCGGAGATCATCTCGTTGCAGCAACAGATTGCGGGCGACATCGCAGAAAAGTTGCGTTCCAAACTCAGCACTTCAGAAAGGCAGCAGGTCACCAAACAAGGCACGCAAAATCCTGAAGCCTATGAGTTGTATTTGAAAGGGCGTTACTCATGGAACAAACGAACCCCGGCAGACCTTGAGACGGCAATCTCCTATTTCAATCAAGCCATCGCCAAAGACCCCGGCTACGCTCTGGCATATTCGGGTCTGGCCGATACTTACAGCACATTGCCTGCCTATGGTGGCGCTCCCAGCGAATACTATCCGAAGGGGAATGCCGCTGCCCGCAGGGCACTGGAGCTAGACCCGTCGTTGGCCCACCCCCACGCCATTCTGGGCAGCAATGAAATGGAATACGACTGGGATTTTGCCGGAGGAGAGACTGAGCTCAAAAAGGCAATCGAACTTGATCCGGGTGATGCTACGGCACATCAATGGTACGCGCTGAATATTGGCTGGGTTGGGGGAAGGCAGCAAGAGGCCCTTGCTGAAGCCAACCGCGCACATGAACTCGACCCGCTGTCGCCAGTCTTCACCAATGTGGTCGGCGATCTTTATATCGATGCAGGACAGTACAACGAGGGCCTTGCCGTTCTCAAGAAGGTCGTCCATGAGAACCCGGCATTTGCTCAGGCGCACTACTGGTTAGCGTATGCGTATTGGGCGCAACGCATGTACCCGCAGGCCATCGAAGAATTTAAGCTCTACGGCCAGCTCTCCGGTGATCGAAACGAATCTGATTTCGCTTCTGCTGTGGAACAAGGATTTCGGTCAGGAGGCTGGAAGAACGCTCTCCTCAAAGGAAGCGAGGTTCGCCAGCGACAGCGCAAGATTGGATATTATCCTGCATACAGAATTGCCGAGCTCTACGCCAACCTCGGTGACAGAGATCAGACCTTCCAATGGCTCAACACCGCATATCAAGAGCGCGATAGAGGCCTGATGCGTTTGAAGACTGACTACTTGCTCGAACCGATACGTTCCGATCCGCGGTTTGGGGAACTGGTATGCAAAGTCGGGCTGCCGCAGTAGCAAGTCCATCCAAGTTTTTTGCATTCTGGGGAAACGCCGACCCGGACATCCCCATCCTGAAGCAAGCCAAGGCGGAGTACGCGAAACTGCAGCAATAGGTCATTGTTCACGTACCAAAGGTGACCGGCGGACTTTCCGTTGACTGGCCTTGCGCGCGCGCCTACCATTCTCATCTCGTAGCACAACAAGGCCCACCGCTGTGATCGGCCAGACGATATCCCACTACCGCATCATCGAGAAACTTGGCGGTGGCGGCATGGGCGTGGTTTACAAGGCCGAGGATGTGAAGCTGCATCGCTTCGTGGCGCTCAAGTTCCTGCCTGACGAGGTAGCCAAAGATGCACAAGCGCTTGCTCGGTTCCAGCGCGAGGCGCAGGCTGCATCTGCCCTAAATCATCCCAACATTTGCATGGTCTTCGAGATTGACGAGCGAGGCGGTCAACACTTCATCGCAATGGAGTTTCTAGACGGCATGACCCTGAAACACCGAATCGGTGCGCGACCACTGGAAATTGAGATTCTGCTGGCGCTCGGAATCGAGATAGCGGATGCGCTCGACGCCGCGCATGCTGCTGGCATTGTGCACCGTGACATCAAGCCAGCAAACATCTTCGTTACGAAGAGAGGGCACGCCAAGATTTTGGATTTCGGACTGGCAAAGCTCACCCCCACGGCTGCTCGCGTTGCCGAAGCGGACTCAACCATGACAGAAGCCACCGCAGATATCAGTGCGGAGCACCTAACCAGTCCGGGAATGGCATTGGGCAGTGTCGCATACATGTCGCCGGAGCAGGTGCGGGGACGGGAGTTGGATGCGCGAACCGACTTGTTCTCTTTTGGAGTCGTGCTGTACGAAATGGCGACGGGCACACTGCCATTTCGTGGTGACACCTCAGGAGTGATTTTCGACTCGATCCTCAATCGAGCGCCAGCCCCAGCAGTCCGGCTGAATCCCGACATTCCAGCGGGGCTTGAGGACATCATTAACAAAGCACTGGAAAAAGATCGTGATGTCCGCTGCCAGTCTGCTGCCGAGCTAAGGACTGATCTCAAGAGGCTTAGCCGCGACATGGAATCGGGCAAGACTATGCCGCGTGCCGCGGCGATTAGCCATCAGTCGCGACGGTGGACTGTAGTCGGTATTCTTGCGCTGGCGATTGCACTGGTTGCGGGGGCAGGCTTCTATCTCAATCATAACCGTGACCGCATCGATTCAGTCGCCGTATTGCCATTTGTTAACACGAGTGGCGATCCGAATGTCGAATACCTCAGCGACGGGGTCACCGAAGGCGTCATCAACAGCTTGTCACAACTTCGTCAACTGCGTGTCATGGCGCGAACCACCGTGTTCCATTACAAGGGTCGCGACACTGATCCGCAGAAAGTAGGGCATGATCTGAACGTGCGGGTAGTGCTCACCGGGGCATTTGTTCAACACGGCGATTCGCTGCGGGTTCAAACAGAACTGGTAATGGTAAGCAACGGGTCACAAATTTGGGGCGAGCAATATGACCGCAAGATGTCGGACATCTCAACCGTTCAGCAGGAGATTGCGCGGGACATTTCCGACAAATTAAGACTGCGGCTCACAGGTGAGGAGAGCAAGAGGCTCAACAAGAACCCAACCCAGAGCGGGGAGGCTTACGATCTCTATCTCAAAGGGCGATATTACTGGAACAAGAGGTCACCCAATGCTTTCAAACAAGCCGTCCAGTTCTTCACCGCTGCAACCGACAAAGACCCTACCTACGCGCTGGCGTGGTCAGGGCTCGCGGATACCTATAACCTGATGAGTGGCTACGGAGGGATTCTGCCACTGAAAGACGCTCTCCCAAAGGCAAAAGCAGCGGCTCTTAAGGCGGTTGAACTGGATGACGCTTCGGCAGAAGCGCATACCTCACTTGGGTTGGCAAGGGAAGCCGAGTGGGACTGGACGGGCGCGGAAAAAGAGTACACGAAAGCGATTGAATTGAATCCCAACTACGCAACTGCTCACCACTGGTACTCTGTGTTGTTGTCTGCACTGGGTAAACAGGGGGAGGCGCTGGCGGAGGCGGAACGGGCGATTGAACTCGACCCCCTGAGTCTTCCACTGAAGCAGAACTTAGCCGCCTTGTATGCAGGCACAGGGCATTTCGCTGAAGCGATCCAGCAGTGCCGAAAAACTCTTGAGATCGACCCCAAATACCCGCCTGCTCATTCTGCGCTAGGTGACGTCTATTTCGCACAACACAATTACCCAGAGGCCTTTGCTGAATATAAGGAATTTGCTGCCGACACGGGTGATCCGGACGTGATAAACAGGTTGAACGGTGTGTGGAAAACGTTCCAGACGTCCGGCCATTTAGCGGCGCTGCAAACTTGGGCTGAATCACAGATTCATGCCTCGACCTACGTACCTCCGTCTCTGATTGCGAGCACCTACTTCGCGGCTGGCGACAGAGAGAGTGGTTTTGCGTGGCTCGAAAGGGCGTACAACGAGCGGGACAACGAGTTGGACGGTATCAGAGTCGACCCCGCTGTGGCTCCATATCGCTCTGACCCGCGTTACGCCGACCTACTGCGCCGGATGGGACTGCCGCAGTGAGCACTTCAATCACATGATCGGCCAAACCATCTCCCATTACCGCATCATCGAGAAGCTGGGCGGCGGCGGCATGGGTGTGGTGTACAAGGCCGAAGACACTGAGCTTGGCCGTTTTGTCGCTCTAAAGTTTCTTCCAGAGGATGTAGCGCGAGACCCACAGGCGCTTGAACGCCTTCGGCGGGAGGCACGAGCTACGTCTGCACTAAATCATCCGAACATTTGCACCATTCACGAGATCGGCAAGCACGGAGATCAGTCGTTCATCGTGATGGAGTTCCTCGACGGAGTCACCCTGAAGCACCGCATCGCCGGTCGTCCACTCGAAACGGAACTGTTGCTTGCGCTGGCGATCGAGATTGGCGATGCGCTTGATGCGGCCCACGCCAAGGGCATCGTTCATCGCGATCTCAAGCCTGCAAATATCTTTGCAACGGAACGTAGTCACGCCAAGATTCTTGATTTTGGATTGGCAAAGGTATGTTTGAAACCGGAGAGTGTTGCCGCGAGCGCCCCAACCATCGATGAAGAGGAGCATCTCACTAGTCCGGGCGCGACACTGGGTACGGTTGCGTACATGTCACCGGAGCAGGTCAGGGGCAAGGAACTCGACGCGCGCACAGACTTATTTTCATTCGGAGCGGTGCTCTACGAAATGGCCACGGGGTTGCTCCCATTTCGGGGTGATACGACGGGTGTCATTTTCGAATCAATCCTCAACCGGACGCCTTCGCCAGCCACGCGCTTGAATCCTGATCTGCCGCCCAAGTTGGAAGACATTATCAACAAGGCACTGGAGAAAGATCGCGATGTTCGTTATCAGTCTGCCGCTGAAGTGAGAGCCGATCTCCGAAGGCTGAGGCGTGATATCGAGTCCGGCAAAACCGCCACGCTTCCCACAACACCTGTGCGTCCGGCGCGTTGGTGGGTTGCGAGTTCTGTAATCGTAGGGGCTTGTGTCGCAGTGGCTGCGCTGTTGTGGTTGGTTGGTTTCTATGTATGGTCACGCAGGGCATCCAATATTGACTCCATTGCTGTGTTGCCCCTCGTCACCAACAGCACAGATCAAAGCACCCAGTTATTGGGCGATGGCATTACGAACAGTCTCATCGAGAACCTCTCGCGAATCTCCAACCTTAAGGTTATGTCCCGCAGCGCGGCTTTCCATTATCAGGGTCGTGAAGTTGACGCTCAGACCGCTGGCCGCGAACTCAACGTCAAAGCTGTGCTTACCGGAAGACTGCTTCTTCACGGTGACAGCCTATTGCTGAGTACCGAACTTGTGAATGTGGCCGACAACCGCCACCTTTGGGGCGCAGAGTATGATCGTAAAATTTCCGATGTGCTGCCGCTTCAGCGAGAACTGGCCGGTGCGGTTTCGGAAAAATTGATGCCCAAACTGCTTGGCAACGCGAGGGATGTCATCGCAAAACAGGGAACCGGAAGCGTGGAGGCGTACCAGTTATACGTGCGGGGCAGGACCTTTCAGGACATGCTGAATGGGGAAGACTGGGAAAAGGCAATTAGTTTTTTCCAGATGGCGATCTCAAAGGATCCCAGCTACGCCTCAGCCTACGCGGGAATGGCGGATGCCTACGGGTTGCTGGCATTTTTCGGTTTTGAACCTGCAAACGAGACTTTGCGAAAAGCCGAGGATGCAGCGAACAAGGCTCTGCGGCTGGATGATTCAGTTGCAGAGGCCCATGCCTCGCTGGGACTGGCGTCTTTCTTCAATTGGAAATGGCAGGTCGCGGAACGGGAACTTCGTCGGGCCATCGAATTGAACCCGAGCTTCGCAAAAGGGCACCAGTACTACGGTTGGTACTTATCATCACAGGGCAGACTCGACGACGCTGTCGCCGAGCACAAAACCGCGCTGGGACTCGATCCCACTTCACAGCTCAGCAACTTGTCCCTGTGCGGCATGTACTATTCGACGCGGGAATACGACAAGTCGATCGAGCAGTGCCTGCGTCTGGCGCAAACTTATCCCGAAAGCTGGAAGGTGTTCGATCAGCTCAGCTCGGATTACGAACAGAAGAAGAATTACGACAAGGCCCTGCAGGCATACCAGCGCAGTCTGAACCTCAAAGGCGAACCGGAGCTGGCCACGGCGATGGGGCGCGCATATGCCGCCCACGGCTGGAAAGGCGTGCAGCAGACATTTATCGAAGAGGCTTCCCATCCCGACGCAAAGGATTACGATCCTTTTTTTATAGGACTTACCTACGCGGAACTGGGCGACAAGGACAACGCGTTTCTCTGGCTGGAAAGGGCCTATACGACGCACCAGATTCCGTTTTTTATAAAGGTAGAGCCGGCGCTGGATAATATCCGCTCCGACCCGCGATACGCCGATCTGTTGCGGAGGATGGGTCTGCCACAGTGACTTCCCGACGCAACATCCCGAAGCACATGCAGATGGTCATCGCCAAGGCTGCATCGCAAGCTGAGCAGAAAAGATTTGGCCTATGGCTCGGCACTGCTGGCTGAGATCGCGTGGATTCGGGCAGACGCCGAGCGCCTGCAGATTGAGTCGGAGCGCCGCCGGGATGTGAGGTCGGCGCTTAGAGCCATCCCTGAGCGCTTGGCAGTGGTCGAGCTTGAGGCCAAGCTCAGCGGGCAGATCGACACTGCACCAAAGAATGTCACGATCAACGTACAGGCCATCAGCCCGGAAGAGGCGGTTGAGTATGCGCGCGACATCTTGGTCTTTGGCGTGGGCGCGAGTATGCCGCTTAATCATTCAACGGACAGTCATAATCGAAATGGGAGGGCGGTCGGCAAGCCTGAACACTCAAAAATGGCTGGTGCTGATTCCGTAGTGATTTATTCCTGGCATCACGGGCAATGCCGAAGTTGGCAGAAGCAAAGCCCCTACCCGCTTCTCCCGAGTACTACGAGCGCGTACAGATTCGCCAGCCATTTAGAGGTGTAGAATCAGCACAGCCCTTCTCCTAACCACCACGAGAATCGCGTGTTTCTGTCTGATCTCATGATTCGGGCCTAATGGGTTTGAAGTGAGCATCTACGGCAGTGTCGCCGGGACTGAACTGGTCAGGCAAACGGAATCCGCATCGCCACGACAATACTTCTTAAAAGTGGCAGCCGTCTCCGCCCTATATCTGGCCGCCGGTAAACTCGGGCTCTCCGTCCCATTCACAAGTGGCAACGTCTCACCCGTGTGGCCCGCTTCAGGCGTGGCACTGGCATCAGTGCTGCTCTGGGGTTACGAAGTCTGGCCCGGACTCGCGTTGGCCGCGTTCTTCGTTAATTTCCTGAGTCCGATTCCAGTGTTATCGTGTATCGGAATCGCGCTCGGAAATACATCGAGCGCTCTGCTCGGCGGCTATCTCCTGCGCCGCTTCATACCCCATAGACTTTCTTTTGAGCGACTGCGGGATGTTCTGGGACTGATGGCTTTCGGTGGCGCAGTAGGCCCGATGCTTGCTGCTTCTGTCGGAGCGACAACGCTCTTCCTGACGCACGTGCGTGCCTGGTCCGGTTTCATTTCAGCATGGCAAGTTTGGTGGCTTGGCGATGCCATGGGAGTACTGATCATCACGCCATTGTTTTTTGCTAGACGTCGAGAGGTCACAACATCGATCAAGAAATCAACAATGATTGAGCCATTCGCGCTGCTGTTTGCCCTCGTCGCGACATGTCTTGCAATTTTCGGAGGTCGCCTGGGACTTGGAATGAAGGATGATGCCTTGGCGTTTCTGGCGTTTCCGTTCGTGATTTGGGCAGCTATTCGTTTTCGGGCGTTTGGTGCGGCGATCGCAACATTTCTGATCGCAGCCATATCAGTCTGGGGCACAGCACACGGGAATGGACCTTTCGGGAAGCATAACCCTCTGCACGATGCTGCACTTCTGCAGATTTTCATCGCTGTAACCGCCGTAACCGGATTGGTGTTGGGAGCCGTGATAACGGAACGTGAGGAGGCCGGCGAAGCATCGGATACTAAGGACAAATTGCTTAGGGCACTGCAACAAGCGCAGGCTTCGCTAAAGGAAGCGCATGCACAATTGGAAGTGCGGGTCCAACAACGTACCGCTGAACTTGAGCGGGCAGAAGCAAAGTTCCGAGGACTGATGGAGTCGGCGCCAGACGCCATGGTCGTGGTCAATCGTGAGGGCAAGATTGTATTGGCCAATGCGCAGGTGGAAAACTTGTTCGGCTATTCGCAGGAAGAGTTGCTGAATCGCAAAATTGAGATGCTGATTCCGAAGCGTTTCCGGGGCGCGCATCTGGGAAATCGAACGGGCTTCTTCCGTGAACCTCGCTTGCGGGCAATGGGCGCCGGTCTGGAACTATATGGTTTACACAAAGATGGTCACGAGATCCCGATTGAAATCAGCCTCAGTCCCCTGGAGACCGAAGACGGCATGGTGGTGACCAGCGCCATCCGCGACGTTAGCCAGCGGAAACGGGCAGAAGAAGCGCTGCGCACGCTTTCTGGCCAGCTGCTACGTTCCCAAGATGAGGAACGACGGCGCATCGCCCGCGAACTGCACGACAGCGCTGGTCAGATACTAGCTGCTCTCAGCATGAACCTGACTCCTCTGGAGTCCGAAAACGGAAAAATCACTCTCCGTACGGACAAGACGATCAAGGAGAGTCTCGGCCTTGTAAAGGACCTCTCAAACCAGCTGCGCACGATCTCTCATTTGTTACATCCGCCGCTGCTGGATGAGGTGGGTCTTTCGTCGGCTTTGCGTTTGTTCCTGGAAGGATTTACAAAGCGCAGTAAAATCAAAGTAGCTTTGGAAATTCCCCATAATTTCGAGCGACTGCCACAGGAATTGGAAACCGCTATTTTTCGGATTGTGCAGGAATGCCTCACCAACATTCACCGTCACTCCGGAAGCCAGGTGGCCAAAATTTGCATTACTCGTCGCGACAGTCAGATCCGCGTGGAAGTTGCGGACCGAGGTATGGGCATTCCAGCAAAGAAGCAGAAGGCGATGGACTCAGGAGGCACACCTGGAGTCGGAATCAGGGGGATGCGGGAGAGATTACGTCACTTGGGCGGGACCTTGGATATCAATTCTGGCAGTCAGGGCACAGTCATAGTCGCACGGATACCGGTTGCTGGCATTTCTTCGACAGACATGCCTGATTAGTTCTCTACAGAGATTGCTGCCCGAAATTCCAGGAAGCTCGCTTCTTGCTTGTTACTTTCTATATGAGGTTCATGCCTCCGAGTCGCGCAAAGCTCGATATGCGTTCCGGTTTCGCGCCGAAGTCAAGGACTGGGCCCCAGTGGACTCACCCGGTAAGCACAGAAGCGGCTGCCGCAATCTGTACCGGAGAACTGGATGCATGGGCTCTGTGTTACTCGCTCCTTAGCAGCGATGCTTCTCCTTCGCATAACCCCCACCGGCAGAGACTTCGGGCAGTTTACTAGACCTGTGGCAAATCCTCTGTGGCGCGCAGCATCACATCCTCTTTGTTCGATCAGGAGGACACCATGAAGATGCATATTGCTGCTGCTTCCCTGGTGGTGATGATGCTGTGTGGGACGATATGCGCGCAGACGAATTCCGATCAAGCACCTTCTGGCACGGTGGTCGATAAACAACATGCTGGTGGTAATGAGGTGCAACCGGCTCCGGAGAAGATCCGGATAACGCCAGATGTCGTCCGCGCTGCTCAAAAGAAGTTGAGCGAGGAAGGTTACAAGCCGGGAACGCCTGATGGAAAGATGGGGCGAATGACCCGAGCGGCGATCCGTAAGTATCAAGAGCATGAGGGTCTCAAGACGACAGCCACACTGGACGAGAGTACGCTCTCGCACTTGGACATCGGTGGCGGCAAAATCATGGCCACCGCGCCGGGAGATATTGGACGCGGCGCAAAGGCGGCGGCTCACGACATCAAGGAAGGCCATCCAATCGCCGCAGGCAAGGCTATGGGCAAAGGGGTCGGCCGTGCCGGCAAAGCGGTTGGAGAGGGCACAAAATCTGGCGTGAAAAGCGCCGAGCACAAGGTTACCGGCAAGAAATCGGACGAGAGCACCCCGCCGCGTCCACAATGAAAGATCAGCGGTCACAGTGGTGACAACGGATGAAGTTTGCCTTTGGGTTCTGTTCTGCCGGGCCAACCCCTATGGCCATCGCTGTCAAAAGCCAAAGAGTCCCCTCGGGCGGACTTCCTTCCGTTTGACTGGTCCTGCGAGTGGCCCTACCATGCTCATCCGATAACCGAGGCGAAGCCACTGAAGTGATTGGCCTGACTATCTCCCACTACCGCGTCGTGGAAAAGCTGGCGGCGGAGGGCATCGTGTACAACGCCGAGTTAAGAGAGTGGGTTACCTTCGTGACCTTCTGCTCCCGTTGATTCGATCCTAAACTTGCCGCGCTATGAGCGAATCTACCTCAACCATCCAAGTCCAACAACGTATCGACCTACTTCAATCATTGATCCGTGAGGCTGACCAGCTGATCGAGGAGCAGGTCACAGAGATCTATGATCATCAAAACCAGTTCTCGCAGGATTGGTTCGAGTATGAAGGGTTGGACACGCAGGATGTTGAAACTCTAAGCGAGCTTTCTGAGTTTCGGAGAGTCGTCTACAATGCCCTTGAAAAGCTTCAGAGGTCGGCGAGCGCACGGGCTTCCTAACATCCTTCATAACAACTGCGCCTAAAACTTCCGGTTTCTGCGTACATCAGCGGGATCATCTACCTCTTCCGGTTTTACGCTCAGAACCTGCCCTGTTTACAAGATTCTGCTGACATTTTGGATTTTTACAATCGCACTGCTTGCCACTGTGTAACTTAGGTTTCCAACTCTGCGCCATATTTTTCCTTTTCCCCAAGAAGTAGCCGGAGACGAGGGAGTCGGCTGGAGGAACCACCCCTCATACTCTTCGGCTTCAAGCAGTAGATTAGCGTCCATCTCACCCAGGACGGAAGATCACGAAAGTGTCCGACGCTAAGCCTCTGCTCGGCTCTTCACGCTCCCTGATGAAGAGTCGGCGCACCCGATTGAATGATTACCCCTCCATATATGTGCAATAGATTGTTGAGGCAGCCGCCGAAAATCACGGGCAAAGCTCAACCGGAAGCCAGTACGATGAGTCGGTTGCATTGTGCTCGAAGCGGATCTGCTCTAAATCAGGGGTACTCCCTGGCAAAGCACGAGCAGCAGCTAAGGAATGACCTTGAACACGGTCCCGCGTCCGTGAGCACCACATTGTATGTGGTGTCATAAAGATTCCCGACCCATCCCGATCAAAGTGGACAACGGATTCGCCCCGTCCGAGCCATTGAAGCTGTGCAGCACTCGTCCCGATTCGTAGCTGGCATCGTGCCGTCCTTGTACTAACTTAATGCCGTAACAAGGATGCTACGAATCCATCTTTTGACTCGCCTTTTGCGCGTACAGGTTCGCATCGGCTGCCTTAAGGGCCTCCTGGATCGAAGTCCCGGGGCTGTGTATTGCTAATCCGCAGCTCAGGCCCACGCGGTATTCTCGTTGTTCCTTCGTATTCCATCGGTCTACCCATTGATGGAGCCGGTTGACAGCAACACCGGCCTGGGCCAGATCGGTATCCGGCATGACCACCAAGAACTCATCGCCTCCATAACGGATAACTAGGTCTGCTGCGCGAAAATTCTTTTGAAGTAGCCCCGCGACTTCGGCCAGGATGTGATCTCCGACCAGATGGCCGAATCGTGTGTTGAAGTCTTTGAACCCGTCAATGTCAACCATCATCACAGCTAACTTGCGCTGGGTCCGCTCCGCCCGTCCTACCTCCCTGACCAGAGCTTCTTCCATAAAACGACGGTTGAATACTCCTGTTAGAGCATCTGTTTGCGCCCTGCTTTCGGCGACCTGCAGTTTCAAGATAAGGTCGCGTCGTGTTCCCACCAAAACAAACCACTGTTGAAACAAATACACATTAAAAAGCAGAAGCAGCGCAGTCAGCCCGAGCACAAGTTGTGCCATGTTCGGCTGGTTGACGGCAGAGCCAGTGATGTGCCACAACATTTGTGGCGTGGCCAGTGTCAGGAATCCAGCAGCCAACACGGCCAGAACGGCAAGTCCGATGCCGTGGAGCTGAAAATCGCGCCATTCGAGCGCCCGGATTTTCTTTTCGATGCGTTCGGGCACAATTTCCGCTTGTAGCTCCATGCTCGGAGCTGCATGAAGTACCGTGCTTAGTTGGTTCACGAACACAGGATAGTGCCAGCGATTTATTTCTAAATAATTACATCGGTAATGCCTGCAACCTCGGCGGCACCATGACCGATCTCGGAAGCCTGGGACAATCCGGCGCGGAAGGAACCACCATCGTGCGTGGTTCCCTAAGAATTACCCGAGGCGTCCGCAGTCAAATGTTCCCCATAACGCGGAAAGCTATTAAGTACGATCTCTTTCCCGCTCGTAGCCGGCTTTGGCTGCAGGCATGCTTCGAGCAAATCACGGTGGGAAGGAGCATTGGATGACATTTCTCTTACAGCTTCCCCCGAGCTTGCCGCAATATTGCTTTCGCGCAACAGCACGTGTGGAGTGGCCCAGGAGTGGAAAGATAAAGTGTGGGCTGCTGCATAGGCGACATACGCTGTGACTGGATCGATACTATCGAGATAGGGTCGCACCTATAGCTTCGCCGGTCACCACCAAGTCGACGCGGCGATTTAGTTGACGGCCGGCAGAGGTGCTATTCGATGCTACTGGTTGGGTTTGTCCAAAACCGCGCGCATCGATATTGGTGGGTTTTACTCCTTGCTGTTCAAGGAATCCACGCACGCTGTTCGCCCGATTTTGGTGGTCGAGGTCAGTGTTAATCTCAATTCGGCCGGTTCTGCTTTCCACGCGAGCATGGCCTTCAGCCTCGGGCATGAGGTCGGTTCCCCTGAAATCGATGCTCGTGCCTCCGCTGTGATGCCGATAATCGACCGCCTGAGTGGTACGAGAGACGACATTCACGCAGTGAACCGGGGTGTGCTCCATCGGTTCCACCGGAGTTGCTGGTTGCTGATCAGAGTACGTCTATGCCTTCAGCAGAGTACCCATAGCGAGAATCAGGGCGTAGGGAAGCTGTTTTCGCATGATGCACCATCCTGCTGTCGTTTAGGATGAGGTTCGGCAATTGCTGGTTTTCTGAAACTGCTCTCCGCAACGCACACGCGGATAGGTAATTTCCCAGCAATTTGCTGAGTTTCACCAGCCGCCGGGGACAAACTGTTTCCGCGTCTCCCACAAAGCAAACGCCTGTGCTGGGTTGTCCTTGGCCCATTTTCAGGGGTACTATCACTCGTTTTCTTCCCCAACACGTGCGAGAAATCAAACATCCGCAAGCATCGCAATCAGATCTGGGAAGACCGAAATCCACTCAGTTGTAGCAAAGAAGAAGGCGTCGTAGGCTTACTGCCAGGACTCCAAATTGCTTGCAAGACAGCCGGCCTGGCTCCCAAATCAAGAGTCTAGAGATATGGGTACTCGGCTCATTGTAGTTTCGAATCGTCTCCCGCTGACATTGCGAAGAGCGGATGGACGCTGGATCACGGAGCGAAGCTCTGGCGGGTTAGCTAGCGCGATGAACCCGCTACTAGGAAGAAGTGGCGGGGACTGGATCGGCTGGGCCGGCCATAGCGGCGATGAAGAGCAGGGAGAGCGCAGGGCCGTTCTTCAAGATTGGGCGCAGAAAGAACATTGTTTTGCCGTCGAACTACCAACCGAAGTCGCGACAGGATTCTATGAAGGCTACGCCAACCAAACCCTGTGGCCTGTGTTTCACAACTTTCCTTCTGAACTGAAGTTCGACGCAAAAAGCTGGGAGGCATACGTCGAAGCGAATCACACCTTCTGCAAAACGGTTGCAGAACGTTATAGGCCAGGCGACCTTGTATGGGTGCATGACTATCATTTGATGCTGCTCCCTCAAATGCTGCGGGACGAGCTGCCGGATGCCGCCGTTGGCTTCTTTCTACACATCCCCTTTCCTTCTTCTGAAATCTTCCCAATCCTGCCGCGACGCGAGGAGCTTCTGGTGGGCCTTTTGGGAGCTGACCTAGTGGTTTTTCAGACCCATGGACATTTGCAGCAATTCCGTTCTGCGCTGCTCCGCGTGCTCGGCATCGAAAGCAAAGTCGCGGAACTCGCGGTGGGAGGCCGTCCCGTCCATCTCGATGCGCTCCCCATTGGCATCGCGCCCGACGAATACACGGGCTTATTGAACAGTGACGAGACCACGGTCCAGCACTACACCGAATTGGTTGCGCGCTACAAAGGACGAAGAGTACTGCTTGCAGTGGACCGGCTGGACTACACCAAAGGCCTTCTCGAACGTCTGCGGGCATACGCGCTACTGCTCCGCTCCTCTGCAGAGCTGAAAGAAAACCTCGTGCTCATCCAAATTGCCGTGCCCACTAGGGAGGGCATCGATACATACCAGGACCTGCGCACGGAAGTGAATCGGCTTGTCGGTGAAATCAACGGCAAACTGGGCACGCCCAACTGGACTCCTGTTGTTTACATCAACCGCTCAATTGAGCCGGCAGAACTGGTTGCCTTATATAAGCTAGCGGACGTATGTTGGGTGGGATCTCTTCGCGATGGGATGAACCTCGTAGCCAAGGAGTACGTTGCCTGCAAGGGCGAAGGCGATGGCGTGCTGGTACTGAGCGAATTTGCGGGTGCTGCCGCGGAGATGGGAGAGGCGCTTCTGATTAATCCCTATGATGAGGATCGTACGGCCTCTACTGTAAAGCGCGCGCTGACTCTTGATGTGGAGGAGCGGCAACTGCGCATGAAAGCCCTGCACGGTAGGATCCTGCGCAATAACGTTTTCCGCTGGGGAGACCGATTTTTGGCCTCATTGCAAGAAGCGGCATCAGAACGAAGGCACTACCTTGACACGCAACCGAAAAGGCTTCCCTTAGCGGAAATCCGCGAGGCATACGTGCGCGCGAATCGCCGCCTGTTGATTCTCGATTACGACGGTACGCTTATCCCACTTGCCAAGCAGGCGAAACAAGGCGCGCCCCCACCTGTCGTAATAGACCTTTTAACTGCCCTCGCTGCTGGACCACGCAATTGCGTGGCTCTGATGTCGGGCAGGCCGGCGGAACATGTGGATCGATGGTTCGGCAGCATTGGCGGGATTTGGCTCGTAGCAGAGGACGGCGCCGAGTTAAGGCCTCCGTTCTCGTCTTCGTGGGAGCCCCTGCGCTCACCAGTGCCCACCGACTGGAAATCCACAGTGATGCCGATTTTGGAACATTTCGTTGATCGCACGCCCGGCAGTTTCGTCGAAGAAAAGAAATATGCGCTGCTGTGGCACAACCGCACGGCCGAGCCGGAATTCGGCGCGTGGCTGGCAAACGAGCTGGTCTCAATGCTGGAAGCCATGCTCGCCGAGACGGAACTCAGGGCTTTCCGCGGAGAGAAGGTAGTGGAGGTAAAGCCTGCATGGGCGAACAAAGGTGAAGCATTCGAGCGTATCTTCGCTGCCTACTCGCAACCCGACTTCCTTTTTGCCGCTGGCGACAATCGCCCTGATGAAGATCTGTTCGAGCGCATGCGAGATGGGGCTTGGACGGTGCACGTCGGCCCGGGACCCACCCGTGCAGGATTCGTGGTGCAGGATTTCGAAGCCGTGCGCGAATTGCTCGAAACGTTTACGGAGGCCGCCAACCACACGTGAAGCATTTCAAGTCAAGTGCTGCTTTCGCCCGACGCTGGGACGAGTTCCACAACTGTACATTGATCCTGTGGAGAGTGCATCGATTGTGGCGCTTGCGTGCCCGTCTGTCCTGTCTCGGCGATTTTCCCGCTGGATGACTTGCGCGAGAAGTGGAAACATTACACGGAACTAAACGCAGACATTTGCAAGCCGGCAAATTCACTCCGGAAGAGTGCGCGAAACACACCGTAAAGTGAGGGGCGTGCGGAGTGTTGGGGGAACGTGAACGGTCGCGAAATTTCCGTGGGATTCTCTGTTTGGCTTTCAGGAAGGCTCCAACTCCAAGGGCAACAAGCTCTCCGTGGCATCCTCCTCAGGAACTCATATGCGAATGCTCAAGGTGGGATTTCCATTGGCACCGGAGAAAAGCGATCCGTCCGCTAAATTGGGCATGACGATCCAGCCAAATGGCAAAGGAAGAATAGAAGGGGCAAAAGAATTTGCGCTGTTCCCGCGCTCATGTGGGTCGGTTCGTGTAAACCTCTGCACCCACGTAAATGGCTTATTATCCTATGACTTAGCACGGCAGTGTGCACTCGGGTTGTGCGGATTTCGCCCCTAAAACGGTCGTGACCCGCTCGTGTAAGTACCTTTGTTTGTTGAAGATATGTTTTGCAATTCCCGCTACGTCCAGGCGCAGCCATCAACGGGGCTCCTACAGAGAAATTAGACCCCGGCGTAGAGCCCCCTCGCGGTGACCCGGCCGTCGATCTGCCAAGGCCAAGAATGGATTTGCAGATGCTGAAGCTGTAGAGCCGCCCCGCGCGCTGCGCGGAGCAGATTGCGCCATTGTCTCAACCCTGCGAAAAGCCACGAGACGACGTGAGAATGAGCGTAATGGTGAAAGAGGCGACGTGTTTAGCAGGCGAATCCCACTCACCGCCACGCCGCCTCCAGTCGCGCTGGTTTGCGCGAGACCTTATTAATCTGATTGCGTGCTGACGCCAGTTAGTTGCCTTGAATGCTCCAGATCCAGTGCCAGGAGCCGATTCTGGCGTCCCCTGGGCCTCGTAAATACCCCGCACACCTCAAACATTGGGCGTCGCGCAAAATGCTGCAGCAGAACGCAAAAGAGTCGCCCAAAACCCAGCTGCGCGGGAGGGGAGCTAGGGGCGTATTTGAGTGAAGGGGTACGCATGTTCGCGGTGGGCCCTGTCGGCACA
>Ga0075425_100000313_pt1 | contig 44378 bp, 46 predicted proteins | sample SoiMethybrSBSTD4_FD_75300 | JGI IMG/M metagenome (GOLD analysis project Ga0075425, IMG submission 75300) | Bulk soil microbial communities from a Populus tree surrounding site in Tennessee, USA - Soil MetaG P. TD hybrid SBSTD4 | ecosystem: Environmental > Terrestrial > Soil > Tree plantation... | reverse complement strand
TGGGCCCGGCGCCGTCTCGGAGATCATGATCGTTGGTCGTCACTCCTCGGGACTTTGGTCCCGAGGAACGAGCGGGGTGTGATCACCAGTGGCGTCGGCCATGGGGTGGTCGCGGAGCCAATGTTCGTACGCGGCGACGGCAGTCGGCAGGGTGGCGAAGAGATGATCAGCACCTACCCTCTCGACCCAGCCCGTCCTGGCAAGGGTCGTGCGTAATTCGGTCCGCAAATGCGTGGTTGCGAACACGATTCCGCGGTCGGCAAGCCGAGCCCGGAGTTCCTCGAGCGCGTCGGCGGCCGTCAGGTCCAGATTGATATTGGCTTCCGCGTCGAGGACGAACCATCGCGCAGGAGGATCCGCTTGGTCGACCGCGCGCAGCGCGCGTTCCACCAGATCCACGGCGTTCGCGAAGAAGAGCGGCGAGTCGTAGCGATAGATCACCAGCCCGGGCACCTGGCGCCCATCAAGGCGGTCTCTCACGTTGTGCATGCCCGCCTGTCCAGGCAAGTACCCCAACAAAGCGTCGTGAGGTCGTGCGATGCGACGCAGCAGATCTGCAAGCGACAGCGCGATGGCGGCTGCGATGCCCCACAGCACTCCGAGGACGACAACAGCCGCAGCCGTCGCCAGCGCCAGGCCGAGTTCACTGCGGCGAAACCGTGCCATGCGGCGTAACTCGCCGATGTCGACTACTCGCGTGGCGGCGTACACGATCACCGCACCCAGGCCTGCCCAGGGGAAGGCGGCGAGAATCGGCCGGCCGAAGGCCATGGTGAGCGCGATCATGACCGCCACGACCAGCGAATAGAGCTGGGTACGTGCGTACAGGCTGTAGGCGATCGCGGTGCGGCTGGCACTACTGCTGACCGGTAACCCTTGGCTGAGTCCGGCGGCAACGTTGGCGACGCCGAGGGCCACCAGTTCACGATTGGGGTTGATCTGATCCCCGGTCTTGGTTCCGAAACCGCGACCGGTCAGCACGGTGTCTGAGTACGCGACCACAGACAGCCCCAGGGCGGCAGGCAGCAAGGAGGCAGCCTCGGCCCAGCTCACCTCGGGCAGGGTCAGCCTCGGCCAGCCGGCCGGAATCGAGCCAACCAGTTCGACACCATAACGCTCCAGGTGGCCAAGGACGACGACTGCGGCAGCAAGTAGCATCGCGATCAAGGTCCAGGGCATGCGGGGCAGCAGTTTGGTACCGACGAATAGCACCACGAGGATGGCTGCCGCCATGATCACGGTCGCCACATTGATCTCGGACAGATGGGTGAGGACATAGCCGACCTGTGTCAGCACGGAACCGCTGGGAACCGATAGCCCGGTGAGGTGTCCGAGCTGGCTGATCACCATCAGAACCGCGACGCCGAGCAGGTAGCCGACCAAGATCGGCCGAGACAGTAAAGCGGAAAGGTATCCAGCGCGCAGCAGCCTGCCGACCACGCAGACCAAGCCTGTCGCGATGGCGAGCGCCCCGGCGACCGATGCGAGCTGGTCGGGGTCCCCGTTCGACATCGCCGCCAGGGTGGTGGCCGTGAGCAGGGCCGTCGTCGACTCAGGACCCAGTGACAGCTGAGGTGAGGAGCCAATGAGCGCGTACACAACAAGTGGCAGCAGGCTCGCCCACAGTCCAGCGATCGGTGGGAGGCCGGCGATTGCGGCGTAACCCATCACCTGCGGCACCATGTACGCGGCCACAGCCACCCCGGCGAGCAGGTCCCGTCCCAGCCACTGCCTTCGGTAGGAGCGCCACCATGGCTTGGGCTGTGCCGTGCGTGCGTTCGCGATTCGGGGACTTTCGCCTCTGCTCATCAACGTCTCGGATCGACACAGTGGATATGAACGGGTGGGGATATCAACGGTGGGGGATAGGAAGCCGGTGGGCTTGATCATCACACGCCCCCAGCGGTCGGAGAACCTGGGAGTCATGATGAGCGCATCGACGGTTTCGCCTGGCGGGGATCACCTCCTCGCGATTCGGTCGATTGATCCTGACGAGCCGCAGCGGATTGTCGTTGGGCTCGACGACACCCCGACAGCTCGCGCCGCGCTGCGCTGGGCCGCGAGGCAGGCCCGCCTCACGGGTGGCACCGTACGTGCCGTCCATGTCATCGACTGGCCGATCGGAATCGAGGCGTTCGGATCGGTGGAGATCGAGGAAGAGGGTCGGCTGCCCGCGGAGAAGGTGAGCGCGCCGTACCGGCGAGGCATCCGGCGCGTCTTCGAGGAGGTGGCGCCTGATCCGGATTGGCAGCTGCAGTTTGCCGAAGGAGACGCTGCATCGGTGTTGGTTACCGAGGCTGCCGGTGCTGATCTTCTGGTGATCGGGGCACGTACGAATCCGGACTGGACGGGCGATGTCTCGGGTCCGATAGCGCACTACTGCCTGAGCCGGACGACCTGCCCGGTAGTGACTGTGCCGCTGCCGACGTAACGACTTGAGGTGCCCTGAGCCTGTCGAAGGGCACGCCAAGGTGGCGTCATTGATCTTTCACTCGAGCCCGTACGACCGGAAGGACCAGACCCACAAAGCTGGCCATGGCGCAGAGGCTGACCGAGGTAGTGACGATCCCGAGCGGCAGTGCCGTCTGCTCGCCCGCGATCCCCACCAGCGGTGCCGCTATTGCACCGAACAGGAATTGGCTGAGGCCCTGCAGGGAAGATGCGGTACCGGCTAGATCGGGATAGTCCGCCATGGCCAGCGCGTTTGCCGTCGGGAAGATCAATCCCACAGCGCACACCATGATCACGAGCGCTCCGATCAACGCGCCGAGTGGGAGTCCGGTCACCACAGTAACGAGCAGAGCCGTTGCTCCAGTCAGATTGATGGCCAGGCCGAGAGCCAGTACCCGGGTCAGCGGCCAGATGAGGGCAAGACGGGCTCCGCCCTGCGCGGCGGCAACGAGACCGAAGGAGATGCCTCCGAAGATCAGCGAGAAGCCTTGGGGCGACATGCCGTAGATCCGTTGCAGGACGAACGTGGAGCCAGCGATGTAGGCGAACATCGAGGCGCCGGCTAGTCCGGAGGACAGCGCGCAGCCGACGAAGAAGCGGTCATGAACCAAGGTGTTGTAGCCGTGCAAGGTTCGGCGGAAGCCGCCTACCACCCGCCGCTCGGGAGGCAGGGTCTCCCGAAGTCCGAACCACCCAGCCAGGAGCAGCACTGCGCCGAAGCCCGCCAGTACGCCGAAGATCCCGCGCCAGCTCATGATTCGGCTCAGTTGGCCGCCCAGTATGGGAGCGATGACCGGCGCCAGCCCGGCGATCAAGAGCAGCCGCGAGAAGAAGATCATCAGCGCTCGGCCGGAATAGAGATCGCGGGCGATGGCCCTGGAGATCACTATGCCCGCGGCACCGCCCAGACCCTGGATGAACCGGAGCACTACGAGCACTGTCACAGAGGGCGCCAGAGCACAGGCCACGGACGCCACGAGATAGGCCGAAAGCCCGACGATGAGCGGGCGACGGCGGCCGAGCCGATCCGATAGCGCGCCCGCCACCAGCTGACCGAGGGCGAGGCCGACTAGGCATGCTGTGATCGAGAGCTGTGCGGCCGAGGTCGAGGTGCCAAGATCATCTGCGAGCTGTGGGAGTGCGGGGAGATAAAGGTCGAGCGAGAGTGGCCCGAACATCGTCAGCAAGCCGAGTACGACGACCGTATAGGCGGGTGGCCGAGCCGTATCCGGGGCATGCATGGGGGAACCCTAGAGGCCCAACCTTCTGGGCCATCGCAGAATCTCAGGTCTGATGATCACGATGCAGAGCGACCCCGGCTACCACAAGCCCGATGCCCACAATCTCCAGCGGATGGGGGATCTGTCTCAAAATGACGAGCCCGACCACCGTCGCGGTCGCCGGCAAGAGCGAGACCATCAGCGCGTACGCGCCACGCGACAGCCGTCGCATGGCCATTTGATCACAGACGTACGGGATCACCGAGGAGCAGATGCCGACACCGGCCGCGGCAAGCAACAGGCGTGGGTCAGTCAAGGCAGATTCTGCTGCCCCAATCCCGACCGGGAGCGCGAACACCGACGCGCCAAGCATCGCCATTGCCAGGGCGTCGATGCTGCTGCTGGTTGATCGCTGGGCGACGCGGTGCGCACAGATGATGTACGCAGCGAAGAGCAACGCATTGCAGCCTGCGAAAACCAGGCCAAGTGGCGAGCGGGTGAGTTGGATGTCAGTCAGTAGGTACACGCCCGCGAAGGCCAATGCGAGCGCGGCCAGGTTGCGGCCGGTGCGTACCGCGATGGCCGCGAGGATGATCACCGGGACGAACTCGATCGCAGCCACCGTGCCGAGCGGGAGCCGGTCGATGGCGAGATAGAAGACTGAGTTCATTGTCGCCAGCACGAGTGCAAGGAGGCCAACAGTCCAGCGTGTGGAGCGGTCCCAGAGGTGCCAGCTGCGCCAGGGCTTGCGCCACGTGGCGAAGATCGCGGCTGCCGTCAGGATGCGCAACCATGCCACTCCAAGCGGTTGCATTGCGGCGAACAACAGCACGGCAAACGCCGGACCCAGATAGTGGAACACCGCGCTGCCCAGGAACCAGGCATGGGGCGGCAGACGTTCGAGCCGTCCTGTTCGCCTGCTCGTTTCGTGAACAGCGAGATCGCGCGACACAACCACACGCTATGAAACAAATCTCAATCCGCATATGGACAGGGAGACTACAAACGCGGCTATCTTGTGCGATGGAGAAAGGAGAATCGTCCATGACTTCTCTGCGAGAAAAGTCGCCGGAACTCGATCAGCTTTCTCGCCGGCTGCTTGAGCGGCTCGCCGCCGATCCACTGCGCCCGGCGTCCGCGCTCGCTGGTGATCTTGGCGTGTCGGCACCGACGGTACGAGAGCGGATCCGCAGGCTGGAACAGCTCGGCGCGATCCGCGGCGTCCGACTCGACATCGACCCGGCCGCCCTTGGTCTTCCGATCGCGGCTTGGGTGCGGCTGCGTCCTGCCGCCGGCCAGATGAGTCGCATCGTCCAGCTTGCTCAAGACTGCGCCGAGGTGAGCGAATGCCATCGGATCTCCGGCGAGGATTGCTTCCTGCTCAAGGTGCACGTCCGAGCCCTTGGTGATCTTGAGGCGGTTCTTGATCGGTTCCTTGTCTACGGCCAAACCACGAGCTCGCTGATCGTTTCGACGCCAGTCCCGCCACGCCCGGTACTGCCGTAGGTGCTGGCATGTATTCATGCCGCCCTCGCTGTTCGTGGCCGGCGTTGCGGGATGAGTTGGCGTTGGATGTGGAGACGTCGGATTCTGGCGTTGATGTGGGGTTGTTCGTGCGGGTCGATCCACCTCGGCGCGATCCATTCAGGTAGGCCGTCGGGGTTGATGCGACAGGTCCAGCCTCTCTGCAGAAAATGGGTGTGGTGGTACCTGCACAGCATGGTCAAATTGTCTAAATCGGTAGGTCCGCCGCGGATCCAATCGATAATGTGGTGCCGGTCGCACCAGCCGGGTGGATGGCTGCAGCCGGGGAAGGAGCAGCCGCCGTCGCGAGCAATGAGTGCCATGGTTTGGCCTCGGGATGCCAACCGTTGTGTTCTTCCCAATGCCAACGGGACGCCACTGCGGGTGATGATCGTGGGCCAGATCTCGGCCTCGTCGGCAATCCGCAGCAGCTGTTCGGAGGTCAACTGGCCGCCATTGCCGGTTTCGGCCAGCCCGGCCTTGGCCAGCAGTTCTTCGACACCGATGGTGACGATCACCGATGCCGGCGTGCCGCCGACCGACGGCTGGTCGATCGACCTCAGCAGCTTGCCGCAGGCCTCATCCAATCCGTCGTGTAAGCGCTGGCCGTAGGGGCGCTCGTCCGAAATCTGGGTGCAAGTGCCGTTCTCGTCCTCGATGCTGCAGGAGCGCGGCTTTGCCAAAGGCTCCAAGATGGCAGTCAGTTGCGCGCCGACGGTCGCGGTGAGTGTGCCGTGCAACTGCCACATGCCGTCCCGGCGTAGTTTCAGCTCGAGATGCCGGCGGTCCTGCTGCAGGGCATCGTCGATGGGTTCTGGCCCGTCGGGGTCTGCGGCATCCACCACCCGGAACGCGAACCGGCGCAGATCACCTACTGCCAGGATCGGCGCATGCTCCACCAGCAGCTGCTCGGCGGTCTGCATAGCTTCTGGGTCCAATCCGGGCCGGGACAAGTGGTGCATGGCCCGTTCCACTATGGCCACTTTCTCTGCCGAAACCTCGCCCCGACGCTGCAGCGCGGCCAGCCGCGGCCGTTGCGGTTCCAGCCGTTCTCCGAGCATCGAGGTGCGAGGTCCGACCGCGGCGGCGGCCCGGACCCGGGAGGCCGCCTCACCGTGAGAGATCTGCAACACCCGCACCAAGAACTGGGTCATCGTGGAGGAGCAGTAGGACTTCGCTAGATCAGTCGCCTCGGCATGGGCGATCAGCCCGTGATCGACCAGCGGCAGCCGATTCCGCAACGACTCGAACCGCTGCAAAAAGGCCACCTTCTCCGCCGCGTCGAGCTCATCGAGTGCGCCCGCGTCGACCGCTTCCACGAGGTCACTGATGTCGTCATTGAGCTGATCGAGAATCACATCCAGCCGGGCGCGCTCGGCGCGTTCGTCGGCCGAAAGGTCCCCGAGTTGCATGCGTTCATTCTATTAGAACAGATGTTCGATATCAAGAGATTCCCTATGCGGAATAGCTGCCACTGAACTCGCGAACCTGCTTGACGACCCACTGGCGGTTCTCGAGCAACTTCACCTCGAGGTCGAGCGACTTCTGTTTCTGATTGTCGACAGTCACGAACTCGCGCCCGGAGTAGTAGTCCGACTTCGCAGCACAGTAGGCGTTCTCCACCCGGCGTGCGAGATCGACAAGATCAAGCATCTGCTCACGGGCGAGGACGGGTTCGGTGCGCTCCAGAGAGTCCTTCGTCGGAGATTGCCCGCCACCATTCTCCGCATTGATCAGGTCGGCCAGCTTGGCTCGAAGCTCGGCATTGGGCGGATGGTTGAGAAAGTCGATGTAGTACTCCAGCGGCACAGCGAACCCCTGCGGGACCAGGTCATAACCCTTCGTCGCACTGCGACTACCAACATCGCCAATCCGACCGAGCACCCCGCGATGGGCGAGGAACCCCAAGTTTGCAGCCTTCGAGCCAAAGCGACGGAATGCGGCAAGCGCGGCGGGTCGGGCTGGTCGTCGCGAGTTCGTCGTACGACCGCAACTCCGACTCGGGCTCCCAGCTCAGCGAGATCAGCGGCCGGCTCATGCGGTCAGCGAGCTTTTCCGCAATCACATCCTCGGTGGTCTCCTCGAGAATGAAGTCTTCGCCGGCCACGATCAGGTGCACAGGCTTTGTCGGCATACGGTGCAAGGCGTGCATTGTCAGGACCAGCATGTCGAAAGCACCGCGTTGGGCGTGCGACGTTCCTTCGACTTGAGATTGACGTGAGAGTTGGTGTCCTGAACGGCTCGCGTCAGCACGCCCGCGACCACCGACAAATCCAGCGGCAACTCATCGAAGACCGGAATGTCGGTAGGTCGCAGGTCGTCATTGTGAGCCGGAAAGATTCGCAGGAATCCCCACGCCTCGCCGAGATTCAGCGGGATGTATTCGATCGTGCCGAGAATTTGATCAAGAGGCAGCACCTCGAGCCCCGCGGTTGCGAGCGCGGCGGTGACCGTTGTGGTCGTCTGCTGCGTTCCCGTTGGAACAAACGCGAACCCGGCGCCCTCGATTCGAATCTGATCTTTAACTACCACGAGCGCCTCGACGATGGCAGCTTCCTTGATCACGTCTTGCGGGTAGAACTGCAGTCCATAGAGCGGATCGCTCGACACGTCGAGGAAGTACGTGTGAACCACGCCAGCGACGGTCCATGATGATCAAGAGCTGAGGACTGCGGCATCTGCTGGCTGGTGGCGTTCATCCGCCTAGCTCGTTGGCGCGCTTCGCGCCACGGGCTCGCAGCCATGCCGCAAGAGCAGGTTCGGCAGCTTCATCGACAAGATCAAGCGGTGTCTTGTCGTCCCAGCCGATCCAGTTGATATCTGCCCCTCGCTCCAGCAGGTACTCGGCTGTGCTCCGCTGACCGCCATGGCAGGCATTCCAGAAAGCCATCGTGATCACTTCAAGATCGGGAGACTGCTCGGCAAAGACCGCTTGCAGTCGGTCCAGCAAACCAAGCGCAGCAGCGTCGCTCAACCGAGTACGCGCGCCTCGCTCGACAAGCCTCTTGGCGGCCGCCCAATTGCCGAAGCCACATGCGTCGGCCAGTGGAGTGCCACCTCCAAGCACCGCCCCGGTTGCCTCGATATCGGCTCCGGCATCGAGCAGCACATCGAGCACATCGACGTCATCGCTGCTTGCCGCCCAGTGCAACGGCGTTTCGGTGTGAGAGCTGAATTTGCTGTGGGCGTTCACATCGGCACCGGCCGTGATCAGACGTTCCACTACTGCCCGACCGTTGGGAAAGTGGCCCGGCCAGTCGGTTGCCGCATGCAACAGTGTCCGGTGGCAGGTCCAGTCACCCACGCGGGCAGTGGCCAGCCATGGATTCTCACTGAGCAGGCGGTCCAGCGCATCAAGATCGCCAGCCTGCACCGCCACCGTGGCCGCCACGGCGCGCGGATCGTCAGTTGACACAAGTCGAACAGCGAGGTCGTCTGGCTCGGTCGTCACGGCTGTCAAAATACCGCCGTCTCCGGTCCGTTGGGACGGCGGACCGTCGCCGGGTTTGCCCGTGAAGGCACTCGGCCGCAGAGTGGGTGTAGGTAGCCCAAGCATGTGTGGAGGAAGGCCTAGAAAAGATCTTGATTCCTAGCAGGAGGTCTTATGTCGTATCCACCGGCCACTTACCACGGCACCGGAGAGGCCAGCGCCCGGCTCACCAGGGGAGACGCCTCGCCCAGCCTCACCTATCCCAACGAGGTGGAGGTTCTGTACCTGGCGAACGCCGCCTCGACTCACGGGCAGTTCGGGCTCTACCGCTGGACGTTCGGTCCAACGCGCAGCGGACCGGATCCCCACTTCCATCGCAGCATCTCCGAATCGTTCTTCATCCTCACCGGCGAGGTGGAGCTGTATGACGGCCGAGTCTGGGTCACTGCGCGTTCGGGGGACTTCCTCTTCGTTCCCGCGGGCGGCGTGCACGGCTTCCGCGGTACCGCCCCGGCGTCAATGCTGCTGTTGTTCGCCCCGGGCGCGCCTCGAGAGGAGTACTTCGAAACCTTAGCCAGACTGGCCGAGCAACCGATGTCCGCTGAAGAGCGTGCTGCGTTCATGGATCGCCATGACACATTCTGGGTGTAGCTAGATGACCTGCTCCAACGGCGTGGCGGGATGACCGGTTACATCCTGGATGTCCTCGCTCACGCCCTCCAGCTCGCCGGCAGCGATCGCGGTATAGGTGCTGACCCAGGCGTCGACTTGCCACTTCGGCGCACCGTAGACAGCCCGTGAGGCGTACGCCTCCTCGATGGTCTCGGGGACGTAGGCCACAGTCCGGCCGAGATGATCACTGAGAGCGCTCGCGATCTCGTACATGGTAAGAGCCGCCGGCCCGGTGAGGTTCAATGTCTTCCCGCCGTAGGCGTCATCGCTGCCGAGCACCACAACTGCCACATCAGCGACGTCGGCCTGGGCCACCACCGCTGCTCGCCCGTCGGCGGCGGGCCCACGAATGTTTCCATCAGCGCCGACGAGAGCTGGTGCAAAGTCGGCATAGAGGTTGTCACGCAAGATCGTGTGAGCCACCCCGGTGGAACGCAGATGCTCCTCGGTTGCCCAGTGGTCGCGGGCCAGCGTGAAGGTCGCCGTTGGGGAGGCGCCGAAGAAGGACAGGTACACGATCCGTTGCACGCCGGCGTCAATTGCCGCGTCGATGAAGGTGACGTGTTGCTGGACGCGATTCGGCGTTTCGGCGCCGGAGACCATGAAGACCGTGTGAGCTCCGCTGAGCGCCGTGCGGACGCCGGCGGCGTCACCGTAATCAGCCGCGGCGATATGGGTGCCGGGCAACGCCGGTGCGCGAGCCGGATCGCGTACCAGCAGGCGGTGGTCCACGCCGAGCTCGGAGAGTCGGCGGGCGACGAGCCCGCCGACCCGACCGGTCGATCCAGTTACAGCCAAGAGAGTTTGGGCAGCGATCATGACATGTCGATCATGAGAGAGCGATGATGGGCGGTTCGGTCTTCTCTCGGAGCTCCTCCTCCGAGATGTCCGGAGCAAGCTCAACGAGCCTGAGGCCTTGGGCTGTGACGTCGAGCACTCCGAGATCGGTGATAATGCGCTGCACCACGCCCCTTCCGGTGTAGGGAAGTGAGCATTGGTTGACGATCTTGTGGGAGCCGTCCTTGGCCAGGTGCTCCATCAAAACGATCACGCGCTTTGCGCCGAGTGCGATGTCCATGGCGCCGCCCATGCCCTTGATCATCCTGCCGGGGATGGTCCAGTTGGCGATATCGCCGGCAGCGGACACCTGCATTGCTCCGAGGATCGCGGCATCGATCTTGCCACCCCGGATCATCCCGAATGACATTGCCGAATCGAAGATCGACGCGCCCGGCCGGAGCGTGACGGTCTCCTTGCCAGCATTGATCAGGTCCGGGTCTTCCTCGCCCTGGTACGGGTACGGGCCCACCCCAAGCAGCCCGTTCTCTGACTGAAGCACGAGCTCTACGCCCTCGGCGACGTAATTGGGTACCAGTGTTGGGAGTCCGATGCCCAGGTTCACATAGCTGCCGTCGGTCAGCTCCTCCGCCGCCCGCGCCGCCATCTGCTCGCGAGTCCAGCTCATGCCGCGTCCTCTATCGGTCTGGGCCGTACGGTGGTCCTCTCGATCCGCTTGTCGGCGGCCTGCTCCTGCGTTAGTGGCAGGACGCGATGCACGAACACACCGGGCGTATGGATCTGGTTTGGATCAAGATCACCAGGCTCCACGAGGTTCTCCACTTCGGCGATAGTGATCTTGCCCGCCATTGCCGCCATCGGGTTGAAGTTGCGGGCTGAGTCACGATAGACCAGGTTGCCGTGACGGTCGCCTTTCCAGGCTCGCACCAGCCCGAAGTCGCAGATGATCGCGTACTCGAGGACGAAAGTCTTCTCGCCTTCGGCGGTGGGAAAGGTTTGTGTCTGTTTGGGCGGTGATGCGATCAGGACGCTGCCATCGGCGTCATAGCGCCAGGGCAGACCGCCTTCCGCCACTTGCGTGCCTACGCCGGTGGCGGTGTAGAACGCCGGTATCCCCGACCCGCCAGCCCGCAACCGCTCCGCCAGTGTGCCTTGCGGGGTGAGTTCCACCTCGAGTTCACCTGCCAGGTACTGCCGCGCGAATTCTTTGTTCTCTCCGACGTAGGACGAGATCATGCGGCGGATCTGCCGGCTCTCCAAGAGTTGGCCAAGCCCCCAGCCGTCCACCCCGCAGTTGTTCGACACGACCTCAAGATCATCGACGCCCGACGCGAGCAGAGCCGCAATCAACACGCTCGGGATGCCGCACAAGCCAAAGCCACCCACCGCGAGCGAGGACCCTGATGCGATGTCGGCTACGGCGTTCCGGGCATTCGCGACTACTTTGTCCACGCCCTCACCGTAGACCTGCCGAGCTTGCTGAGCCCGGTCAGAGTACGGCGTCCGCGAGCCGGTCCACCTGGTCGAGGCTGGCAACGGTTGGGTCGAAATAGAGCTCGGTGAAGCCAGCATCCTCGAACGCCCTTGCCGCCTCCTGCAGCTGTGAAACCGACCGAAGCGCAGACTCGGCAATCCGGCTGGCGAAGTCACCGATGATGTTGTAGTAGTCGAGGAGATACTGGCGTGAGGGCTCCTCAGCGTCGTCGCCAAGCGAGAAGTACGCGAGTGTTGCAAGCCGAGGCTCCCCGATCCGCCCGGCCTCTGACCACGCCGTCCGAACACCGTCCGCGAACGGACCCGACTGCGCTGCTTGCGCGCCGCCGGCAGTCCAGCCGGCGCCCCACTTGACGATGCGTCCGATGGTCTGCCGGCTGGTGCCGCCGAAGAGGATCGGAACCCGCTGATCTTGAGTCGGCGTAGGGCTCGCAGGCCAGGAGTTTTCGGCAAGAGCCTCCCCGCGCCATACCTTGTGCATCACCTCGAGACCGTTATCGAAGTCGCGACCTCTGGTGTGAAAGTCCCTGCCGGTGATCTCGTAGTCGTCAGGGCGGCCGCCAGCCGCGAGACCGAGCGAGAAGCGTCCCTGCGACAGCTGATCAATGCTGGCTGCGGTCTTGGCCAAGAGCACCGGTGTGTAGATCGGCGCGAGGAGGATGTTCGTCATCAAAGAGATGCGCTCGGTTGCCGCTGCGGCTGCAGTGAGCGTGGTGAGGGAGTCATAGCTGGGATACGCAATCCGGTCGATGGTGACCAGGCCTGAGAAGCCGGCCACTTCTGCCCGCTTCGCCCAGTCGAGGATGAGACTCCCTGGCGTGTTTGGCACTGGATTCGGTATTCCGATTCCGATCTTCACTCAGGACCCCCTCAGGTGATCGCGCGTAGTCCTTGCACAACGCTCCGCCTCGCCACACTATTTCGGTGGGAATGGACGGTGCCTTAGCTGACCGCCTCTGAGAGTTCAGGCCTCCTTCGAGGTGCCGAGGCCAGACTCGCGCGCTCTTACGATCGCCTGGGCGCGGACCGCGACACCTGCGCGCATGAGAGCGCAGTCCTGTTGTGCCACCGGGACGGCCAGCCCCGAACAGAGTTGTCAGCGTCTCAGCACGCTATGGCCTGCCGAGACGCTGACGATTCAAGATCAGGTGGTCACGCCTCAGCGAGCAGGGCATCCAACTTCTCGTAGCCTTCGTAGACTCCGACCTCCATCCCGCTCGCCAGGATTCCATCGCGCGCCTCGAAGTTCTCCACCACGGACAGACCGACCGTCCGGGTCCGACCGTCTCCAAGGTCTTCGAACGTCATCGTCTCCAGGCTGACGCCGTCGGGCATTCCTTCCCAGGTGAACGTCTGGACCAGCCGCTCGCTTGGTCGTACCTCGTGAAAGGACCCGTAGAAGGCGGCCACCTCCTCGCCATCCTGCACCGATGCGTAGCGATAGTTGCCGCCGGTGCGAGGGTCCCAGGTGTCGATCCGAATATCGCTGCTCTTCGGGCCAAGCCACTGCACGATGAGCTCCGGGTCGACCCAGGCCCTGAAAACCCGGTCGGGCGGCGCATCGAAGTCTCGCGTGATGCGGATCGTCGGCACGTTCGGGTCGGCCTCGATCTGGGTTTCGTGGATCGTGGATTCGTGCGTTGCGTTCGTGGTCATGATGCTTTTCCTTTCTTGATGGTGGATTCACTGTCGTCGTCCATGGAAGCGAGTACGGCGTCGAGGCGGCGGAATCGCTCCTCGGCCTGCCGGCGATAGCGGTCGATCCAGGCAGTCATGAGATCGAACACCTCTGCCTCGAGGTGTCGAGGCCGGCGCTGGGCATCCTGGCTGCGGCTGACCAGTCCGGCATCTTCGAGCACCTTGAGATGCTTGGACACCGCCTGAATCGAGACGTGGTACGGAGCAGCTAGCTGGCCCACCGTGGCATCCCCGAGAGCGAGTCGGGCCACGATGTCACGTCGCGTCGGATCGGCCAGCGCGGCGAAGACTCGGGAGAGTCGATCCTCACTCATTGCGCCTCCTTGGCTGGCTTATTCAACCGATCAGTTGAGTACGACCTTACGTTCCGGTTCGGCTGTTGTCAACCAGTTGGTTGAATAAGCGGAGTTGGTTGAAGCGATCGTGCTGGGCAGCTACTTCCCTTCCAGGGCACTAGAGCACGACTGTCATTCCGCCGTCGACGTAGATCACCTGCCCATTGACATAGTCCGAACCGTCGGAGGCAAGCCAGATGGCCGGCCCGACGAGGTCGGTGCTGCTGCCCCAGCGACCGGCAGGAGTGCGGCCCAGCACCCACGCGTTGAATGCTTGATCGTCGACGAGGTGCTGTGTCATCTCGGTGTGGATGTAGCCCGGTGCAAGCGCGTTGATCTGCAAACCCGCAGCCGCCCACTCGGCGGCCATGGCGCGGGTCAGGTTGCGCAGCCCGCCTTTGGCTGTCGTGTACGCCGCGATGGTCGGCCTGGCCAGCTCCGACTGCACCGACGCAATGTTGATGATCTTGCCGCGGCCTCGGATGATCATACGCCGAGCCGCTTCTCGGCCAACCAAGAACGCGCTGCTCAGATTGACCCGCAGCATCTGCTCCCAGTCGGCATGATCAAGTTCCAGCAACGCCACGCGATGCTGAATGCCGGCGTTATTGATCAATATCCGAATTGGGCCGACGTGATCCTCGATCCAATTCACCGCTTCGACAATCTGGAGCTCCTCCGTGACGTCAAAGGCTCGCGCGAACACCCGATCGGGCCCGTACCGCTCGAGGAAGATGTGCTGAGCTTCGTGCAACGGTGCCGCGTGCTTGCCGTTGAGTACCACGGTCGCACCCGCATCGGCCAACCCCGCCGCCAGCGTACGGCCGATACCGCGACTCGAACCGGTTACCAAAGCGATCCGGCCGCTGAGGTCGAATGTGTCCAATGCTGCTCTCCTTCGATGTGGTGCCCAGCTCATCTCACGTTTTGCTCCGTGCCATCGTCTACAACATTGATGAGGATGAGACGGCCGTTTGAAGAGATCGTGACAGAGCATGGTCCGACCGTGCTGCGTGTCTGTCGTGCCCTGCTCGGGCGGCAGGACGCCGATGACGCCTGGTCGGAAACCTTTCTCGCAGCCTTGCGTGCCTATCCAGACCTTGCCGACGGCGCGAATGTCGAGGCTTGGCTTGTCACGATCGCCCACCACAAGACGATTGACGCGCTGCGTGCCGAGCGGCGTCGGGCGATACCGGTTGCAGACATCGTCGAGAGCAGCTCGACGAGCGGGTCCCCTGAGCCGCCCGATGACGACCTCTGGGCTGCGCTCCGCTCGCTCCCACCCAAGCAGCGCCAAGCGGTCGCGTATCACCACGTCGCCGGGCTCCCGTACGCCGAGGTTGCCGCAATCGTCGGCGGATCTACCGACGCTGCCCGACGCGCGGCACATGACGGTATCCACACTTTGCGCCGTCGCTACCGCAGCTCCCCGAACTCCACACCATCAGAAGGAACCAATTCATGATCAACTCCAATGACCCTATGTTTGCTTTGATTGCCGATGACGACCCGCAGACGATTGACCGCCTCCGTGATCAACTCGCGGCGGCGGCTGATGCTGATCGGCTGTTGGACGTCGCCTACCGGACAGTGGATTCGCCCGTCGGCACGCTGCTGCTCGCGGCGACCGAGCAGGGTCTGGTCCGGGTCGCGTACGAGATCGAGAACCATGATCAGGTTCTCCAGGCGCTGTCGGAGCGAGTCAGCCCACGCATCCTGCGTGCTCCACGGCGGCTTGATCATGTCGCCCGCCAGCTGGCTGAATACTTCGCCGGCGACCGCCGAGATTTCGTGCTGCCATTGGATTTCCAGCTCGCTCACGGATTCCGGCGCGACGTGCTCTCACACTTGGTATTGATCGACTACGGACATACCGAGACATACTCCCAAGTCGCCGCATCGACCGGTCATCCGCGGGCCGTACGCGCGGTCGGCAGCGCTTGTGCCACCAACCCGATGCCTGTGATCGTCCCGTGCCATCGAGTGCTGCGCAGCGATGGCAAGCTCGGCGGGTACGTGGGTGGGCCGCAGACGAAGGCCACTCTGCTGTCCCTTGAGGGCCGTGGGCGCATCGACACCGACCCGCTATCGCGTTGATGCCTGGCTCGCTGATACTCCCGGCGCTAGGGTCAGGACTGAAGCACTGGGAGTGAGGCGATGGCGAAAGATCACGCAATACCCCGCATTCTGGTCGGGGTTACCTATGGTCAGCCAGACACGGTGCTGCGGCATGCTGCCCACTTCGCCCGCACCTTCGGTGCTGCACTGGTCTGCGCCCACGTCGACCCCGGACGATACGTAGTGGAGGAACGGCCAGATGGCTCGGTCGTGTCGCTGCCGCTTGATCCCGAGCTACCCGAACTGAAAGACACCGACTTCGACGAGGGACTCGTGGCACAAGTGCGCGCCGCTGTGGCAGACGACTCCATTGACGTGTCCTTCAGGGAGTTGGCGGGCGACGTCGCGTACGCACTCACCCGACTGGCCGACATCTGCGATGTCGAGTTGATCATCGTCGGTAGCCGGCGGGGTGGCGTCAAGGCTGGCTTGAAACAGTTCCTCACTGGCTCCGTTGCGGCCCACCTATCCCATCGTCAGCATCGCCCGGTGGTTGTCATTCCAGTGGCGCCGGTCGCCGAAGGCAAGCCGTTGCCTTGGGAGGAGTGATGACGACCAGCGGTGAGACGCAGGCCAGGCCGTCAGTAATCGGGTACGTGCTAGGCGGACTCGCGCTGGCCGCGCTCTTTGCGATGTCGATCTTGTTTCTTGCCACCGGCCTGCTGGCCCCGCTATGGGCGATCATCGGCTTCATCGCCGTTTGGGCGAGCCTATTCGTGTTGGGTTGCGTATGGATTCGACGCCATCCATGGCGCGTGGTGCTGCTGCCGCTTGTTGCTGGCGCCATCCTGTTCGGCGGTATTAACGCCGGTGAGACGCTTCTGGGTTGGAAACCTTGACAGGCGCGTCAGACCACGCAAATGCTTCGGCTGAGCACCGTCGTGTTTACGCGATGAGGACGCGGGTACCTCCAAGAGCACGAAAGGAGGTCCTGTTATGAACCGGGGAATCATTGGCGTCATTATCGGTGTGTTGGTGATCATCATTTTGGTGATCATCATTCTTCAGCTCACCTAACTGCAGACCCCGGGCGGGCGAAGCGCGTATCTGGTGCCGCCCTCTGGGCCGCCTTCCCGACCAGTACTCCTGGGCGCCGTCGAAGCTAACCCTGCGCTTCACGGCGTTCGGGGTGCTGCGCCGCCACATACTGGTAGGTAGCTGCCAGATCCTGACTACTCAGACCGGCACGATCGAGGAGCTGGAAGAGTTCTCGCACGTTCGCCAAAAGTCGTGCTGACGTGCCGGTTCGCCACGCTTGCTGGCTGGCAACTTCAAGCGGCGCCAGCGCAGCTCCAGCCGGCAGGTCGGGCTGGAAATCGCGATTGAGCAGCTTGCCACAGGAAGCGCCGAGAACCCGGCTTCCCGCGGGGGAAAGCTCCCAGCTGTGCAGGACCCGAGCAAGATCAAGACCAGCGCGCTCGGCAATGACGGCTGCCTCACTGAGCGCCATCGCCGTGGCCGCAATGACATATTGCTCGCAGGCGTTGGCAACTTGGGCACTGCCGATCCCGCCGACGCGTACGCAGCTCCCGAGCAGCTCCAGTACTGGCAGCGCCTCCCGGTACAGCCTTGCTGCTGCACCGACAGTGATGGCCAGCTCGCCGTGGGCAGCTGTTGACTGGGTTCCGGTCAGTGGAGCGTCGACCATCCGGAGCAGTCCCGCTGTTTGCTCGGCCAGATCGCTCGTCAGAGCTCGAAGATCATCTGGAGCGCCGATTCCTCCGAAAACAAGGATTGTGGGACTGTGCACCCCAGCCAGCAGGCCGCTTGGACCGCGAAGATGCGTCTCAAGATCATCGAGATTCTCCAGCAACACGATGACGTACTCGCTGCGGGCGGCAAGGTCGGCAGAACTGGCCGCGCGTTTGGCGCCCAGGCGCTGAAGTTGAGCGAGTATGTCTGGATCCCGCCCGTAGGTGAAGATATGCGTGGCGGCTGGCAGCGCATGCAACAGTCGCTGGAGGACCGGCTCGGCCAGGAATCCGTGCCCAAGCACCCCGACTGAGCGCGGATAAGAACGTTCACGCGCTCTCCCCGTCGGCACTTTGTCACTCTATCGAAGGGGCATCCCGACGCCTCCCGTTGCGGAGCTGGTCTCACCTAGAGACCACCCATTAGGTGTTCCTGCTCAGGCGGGAAGACGCTGATCCGAGCGGTCCATCTCGTGATCTGTGGCATCCATGCTCAATTGGCGCACCTGAGGGTTCGCGATGGCCACCGTCGCGGCCACCAGCACAAGCAACCCGCCAACAAGGAATGGGATTTGGGCGTTCAAGAACTCGGTCACGAGTCCGGTTAGTGCGAATGTCACTGGGACCGCAGCCCGACTGGAGAAGGACAGCGCACCCATGACTCGACCGATTTGACCGGTGGGAGCTAGCTGCAGCACTGCAGAGGTGACCAGCGTGCCGTAGAACCCGGCGCCGATCCCCGCAGTCAGGCCGAAAAGCCCGGCAATCGCAAAGGCCGTCGATGCTGGCAGGCCTAATGCCGGCAAGATGCCCAGCCCGAGCACGCTGAACCCCATCGCTGTCAACCCAGTGAGCGCCGCGGGTCCAGTGCGTCGAATGTTTTTGCGCCAGGCGAGGAACCCGGCGGCCGCGGCCGCACCAAGACCGAAGCCCCCAAGAACCCAACCGATGGTTCGCACACCCCAACCGGTCTCATGGGCGAGCAGCGGCACCCCCGCCATAATGGGTCCGCTGAACCCAAGCTCTGCGACGAACACGACGATGAGCAGCGTCGCCAGGGTCCGGCGGCTACGGATCAGGCGGATTCCCGCCATCAGATCAGCCCACACCGACATCGTGGACGGCGTCGAGCTCGTTTCAGCGTCGGGCACTTCAGCAGTCGGCGCCCCGAGATCGGACGACGCAGTCTCGCCCTGAGCGCTCGGAGGGATGGCCATCCGGGTGATGGCGAGCATGGCGACCGAAACCGCGAACAGCGCGGCATTGACCGAGAAGGCCGCAGCCGCGCTCGCCACGATCAGCAGCCAGCTGCCGATGGGCGCGCCTGCGAACTCCGCGCCGCGGCCCACGATCGTCGCTGCCGCGACGACACGGGTGATCGAGTTATCCCTGACCAGATACCGCGGAGCAGTGTTGACGGCCGGTAGGAAGAAACCCTCGACCACGCCGAACATCACCGCCAGCACTCCGAGTACTAGGGGGCTGACATCACCGCCGGCGACGACGAACGCGAAGACCGCCATTATCAAAGTCCGCAGCACGTCTGATGCGATGATCGTTCGCTTGGGGCCGATGCGATCGACGAAAACCCCTCCGATGAGGAGTAACGCAGCCTGAGGGATGGCACCGGCCACGAGGATCAAGCCCACATTCGCCGGCGTAGTCGTCTGCACGGCAACCCAGGCGAGCGTCACCAAGTAGATGTGAGTGCCGATCAACGAAGTAGCCAAGCCGATCAACCACCGCACTACATGTGGCAACGGTCAATTCTCCTCAGCCGACGGATGGTCCCCCTCGCTCGGGCAACTCGGCACGCCCTGCCCACGGAGCCTGCGGTCGACCATCCGCACGCGCGCAGGCCCCGATGTGGAGCTTGCTTCCAGGCTCTAGCTCAATGACTGTCCCTGTCAACACAGGTGTTGGTCGGTCCGAACGCTGGCCTGCTCCGGCCCGGCTAGGGCTGGCCTGCCCTATATTCCCCGGTTCAGCACAACCTGCACGAGCCGTCGTAGTTCCGGTGTCAGGTCCTGTTCCCGTACGGTGAAGCGCCAGTCTCCGTACTCGACGGTGTAGATGAAACGATCGGGAGCCGGTCGGGTAGAGGAAATCTGCTGCCGGCCGACGTGCATCAGCAGGTGCCGTACCTCCGACCCTTCGGGATCGGAATTGAGGTCCAATTGGCCGACCTTCGTGGTGCCGGCGAAGCCGCCGGTGCGTCGTACGGCGACCGTTGCAGGCAGTTCGGCACCAGCGGAAGGATTCAGGGGTTGCGCCATGCCTGCGCCAACGGGCCTCCCGGAGGCAAGGTCTGACGCCTGGAGCAATCCGACTTCGGCCCACGCCGCCCGGATCTTCTCAGCAATTGACGGGTCGCTCGCAAAGAGACGACCGGCAGAGCTAATCGTGGCCCGCGCGAACGCATCAAAGCTGGCCTGTGAACTCAGTTCGCCACCGAGCAGCGTGTCGTACCAAACCTGGCCGGCCTTCTCCCAACTGGCCCCGCCAATTTCCAGCGCGGCCAGGGCAAAGGCCCGATTAGGAATTCCTGAGTTGATGTGAACGCCGCCGCTGTCATCGTCGGTGTAGACGTAGCCGGCCATTGAGCCCACCTGCAAATCCTTGCCAATTTGAGGATCGTCATATGCCGTTCCCGGTTCCTTCATCGAGCGGAGTGCCCTGGCATTGACGCCAGGCATAAAGAGTCCCTCACCAATCAACCAATCAGCTTCAGCAGCGGTCTGGCCCAGTGTTCGCTGTTTGGCCATCGAGGCAAAGACATCGCTGATGCTCTCATTCAGCGCGCCCGGCTGATCCTGATAGGCCAATCCAACGGTGAACTGGGTAACGCCGTGCGTGAACTCATGTGCCATGACATCCATCGGCTTGGTGAAGCGCTCAAAGATCTGGCCGTCGCCATCGCCAAAGACGAGTTGGGTCCCGTCCCAAAACGCGTTGTCGTAATCCCGCCCATAGTGGACCGTTATGGAAACCGTGCCGCCGCGGCCGTCGATGGACCGCCGGTTGAACTGGCTCTCGAACAGCGCGAGAACCTGTCCAGACGAGTCGAACGCCTCGTCGACCGCTACATCTCCGACTGGCGGTTCGCCGTCGCTCCGGACGACCTCTCCTGGCAGCGACTCGGTGTTGTTCGCAGTGTGTACGACTCGTGTCCCAGCACCCGGGAGACGCGGCGCGGCCATCTCCGGCGGTCGCGCCTCTCGTCTGGCTCGCAGGCGGTCATCGACCTGCAGCGTTTCTTTGCCGGAGTCCGAGGCACGACGAGTGCCCGCCCACAAGGCGATCCGCTTCAGCATGTAGGGCGGAACGAACGTACAGGTCACACGCACCTCCTTGAGACAGCAATCACAACGGATGGCACAAAAATGCCCAGCATTCTGCCGGCGGGGATGATTGGATGAGTTCCATAGCGACCGCCTGCAGCATGCTCACAGGCAGGTTACATTCGGGGTTGAGGGGACCATCGGGGGAGAATTTTTGAGCACGCATCTTGACGGCATGCCGTTGCACGTTTCAGGCTGACATCCGGGATGGGTCAACTCGCTCGTCAGCGGATAGCCTGTTCCGCGGGTCGATTGACGGCGCGCAATCGGTGACGGTCACCATGCAAATGGGGCGATTCTGTGGCCACGGGGGCCACAGACCGACTGTGTGCGTTCGTCATTTCGGGCCTGGCAGCGTACGCGTTGGAGAGTGCGAGGCACCTAACGCGATTTTGGCATGTCCGCTTTAGGACATGTCCGTTTCCTGCTGCGCTTTTTGCGTGACTTCGTTGATAGCGCCTGCATAGCGTCCTTCTTGAGATAGGTCAGGGTTCCTCGCCCGGCTGGCTTCACCGGCAGCGGCGAGACATCAGGAAGGGAAACAGCTCATGCAGTTCTCAACTCGCGGACACAGCCTCAATCGCGGACATAGCCTCAGCCGAGGACACAGCCTCAAAGGACACAGCCTCAAGGGACATAGCCTCAAAGGACACAGCCTGAGGGGACACAGTCTCTGAGCCAAAGAGCGTTCGGGAGCATACGCTCGAATGCCGCGGCGACGAATCCAGTCGCTGCCGAATCTAATAGCCGCATGCCCGGCCGGGTTTCCACGATCCGGCCGGTTACGGCCGCCAGCGCTCATTTCTGACCGGCTTCGGACAGCGCGCAAATCCCGCCCGAAAGGCTAGTGAAATCGGTCGAAAGTCAGATAGTGTTGCCGTAGGCAAAGCGAGCACCAGATCTTCCGCAAGGAAGCCGGGATACCTGACGTTCCCGGTGGTTGGGCCGCGAGTGAGCGTGGTTCAACCAGCACAGCCCGTGTGGAACTTTTCCCCGAGGTTCCGCTCGGAGTTCCTCCCCCTGGGCGACGCCCGCGGTTCAGTTTGGACCGCGGGCGTGGCTTTGGGTTCTTGCTCTCGGGGATCCCCAATCTGGGTAGTTCAGTCTGGGTAGTTCAGACTTCGATAAGGGCTAGTTTCGGCTCACGCGTACTGCAGGGCGTTCCTGGTCGTTGGAGACCATTCGCTCACCGCGCAAGCCATCTGACCGTACGAGCGCCGCGCCGAGCTGCAGGCGGGTGGACACGCCCAACTCATCCATGAGGTCAGAGATCCAGCGACGCACTGAGCGCACGTTGATGTTGAGAGTGTTGGCAATCGCTGAGTCGGTGGAACCGGTCATCAGCAATGAGATCAACATCTGACGACGCGGATCGTTGTCGCTGTTGACGGAGGTCATGATCGGCACTGCGGCGTCCCAGACAGCTTCGAAGAGCCACTGCAATGCTTCGACCAGAAGGGCATTCCGCACGATGGAAGCGCGGAGCTCATGGCCAGGGCTGTAGGAGCGCATCGATGGAATGAGCGCGGTGTGGGAATCGATGATGATCAACTTCATCGGAACCGGTGCGGTGCGCGACTGCTCCCCCTTCCGGGCGAACAAGCTCAGTTCGGCGAGTCGATCAGAGTCGAAACCGGGGTCGTAGACGCATCGCAAGATGACATTTCTCTCAAGGGCCTGCCACTCAGGCTCGATACTCAGTGCCTCTTCAGTGATCGTGGACCGGACCTGTGCATACGGCGGCTTGTCGAAGAAGCAGATCTCCCGACGTGCGGAGTCCATCAGCTCGCGGTGCGCTGACACGATCGACTCTCGGCCGACGAGGCTCTTGACATCCTCGGTTTGGGCCGTTTCGGCAGCTAACAAATGACTTTCCAGCGACTCGGCCGCGACACTCGCCAGCTCGATCTCGGAGAGGCGTTGTGCCTTGAGCTGATTGACGACATCGAGCAACGGCAATGAGCGCCAATGCCCAAGTGAGGAATCCGTTGCCAATCCGAGCCTTCTCAGCTCTTCCAGCGTTTTGGCGACCCGGTCCGGTGTTGACGACGTCAGATGCGCTAGCTCAGCCACGGACGCCGACCGCAGAGGCCCTAGCGCGACGTAGACGGCCTCCGCTTCGGCACTGATGCCTAGCGCCTGAAGCATTCCTTCCCTCCAGCGCACGGTTCTGATAGGGCCACCGGCGCCCGATCCGCTCAAGGATGGAAGCCGATACGCTGAGCCAACGGGCGTAGCTACCCCGTTCGCTGCACGATCGTCTCATAGCGCTCCAAAGGAGAGTTTTCAAGGATGGCTGAACTCGCTCAGATCGGTGTCACCGGCCTTGCCGTCATGGGCCGCAACCTTGCACGGAATTTCGCGCGCCATGGACATCGCGTCGCGATCCACAATCGCAGCTACGCCAGGACTGAATCGTTAGTGGCAGAGGCGGGGTCAGAGGGGACCTTCATCCCGTCGGAATCCATGGCGGACTTCGTCGCCTCGCTTGAGCGCCCCCGCCAGGTGTTGATCATGGTCAAGGCCGGTGCGGGCACTGACGCGGTGATCGATGAGCTGATCCCCTTGCTGGAGGACGGCGACATTGTCATCGACGCCGGCAACGCCCATTTTCCCGACACCATCCGCCGTGAGGCGAAGCTGGCCGAGCTGGGTCTGCACTTTGTCGGCACCGGCGTCTCGGGCGGTGAAGAGGGCGCGCTCAACGGCCCGTCGATCATGCCGGGCGGTTCATCGGAGTCGTATGAGTCCCTGGGTCCGTTGCTGGAAAGCATTGCCGCCAAGGTTGATGGCGTTCCCTGCTGCACCTACGTGGGGCCGAATGGGGCCGGCCACTTCGTCAAGATGGTGCACAACGGCATCGAGTACGCCGACATGCAGTTGATCGCCGAGGCGTACGACTTGATCAAACAAGGGACGGGAGCTTCAGCTCCTGAGATCAGCCAGATCTTCCAAGCCTGGAACGAGGGTGATCTGGAATCGTTCTTGATCGAGATCACCGCCCAGGTGCTCGGTCACACCGACGCTGAGACCGGCAGGCCGTTTGTCGACATCGTGTTGGATCGCGCCGAGCAGAAGGGCACTGGCCGCTGGACGGTGCAAAACGCTCTTGATCTTGGTGTGCCGATCACCGGCATCGCGGAAGCGACCATGGCGCGAGCGCTGTCGGGATCGGTCCCGCAGCGCGAAGCCGCTCGGGCCAAACTTCCCGGTGGAACCGGAGAGTGGGCCGTAACCAATCGAGATGGGTTCGTCGAGGACGTGCGGCAGGCTCTCTATGCGTCCAAGGTGGTCGCGTATTCCCAGGGCTTTGACCAGATTGCGGCCGCGAGCGCCGAATACGACTGGAACATCGATCGCGGAGCCATGGCGCGGATCTGGCGCGGCGGCTGCATCATCCGGGCGCGATTCCTCAACCGGATCACTGAGGCGTACGAGCGCAATCCCGACTTGCCGCTCTTGCTGGCTGATGACTACTTCACCGAGGCGGTTGGCAACAGCCTCGCCGCCTGGCGGCGAGTCGTAGCGGGCGCCGCGCAAAACGGCATCCCGACACCGGCGTTCTCATCGTCGTTGGCCTACTACGACGGCATTCGCGCTGAGCGGTTGCCGGCCGCCCTGATCCAGGCGCAGCGCGACTTCTTCGGCGCGCACACTTACCACCGAGTGGACAAGGAAGGCACCTTCCACACCGAATGGAGCGGCGATCGCAGCGAGTCCCCTGCCTAGCCGAGTGTGGCGTGAGCTGACCCACTAGCGCATGATCGATCCGCCTGTTCGGCTTGCCGCCGCGATCCGTCCCGCTCGGCATGCCGCGACGCTGCTACGCAACCGGCTAGCAGGTCCGGCATTTGCGGATCGGGTGAATCGGCGAGGTGAGGTGCCGGAAGCGGCTGTGGCGGTCTTCTTCGCGACCGGGCCGGAGAACTTCTATCAATTCGAGCAATGGCGATTGCCGCTGGAGCACCTTGCGCTGCAGCGGCCGGTCTTCGTGATCGTCGACCGCCCGGACACCGGCAAGCTGGTGCTGCAAGCCAGCAGCCTCCCGGTCGCGTTCGCACGGGCGAGCGGCGAACTCGAACGGCTCGTCGCGGATCGTGACGTCCGTGTCGTGCTCTATCTCAATCAGGTCGAGGCGAACTTCCGGATGCTGCGATTCACAAGTCCGGTACACATCCAGATCGGGCACGGGGAAAGCGACAAGGGCGGGAGTGTCTCCAACCAGCACAAGGCGTACGACCTGACCTTCGTTGGCGGCGATGCGGGTCGTGATCGATTGTCGCAGGCGTTGCGCGGGTTCGATGCGACCGAGCGCACACTTGCGGTGGGTCGCCCGCAACTCGACCACAGCTACCCGGGAGCTCCAGATTGGCCACGGGATTCAGGTCTGCGCGTGTGGTACGCGCCGACCTGGGAGGGCGATCGACCGAGCATTGCGTACGGATCGCTGGCGAGTCATGGCGTGGCGATCATCGAGGCTCTGCTTGCCGATCCTTCGGTCCGGGTGGTCTACCGGCCCCATCCGCGGACCGGCTATGCCTCCGCGAGGCATCGCGCGGCGGACAAGAGGATCCGCGCATTACTTGCCAAAGCCGGCGACCGCCATGTGGTTGATCACGAAGGCTACGGCTGGCAGTGGGAATTCGCTGACACCTGCGTCACTGACATATCGGCCGTCGCCTATGACTGGCTGGCGACCGGGAAGCCGCTGGTGATCACCGAGCCGTCCGCAACCGCGTACCGCCCGCCTTCAGCGCTGCTGGACGCCGCTCAGCTGCTCGGCGCAACGGAGGCGTCAGAAGTCTTGTTGAGAATCCGGGCGCTACAGGAAGATCGGCACGCAATGGCGCAACTCCGAGGTCTTGCTTATCACTACTTCGGCGACGTGAGTGCGCAGCAGAGCACGAAACGATTCGAGAACGCGATCGAGCGCGCGTACCAGCTCTAGCGATCTTCAACTGACTGAGGTTGCTATCGAACCTCGAGTCAGAGTCCGCGCAGGAAGTCGATGTCGTCGTCTGGTGCTTTCGGGCGAGGCTTCTGTTTGGCACCCGACGACTCCGCGTTGGGCCGACCAAGCAACAGCCAACAGACGGCGCCGGCCAAGGGCAAACAAATGATTGCGGTTGCCCAAAGCCAACGAGGCATCCGGCGGACTGCATACGGCGGGGCCTGAGCGACCTCGACGACACAGTAGATCATCAGCAACGCAACAATGATGATCGGTAGGTACCGCCCCATAACGAAGAGTATGCGTCTTGGTCCGGGGTCGATACAACACTCGACGATAGGCTGTCGAGATGCCCCGCGGACCTGTCGTCGTCGCGCACACGCGGCGATGCGTGGACCGGTTCCGGAGGGTGTGGTGACCGCGGGCTTCGACGTGGGCGCAGAGCGGCCGGCCCACCCGACGATTGCCCAGTTGCGGGACGTGACGCAGCCGCCCAGCGTTCGTACCCGCGCGGCGGCTGAACACTGGGTTGCGCATGCCTATCTGAGGGACATTTCCCCTTATCTCACACGGATCCTCCTGCGAGCCGGGTTCAGCGCCAATGGCGTCACCTGGCTGATGATCATCAGCGCAGCTGGTGCGGCGGTGGCGACCGGCTGGCCTTCCTTGCTGGGCGCGATTCTCGCCGTGATCTTGGTGCAGCTGCAGATGCTGCTCGACTGTTGCGATGGCGAGGTGGCCCGGTGGCGGCAAACCTCTTCGCCAGTCGGGGTGTACCTCGATCGGGTTGGGCATTACGTGGCTGAGTGCGGGATTGCGGTCGCGCTTGGCATTCGCGCGACTGGTCAACTGCAGGCCAGTGGAATCTGGATCAGCGCGGGGCTGCTACTCGGGTTACTGGTCGCCTTGAACAAGGTGGAGAACGACCTGGTGCACGTCGCGCGCCACTACGCCGGGCTCTCCCAGATGCCCGATGTCGAGGGTGTCCGCGCCCCCCGGGGAGGCGTTCTACGCACTGGCCGCCGGCTGGCACGAATGATCCCGTTCCACCGAGTCTTCCATTCCGTGGAGCTGTCCATCCTGGTGCTTATTGCGGCCATCATTGATCTTTTCGTCGGCGGTGCGGCGACGAAGGTACTGCTCGCTGCGCTGGTCGTGGCGGCCTGTCTGACGCTGGTTGGTCATCTGGTCGCCGTGCTGGCATCCTCAAGGCTGCGATGACACCGGCTGTGCGGCCGAAATTCGGGGTCGTTGTCTTGACGATGGGTAACCGGCCGGACGATCTGAGTCGCGGCCTCGCCAGTGTGTTGAGCCAGCGTGATGTGGACCTCGATGTCGTCGTGGTTGGCAACGCCTGGCAACCGGTGGGTTTGCCGAGCGGCGTGAAAGCCAAAGGCCTCGCCGAGAACCTCGGGATCCCGGCCGGTCGGAACGCTGGGGTGAGTTCCGTCCATGGAGACCTGCTGTTTTTTCTCGACGATGATGCCTGTCTTCCAGCCGACGACATCCTGGCTCGGATGGCGGCGCAGTTCGCAGCGGATCCCACGCTGGGCATGATCCAGCCCCGGGTTGTCGATCCGGAGGGTCGGGAGGCGCCGCGTCGCTGGACACCTCGGGTACGTGTCGGCGATCCGGCTCGCAGCGGCCCGGCGATGAACGTTTGGGAGGGTGCGGTTGCTATTCGTCGCGAGGCATTTGAGTTCGCTGACGGCTGGCCGGATCCGTTCTGGTATGCCCACGAAGGCATCGAATTGGCCTGGCGAGTGTGGGACGGCGGCTTCCACGTCCGCTACGACGGGGGGATCGAGGTTCATCACCCGGCCATTCAGCCGACTCGTCACCCCGAGTTCTACCGATTTCAGGCGCGGAACCGGGTCTGGCTCGCCAGGCGCAACCTTCCGGTGCCGGTAGGTGTGATCTATGTGTTGGCCTGGACTGGCGTATCGGTGCTTCGGTTGCGCTCGCGTACGGCGTGGCGCGAAACACTGAGGGGCTATCGAATGGGACTCGCCGAGTCGGCAGGGGAACGGCGTCCGATGGGTTGGCGAACCATCTTGCGGATGACGCACGCCGGGCATCCACCGGTAATTTGATGCCGGTAATTTGAGGCCGGTGGGACAAGCTGACCTGAGTGACCGCGCGTGGGCGGAGTGGGCGATCGGGCAGGTCGAGGCGGACGCGAATCGCAGTGCCGACACTCACCTGCATACGTTTGCGCTGCCGCCAGGGTGGGGCATCAATCTCTATCTGAAGGACGAGTCGGTCCATCCGACCGGGAGCCTGAAGCATCGGCTGGCGCGTTCCCTGGTGCTCTATGGCCTCTGCAACAACTGGATCAATGAGGGCACCACGCTCGTTGAGGCGTCGTCTGGGTCCACTGCGGTCAGTGAGGCCTACTTCGCCCGGCTGCTCGATCTGCCTTTTGTCGCTGTGATGCCGGCATCGACCGTACGAGAGAAGTGCGAGTTGATCGAGTTCTACGGCGGGCGCTGCCACCTCGTCGAAGATCCGACGACGATCTATCAGGTAGCGGCCGATCTTGCGGCCAGGATTGAGGGGTACTACCTCGACCAGTTCACATACGCCGAACGGGCCACCGACTGGCGTGGCAACAACAACATCGCCGAGTCGATGTTTGCTCAACTGAGCCGCGAGCCGTTTCCGATACCGCACTGGGTGGTCGTCGGTGCTGGTACGGGCGGCACAAGCGCCACCATCGGCCGCTATATGAGGCTGAAGAAATATCACACCCGGCTCTGTGTGGTCGATCCTGAGGGCTCGGCGTTCTATGCCGGATGGAACAACCGGGATAACACGGTCACCGCTGGCGGCTCGAAGATCGAGGGGATCGGTCGGCCACGCGTCGAACCCAGCTTCGTTCCGTCACTCGTGGATCGGATGATCGCGGTCCCAGACGCGGCATCGATTGCTGCCATGCGATGGTGCACCCACAAATTGGACCGCTGGGTTGGTGGTTCGACCGGCACCAATATGTGGGGCGCACTGCAGTTGATGGCCGAGATGAAGGCCGATGGGATCCGCGGCAGCGTGGTCACGCTCCTGTGTGATGACGGTCGTCGTTACGCCCGTACCTACTACGACGACGCCTGGGTCGCCGCGCGGGGCTGGGACCTCGCTCCCTACCAGGCCATCCTGACCTCGTTCGAGGCCTCAGGAGTCTGGCCTGGCAATGCGCCCTGAGACCACCTCCTACGACCGGGGTCGGAAACGCACGTGCACGTTCGTTCCACTCGCGTTACACACGTTGCAACGGGTGTAGACCGCCAGAAGCGGACGTACACGTGCGTTTCCGACAAGGGGAGTCAGGCGAGCCGGAGTGCGCCGAGAACGAGGCCGGCGGCGAAGGCGATGGCGGTCGCAAGTTCGGTGAGGCTGGTCGCTTTGAGTACGGCGATGAGTGCCGGACCACTGCCGCCCGAGAGCACGATGCGGACGGCGGGGATGATCAAGACCAACCCGGCCAGCCCCAGGAGGGCCCACCAGGTGGTCAGGAACGCTCCGACGACGATCAGGAGGGCGCTGAGCGCCACCAAGATCACGTAAAAGGCCCGCGTCTTGGAGTCTCCCAAGCGGGTTGCCAGGGTCCGCTTGCCGACCTGTGCATCCCCTCGGATGTCGCGCAGGTTGTTCGCGACCAAGATCGCGCAGGCCAAGGCGCCGACCCACATTCCGGTGAGGAGCGTGGCGAGTGATACCCGGCCGACTTGGACGTATACCGTGCCACAGACAGCCACTAGGCCGAAGAAGACGAAGACGAAGAGCTCGCCCAGACCCAGATAGCCGTACGGGCGTTTTCCGCCCGTGTAGTACCACGCGGCGAGGATGGACGACACGCCGACGGCCAGCAACCACCACTGCTGGGTCATGATCACGAGCGCCACTCCGGCGAGCCCGGCGATTCCGAAGCTGGCAAACGCCGCCCTCTTCACCAGTGGAGGCGAGGCTAAACCGGAACCCACGAGCCGAAGCGGGCCGATGCGCGCAGCATCAGTGCCGCGAATGCCGTCGGAATAGTCATTGGCGTAGTTGACGCCTATCTGCAAGGCGACGCTGACGATCAGCGCCAGGATCGCCGCGATCCAGGACGCGCCGTGCTCGAAGACCGCGAGGCCCGTGCCCGCGATGACGGGAGAGCACGCCGCCGGCAGCGTACGCGGCCGCGCACCAGCGAGCCACTGGGTAGGAGTCGGCCGCGGGGCCGTCTCGGCCGTCACACTGCCGCCCGTCGCTCAGCGAGTGCACCCATGATCATCGTTCTGATCGCCACCCGATCAGGCTTCCCGCTGGGTAACCACGGCAACTCATCAAGGCTGATGAGTTCGCGTGGCACCGCGTACCCGGGCAACGACTCGCGTACCACGTCTTGCAGGTCCTCGAGCGAGCCTGGCAGATCGCTGACAGCGATGATCACTGTGGTCCATGTGGTGTCCGGAACGCCGATCACGGCAGCACGGCCACTATGTTGAGCCGCCCACAGCTGAACGCAGCGCTCCACCTCGCCAAGATCAACCTTGTGTCCGCCGGTGAGCACGACATCGTCCATCCGGCCGAGGACATGGAGCTTCCCGGCTTGCCAGAGGCCGCGGTCCTGGGTGCGAAACCTGCCATCCGCGAGACCCTCCGTCGTCAGGTCCGGGCGCAGCCGGTAACTACTGAAGAGGCTCGCGCTCCTGATCATGATTCGACCGTCGTCCGCGATGTCGATCTCGACGCTCGGCAGCGGTTGTCCGTCGTAGACGCAGCCGCCACAGGTCTCGCTCATGCCATAGGTCGTCACGACGTTGATCCCCGCCCCCGCCGCGCCTGTCGCCAGAGCATCGCTTGTCGGGCCGCCACCAACCAGGACCGCGCTGAAGCTGGCAAGGGCTTCGGCCAGGTCGGCGCGGCGCAACGCCCGGCCCAGCTGCGTCGGCACCAAGGAGATGTACCGCTGCGCGGACAGTGTGCCGGCCACCTCAGGCAAGTCGTTGAGATCCGTACGCACCGACACGGCACGGGTGCCGGCCAGAGATGCGCGGGCAAGCACCATCAGGCCGGCGATGTAGTACGGCGGCAGTGCCAGTGCCCAGTCGCCGACCCCGCCCAGCCGGGCACAGGTTGCCTCGACGGATGCGTGAATCGCCGCGCGAGAAAGCACGACGCCCTTGGGTGCTCCGGTCGAACCGGACGTAGCGATCACCGCGGCTGGATCGGCTTCGATAACGGGTTGAGAGAGCTGCAACATGGTGATCGTCTGGGCCCGCTCAATGGCATCCGCCGGAAGAGGCGCGATCGGCGGCCCGTCATTCAACAAAGAGGCGTCGAGTGATGCGGCAACCTCTGAGGGCTCAACAGCCTGAAGATGAACGGGTTCGGGACCGGCTGCGTTCACGCCGACCAGGCTAACCAGTCGTGCGCTGAGCCTGTCGAAGCGCCCTTCGACGGGCTTGATGCGCAGCTACATGGTCCAGACTGGGACCGTGCCGGACCAGCCCTTCTGTTACACCGTTGGCCTGCGCACGCGGTTTCGGGGAATCAGTGAACGTCAGGGCATGGTCTGGCGGGGGGCCGCCGGCTGGGGTGAGTGGAGCCCTTTTCTTGACTACGAGGGAACCGAGCTTGTGCCGTGGCTGCGCGCAGCTGACGAGGCAGCGGAGCGTGGCTGGCCGCGACCGTTGCGGACCGAGATTCCCGTCAACTCCACGGTCCCGGCGGTCCGCCCTGAGCAGGCATTCGAGATTGCGCGGACTGGCGGTTGCAGCACCGCCAAAGTGAAGGTCGCCGAAAAGGGCCAATCACTCGCGGAGGATGTTGCGCGGCTGGAAGCCGTCCGCGATGCGATGGGCCGGGCCGGAAAGATCAGGATCGATGCCAACGGAGGTTGGGGCGTCGAGGATGCCCTGCAGGCTGTTCGGCAGCTGAACCGCTTTGATCTCGAATACGTGGAGCAACCATGCGGCAGTATCGATGAGCTTGCGGACCTGCGGCGGCGGCTGGTGCGATCCGGGCTCAACGTTCCCATTGCTGCCGACGAGTCGATTCGGCGCGCTGCGGATCCCTATCAGGTGGCGAGCTGTGGGGCCGCAGACATCGCTGTGCTCAAGGTGCAGCCTCTTGGCGGGGTACGAGCCTGCCTGCAGATAGCTGAGCGGATAGGCCTACCGGTGGTGGTTTCGAGTGCTCTGGAGACTTCGATCGGCATCCGGGCCGGCGTCGCGCTGGCAGCAGCCCTGCCCGACCTGCCGTACGCCTGCGGGCTCAATACGGTTGCTTTGCTTACAGATGACTTGGTACGAGAGCCGCTGATCGCGGTCGGCGGCCTGATCAAGGTGGGTGATCTGGCGGTCGATCGCCCGGCGCTGAACAGGCGCCGGCCGGACCCACAGATACAGCGGTTCTGGCAGGCTCGTCTCGTGCAGACTAGGGAGCTGGCTCGTGGGTAACGCCACGGCGTGTGCGCGAGTGATCATCGAAGAATTGATCACTCGGGGCGTCCGTGACGTGGTGCTCGCGCCCGGCGCTCGGAGCGCACCGCTGGCGTACGAGTGCTTCGAAGCCGATCGGATCGGGCTGCTGCGGCTCCACGTCCGGGTCGATGAGCGTACGGCTGGCTTTCTGGCGCTCGGGCTCGCCAAGGGCTCTGGTGCGCCGGCTGCGGTCTTGACCACGTCTGGCAGCGCGACGGCCAACCTGCATCCAGCAGTGCTGGAAGCCTGGCATGCACACGTGCCGCTGATTGCGATCACCGCCAGCCGCCCGCGCTCCTTGATCAACACCGGAGCCAACCAGACCGCCGACCAAGATCGGCTCTTCGGCCGTCATCTGCGGGGATACGCCGGACTGTCGGACGAGATCCTTGATCATCGCACCTGGCGATTCGAGGTGGCGAGGATCACCGCGGCGGCTACCGGGGTGAGGACCAAGATGCCCGGGCCGGTACAGCTGAATGTCGAATTCAGCGAACCGCTGATGCCTGCAGAGTTTGCCTGGCCTCCGCCGGCTCCGGAACTTGTCATCACCACAACGGAAACCTCGTCTGAACCGACGATGCTGCCAGACGGCGCTCAGACGGTGATCGTCGCCGGTGACTGCCCGCCCGAGGTCGGAAAGACTATTGCCAACCTCGCTGTGGAGGCTGGTGTTCCGCTGATGGCCGAGCCATCGAGCAATGCCCGCCGCGGCGAAGCTGCGCTGTCCACGTACCGGCTGCTGTTGTCATCCACACTTGCCGAGGAGATCGAGCGGGTGGTGGTGTTCGGCCGGCCGACGCTCTCCCGCCCGGTCAGCCGACTGCTGGCCCGTGACGACCTCGAGCTCGTGGTCGTGTCGGCGTACGCGGACTGGGTCGACCCTGGGCGGGTCGCCGCTCTGGTGACCGATGCGGTGCGGCTGCCCGACAGGCGAGATCGAGACTGGTTCGAGGCCTGGCGCCAGGCTGACGGCACAGTGCAGGAGCGCCTCGAAGCCGTCCTCAAGTCGCAGCGATATTTCACGGGTCCGGCGCTGGCCGCCACGGTCTGGACCGCCCTCAATTCCGACGACGTTCTGTTCGCCGGTTCGTCCAGCCCGATCCGAGATCTGGACCTCGCGCCCATCAATGCGATGTCTCCTCCCCAGGTGTACGCCAATCGCGGACTTTCAGGGATTGACGGGAACGTCTCCACGGCCGCCGGAATCGCGCTTGCTCTGGAACGTCCGACCCACGCCCTGCTGGGTGACCTGACTGTGTTACATGACGTGACCGGACTCGTCATAGGGCAGCTGGAGAAGCGGCCGGATCTCAGGCTCGTGGTGGCCAACGATGACGGTGGCAGCCTCTTCGCAACACTGGAGCAAGGCGAACCCGCCCATATGGGGGCCTTCGAGCGACTCTTCGGGACACCGCAAGGTCTTCGATTCGAAGCCTTGGCGGCCACCGCGGGAATCGGCTATCGCAGAGTGGATACGGCCGATGATCTCGCCCGATTTCTGGCGGAGCCACCCGTTGGGGTGGAGCTCATCGAAGCTGTCATCGACCGTGCCCACCGTCGCACCCTGGACCGCGAGATCACTGCGCTCGCAGCCACGCTCTGACCTGACTGGTCGCGTTCACATCGTCCTCGTTGTATTCCAGTACGCGGCGTCGCGCCCTATCGCGTACCCCGGCGGTCTCCCCATGGACGGCTTCGGCGAACCACAGCTGCGAATTCAACCCTCCCGGATCGTCGTCGCGCCAGCTGAAGCCGACATGTCCTGCCATGAGCTTGAGCCCAAGGCCGCTAACTCCGAAATAGTGGGCCTTGACGATCTCCAGCAGATCGACGAAGTGCTCTTCGGCGTATGCCGCGGCCCAGCCCAACACTTCGTTCTGCTCGCGCTGAGCCAGCTCGATGATCTTGGCAACTTCGTAGCCGCTGTAGTGGAACACGACGACCGACGACCCAGCGTCGACTACGCTACGCAGCCAGCTGAAGGCATCGATGGCAAGCGCCGCCTCGCTGCGGTCATCAAGATCATGAAAGTGACTGAACTCGTGATAGATGGCACTGCGCTCGTCAGCTCGCTGGACGAGGAATCCCCACAGATAGACCCGGCCATCCGTGGAGCTTTCGATGTCCAAATCAATCTCCACGTCCGCCTGCGGCACCTCGATCGGACCAATGGTCTCTCGATCAAACGAGATGCCTTCCAGGAGCATCCTCGCGCGCCGCACCGCCACTCTGATGCGGCCTTCGGCGCCGCCGCGGTGGCTCACCTCGGGCAGATACCACTCGAGAAGCTGATCAAGCTCAGCGTCGACGAGGTCGGTGATCGTGGTAATGCCGTGCTGACGCAGCGTCGCGATCTCCCGCATGTCCAGTGGTGCTTTGTCGATGCGTAGGCTCACATCGTTGGGGTCGAGCTGGGGGAGGCAGTGTTCCCACCATTCGCAGCGTGAGCATTCCTTATTGACGATCGGACTGACCAGCAGGTCGGGGTCCTGGTGCGGCCGGCCGGTCTGTTGCCGGGCGACTACGGCGATCTTGATCCGAAATGCGTGCTCATGGTCGTAGCGCTCCAGCAGGCTGCGCAGTCGCCACCCCTCGAGCCTGCTACGCGAGAAGGTCCTTACCTGCAACTCGCGCAGGTCTGCCCACGCCAGCACGGGTGCTTCGAAGAGATCATCAGTGCCAATGACGCCGACGAACGCCTCTTCAGCCCCGAAGCCACAGGCCTCCAGCATGCGGTAATAGTGAGCTAGCTGAAGGAAGTCTGCTGTTCGGCTAGCAGTCCGCATCCCGTACCCCGACACGCCGATCGCAGATCCCGGACTCGGATAGGTCAACGTCGAATAGTGCAGCACAGGCGCTTGCTCGGCGGCATAGTCCGGCGGGCGGGATCGCTCGATGATCTTGTGCCATTTCACCTCAACGGGATGGTACGCAGGTGAACCGGTCGTGTTGTCGGAGCCGCGGACGAGGAGATCGGGAAAGCCGACCCGATGCCCGGAAGGATCAATAGGAAGACAGCCACCAATGATCACGTCCGCGCCGGAGGTCATCGCCCGCACGCAGGCGGCGATCTGTCCCCGGCGCGTGACATCCGACATCGGCCGAAGATCAACAACACTTCCGGAACAGGAGCCGATCAATTGCTCGAGCACAGCTGCCTGGAACTGCGCACCGCCGTCGAACAGCTCCGCCAGCCCGTCATTACTCTCGACCGACGCGCCATCGGTGGCGGCCTGCACCGTCACCATTGGGTTGAAGGCATTCTGGGTCTTGACTGGACAGCTGCGCGCGGCGTACGCGCCAAGCATGATCGTTCCAGGCGAAGCCGTCACGGTCGGCGTTTCGATCATGATCTTGCCCGATGGAGGGCGACGATTCCGGCCGATAGATTCCGCCATTCAACGTCCCGCCAGCCCGCCATTTCGATCATGGAGGCCAATCCTTGCTGGTCGGGCCAAGCCTGGATCGACTCCGCCAGGTACTCGTATGCGGCCGGACTCGAAGAAACCAGCGACGCAATCCGCGGTAGTGCGGCGACCAGGTAATTGGAATACAGGGTGCGGAACGGCTTCCAGGTCGGCGTGGAGAACTCGCAGACGACGAGTGTGCCCCCCGGCTTGGTCACTCGCCGCATCTCGTTCAAGGCCGCCGCTGTGTCTTCGACGTTGCGCAGCCCGAACGAGATCGTGACAGCGTCGAAGCTGGCGTCGGCGTACGGGAGCCGGAGCGCGTCGGCGGCAACGAAGCTCAACTCTGGCCTGCGCTGCTTGCCGACCAGCAACATGCCGAACGAGAGATCGGTGGGGATGACGATCGAGCCACTCGGTCGGAACGGTTCGCTTGACGTCCCTGTCCCGGCGGCCAGATCCAAGATCAGCTGTCCGCGTGTGGGCTTGACGGCCTCAACGACCTGACGGCGCCACGCACGGTCCTGGCCGAGGGAAAGCACATCGTTGGCCAAGTCATAGCGCGCGGCCACGCGGTCGAACATCGCGGCCACGTCGCTGCGGCGCTTGTCAAGCGTCGCGCGCGCACTGGCAGAGTCAGTCTCAGGCACGTGCACAGCCTTCCATGCCCCACCGACAGAGGCCGCACGCTTCCTCGAGCGGTAGCTCTACAGCTCAGTGACGACCTGAATGGTTGACGGGGTCGGCTGCTGTGCGCCGCCGGCGGTCTCGACGCTGACGGCAAGGCCGGTCACCCCATCCAGCGTCTCGCGGAAGAACTCCTTACGATCTCCGCCGCCAGGCACCACATTGTCCGCAATCGGGCGCTGACCCTCGAGGGTCCACAACTGATAGGTCCTGTCGGCGCCCACGGTCGGTAGGTCTCTGCCGATGAACATTGCGCGATCGAGGCTCTTGGACACCACAAAGGAGATCTGGCCGCCGTCCTTCATCGTGGCGGAGTAGGTCTTGACGTCAGGCGCGGTCAGCAATTCGGTCTCAGCCGCCTGCTGCGCCACCTGGACTTGCCGAGCATTGACCAATCCATAGACCACGCCACCCAACGCCAGGGCCGCGGCCACCACCGCGGCCACCAGGACGCTCAGAATGCGAGTACGCCTGCGCTGCCGACGCAACGCCAGCTCATCGACCGGACGCCCGGCAGTCGGGGCGGCTACAACCTCGCGAGGCGCAGACTCCGCAGCGACCGTCTCGGCCGGAGGCTCGGGTGGCAGCGGCCTGACCTCAGAGATAGCAGCAAGTATCGAGCTCCGCAACGCTGGCGGCGGCGGTGGTGCACTCGCCAGCAACGACAACTCGGCAGCCGTCTCGGCGAACTCTCGAACCTCACGGCTGCACGTAGGGCACGCGGCTAGATGCGCCTCGAACTCTTCCAGCTCGTCAGGGTCGAGCGCATTCACTACGTACGACCCGACAGCGCCGTGGATCTCGCTCATGCTTCCACCCCCAACGCGTCTCGGAGCCCGATGAGGCCGTCACGGATTCTGGTCTTCACCGTGCCAAGTGGCAGCTTGAGCAGTTGCGCCACCTGGCTTTGGGTATAGCCGCCGAAATACGCGAGCGTGAGTGCCTCGCGCTGAATCGGAGTCAACGACGCCATACCCTTCCGTACCCTCTCCACATCAAGCCGCTGTTCCACGCCATCCCACACCAGATCGATCTCACGATCGCCGCCGTGGTAGGCATATCGCTCGTCCCGTGCCACCTCGCTGGACACCGACCTCACGCGGTCGACCGCGCGCCGATGCGCCATGGTGGTCATCCACGCAATGACACTGCCCTTGCCCGAGGAATACCGGGCCGACTGTCGCCAGACCTCCACATACACCTCTTGCATCACCTCAGCAGCGTGGTCTGGCGAGCGCAGCACTCGCAGGATGATCCCGTAGATCCGCTGCGAGGTGCGATCGTACAGCTCAGCGAAAGCCTCCTCATGGCCGCGGGACGACAGCGTCATCAGCTCGACGAGCTGCGCCGCCTCGGTCTCCCGTCCACTGCCTGCCTCGGAGCGTGACCCGGATCGGGGGGGTTGTCCCTCCGCACCCGGCGGCACTGACGAGACATTCACGACATCGACGCTCTCACGATCGGTGGCGCGTGCTTAGCACGCCGTTCGCAACACGCTGTGGATAGCGGAGATCGTCGTCGTCATAGGTGACTCCTTTGGTCTCGTGGGACGCAGCGCACCAGGCGTTGCCTGCTTGTGAGGTATTCGTCGCGGTGGCTGCTCGGGATTGGTCCGGATCCCTTGCCGGGAAGGGGCAGAATCGCGTCCATGGCCAAACGCGCGACGATCCTCAAGGTTTCCGGCCTGCGCCGGGCCTTCGGGCCGAACACCCTCTTCGACAAGTTCAATCTGGAGGTGCGTACCGGCGAGGCCATCGCGTTCACGGGACGCAACGGCGCCGGCAAATCCACCCTGCTGCGCTGCCTGGTAGGTGCGGACCGCCCAGACGATGGCAGCGTCGAGGTCTGCGGCAATCCCATGACCGAGACGTCACCGGAGATCCGACGCGACGTCGCCACCGTAATCGATGATCTTGACTTCTTTCCTGACTTGAGCGTCGTCGAGCATCTGGACTTGCTGGCCCGAGCGCACGGGATCGCCGAGCCGGACGATGTGGTCGACGAGGTGCTGGAAGAAGTCCAGTTGGTTCCCCAGTCCGGCCAGTTGCCCGGCACCTTGTCCTCCGGCCAGCGGCGCCGGCTGGCTCTAGCTACGGCATTCGTACGCCCCCGCAAGTTGTTGATCTTGGACGAGCCGGAGCAGCGACTCGACACCGAAGGTGTCAACTGGCTGGCGCAACGGCTGAAGTCAGAGCGGCAGAAGGGCCTGGCGATCGTCTTTGCCAGTCATGAGCCAGCACTTGTCGACACTGTGGCGACGCGGGTGATCCAGTTGGGGGCAGCTCGCGGATGAGCAGTCTCGAAGCGGGCGCCGATGACTTCGCGTACGAGGAAGCGGCAGACTCCAAACCGCTGACGCCGGCCACGCCGCGCGAGCTGAAGCGGCTGATCAAGGACTGGCGTTCCGGCCGAGCGACGCGGAACGTGCTGCAGGCCATGGGCGACGCGTACGTGGCGCTATTTGCTGCCGTGATGATCGGCGCCATGGTCGTCAATGTGATCTTGAAGGCGCAGCGAACGATTGCGCAGTGCACCAGCGTGACCTGTCTGTCGGCACGGGCCATACTGCCGTGGGCAGCGTTCGCGACCACGATCGCTGTGGCTTTGGCGGCGAGCCGGCTCTTCGGGCCCGTGCTGGCTTCTGCGGCCGAAGGCTTCTGGTTGCTCGACGCACCCATCTCGCGCCCCAAGCTGCTCAGGTCTCGGCTGGTCGCCGCGGTCGCCGCGGCATTTCTGGGCGGTGCGGTGATCGGCGCGTTGATCTCGGCCCTGACCGGTTCGGGACTGATCGAGGTGCTGGTATGGGCAGGGGCCACAGGGCTCTCGGCCGCGGCATCGGTAACCTTCGCGGCGGCCCAGCAGGGCATCGAGCGGCATCGGCTCACGCACCTGATGACCTATCTTTTCGGGCTGTTGGCAGTCGGCGCGCTGTTCAGCGTGATCGGGGTAGCGGCGGGATGGTTCAGCCTCGGCCTCTCCGACAATGTCGGCCTCGAGCTCGGCTTGATCATGATCGCGGCCTCAGTCCTGGTTCTGCTGATCAGCGCGGTGCTGGCCGCACTCCGACTCGGTCAGATTCGCCGAACCAGGCTGCTCGGCGGTGGAGCACTGGTGAGCGGCATTTCCGGAGCCTTCTTCGCCTTGGACATCGGGCTCGCGCGCGACATCGTCGTGGAGCGGCGTGCTCTGGAGCGTGGCCACGTGCATCCCAAGCGTGGCAAGGGATTGGGTCTTGAGGCGCTCATCTGGCGGGAATGGCAGCGGCTTTGGCGGTTCCCACAGCCCCTGCTGGTCTTGGCCGCGACGATCGTGGTTCCGTACGCAGCCGACGCGCTCGGTATGAGCACGCTTACCCCGGTCCTTGCCGCCCTCGCTCTATTCGGAGCCACGGTCCCGCTGCTCAATGGCCTACGAGTGCTCACGCGTACGGGTGGGCTGGCCCGCTGCCTACCCTTCTCGCTGGCCCGCATCAAGTTGGCATCGATCGCGGTGCCTGCGATCTTGGCAGCAATCTGGGCCGCCGCTACGACCCCCGCCTATCTCGGTTTCGGCGATGGGGCTGTCCATCGTCCGGTGCCCGAAGCATCCATGATCGCCATCGCGACAGCGGCGGCCGGGCTGCTCGCAGCGGTCCGCTGGACACAGGCCAAGGGGGTGGACTTCGGCGCACCCATGGTCGCCAGCCAAGCCGGGGCGTTCCCTCCGGGCTTGGTCACCAACCTGTTCCGCGGGTTCGACGTCTGCATCATCACCACGGCTCCCTTGCTGTTGGGCGGCTCGCCGTTGTGGTCGTTGGGCATCGCGGCTATCGCGGCCATCATCTTGCTCAATTCGATGGACGCGGAGACCCTGCGCGCGCGTCAGGCCGAGCAACAAAAGCAGCTGGAGGCACAAAAGAAGCAGCGTGCCGATGCGACCTCGGCCGCCAAGCAGCGCAAGCGTTAAGACGTTCGCGCCTCTCGCAACCCGGTCCTAGGGTGGGTTGGGTGCATGGTCCTGATGAGCCGGTCGTGGTCGTGGGGGCTGGGGTGAGCGGCCTGACCACGGCGATCTGTCTGGCCGAGGCTGGCCGCCGGGTTGGCGTTTGGACGGCCGAGCCGCCAGGCCGGACCACCTCGGCAGTGGCCGGGGCGTTGTGGGGGCCGTCGTTCCAGGAGCCGATGGCCAAGACGATGGCCTGGACCGAGGTCTCACTGCAGGAGTTCACAGCGCTCGCGGCCGATTCGGACACTGGCGTGCGGCTCGCGCCTGCAGTTGTCGTCGGTGCGCTGCCGGCTGGCGGTGAGATGCCGCCGCAGGCACGGATGATTCCCGACCTTCGGCCATGCACAGACGACGAACTGCCGCCGGGATTCGATCACGGGTTCCACTCACGGATGCCGCTGATGGACATGCCGCGTTATCTCGACTACCTGGAGCGGCGGCTGACTGCGGCCGGCGGTGCGGTCGAGCAGCGTCGGGTGCGCACGCTCGCCGAGGCAGCTGAGACAGCGCCCGTCGTCGTCAACTGTTCCGGACTCGGTGCCCGAGAGCTGGCCGGCGACACCGCGGTGCACCCAGTGTTCGGCCAGCACGTGATCATGACGAATCCCGGCCTGGACGAATTGTTGCTGGAACTCAGCATCCAACCGGAGTGGGTGAGCTACTTCCCGCATCGTGATCGCGTGGTGTGTGGAGGGATCCGGCTCCCCGACCGATGGGACACCACGCCCGACCTCGAGCTGACAGATCGGATCGTCGCGCGTTGCCGGCGCGTGCAACCGCGGCTACGCGATGCCGCGGTGATCGAGGTGATCACCGGCTTACGCCCGGAACGCCCAGCAGTGAGGGTCGAAGCGGAACGGATCGGATCCGGCTGGTGTGTGCACAACTACGGCCACGGCGGCAGTGGGGTGAGCCTGTCCTGGGGCTGTGCGCGAGAAGCGGCCGAACTCGCGGGGGTTAGCGCAACCCGCTGATCATCCCGACCATGTCGGACCCGTCGCGCGCTCGGGACGGCGAACCGCTGCGGGGCCTTTCCCTTGGAGCAGGGGATTGTGAAAGCAATCACAAAATGGGTCCTGGGATGCAGGGCGGATTGGTGGGCCCCCGAACCGCAGTTACGCTGTGCCCCGTGACCTGGTCGGCACCGGACCCGCCGCGGCTCCACGTGTGGACACGTGCCGTCGATGATCCGGGCTCGTTGCTGGCCCTCCTTCCGCCCAAGGACAGTTACGTCTGGCTGCGCCATGGCGATGGCCTCGTCGGCTGGGGCGAGGTGGTTCGACTCAAGCCGGCCAGCATTGCTGAGGCCGCCGAGTGGTGGGCCGATCTTGTCGCTCACGTCGAGGTGACAGCCGAGTTGGACGATCCGCCTGCCGGTGCTGGTTTGATGGCGTTCGGCAGCTTCCTATTCGATCCGGCAAACTCGGCTGGTCGATCGAGCCTTATCGTGCCGCAACGAGTCGTAGGACGGCGTCATGGTCAGGTCTGGGTTACCGACATTGGACCGGTGCCTGGCGATGGCGTGGAAACCAGTCGCCCCACACTTGCCGAGCGACCGCGCAACGTGAGCTTCGCGGACGGTGGATTGAGCGGGCCGGAGTGGGAGACCGCAGTCGCGGAGGCGGTACGCCGCATCGGCGACGGAAAGCTGGAAAAGGTCGTGCTCGCTCGCGACCTGCTCGCCTTTGCGGAGAACGACATCGACCCGCGGTGGCTCGCCGCCCGCCTGACGGAGAACTACTCCCAATGCTGGACATATGTGGTTGACGGTTTGGTCGGCGCTACACCCGAGATGCTGGTGAAACGCGAGGCTGGCCTTGCTACCTCACGGGTATTGGCTGGGACGATTCGTCGTTCCGGGGATGATGATCATGATCTCAATCTGGCCGCCGCGCTAGCCCGGTCCAGCAAGGATCTTGAGGAGCACGAGTACGCCGTCCGTTCCGTCGCCCGCTCGCTGGCGCCTTATTGTTCCGGCATGAACGTGCCCGATGCGCCCTACGTCCTGCAACTTCCCAATGTGTTGCACCTCGCGACCGATATCACAGCAGTCGCAGACAAGGGTGTCGCCTCGTTGGCTCTTGCCGCGGCGTTGCATCCGACCGCTGCTGTGTGCGGTACACCCACGGTCAACGCGCGTTCGCTGATTGCCGAACTGGAGCATCTCGATCGTGAGCGCTATGCCGGACCGGTTGGCTGGATCGATGCCAATGGCGACGGCGAATGGGCCATTGCCCTGCGTTGCGGACAACTCAGCGAGACCGACCCGCATCAGATCCGGCTGTTCGCGGGCTGTGGAATCGTCGCTGGCTCCGATCCCGCCGCTGAGTGGGCCGAAGCAAACGCCAAGCTGATCCCTATGCGTGACTCCCTCGGCTAGCGCCTACTAGCCGTCATTACGCCGGTGCACGCTCCGGGAAGAAGTAGGAGGCGCCTGTTTGGCGACAGCATCACGGCTGCGGCTCCCGAATGGCAAGCCGCCCAGCGCGCCCGAGCTCTGGCCAGCCGCGTACGACCTTGGCAGTCCTGTGACTGAAGCCGACACCCGACGAAAACCTCGCAATAACGGCAACATCGCCGGTGCGTAGGTAATCCATGGCATAGGCCTGCCATGCGCGGTTACGGTCACGAGCATTCTCCTTGTCATCGCCTGCGTCTAAGTGATAGCTAGCGCCACTCAGGTCGACCTCCAGCCTGCAGCCGCGATCGAGGTTGCGTCGCAGCAGGTTCATTTGGATTAGTGCCATCGGCAGGTCAGTCACCACGCAGCCTGGCATATCGGCGACGATCGCGGCTGCCTCCCGGCCGGGAAACGGGCGGCCAAGTCGAAGCTGGGTGATCGGCAACGCGTTTAACAGGACCGCGATGGCGGCGAGCGCCGCAACCACCGATGGCAGCCACGATCGCAATTTCCCGACCTTCCTGAGTGCGACTGCCAGGCCGCCACCGAGCATCAGCACAAAAGGTGCGGCAATGAACCCGGCGTAATGCAGAAACCACATCGGTGTTACCGCGAGGAGCAGTGCATGGCTGACGAACAACGCGGGCAGGAGCCGCAGCGTCGGCAGCATCAGACAGGCCACGAGCGAGGCGATCACCGCAGCGGCCATCAGGGTGGCGCTGAGATGCAGCCGCGGTTCCGCGGTCCAAAGATTCAGGCCAAGCATGGCGTCGATACGTTTGACAAGCACAAGATCATCGCGGCGCCGGCCGAGCTGATCCACCACGACCATCTGCCACATTGCCCCAGGTGCGGCAAGAAAGAATGGCAGGCAGACCACCATGCAGGATCCGATGGCGCTTGCCAGAACGGTGAGCCCATGGCGAAGACCGCGGGTCATTGCGAGGCTGCCGACCACGACCAGTACAGTCAGGGCGCCCCAGATCTTCAGCGACGGGGACAGCCCGAGCAGCAACCCTGCGCCGACGTAGTGCACCGTGCTCACCCCGTCGCCAGAGCCAAGCGCCCGAGTGAGCACCAACGCGAGCAAGAGGACCGTAGTGGCTGGCGGCTCCAGGAGAACCGTGTGCTCGCTATAGATGCCACCGTAGAACACCGCGTACATCAGCCCGGCGACCACTGCTGCCCGCCGCCCCTGCGGAAGCAGCACCAACCCGCAGAGGACGGCGTTCAGCCCGCCCAGGGCCATCCAGCACACGCGAGCCACAGCCATTGCGCCCGGCTCGCCAAGCAGTTCAGCCAGCCACGCGAACGGAGCGAGTAACAGAGCAATGCCGGGCGGGTGGAGCAGGAGGAAGTCCCGGTAGGGCAGTAAACCGTGCACCAGACCCATGGCCGCGGCGTAGTGGACGCCGTCGTCGTAATTTCCCATCTGATGCAGGCCGCCGTCCCGGAGTACCGGCACAAGCCGCGCAGCGAACGCTACGGAGAAGACTCCGGCCAATCCGGCGAGCGGCAGCCATGGTCCCGCAGCGCGGCGGCGTGCCGAGCGCGACGAGGTTGGGCTCGACAAGAGTGGGCGGCTGCCGGGGGAAGCGATCATGAAAGGTCCAGGGGAAGTGGAGACCAATGCGTGCCGCCGGCCAGCAACGCACCGGCGAGTTCATTCATCATCACATCGCCGGTGCATTGAAACCTGCAACGCG
>Ga0075425_100000312_pt1 | contig 44385 bp, 39 predicted proteins | sample SoiMethybrSBSTD4_FD_75300 | JGI IMG/M metagenome (GOLD analysis project Ga0075425, IMG submission 75300) | Bulk soil microbial communities from a Populus tree surrounding site in Tennessee, USA - Soil MetaG P. TD hybrid SBSTD4 | ecosystem: Environmental > Terrestrial > Soil > Tree plantation... | reverse complement strand
ACTGTTTCGTAGAAGAGGCCCTTCGCTGCGCTCAGGGTGACGAAAGCGCGCGTTTCGCTACCGGCACGATCAGCTTCACCCAATCCGCGTACTGCTTCGCCGATGGGTGCAGTCCGTCGGGCGCGACGAGCGTTGGATCGTTGCGTCGCGAGACTGGCGTGATGTCGACGTAGTGCGCGCCGAGGCGCGTGGTTTCGGTGCGATTGATCGCGTTGAAGAGATCGATCTCGCGTCCGATCTTCGCGCGATCGCGCCCTTCAGCGAACGGTGTCACGCCCCAGTCGGGGATCGAGACGACGATGACGTGCTTCGGGTTGTCGCCGGCGAATCCGATCGCGCGCTGCAGCAGGCCTGCGAATTCGCGGCGGTACTGTTCCGAGTCGCGGCCGCGGTACTGGTTGTTCACGCCGATCAGAAGCGTCACGAGTTGGTAATGCTCTCTCGGAAGGAACTTGTTGAGCGTGTCGCTCAGCTCGTCAGTCGTCCAGCCGGTCTTCGCGATGATCTGCGGCTTTTCGGCCTTCAGCTCGCGCGCGAGCTGATTCGGCCAGCGATCGGCTTCGGCGACGCTCTCGCCGATCGTGTACGAGTCTCCGAGAGCGAGGATCCGGGTGGCAGCGAGGAGGACCATCAGCATCCGCATCCCGTCATTTTGCGGGAAACGGCACGTGCCATGCACTGGTAGGCCGCATGGAGAGAGCGGACATGGCCCTCGACGACACATTCACGAATCTCGCCGCTTTCCTCAACAGCCTCGATGCAGAGGGTGAGCAGAAGTTCGAGTTGTCGCATTCGCTGGTCATCATCTGTCCTGATTGCGGGAAGAACATCGCCTATCACGGACGGTGCCCGAAGTGCGCCGGCAACTCCTGGATTCCGGCCGGCCACGCCGGCGGGGTGTTCGAGCGGATGAAGGCGAAGCGCTCGCGAACGATGGTCGCCGCGCCGGACGACGACACCGCGTCGATGAAGAGCGTCGCGCCGGCGAAGAGCGCCGCGCCGAAGCTCGAGGAGCGCAGCGAGCGGGAACGCGACCGCAATGAACGCGATCGCAGCGATCGAACCGATCGCGAGATGCGCGAAGAGTCGCGGCCGAATTAGGTATCCAGGCCGTCGCGCAGATACTCCTCCTCCATCAGTTTGCGGAAGAGCATCTCGTAGTCGTTCGTCCCTTTTTTCGGCACGCCGCGCATCGCTCCGATCCGTTTGAGAACGCTCTCCTCGCGCTCCTCCTCGCGGCGGAGCTCCTCGCCGAGAGCGTGAGCGATCGCCTGCCGAACGACCTCACGATCCTTGAGCATCGTGACCGCGCGCGACCGCGTCATGGCTTCGAGAAGATCGCGCGCGAGCTGCAAGAGGCGCTCGCGCGAGGGGCGGACCATTGAAAAATTGTACGGCCCCTCGCTTCTCATGCGTCAGTGAATCGTGTCGTCGTCCGGAGTTTCCGGGTTTTCCGGCGTTTCCGACGTCTCGCCGGTTTCGTCGTCATCCGAGCCGTCGGAGCCTTCCGGTTCCTTGTCGACGACCTTGACCGCCGCGACCACGCGATCGCTCTCCTCGAGGCGGACGATGCGCATCCCCATCGTGTTGCGGCCCTTCGGCGAGATCGACGAGACCGGGACGCGGATGATCATCCCCTGCTCGGTGATGAGCAGGACCTGGTCTTCGTCGAACACCACAGCCATGCCGGCGACGTTGCCGTTGCGCTCGTTCGTTTTGATGTCGATCACGCCGTAGCCGCCGCGATGCTTGGTCGGATACGCGGAGACCGGCGTCCGCTTGCCGTAGCCCTTTTCGGTGACGGTGAAGATGTAGCCGCCACGCGTGTCACCGGCGACTTCCGCGTTCTCATCCGCTTCCGGCTCGGTCTCGGTGTCGTCCTCGACGATCGCGCCGGCGGGCAGCACGTCCATCTCCACGACGTGATCGTCTTCGCGCAGCTCGACCGCACGCACACCCGCCGCGCCGCGCCCCATCGGACGCACGTCGCCTTCGTTGAAGCGGATGACGCGGCCGCCGGCCTTGCCGACGAAGATGTCGGAGTTGCCGTCGGAGAGGCGCACGCCGTACAGATCGTCGCCTTCGTTGATGTCGATGGCGATGATGCCGGTCGTGCGCACGTTCGAGAACGCACCGAGCTCGGTCTTTTTGATCCTGCCGGCGCGCGTGACCATCACGACGTACTTGCCTTCGGTGAAGTCGCGCGTCGTGAGCAACGCGCGCACGTTTTCGTTCGGCTCCAGCGGCAAGAGGTTCACGATCGCCTTGCCGCGCGCGTTCGCCGCGACCTCGGGGATCTGATGGACCTTCAGCCAGTACATCCGGCCGCGGTCCGTGAACACGAGCACGTACGAGTGCGACGACGCGACGAAGAGGTGCTCGACGATGTCCTCTTCCTTCGTCTGCATGCCGATGCGGCCCCTGCCGCCGCGGTTCTGCGCGCGATAGAGCGACAACGGCGAGCGCTTGATGTAGCCGCCGCGCGACACGGTGATGACCATGTCCTCGTCGGCGATGAGGTCCTCGATCGAGATGTCGCTCGTGTCGGGAACGATCTCCGTGCGGCGCGGATCGTTGTAAGCCTCTTTGATCTCGCGCAGCTCCGTCGAGATGATGTCGAGCACGAGCTTCTCGGACGCGAGGATCTCTTTCAGTCTCGCGATCAGCGCGAGCACTTCCTCGTACTCCTGCACGAGCTTCTCGCGCTCGAGCGCGGTCAGGCGTTGCAGGCGCATGTCGAGAATGGCCTGCGCCTGGATCTCGCTGAAGTCCCAGCTCGAGACGAGGCCCGCCTTCGCTTCGGCAGGCGTCGAGCTGGCGCGAATGAGCTTGATGATCGCGTCGAGCACGTCGAGCGCCTTCACGAGCCCTTCGAGGATGTGCGCCCGCTCCTCGGCTTTGCGCAGGTCGAAACGCGTGCGGCGCACGACGATTTCTTTGCGATGCTCGATGAAGTGCCGAAGGATCGTCGGGAGGTTCATCACCTCCGGTTTGTTGTCGACGATGGCCAGGAAGATGATGCCGAACGTCGTCTGCATCTGCGTGTTGCGATACAGGTTGTTCAGCACGATCTCGCTCAGCGCGTCGCGCTTGAGCTCGACCACGATGCGGATGCCTTCGCGATCGGACTCGTCGCGCAGATCGGAGATCCCCTCGATGCGCTTCTCGAGCACGAGGTCGCGGATCTTCTCCAGCAGACGGGCCTTGTTCGTCATGTAAGGCACTTCGGTGATGACGATCTGCTCGCGGTCGGCCTTCTTCTGTGCCTCGACGTGCGCCTTCGCGCGCATCTGCACGATGCCGCGGCCCGTCGAGTACGCGTCGCGAATGCCTTCGAGGCCGTGAATGAATCCGCCGGTGGGGAAATCGGGGCCGGGCAGAACGGTCATCAGATCCGTCCAAGTCGCGGCGGGGTTGTCGATCATCATCAGGCAGGCGTCGATCACCTCGCCGAGGTTGTGCGGCGGGATGTTCGTGGCCATGCCGACGGCGATGCCGGACGATCCGTTGACGAGCAGGTTCGGGAACTTTGCGGGGAGGACCGACGGCTCGGAGAGCGAGCCGTCGTAGTTCGGGACCCAGTCGACGGTCTCCTTGTCGATGTCGTCCCGCATCAGCTCTTCGGCGAGGCGCGTGAGGCGAATCTCGGTGTAACGCATCGCCGCGGGGTTGTCGCCGTCGATGGAGCCGAAGTTGCCCTGGCCGTCGACGAGGCGGTAGCGCATGGAGAAGTCCTGGGCCATGCGCACGGCGGTGTCGTAGATCGCCGAGTCGCCGTGCGGGTGGTACTTGCCCATGACGTCGCCGACAATGCGCGCCGACTTCTTGTAGGCCTTGCCGGCCGTGTTCCCCTGCTCGTACATGCCGAAGAGGATCCGGCGATGCACGGGCTTCAGTCCGTCGCGGACGTCGGGAAGGGCGCGGCCGATGATGACCGACATCGCGTAGTCGAGATACGACTTGCGCATCTCGTCTTCGATGTTGACCGGCACCCTTTGTTCGTTGGGATTTGTGTAATCAGTATCTGCCATGAATTCTTCGTTGAATTAGCGTCTTCAATTTTTCAGCAAGCGATTTCGTTCGCGTTAAATGTCGAGGTTTTTAACTTCGAGCGCGTTGTCCTGAATGAACACGCGCCGCGGCTCGACCTGATCGCCCATCAGAATCGTGAACAGTTCCTCGGCGCCGACCGCGTCCTCGATCGTCACCTGCAGCAGGCGGCGGGTCTCGGGGTTCATCGTCGTGTCCCAGAGCTGCTCGGGGTTCATCTCGCCGAGGCCTTTGTAGCGCTGGATCGTGAGGCCCTTCTCCGCGATCTTGAAGACCTGATCGAGCAGGTCGTCGGTGGTCGTGAAGGAGAGCGTGTCGTCGCCGTGCTTCACGGCGTACGGCGGCAGACCGAATGCGGAAAGCTGCTCGTAGGCCTTCGCCATCTGGCGGAACTCGTACTCGCCGAGAAGCGACGCGTTGATGGTTGCCTTCTTGCCCGATCCGTTCGAGCCGACCTGGAACTGAATCACGGTCGCTTCGGTCTCCGGATCGGTGGTGACCGTCACATGCTCGAAGCCGTGACGCGTCAGCGCGGCGGCGACGCCGTCCTGCTTCGCGCGATCGGCGAGCGCCGCGCGATCGATCATCCCCTCGGCGAGGAGGATGTCCAACGCCTGGCGCGGAACGCCGCGCGCCACGAGCTTGCGGCCGTGGCTGCGGTAATCGTCCATTCGCTGCAGCATCGAGATCAGCGCCTCGCCGCGAATCGACATCCCCGCCTGCGGCGTGATCTCGACCGACTCGGCGATGCGGTTCAGAAGGAATCGCGTCTTCTCGCTTTCGTCCTTGAGATACGTGTCCTTCTTGCCCTGCGAGATCTTGTAAAGCGGCGGCTGGGCGATGAACAGGTGGCCGCGATCGATGGTCTCGCGCATGTGGCGGAAGAAGAACGTCAGGATCAGCGTGCGGATGTGCGATCCGTCGACGTCGGCGTCCGTCATGATGATGATCTTGTGGTAGCGGAGCTTCGCGATGTCGAAGTCTTCGCGGCCGATGCCCGTGCCGAGGGCGGTGATCATCAGACGGATCTCCTCGGAGGAGAGCATCTTGTCGAGGCGGGCCTTCTCGACGTTGAGGATCTTGCCCTTGAGCGGCAGGATCGCCTGGAAGCGGCGATCGCGTCCCTGCTTCGCCGATCCGCCTGCCGAGTCGCCCTCGACGAAGTAGATCTCGCAGAAGCGCGGATCGCGCTCGGAGCAGTCGGCGAGCTTGCCCGGAAGCGACGCGGAGTCGAGCGCGCCTTTGCGGCGCGTCAGCTCGCGAGCCTTGCGCGCGGCTTCACGCGCACGCGCGGCCTCGACGATCTTGTCGGTGATGCGGCGCGCCTCGCGCGGGTTCTCCTCGAAGTATTCGGCGAGCCGCTCGTTGACGACCTGCTCGACCCACGTCTTCACGTGCGACGAGACCAGCTTGTCCTTCGTCTGCGAGGAGAACTTCGGATCGCGGATCTTGATCGAGATGACCGCGGTGAGACCTTCGCGAATGTCGTCGCCCTCGAGCGCGAGCTTGAGCTTCTCGAGCACGCCCTGATCGGTCATGTACTTGTTGACCGTGCGCGTCATCGCGCCCTTGAAGCCGACCAGATGCGTGCCGCCGTCGGTGTTCTTGATCGTGTTTGTGAACGTGTAGATGTTCTCGGTGTAGCCGTCGTTCCACTGCAGCGCGATCTCGACCTGCTCGCCGTCCTTCTCGTCGCGGATGAAGATCGGCTCGTCGTGCAGCGGCGTCTTGTTTTTGTTGAGATCCTTCACGAACGAGACGATGCCGCCCTGGTAGCAGAAGTCGTGATGCTTCTCCGTGCGATCGTCTTTGATCGTGATGAAGACGCCGGAGTTGAGGAACGCGAGCTCGCGAAGACGCTGCGAGAGCGTCTCGTAGTTCATCTCCGTGACGGAGAAGATCGTCGCGTCCGATTTGAACGTGACCTTCGTCCCGCGGTCCGCGGTCTTCTCGCCCTTTTCGAGCGGCATGACCGGCACGCCGCGCTCGAAGCGCTGGCGATACGTGTTGCCGTCGCGATGGATCTCGAGCTCGAGCCATTCGGAGAGGAAGTTCACGACCGAAACGCCGACGCCGTGCAGACCGCCGGAGACCTTGTACGAGTTGTTGTCGAACTTACCGCCCGCGTGCAGCTCGGTCATGATGACCTCGGCCGCGGAGCGTCCTTCTTCCTTGTGGAGGTCGACCGGAATGCCGCGGCCGTTGTCCTCGACCGTGACCGAGTTGTCGACGTGGATCGTGACCTGGACCTTGTCCGCGTAGCCGGCGAGAGCCTCGTCGATGGCGTTGTCGACGACTTCGTAGACCATGTGGTGCAGTCCGCTGACGTCGTCGGTGTCGCCGATGTACATGCCCGGGCGTTTGCGCACGGCATCGAGGCCCTTGAGGACCTTGATGTCTTCGGCCGTGTAGGTATCGCCCGAATGGGCCACAGGCTCGTCCTGGATGTGGTCGTCTGCCATTGAACCGTCGCTTTCTATGGGGCTGGTCGCGTGCGCCCGGGAGCCCTCACGGCTGCCGGAATTTCGCGGAGAATTCAACGAGTGTGGTAACGCCGGATTGTACTCGGAAAATTGCCCGTTTCCGGGGCTTTTCAGGCGAAATCGCGCACGGAGCTAACTCGCCCGTTTTCAATGGTTAGGCGGCGGTGCGGACCCGCCTCCAAAGCCTGCAGGAACACCTCTTTGGCAGAGGTCGCGAAAACCTGTGTGGAAACCGGCAAATTTGTAAGCAATTTCTGAAGGATTTCAAGGTCCAGCTCGGCGTCGACATCGTCCAGAAGAAAGAGCGGCGCGTCGTCGTGACGGCGCCGGAAGAGCTCGAGCTTCGCGAACTTCAGAAAGAGCACGATCATCTTCTGCTCGCCGCCCGACAGGACCTCGGCCGCAGGGCGTCCTTCGACTTCGAAATCGACGAGGTCGCGCTGCGGTCCGACCAGCGTCATCCGCGCGCGCAGTTCGTCGCGCCGATGCTTTGCGAGCTCGCCGGTGAGGCTAGGCCGGTATTGCAGCTCGACGTTGCCGACGTGATAGCCGTGCTGCGCGACGATCTCCGCGAAGAGTGCGCTGAGATCGCTCGCGTAGGCCGCACGTCCGCGCTGCACGATTGTCGCTGCCTGCTTCAGCTCCTCGTCCCATGCGTCGAGCGTCGCCGCGGGCGCGGCTTCGTGCAACAGGGCGTTGCGCTGCTTCAGGATCCGCGCGTAACGCGTGAGCTGCTCGAGGTACGCGGGATTGATCGACGCGATGCCGCGATCGAGAAATCGCCGGCGCTCCTCGGGCGCGCCGCGCAGGATGTCGAGCCGCGCAGACGAGTACGCGAAGACCGACATCGCGTTGAGATACGCCGGCAGCGTGACCTTCTCGCCGTTGATCATCAGCACACGCTTCTTCGACTCGCCGCTTTCGAGTCCGACGGAAAGCGTGCGATCGAGTCCGTCGCGATGCAGCACGCCGGACGCAAACGTGTTCGGCGAGCCGTGGCGGAACATGCTCGCCACGCGATTCGTGCGAAACGATTTCGTCGTGGCGAGGAAGTAGATCGCCTCGAGGAGATTCGTTTTCCCCTGGCCGTTGCGGCCGACGAGGATGTTCGCGGTTTCGTGAAACGCGACGTCAGCCGCGGCGAGGTTGCGGAAGTTGTCCGTGACCAGGGAGCGAAGAATCATGCTTCGTCACCCTGAGCGAAGCGAAGGGCCTCTTCTGCGAAACGTTTGTCGTAGCAGAGGTCCTTCGTCGCTGCGCTCCTCAGGATGACGGGTTACGCAAGCCGCATCGGCATCACGACGTACAGGTAGTCGTACGGCAGTTCTTCCGATGCCGTGGCCGGACGGCCGATGCACTGCGAGTTCTCGTCCTTCAGATCGAGCGAGACGCTCGGCGTGTCGGTCGCGCTGAGGAAATCCATCACGTACGCCGCGTTCAGTCCGACGAAGAATGGCGCGCCGGCGTAGTCGATGGGAACCGTTTCGCGCGCATCGCCGAGCTCGGGATTCGTCGACGACACCGTGAGCTTGCCGGGCGCGAAGTCGAAGCGCACGGCGCGCGTGCGCTCGTTCGCGACGAGCGAAATGCGGCGAATGGTCGACAGCAACCGCTCGCGATCGACGAGCACCTTGCGATCGTTGTCGCGCGAGATCACTTCCATGTAGTTCGGGAAGTTGACGTCGATCATGCGCGCGAGCAAACGGCGATCGCCCGCTTCGAAGAACAGCTGGTTGTCGGACACGCCGAACTTCACAGTGCCGTCCTCGCCTGCCTCGAGCCGGAGAATCTCGTCGAGCGCCTTGCGCGGCACGAGGATCGTGAGGTCGCTGCCCTTCTTTCCCTTGCCGGTGATGCCGGACGGAAAGTTGATCAGCGCCATGCGGTGACCGTCCGTCGCGACCATCTCCATCTTGTTCGGCTGAATTTTCAGGAGCGCGCCGTTGAGCTGGAAGCGCGTCTCCTCGTGCGTGATCGCGAACTTCACTTTCCCGACCATGGTCTTCAGCTCGTCGAGCGGGATCGTGAATCCCTCGCTCACGTTCACCGTCGGCAGTGTCGGGTAATCCTCGGCGGGAAGTCCGAGGAGCCGGAACTTCGCGGTGCCGGCTTCGATGAGCACCGAGTTGTTTTCCTGCAGCGTCATGTGGACGTCGTCGTCGGGAAGCGAGCGAATGACGTCGAAGAGACGCTTCGCTTCGATTGTGACGCCGCCGGGCGTGGAGACCTTCGCGGCGCAGGAGCTGAGGATCGTGACGTCGAGATCCGTCGCAGCAATCTGCAGACGACCGTCGGCGGCCTTCAGGAGGACGTTCGACAGAATCGGGATCGTCGAGCGCTTCTCGACGACTCCCTGGCAAAGCTGGAGTTCTTTCTGAAGATCAGCTTTTCCGACGGTCAGCTCCATGTGGTCTCTTCCTTTGAACTAATTCTTTTTCTTTGATGGTAGTAGTGACAGGCGCTGTGGATGATTCGCGAACGCGCTGCAAATGTCTCAAAAGTATAGCAGTCCGGGGCAAAGCGACCTGTGGGATTCGATGTGGAAAAATCCTGAGATTTCCGGGGTTTTCCGCAGTTTCGGCCTTTCGTCGACTGGCACCGAAAAGCGTCCACATCATTTCAACGACCAAATCCGCAGCGGCTGCGGAAAGCGGGATCAACGGAACTGCTTGCCGAGACCTTCGACCGTGCTCGCGAACTGCGCGTCGCGCTCGATGAGCTCCGAGATCTTCTGCACGGAGTACATCACGGTGGAGTGGTGCTTATCGTTGAAGACCTTCCCGATCTCCGGATACGACATGTCCGTCAGGTGCTTGCACATGTACATCGCGACCTGACGCGGGAAGGCGATGTTCTTCGCGTTGCTCTTCGATTTGATGTCGCCGACTTTCAAACCGTAGTGCGCGGAGACGACGCGAAGGATCTCCGTCGGCGTGATCGGTTTGTTCTCCTTCGAGAGAACGTCCTTCAGCGCTTCCTTCGCGAGATCGATGTTCAGAGGACTGCCGGCGAGCGATGCATACGCGACGACGCGGTTCAGATGACCTTCGAGCTCGCGGATGTTCGAGCGCACGCGCTCCGCAACGAAGTACGCAACGTCCTGCGGCAAGTCGACCTTCTTCTCTTCCGCTTTCTTGCGAAGGATCGCCACCTTCGTCTCGAGGTCGGGCGGCTGGATATCCGCCGTCAGTCCCCACTCGAATCGCGATCGCAGGCGCTCCTCGAGCGTCGGGATCTCGCGCGGCGGTCGATCGGATGTGAACACGATCTGGCGCTGCGACTCGTACAGCGCGTTGAACGTGTGGAAGAACTCGTCCTGCGTGCGCTCCTTGCCGGCGATGAACTGGATGTCGTCGAGCAGAAGCGCGTCGACCGAGTGGTACTTGTCGCGGAACTGCTGCATGCGGTCGTATCGGATCGACGTGATGAACTCGTTGACGAAGGTGTCGGCCGACGTGTAGGCGACCTTCATGTTCGGACGCGAGTCGCGCAGCTTCTGACCGATGGCCTGAATCAGATGGGTCTTGCCGAGGCCCGCGCCGCCGTAGATGAAGAGCGGGTTGAACGAGCCGCTCGGATTTTCGGCGATCGACATCGAAGCCGCGTACGCGAGCTGATTCGAGTTGCCGACGACGAACGTCGAGAACTGATAGCGCTGGTTGAACGTTGCGACAGGTTGTTCCGCGGTCGGCGCGATGGCGATCTGAGGGAGGTCATCCTGCGGGGAGTCGGAGCCGACCACGAAATGAACCTGGATCCGCTCGGCCGAGAGCTCGTTCAGGAGGCCTCGAATCTGGGCTCCGAAACGTTCGCGAATCTCGTCCACGTAGCGCTGCGAGGGTACGCCGATGTCGACCGTGTCGCCTTTATGACCGAGCAGGCGGGTCGGTGCCAGCCAGTTGTCGAACTCCGTCCTGTCAACGTGTCGCTCGAGGCGCGCAAGGACCTGGTTCCAGACGTTCATTTCACGGGAGGGGAGGACCGCTTATCTCTTTGAGAATCCACAGCTTTTCCACAATTGTGGAAAAGTTATGGGCTGTTGCAAGGCGCGCGAGTCTAGCACAGCGCCTGGGGGTGGGGAAGTGTAACGGAACGTGTGCTCCTGAGGCTGGAATAAGGCTTCTCCGGGGGTACGTTTGGGCCGCTGCCGTTGACCACCTTTCGCGGCCTCACTATACTCACCGCTTTCTTTTTCAGAGGGTTAGCAAATGAAGCGTACGTTTCAACCGAACAACCGCCGTCGCAAGCGCACGCACGGCTTCCTCGTCCGGATGCGGACGAAGGATGGACAGGCCGTCCTGTCCCGCCGTCGTCGCAAGGGCCGCAAGCGCCTCGCTGTCTAAGCAGGCGCTCGCGGTTTTCGCGGTGGAAGCCGCCCGGCCCGAGGCTTTACCGAAAGCGAAGAGACTGGCGAAGCGCCGCGAGTTTCTTCATGTCTACGAAACGGGCCGCAAGCTCTTTTCTCGTTACACCGTCGTGTTCTTTCTCCCGAGCGGTCTGCCTCACTCGCGCATCGGAATCACCGCCACGAAAAAGCTCGGGAAAGCCAATGTTCGCAACCGTCTGAAGCGCTGGACGCGCGAGGTCTACCGGCGGAAGCGCGAACCGCTCGGGATCGACCGCCGCGCGCTGGACGTCGTCGTCAATGTCAAGCCGAACGCACGAGACGCATCCTTCCGCGAATTCAGCCAGGACTTCGAAAAGGTTCTGCAGCGGGTCGTGAGTGATGCAGGCCGCTAGCTCGTCATTCGCTCCACTCCGCCTCTTCAGCGCCACGGCACTCCTGCTGCTCCGCTTCTACAAACGCACCATCTCGCCGCTGCTGCCGCCGATGTGCCGCTTCGAGCCGACGTGCTCGGTCTACATGATGCAGGCCATCGAGAAGCACGGTCTCGGACGCGGTCTCTGGCTCGGCATGCGCCGCCTCGGCCGCTGTCATCCGTTCAATCCTGGAGGTTGGGACCCGGTCCCCTGAAATGGAAAAACGCATCTTCATCGCGATTCTCGTGTCGGTCGCCGTGCTCTGGATCTGGGCCGCGGTCGCGCCGAAGCTCTTCCCCGATCTGGTGAAGAAGCCGCAGGCGACACAAACCGCAACGACACAAACATCGGCATCGGCATCGACGACGGCGACGACCACGACCACGACGCCATCGTCATTGGCCACGGTTGCGCACACGGCGCAGCCATCGCCGACGGCGGTCACCAAACAGATCACGGCATCCGCGCCGGTTCGCGCGTTGCAGGAGCAGTACTCGGTTCACGACACGGACGAGTACACCGCGGTCTTCACGAATCGCGGCGCGCAGCTCGTCTCGTTCCGATTGAAGAAGTACAAGGAGAAGGGGACGAATCATCCGGTCGAACTGGTGCGGCCGTTCGTCTCCGCGCATCGCCGGTATCCGTTCAGCATCGACGTCGCGCAGCAGCAGAAGGCGATCGGCGATGAGTTGAACGACTCGCTCTACTCCGTCAGCGAGCGCGATGAAAAGGGCGCGCACGTCATCGAGTATCGGTACGCATCGCCGAGCGGCGTGTACGCGACGAAGACGTTTCGCTTCGGCGCGCGTCCGTACCTCTTCGACTTTGCGACCGAACTTCCGCCCAACGTCGTTTATCGCCTCGCGATCGGACCCGGCATCCGTCACCTGTCCGGCGACGAGTTGAAGACGGAGATCGAGGGACGCCAGTCGCTCACGATGGGCAACGCGATCTATCAGTCCGATGGAAAGTTCAGAGTCGTTCGCCGCGAAAAGGCGAACACCGTCCAGGCGATCACGCCGGTCGATTACATCGGCGTCGAGGACAACTACTTCATGACCGTGCTGCGCCCGTCGCGCGCCGGCGAGGGCGTGATCGTGCGCGCGGAGCTCACCGACAAACACGATCCGAAAGCGCACGTGAAGCAGCTTCGCGCCGCGCTGAACGCGGTCGACGGCGTCGTGCGCGGCGAGGCGTACTACGGGCCGAAGGAAACGAAGATCCTCGACGCGTACGGTTACGGCGAGGCGCTGCAGTTCGGCTGGTTCGGCGTGATCGGACGCTTCTTCCTGAAGGTCCTGGTCTGGCTCAACCAGTTCACGCACAACTACGGCTTCGCGATCATCGTCCTCACGGTCCTGATCAAAGTCGTGCTCTACCCGCTGCAGCACAAGAGCATCGTCTCGATGAAGAAGATGCAGAAGGTGCAGCCGAAGATCGAGGCCATCAAGGCGAGGTACAAGAAGGCGCGCACCGATGCCGAGCAGCGCCAGAAGATGAACGTCGAAATGATGCAGCTCTATCAGAAGGAAGGCATCAACCCGATGGCGGGCTGCCTTCCGATCGTGCTTCAGCTGCCGATCCTGTGGGGCTTCTACGGACTGCTGTCGCGCGCGATCGAGCTGCGCGGCGCGCCGTTCATGTTCTGGATCCACGATCTCTCGGAGAAGGACCCGTACTACATCACGCCGATCCTGATGACGGTGACGATGTTCCTGCAGACCTACATCACGCCGTCGACCGGCGATCCCTCGCAGCGGCGCATGTTCCTGATGATGCCGCTCATCTTCGGTTTCTTCTTCAAGGACTTCCCGAGCGGTCTCGTGTTGTACTGGCTCGTGCAGAACATCTTGACGATCGTGCAGCAGTTGATCATGAATAAGTGGTGGAAAGAACATCCTGAGGAAATCGCGAAAGCGTAGGAGTCTGGTAGTTAGTAGTTGGTAGTTAGTAGTTGGTGTCATCAACTACAGCTCGCCAGCACCACCAACTACCAGCTACTAACTACCAACTACCAATGAGCCATCGTTTCGAAGGTCGCAATCTCGAAGAAGCATTGAGCCAGGCATCGCAGACGCTCGGCGTGGAGCGCTGGCAGCTCACGCATCACGTGCTGCTCGAAAAGCGCGGCTTCCTTGGCGGGATGAAGCGCGTCGTCATCGACGTCGACGTGAACGCCGATGCGGCGCCGCCGGCTGCACCGCCTGCACCACTTGCTGCCGCACCCGATGCGGCGCCGATGGCGCGTGCGGCGGCGCCAGTAGCGCGAGCGGCGCGGCCGCAGCGCGCGGCGGGCGGCGGCGGGCGTGGACGCTCGCGACGCGGCGATTCCTCTCGCGACTCGGGATTCAGCGCATCGCGCGATGAGCATCGCGGACGCGGGCGGGGGCGCCGGCGGCGCGAGGAAGATGACGACCTGCAGCCTGGCGACTTCGAGAAGTTCATGGGCGAGGTACCGGAGCAGGGAGCGGAGTCCGACGCGTCGAAGCTGGTGCGCGAGTGGTGCGAGCGCGTCGTCGCGCTGTCGCGGCTCGAGCTCGCGGTTCGCACCGAAGAGAACGAGACGCAGATCATCGTGCGTCTCTACGGGCGCGACGTGCGCCGCCTCGTCGATCAGCACGGCGAGCTCCTCGACGCAATTCAGGTGCTCGCGAACAAGGCCCTCGTCGGCCGCAAGGTCGAGAAGGAGATCGAGCTCGATGCGGAGCAGTTCAAGGACCATCGCATCGAAGACCTCGGCCGCCGTGCACGTGAAGCAGCGGATCGCGTTCGCGAAGGCGGTCCGGAAGAACTGCTGCCGGCGATGACGCCGATCGAACGGCGCATCGTGCACCTCGCGCTCGAGAGCGACGCGCAGGTGACGACGGTCTCGCGCGGCGACGGGTTCTACAAACGCGTCGCGATCGTGCGACGCACGAGCGAAGCGACGGAGTCGTGAGCAGCGGCGCGAGCGTCGACACGATCGTCGCTCCCGCGACGCCGGTCGGACGCAGCGCGCTCGCCATCGTCCGCATCGACGGGCCAGAAAGCGCTCGGATCCTGCAGGCGCTTTCTTCCAGTGAGCCTGATGTAAGGCAAGCCGTCCTTGCGCATCTACGGCACGGCGGTGATTTGCTCGACGAGTGCATCGCGATTCGCTACGCCGCGCCGCATTCGTTCACAGGAAACGATCTCGTCGAGTTGACGCTGCACGGCAATCCGCTGCTCGTAGAGCGCGTGATCGCGGCGTGTGTCGCGCTCGGAGCGCGGATGGCGGAGCCGGGCGAGTTCACCGAACGGGCGGTGCTCAACGGGAAGATGGACCTCGTGCAGGCGGAGTCGATCGCGGATCTGATCAACGCCCGCACGACGCTGCAGGCAAAGCTCTCGCTGTCGAATCTCGAGGGGATGCTCTCGCGCAGGGCGCGCGCGATCCGCGAGGCGCTGCTGCACGTGATCTCGCGACTCGAGGCCGCTCTCGATTTTTCGGAGGAAGGCTACGAGTTCATCACCCGCGCCGAGGCGCGCGACGTTCTCGCGCAGGCGCTTCGCGATTGCGCGGCGATGGCGGAGACGTACCGCCGCGGCCACGCAACCGCTGCCGGTTTGTCGGCAGTCATCCTCGGCCGGCCGAACGCCGGCAAGTCGACGCTGCTCAATCGTCTCGTCGGCAGCGATCGCGCGATCGTCACGCCGATCCCTGGAACGACGCGCGACATCGTTCGCGAGACGATCGAGATCGGCGGACTCCCGGTCACGTTCGCGGACACGGCGGGCCTGCGCGAAAGCGCGGATATCGTCGAAGGCATCGGCATCGAACGAGCGCGGGCGGCGGCGCGGGCGGCGGACATCGTGCTGTACCTCGTCGATGCGACGAGCGGACTAACGGATGAGGACCTTCGCGAGATGGATGGGCTCGACGTCGAGGTGATCTTCACGAAGGCCGATCTCGCTTCGCCGCCGCCAAAAGCCTTCGCGATCAGCGTCGTGACCGAGCACGGGATCGACGAATTGCTGAAGCGGCTCGACAGCCTCGTCCGCGATCGCTTCGCTGCGCCCGAAGGCGCGCTCGTCAATGAGCGGCAGCGTCTTGCGGTGGATGAGTGCGCCGTAGCGATCACGACCGCGATCGAGTCGCTCGACAACGAGCTCGACGAGCAGATCGTCGTCGTCGACCTCCGCCGTGCCGCGACTGCGCTCGGCAGCCTCATCGGCGATGTGACGCGGGAAGACGTTTTCGCGGAAATCTTCGGAAAGTTTTGTATCGGTAAGTGACGTTCCACGTGGAACGTTGCGGCGTCACCCTGAGCGAAGCGAAGGGCCTCGTCGACGATTGAGTTGCTTCGCTTCGCTAGCATGACGAACCTTTCCTTTGATGTGATCGTGATCGGCGGCGGCCATGCCGGCGCCGAAGCCGCGCGGGTATGCGCCCGCGGCGGCGTGCGTGTGGCCATGATCACGATGCTTTGCGACGCGATCGGCCGCATGTCGTGCAATCCCGCCATCGGCGGTCTCGCCAAAGGAAATCTCGTCAAGGAAATCGACGCTCTCGGCGGCCTGATGGGCGAGGCAACGGACCGCGCGGGCATCCAGTTCAAGGTCCTCAACCGTTCGAAGGGCCCCGCCGTTCAGGGACCGCGCGCGCAGTGCGATCGCGATCTCTACGCGACGGCCGTTCAGGACATCCTCGCCGCGGAGCCGAACCTCACGATCATCGAAGGAGCTGTGAGTGCGATTCGCGATGGCGTCGTCGTGCTGCAGGACGGGACACAACTCACCACACGCGCGACAATCGTCACGACCGGCACGTTCCTTCGCGCACTGATGCACTCGGGTGAGGTGAAGACCGCCGGCGGCCGCTTCGGCGAGCCCGCCGCGGAAACACTCTCCGATTCGCTGCGCGCGTTCGGTCTCGAGCTCGGTCGCCTGAAGACCGGCACCCCGCCGCGCATCGACAAGACGACCGTCGATTTCTCGAGGCTCGAGGAAGCGCCAGGCGATACGACGCCGCGACCGTTCTCGATCCTCACGGACCGCCTCGAACAGCCGCAGGTCCTCTGCTGGCTGACGCACACCAGCGCGGAGGCGCATGAGCTGATTCGCGCGAATCTCCACCGCGCGCCGATGTACTCCGGCCAGATCCACGCGACCGGCCCGCGCTACTGCCCGTCGATCGAAGACAAGGTCGTGCGGTTCGCGGAGAAGGAACGCCATCAGGTGTTCGTCGAGCCGGAAGGCCTCCAGCATCCGTGGCTCTACCTCAACGGGATTTCCACCTCACTCCCGCCCGATGTCCAGGACGGCGTCGTGCGCTCGCTGCCCGGCTTCGAGAACGCGAAGATCGCGCGTTACGGCTACGCGGTCGAGTACGACTTCGTGAATCCCGAACAGCTCGCGCCGACGCTGCAGGTGCGCGGCGTCGAAGGCCTTTTCCTCGCCGGTCAGATCAACGGGACGTCGGGTTACGAAGAGGCCGCAGCGCAGGGACTTCTCGCGGGCATCAACGCGCTGCAGTTCGTCCGCGTCGGCGAGCCCGTCGTGCTGCGGCGCGATCAGGCGTACTGCGCCGTGATGATCGACGACCTCGTCACGCTCGGCACCGAGGAGCCGTATCGGATGTTCACGTCGCGCGCGGAGCATCGCCTGCTCCTCGGATGCGACTCGGTGTACGAACGGCTCTCGCCGGTTGCGGAACGCCTTGGCATTCTCGATGACGAACGCCGCCGCCGCGTTGCCTCGCGTGTCGACCGAATGCAGCGGGCGGTTCGGGCAGGGGAGATCGATCTCCGCCCCGATCGCGAAACGACCGCGTGGCTGCGCGATGCGGACATCGAGCTCACGACGCAGACGACCATCGCGAAGTTGATGGAGCGTCCGTCGCTCGACATGGATCGTTTGATCACGGCGGGGGAGCGCGATCTGCCGGAGCTCGCGGACGCATTCCGCGCGTTGAGCGAGGAAGAACGCGAGGGTGTCGTCAGCAGGCTTCGCTACGCGGGCTACATCGATCGCCAGCAGCGCGAGGCGGCGAAGTTGCGCGAGGACGAAGACCTCGCGATTCCGCGGACGATGACCTACGCGCTACCCGGCCTCTCGCGGGAGATGACCGAGAAGCTGACGCGCGTGCAGCCGGCCTCGCTGGGGCAGGCGAGTCGGATCCCCGGTGTGACGCCGGCGGCAGTTGCGATTTTGAGGATGCACGTGAGGCGCGGGCCCAGAATGCAGAATGCAGAGGGCAGAGTGCAGAGTTGAGAGTGCGCTCCGCGTCCGTCGTTCGAACTCTCAACTCTGCCTTCTGCACTCTGCTCTCTGAACTCTAAGTCATGGACTCACGCCTCTCGCTATTCAAATCCGAGCTCCTCAAATGGACCGAACGGGTCAACCTCATCGGCCCCGAAGCGCGCGCGCATCTCGACGATCACATCGCCGAGGCCATTGCCGCGGCCGACGTCCTCCAGCCGAAAGGCGAGGTCCTCGACTTCGGGTCCGGCGGGGGATTGCCGGCGATTCCGATGGCCATCGTCGCGCCGGTTGCGCGCTTCCATCTCGTTGAGGCAGATCAGAAAAAATGGGCGTTTTTGAAGCATGTCGCGCGTGAGTGCGGCTTGAGCTGCCAGATTTACGGTGATAGATTGCAGCGCCTTCTGCCCCGGCTTCCCACCGATCTCCGGTTTTCGCTCGTCACCTCCCGTGCCGTTGGAAATCCCGAGGAGTGGGTGCCGCTGCTGAAGGGGCATCTGGAAGACGGCGCGCGGATCGCGCTTTTTCAGGGCTCGACTGACGTGCCGGAGATCGCCGGATTCACTCGCGGAGAGACGATCCGGCTGCCGAGAGGCGAATCCAACTACCTCGCACAACTGACGTTCCACGTGGAACATCATCGCCAATGAAGATCGTCTCACTCGTGAATCAGAAGGGCGGCGTCGGCAAAACGACGACGGCCATCAATCTGAGCGCGTCGCTCGCGGCGTGTGAGCGCAGCGTTCTTCTCGTCGATCTCGACCCGCAGGCAAACGCAACGTCCGGCGTCGGCATCCCGAAAAACGAAGAGAAGTCGATGTATGCCGTCCTCTCCGACGGCATGAACATCCGCGAGATCATTCGTCAGACCGAGCTTCCGAACTTCCACGTCGCGCCGTCGTCCGTCGATCTCGTCGGCGCGGAGCTCGAGCTCTCCGACGCGATCGGCCGTGAGTTCTACCTCCGCAAGGCCCTCGCCGACATCTCTCGCGACTACGACTACGTCCTCATCGACTCGCCGCCGTCGCTGGGCCTCCTCACCGTCAACGGCCTCACCGCGGCGAACTCCGTCCTCGTGCCGATGCAGTGCGAGTACTTCGCGATCGAAGGCGTGGCGCAGCTGCTCAACACCATCGAGCGCGTGCGCGACATGCTCAATCCCGGACTGGAGATCGAAGGCATCGCGCTCACGATGTACGACGAGCGGATGAACCTCGCGCGGCAGGTCGCGGAAGAGGTGAGGACGCACTTCGGCGAGAAGGTCTACAAGTCGGTGATTCCGAGGAACGTGAGGCTGGGCGAGGCGCCGTCGTTTGGCAAACCGATTATTCTCTACGACATTCGGTCGCGAGGGAGCGAGGCTTACGTGAGTCTCGCCAAGGAGTTCATTCAGCGCGCGGAGAACGTTCTCTCATGAATCCTCCGAAGAAAGTCCTCGGCCGCGGTCTCGGCGCTCTGATCCCGCAGCGGCCGGCCGCCGAGCCGCCGCCCCCGCCGCCCGGCTCGGGCCTGGCCATGATCGCGATCGACCAGATCTCGCCGAATCCCTTCCAGCCGCGCAAGTTTTTCAACGAGGCCTCGATCGAGGAGCTGGCGCGCAGCGTCCGCGAGCACGGCATCGTGCAGCCGCTCGTCGTCACTCGCATTACTGACAATAAGTATCGACTGATCGCCGGTGAACGGCGATTTCGCGCCGCGCAGAAGGCGGGCCTCGACAAGGTCCCGGTCGTCGTCAAGGAGAAGATCACCGACAGCGACGTCCTGCAGATCGCGCTCATCGAGAACATCCAGCGCGAGGACCTCAACCCGATCGAAGAGGCGTACGCGTATCACCAGTTGCACGAGGAGTTCGGACTCACGCAGGAAGAGATCTCCAAGCGTGTCGGAAAAGAGCGCTCGACCGTCGCGAACTGTCTGCGGCTTCTGAAGCTGCCGGACAGCGTGAAGAAGCTCGTCGCGAGCGGACAGCTCTCGATGGGTCACGCACGCGCGATCCTCGCCGTCGACTCCGCGAAGAAGCAGGAGCAGCTCGCGGAACGCGTCGTGCGTCGCAATCTCAACGTCCGCCAGACGGAGATGATGGCGTCCGAAAACTCGTCGCGCGGCGCGGCGGCGGAGCCGGAAAAGGAAAAGGACGTCTTCACGCGCGACGCTGAGGAACGTTTGACAAGAACTTTACGAACTAAAGTCGAGATCGACCGCAAGCGCCGCGGCGGCGTGATTCACCTCCGCTTCGGCAGCGAGGAGGAGTTGATCCGGCTGGTCGACGAATTGATGGGACGGCGAAGATGACGACGAAGAAAAGCGGCGAACTGAATGGATTTCTCGATCGCGGATCGGTCTTCAAGGGCGACCTCGAGTTCGAGGACACGATGCGCATCGACGGCAGATTCAACGGAAAGATCACGTCGAAGAACGAGCTGATCGTCGGCGAGAGCGCACACATCGAAGGCGACTTCCACCTCGGCCGCGTCGCGATCAGCGGCACGGTGCTCGGGAAAATCGTCGCGACGCAGAAGGTCGAGATCCATCGCAACGGCAAGGTCTACTGCGACATCGACACGCCGGCGCTCATCATCGAGGAAGGCGCGATCTTCCAGGGCAACTGCACGATGGGCGACAAGGATCGCGAGAAGCGCGGCGGCAGCGTCACGAATATCGCGGCGAAGGCCTAAAGCCAGCCGCGCAGTCGCGCCGCGAGAACGATCGCCTCGGGAATCGTGAACTCGTCCTCGGGGCCGAGCACGTCCTCCCACCTGAGGTCCCATGCGGCGCGCATCCGCTCGTCGCTCGTCGATTCCTTGAAATTCAGCTCGCAGATGTCGCCGATGTACTTGCGGCCCTCGCGCAGCGGCAGGCCGAACGTGCGGCAGACCAGCGGGCGGTGCTCGTACATCATGCAGGCGCCGTTTTCGTCGAGATTCGGGCAGGGCGTCGATTGCGTTCGCTCGAAGAACGCTTCCTTTTCCTCGGCGGAGCATTCGCGCAGGTTCGGATGGACGATCTCGAGGGCCTTGCGGATGACTTTCTTCCGGCGCATCGGATGGAGCTTTTCGAGGCCTTCGGCGATCAGCGGGACGTCGCCGGAACCGATCTCGAACAAACCGTAACAGCAGAGGGAACAGCCGCGCCCGCACTGGAGGTTTTGCGGCTGCGAACGGAGCACGGAATCGAAGTGCTCGTCGGCCCGTCGGAGAATGCCTTTGTAGTCGTCGTCAGCCACGCGGAAAGCCTTAACAGCGCTGCGTGACAACGTTCTTTCGCTGTGGTAAAAAGTCGCGGCTTTTTGGGGATGCGTCGCTCCTGGAGCCCTCCGCACCAGCTCCCCGGAAACAACCTCCACTGAAAACTATGCAAATCAACCTCGCACCCGATCCCTCTCTGCTCGCGATCCTGGTGATCTTCGTCCTGAACTACCTGGTCGTGCGGACGTTTTTCATCAAGCCGATCAACGAGGTTCTGGAGTCGCGCGAGCACGAGACGAAATCGGCCGAGAAGCTCTACGAGGATGCGCTGGGGCGCTTCAACGAGGCTACCGCGGAGATGGAGACGCAGGTCCACAACGCGAAGCGCGAGGCCGCGCAGGTCCGCGACAAGTTTCGCGGCGAGGCCGCCGCGCATCGCTCGCAGGTTCTCAAGCGCACGAACGCCGAGGCGAAGCAGATCGTGTCCGAAGCGGATGCGAGCCTGCAGGGCGACGTGAAGGAAGCGCGCGAGAAGATCGTCCGCGAGTCCGACTCGCTCGCGCGTCTCGCCGCCGAGCGCCTGCTCGGGAGGGCCGTCTGATGCGCCGGCTGCTGCTGATCCTCATCCTGATGTTCGCGACGACGGCGCTTTTCGCGCAGCACGCGGCGACGACGCCGACCGATTCGACCGGCGGCACCGCGGCGCACGGCGCGGAGAAGACCACGCACGAGAAGGCGCATGCCGAGGAGTCGCCGAAGACCTACTTCGGCATCCCGGGCTGGATTCTCAAGCTCGCAAACATGCTGCTCTTCATCGGCGTGCTGATCTACTTCCTGCGCGGTCCGGTGAAGACGGCGTTCGCGGAGCGCAGCGAGCAGATTCGCCTTGCGGCCGACGAGGCCCGCGAGCGCCGCGCGAAAGCCGATCAGATGGCCAGCGACATTCAGGCGCGGCTGACACAGATCGAAGCGGACGTTCGCGCGATTCACGAGCGCGCGCAGGCGGAAGGCGAGCGCCAGAAGCGCGAGCTCATCACGGCCGCCGAAGTCGAGGCGCAGAAGATCCTCACCGCGGCGAAGAGCGAAGTCGACAACCGACTCAAACATGCGCGCAAGGAGCTCACCGAGTACGCGGGCCAGCTCGCGACCGAGCGCGCGGAAGCGATCCTCAGGGAAAAAATCACCGAACAGGACCAGCGAAAGCTCTTCGATGAGAGTCTCCGCGAGCTGAGCGAGGTGAAGGCATGATCCGCCGCTTCGCCCGTCCCTACGCCCGCGCGATCATGGACGTCGCCGGCACGCCGCAGGCGGCGAACGCGCTGCGCGGTGAGCTGATGCGCTTCGATGCGGCGCTGCGCACGTCCGACGAGTTGCGCGCGTTCTACGCGAACCCGGCGATGGACCTCGATACGCGGCTGAAGGTCACGCAGCGGCTCATCTCGAAGATGAAGCTGAACGAGCTCGCGGGCAAAGTCGCCGACGTGCTGGTGCGCAACCATCGCATCAACGACCTCGGCGCGATCCTCGAGGCCGTCGCCGCCTACGTGAACAAGGACCTCGGCGTGGCCGTCGCGGAAGTGCGCAGCGCGAAGAACCTCTCGCCCGAGGAGATGGACAAACTGGCGTCGGTTCTCTCGAAGAAGGTTGGCAAATCCGTGGAGCTCGACGTCCGCACGGATCCGACGCTCATCGGCGGCATCATCGTCCGGATCGGAAGCGAGATCTGGGACGCGTCCGTCGCCGGCAAGATTCACAAATTCCGCGAGTCATTAGCGTAAATCTTTCTCGCAGGCCATTAACGGAGATCTCATGGCTGTCGATTTGAAAGCAGAAGAAATTACAGAAATTATTCGTCAGCAATTGACGGGTATCAATAAGGGCGTCGACGTTGCCGAGGTCGGGACCATCACCTCGATCGGAGACGGCATCGCCCGCGTGTACGGCCTCGAGCGGGTCATGTCCGGCGAGCTCGTCGAGTTCCCGCACGGTGTGTCCGGCCTCGCGCTGAACCTCGAAGAGGACAACGTCGGCGTCGTGCTCATGGGCGAGTACCAGGAACTGGGTGAAGGCGATCAGTGCAAGCGCACCGGCCGCATCATGTCGGTTCCCGTCGGCGAGGCGGTCGTTGGCCGCGTCGTCAACGCGCTCGGCATCCCCATCGACGGCAAGGGACCGGTGAACACCACCGAGTTCTACCCGATCGAGCGTCTCGCGCCGGGCGTCATCGACCGCAAGCCCGTGAAGGAACCGCTCCAGACCGGCCTCAAGGCCATCGACGCGATGATTCCGATCGGCCGCGGCCAGCGCGAGCTGATCATCGGCGATCGCCAGACGGGCAAGACCGCGGTGGCAATCGACACGATCCTCAATCAGAAGGGGAAGAACGTCATCTGCGTCTACGTCGCGATCGGCCAGAAGAAGTCGACCGTCGCGCAGATCGTGAAGACGCTCGAGCAGTACGGCGCGATGGACTACACGATCGTGGTCAACGCGTCGGCATCCGAGCCCGCGCCGCTGCAGTACCTCGCGCCGTACGCGGGATGCGCGATGGGCGAGTACTTTCTCTACAACGGCAAGCACGCGCTCGTGATCTACGACGATCTCTCGAAGCACGCGGCGTCGTATCGCGAGATCTCGCTGCTGCTCCGCCGCCCGCCCGGCCGCGAGGCGTATCCGGGCGACGTCTTCTACCTTCACTCGCGACTGCTCGAGCGCGCGTCGAAGCTGTCCGACGCGAAGGGCGGCGGCTCGCTCACGGCGCTGCCGATCATCGAGACCCAGGCCGGCGACGTCTCCGCGTACATCCCGACGAACGTCATCTCGATCACCGACGGTCAGATCTTCCTCGAGACCGATCTCTTCCACTCCGGCGTGCGTCCGGCGATCAACGTCGGCATCTCGGTCTCGCGCGTCGGCGGTTCCGCGCAGGTGCGCTCGATGCGCTCCGTCTCGGGCACGCTGCGTCTCGATCTCGCGCAGTACCGCGAGCTCGCGGCGTTCGCGCAGTTCGGCTCCGATCTCGACAAGGTGACGCAGGCGCAGCTCAATCGCGGCAAGCGTCTCGTCGAGATCCTGAAGCAGGGCCAGTACACCCCGATGCGGGTCGGACTCCAGACCGCCTCGATCTACGCCGGCACGAAAGGACTGCTCGACAACCTCGCCGTCGACGCCGTCCGTCCGTTCGAGGCCGCGCTGCACCAGGCGCTGAGCGACGAGCATCTGCAGCTCGTGGAGCGCCTCGAGACCGCGCCGAAATTCGATGAGGCGCTCGACGCCGATCTGCGCAAAGCGATCACCGATTTCAAGGACCAGTACGTCAAAGACAACGCGAACGTCCTCGCGACGTAGCACCTAAGAGCTAACAGCTAACAGCCAAGAGCCAACAGCTAAATGCCCAGCACAATCGATCTCCGACGCCGCATCCGCAGCGTCAAGAACACGCAGCAGATCACCAAGGCCATGAAGATGGTCGCGGCGGCGAAGCTGCGCCGCGCGCAGGAGCGGATGGTCGCGGCGCGTCCGTACGCGGCCGGCTTGCGCGAGGTGCTCGCGTCGGTCGCGGCGCGCGTTGACGTCAGCAAACACCCGCTGCTGCAGACGCGCGAGGCGGAGAACAAAGTCCTGCTGCTCATCGTGACCGCGGACCGCGGTCTCTGCGGCGCGTTCAACACGAACGTGATCCGCGCCGCGATGAACGCGATCGCGGAAAAGGGGTGGCGGGAAGTGCAACTCGTGCCGATCGGACGCAAGGCGAACGACTTCTTCAAACGCCGCACGTTCCCGATCCGCCGCCAGGCGACGCAGCAGCAGGCGCTGCACCTCGAGACCCTGCACGAGATCGCGACGTCCGTCGCCGAAGAGTTCATCAGCGGCGAGTTCGACGCGGTCTACGTCCTCTTCAACGAGTTCAAATCGATCATCGCCCAGCGCGTGACGCTGCAGCGGCTGTTGCCGCTCGAGCGCGAGTGGAACCAGCCCGGCGACACCATCGAATACCTCTACGAGCCGTCGCCGGAGCGCATCCTCGACGAGCTCCTGCCGAAGCACATCGAGTTTCAGCTCTATCGCGTGCTCCTCGAGTCGGCCGCGGCCGAGCAGGGCGCGCGCATGGCGGCGATGGAGTCGGCGACCAAGAACGCGTCCGACATGATCGCGGCGCTGACCCTGAACTACAACCGCATCCGCCAGGCCGCGATCACGAAGGAGATCATCGAGATCGTCAGCGGCGCGGCGGCCGCCGGCAAGTAACGATTACCGGAGAAACCAATGGCAGAAGAAAAGCAGATCGGTCGCGTCATTCAGATCATCGGACCGGCGGTCGACGTCGAGTTCGCGGAAGGACATCTTCCGGAGATCTACAACGCGGTCCGCATCGTCGACAACGGCGAGCTCGGAAAGGTTCCCATCGACGTCGTCGCGGAAGTGGCGAGCCACATCGGCGAGAACCAGGTGCGCTGCATCGCCATGAAGCCGACCGACGGCATGGTCCGCGGCATGAAGGCCATCGACACCGGCGCGCCGATCACCGTCCCTGTCGGCCGCAACACCCTAGGCCGCATCATGAACGTCCTCGGCGAGTCCGTCGACGAGCGTGGCCCCATCACGAGCGAGCACAAGTGGGCGATCCATCGCGAGGCGCCACCGTTCGACGAACAGTCGACCTCGATCGAGATGTTCGAGACCGGCATCAAGGTCATCGACCTCCTCGAGCCGTACACGAAGGGCGGCAAGACCGGCCTGTTCGGCGGCGCGGGCGTCGGCAAGACCGTTCTCATTCTCGAGCTGATCACCAACGTCGCGAAGCAGCACGGCGGCTTCTCCGTGTTCGCCGGCGTCGGTGAGCGCACGCGCGAGGGCAACGACCTCTATCTCGAATTCGAAGAGACTGGCGTCATCACGCCCGGCGATCCTTCGAAGTCGAAAGCCGCGCTGATCTACGGGCAGATGACCGAGCCGCCGGGTGCGCGTCTGCGCGTCGGCCTCACCGGTCTCACCGTCGCCGAGTACTTCCGCGACGTCGAGAACCAGGACGTGCTGCTCTTCATCGACAACATCTTCCGCTTCACGCAGGCGGGATCCGAAGTGTCGGCGCTTCTCGGCCGCATGCCAAGCGCCGTCGGATATCAGCCCAACCTCGCGACGGAAATGGGCGAGCTGCAGGAGCGCATCACGTCGACGAAGAAGGGATCGATCACGTCGGTGCAGGCGATTTACGTTCCCGCCGACGATCTCACCGATCCCGCGCCGGCGACCGCGTTCGCGCACCTCGACGCGACGACCGTTCTCTCGCGTCAGATCGCGGAACTCGGTATCTATCCCGCGGTCGATCCGCTCGCCTCCACCTCGAAGATTCTCGATCCGCGCATCCTCGGCGACGAGCACTACAACACCGCGCGCTCGGTGCAGGCCGTGCTGCAGAAGTACAAGGATCTGCAGGACATCATCGCCATCCTCGGCATCGACGAGCTGTCGGAAGAGGACAAGGTCATCGTCGCGCGTGCGCGCAAGATCCAGCGCTTCCTCTCGCAGCCGTTCCACGTGGCGGAGCAGTTCACCGGCATCAAGGGCCAGTACGTGAAGATCGCCGACACGATCCGCGGCTTCCGCGAGATCGTCGAAGGCAAGCACGATGACGTTCCGGAGCAGGCCTTCCTGCTGCAGGGCACGATCGAGCAGGTGCTCGAGAAGGCCGAGCAGATGAAGCGCGAAGCCGCGTAAGGAAACGGGGATGGCCGACCTTCCGACAAAGATCAACCTCACGATCGTCACGCGCGACCGCAAGATCGTCGACGTGACGGTCGATGAGGTCGTGCTCCCCGGCTTTGACGGTGAGCTCGGCATCCTGCCGGGGCACACGCCGCTGCTCGCGATGCTGAAGATCGGCGAGCTGCGCTACCGCCAGGGCAACACGATCAGCCGGCTCGTGATCTCGTGGGGCTTCGCCGAGGTCCTGCCGGATCGCGTCATCGTGCTCGCGGAGCGCGGATTCCTTCCGACGGAGATCGATCGCGCCGAAGCGGAGCGCGACCGCACCGAAGCCGAGAAGGAGCTCGCCTACCTGTCGTCGCACGACCCCGAGTTCGCGCGCGTCGAAGCGCGGCTCGAGGAATCGATCGCGATGATCAACGTGAACAGCGCGCATTGATGCGGATGGCGGACTGCGGATGGCGGATGGCGAAAGCCAGCCGTCTGCGATCCGCCATCAGCGATCTGCCATCTGCCCAACCGGCCTCCGCCTTGCATTAAGCTGCCACGGCCCAATGTCCATGGAACCGTGGCTCGAGAACTTTGCGCGGGCGAATTTCCGTCGCAGCGCGGATACCGCGCACGATCTGAAAACGCCCCTCAACGTCGCGGTGCTCAACCTCGAGCTGCTGCGCATGCGCGTGCAGAAGATCGCGGGCGGCCACGACGAAAAGCTCGACAGTTACACACAGGCGATCGATCTCGAGCTGCGGCGCATGGCGCGCATCTTCGACGCCTTTTTCCTGATGTCGACGCCGCCGAAGAGCGAGGAGCGGACAACGGTCGACGTCGCTGCGATGGCGGTCGAGGCCGCGGCTGACTCAGGTTTTGCATTGGATGAAACCGGCGCATTCGCGATTCGCACGCACGCGTCGCGAATCCGGCAGGGATTGAAATTGTTTTTCGAAGGCTCGACGAACGTACTTCGCCTCGATGGCCGCACCGCGTCGGCATCACGCGAGGACGATTGTTATGTCGTGGCAGTGACAGGGTTTCCAGCCGAGCCGGGCCTCGAGCTGACGAAGATTTTCAAGTTCTACTACACCGATCCCGACGGCAACCCCGACCTTTCCCTGGCGACCGCCAGACTCATCATCGAGACCTGCGGCGGTGAAGTTGTTGCGTCTCAGGAAAGTGATAAGGTCGCGTTGCGGTTGTCGGTTCCACCAGGTGAAGAATGAGAAGAGTCCTGATCGTTGATGATGATCGAGCGACCAGCGCCGGCATGGCCGACGTCGTGGAGGAATGGGGCTACGAGCCCGAGGTCGCTGACACGGTGAAGGCTGGGTGGGCGTCGATCAGCAAGCTCGTTCCCGACGTCGCCATCGTTGATCTCAAGCTCCCCGACGGCTCCGGCCTCGATCTGCTGCACCGCATGAAGGAGACGTATCCGGACATCTCCGTGATCATCCTGACCGGTCACGCCACGGTCGACTCCGCGGTCAAGGCCCTCAAGGTCGGTGCCGAGGATTACGTCACGAAGCCGGTCGACCTTCCGCGGCTCCAGGTCATCCTGAAGTCGGTCGAAGACAAGCAGATGATGAAGCAGGAGATCCTCGAGCTTCGTCGTCAGCTCCAGAAGATGGGCGCCCTCGGCCATCTCGTCGGCAAGTCGCCGCGCATGCAGCGGCTGTTCGAGGAGATCGAGATGGTCGCGAACACCGACGCGAACGTCTTCATCGTCGGCGAGTCGGGATCGGGCAAGGAAGTAGTCGCGAACACGATCCACACGCTTTCGCGCCGGCGCAACAAGCCGTTCATCGCCTTCAACTGCGGCGCGATCGCCGCGACGCTCATCGAATCGGAGATCTTCGGCCACGAGAAGGGCGCCTTCACGAACGCCATCAAACGGCGTGAGGGCTACTTCGAGATGGCCAAGGGCGGCACGGTGTTTCTCGACGAGATCACCGAGATGCCGATCGAGCTCCAGGTCAAGCTGCTGCGCGTGCTCGAGGAAGGAAAGTTCCGGCGCGTCGGCGGCAACGAGGAGATCAACATCGACGCGCGCATCATCGCGGCCTCGAATCGCGATCCGCAGAAAGCCATTGGCGACGGGCGCATGCGCGAGGATCTCTACTACCGGTTGAATGTTTTCCCGATCGAAGTGCCGCCGCTGCGCGAGCGCCTCGAGGACATTCCGCTCTTCTCGCACTTCTTCCTGCAGAAGCTGAACGAGGCGGAAGAGAAGAACGTCGACAAGATCGACGGCGACTTCATCGAGGCGCTGCAGCAGTACGAGTGGCCGGGCAACGTGCGCGAGCTGCGCAACGTGATCAACCGCGCGTTCATCATGGCCCGCACGGACACGCTCACGGTCGACTGCCTGCCCGACAAGCTCGTCGGCAGTCGCCGCCGGCGCAGCAGAAACGTCGTGCAGATTCCTCTCGGTCAGCCGATGGAAGAAGTCGAGCGGATCATCATCGAAGAGACCCTCACCATGACCGACGGCGACCGCCGCAAGACCGCGGAAATCCTCGGCATCTCCTACAAAACGCTCTACAACAAGACCAAGAAGTACAAGGGCGACGGCGAGGATAAGGACGAGGAAGAGCCGAGCGCTCGCTCCGCTCGCTGACCTTCGACGCACACCCCGAATTTCTACGTGATGTAGCTCTTTTCTGCCCCACCCAGGGCCGTGCTATCGTCCGCCGCTCGGAATTTTGAGCATCGGCCGCTCAGTTGGGGGCGTTCCGCAATGGCCAAGAACCTCGTCATCGTCGAGTCTCCCGCAAAAGCGAAGACGATCAATAAGTTCATCGGAAGCGATTACCTCGTCAAAGCCTCCGTGGGCCACGTCCGCGATCTTCCGAAGAGCGAGCTCGGCGTCGACGAGGAAACCTTCCTCCCGAAATACGAGGTCCTCGAAGGCAAAGAGAAGGTCGTCAGCGAGCTGAAAGCCGCCGCGAAGAAGGCCTCGACGATCTACATCGCGTCCGACCCTGATCGCGAGGGAGAGGCCATCGGCTGGCACGTGATGAGTCTCCTCGGCGGCGATTCGAAGAAAGTCCGCCGCGTCCTCTTCCACGAGATCACGAAGAACGCCGTCCGGAAGGCGATGGAGAATCCGGGCGAGATCGACATGAACAAGGTCAACGCGCAGCAGGCCCGGCGCGTGCTCGACCGTCTCGTCGGCTACAAGATCTCTCCCCTCCTCTGGGACAAGGTCCGCCGCGGTCTCTCCGCGGGCCGTGTGCAGTCGGTCGCGATGAAGATGATCGTGGACCGCGAGGAAGAGATCAAAGCGTTCGTCCCGGTCGAATACTGGTCGTTCGCCGCGAAGCTCTCGGCAAACAATCCGCCGCCGTTCATCGCCAAGCTGACGAAGATCGACGGCAAGAAAACGGAAGTCGCGAACGAGGAACAGGCGCGCAAAATCGAAGCGGCGCTGAAGAGCGGCCGTTACGTCGTCTCGGAGATCGCGCGCAAGGAAAAGAAGCAGTCGCCGGCGGCGCCGTTCATCACCTCGACGCTGCAGCGCACGGCCTACAACCGCTTCAAGTACCCGGTGAAGCGGACGATGCAGATCGCGCAGAAATTGTACGAAGGCAAGGAGCTCGGGCCCTTCGGATTTGCGGGTCTCATCACCTACATGCGTACCGACTCGGTTCGCATCAGCGACGACGCTCTCGGCGAAGTGCGACAGTATATTGCCGCGAGATATGGCGACGATATTCTTCCCGAGAAACCGAACGTATATCGTGTCAAAAAAGCTGCACAGGCGCAGGAAGCGCATGAGGCCGTCCGCCCGACGTCGATGGAGCTCGATCCCGACAAGATCAAGGACTTCCTGACCCGCGAAGAGCTCAACATCTACAAGCTGATCTGGGATCGCTTCGTCGGCTCGCAGATGAAGCCCGCGCTCTTCGACGTCACCGACGTCGACATCACCACCAGCAACCTCACCCTTCGCGCATCGGGCGAAGTCCTCAAGTTCCCCGGATTCCTCGCCATCTTCCAGGACGAGACCGGCGAAGACGACGAAGAGGACGCGGAGAAGAAGAACGAGAAGGCGCTGCCCGCGATGAACGAGGGCGAGACGCTGAACCTGCTCGACCTCGAGACGAAACAGAACTTCACCCAGCCGCGGCCGCGCTACACGGAAGCGACGCTCGTGAAGGCGCTCGAGGAGAACGGCATCGGACGTCCGTCGACGTACGGGCAGATCCTCACCACGATTCAAACCCGCGACTACACGTACAAGCACGACGGCAAGTTCCATCCGACCCACCTCGGCGCGCTCGTCGTGAAGCTGCTCAAGCAGTCGTTCGACGACATCATCAATGAGGGCTATACGGCCGATCTCGAGGGGAAGCTCGACGCAGTCGAAGACGGCTCGGTCGAATGGACGCACCTGCTGCGCGACTTCTCGGAAAAGTTCAACAAGGACCTCGAGCGCGCCGCGACGGAGATGACGTCCGTCAAAGGCACCGGCGTCGAGACCGAGGAGAAGTGCGAGAACTGCGGCGCGCCGATGGTGATCAAGTTCGGACGCTTCGGCGAGTTCCTCGCCTGCTCGAACTATCCGGAGTGCAAGACCACGAAGGAAATGGCGAAGGGCGAAGCTGCCGACGCGACCGCGGACGCGGAGCAGATCATCTGCGACAAGTGCGGCAAGCCGATGCAGCTCAAACGCTCGCGCTTCGGACAGTTTTTCGCGTGCACCGGCTATCCCGAGTGCAAGAACACGAAGGATCCGAAGCTGCTGAACGTGAAGGGCGCCGACGAGCCGCAGCCGCCGTGCGAGAACTGCGGCAAGGAGATGGTGCTCAAGTCCGGACGCTACGGTCCGTTCTATTCGTGCTCGGGTTATCCGGACTGCAAGACCATCCGCAAGATCGGACGCAAATCCACGCCGCCGAAGCCGACCGGCGTGAAGTGCCCGAACTGCAAGGAAGGCGAACTGGTCGAGCGCATCTCGCGCCGCGGCGTGTTCTTCTCGTGCAATCGCTATCCGAAGTGCGAGTTCACGCTGAACAACCGCCCGGTCGCCCGCCCCTGCCCGAAGTGCCAGACGCCGTATCTCCTCGAAAAAGAGACGAAGCGCGAGGGCCACATCGAGTACTGCAACAACGCCGAGTGCGACTATCGCGCGCCGATCGCGAAGCCGGTCGCGGCGAACGAGTAGACGGATAAACTCTCGCGATGCGCCGCATCGCAATCTTTCTTCTCCTGCTACTCGCCTCCTCCGTCTTTGCGGACGAGGCTTCCACCGCTGCCCGGCTCGAGTCCATCCGCAACGATCCGACGCAGTTGCGCATGTTTCTCCAGCAGATGCCCAAAGGCGGCGATCTGCACAATCACCTCTCGGGAACGGTCTACGGCGAGAGCTACATCGTGTGGGGCGTGGCGGACAAGCTGTGCATCGACACGCAGCACCTCGCGTACACGAACTGCGTCGACGGAACCGCGAGCCAGGTCCCGGCGTCGCAGGCGATGACGGACAGCGGTCTCTATCAGCGCGTTCTCGACGCGATGTCGATGCGCCAGTTCCGCGCGATCAACGAGTCAGGACACGATCACTTCTTCGCGACGTTCGGAAAATTCGGCGCGGTCTCCGGACGCCACGTGCCGGAGATGCTGACGGAAGTCGTTGCGCGATTCGCGCGCGAGAACGTCGATTACGTCGAGTCGATGTTCGGACAGGACCTCGGCGCCGCGCGCAATCTCGGCCGCGCGATTCAGCCCGGCACTTCGTTCGACGACATGCGCACCGCGCTGATGCCGAACGTCCCGGCAGTCGTTCAGCTTTCACGCAAGACGATCGATGATGCGGAGACGTTCCTCCATCAGAACCTCGGCTGCGGAACGCCGAACGCGAAGGCCGGATGCGACTCGACGATTCGCTATCTCTTCGAAACACATCGCGCCTTTCCGCGCGAGCAGCTCTTCGCGGAGTTGCTCGTCGGATTCGAGCTCGCGAAGGCGGACTCGCGCGTCGTCGGGCTCAACGTCGTGCAACCGGAAGACGCGTACTGGTCGATGACGAACTTCGATGAGCTGATGCGCATGTTCGCGTATCTGCGTCCGATGTATCCCAACGTTCGCGTCTCGACGCACGCCGGCGAGCTCGCGCCGGGACTCGTGCCGCCGGAGGGGATGTCGCATCACATTCGCGACTCGGTGATGATCGCGAAGGCGGAGCGCATCGGTCACGGCGTCGACGTCGCGCACGAAACGGATGCGAACGAGCTCCTTCAAACGATGGCAAAGAACCACACCGCCGTCGAGATTTGCCTCACCAGCAACGACGTCATCCTCGGCGTCAGCGGCAATCGTCATCCGATGCGCACGTACATGCGGGCGGGTGTGCCGGTCATGCTTGCGACCGACGACCCGGGCGTGTCGCGCGGCGACCTGACGACGGAGTTCCAGCGCGCGGTCGAGGAGCAGGGCGCGACATACGCGGAACTGAAGCAGTTCGCGCACAACAGCATCGAGTACTCATTCCTGGAGAAGAGCGCGAAGGAGAAGGAGCTCGCGCGCCTCGACAAACGACTCAGGGAGTTCGAGGCGACGTCACCCTGAGCGAAGCGAAGGGTCTCTTCGTCGCCGAGGTCGTTCGCAGCAGAGGCCCTTCGCTGCGCTCAGGGTGACGAGAGAAACTCGCGCACCATCGGCGTGATCAGGTCGTAGTCGATCAAAAACGTATCGTGGCCGTTCGGCGACGCGATCATTCTGTGCTGCACCGGCACGCCGAGTGACAGCATCGCGGCAGAGACGCGCTCCGATTCGGTGACGGGGAAAAGCCAGTCGGTATCGAACGACACGATCAGCGTTTTGCCGCGCCATTTCGCGAACGCGGTCTCGAGATCGCCGAACTTTTCCTCGAGATCCATCTCGTCCATCGCCGCCTGCACGCGGATGTACGAGTTCGCGTCGTAGAGCGCGGCGAATTTTTTTCCCTGATATTCGAAATACGAATCGATCTCGAACTGACGCGTTCCCGCGCGGCGGCGGCGTCCGAACTTCCGCTGCAGTGACTGCGCGGAGAGGTAGGTCATGTGCCCGAGCATGCGCGCGACCTGCAGGCCGCGCAGCGAATCGTCCGGCTCGTCGTAGTAGTCGCCGTTGTTGAAGTGCTCGTCGGTCTCGATGATCTTGCGGCCGAGGATGTGCCATGCGACGCCGGTGACGGGAACGGCGCTGCCGGTGGCCATGGCGATGATCGAGTCGGCGAACGTCGGATGCAGCGCGGCCCACATCAACACCTGCATGCCGCCGAGCGAGCCGCCGGCGATCGCGCACAGATGCGTGATGCCGAGGTGATCGAGAACGATGCGCTGCGACTCGACCATGTCCTCGATCGTCGGCCACGGATAGTGCGATCCGTACGGCTTGCCGGTCGCGGGATTGACCGACTTCGGCGCGGTCGTGCCGAACGGCGAGCCCGGCAGGTTCACGCAGACGACGAAGTGCTTCTTCAGATCGATCGCCTTGCCGTAGCCGACGAGGCCATCCCACCATCCCGGCTTTTCCTCGGAATCGTTCGTGTACTTGCCGCAGACGTGCGCGCTCGCGGAGAGCGCGTGGCAGACGAGGATCGCGTTCGACTTGTCGGCGTTCAGTTCTCCGAACGTTTCGTAACGGAGCTCGAACGGCGCGATGACCTGGCCGTGCATGAAGCGGAAACCGTCCGCGAGCACGAGCGTTTTCGGCGGCTCGGAGATGAACGTCTCGGACACAGGCCGCGCAGTTTAGCGCGGGTCCTGCGGCATCACGATCCACAACACGATGTAGACGATCGTCCCCGGAAACGCGACCGAAATGATCGAGCCGATGACGTAAAGGATGCGGACCAGGGTCGGGCTCCAGCCGAGCCATTCGGCGAGGCCGCCGCAAACGCCGGCGAGCATACGATTTCTGCGAGATCGATAAAGGGGCATGGTTTCTCCGGGTGCAGATGGCGGATGGCAGAGGGCGGATGGCAAAAGACCGTTACGTTGTCTCGCTTCTGCCCTCTGCGCTCTGCCCTCCGCCCTCTCTCTTCACTTGTCCCTCGTAGATACGGCGAACCTCGTCGATTGTTGAGATCTGGTCCGGAGTCTTGTCGTCGCGGATGCGGACGATGCGCGGAAAGCGCAGTGCGTACCCGGCCTTGTGGCGCCCCGACTCCTGAATCCGGTCGAAGGCGATCTCGAGCACGACCTTCGGCGGGAGTTTGAAGCGCCAGCCGTCCCACTCGCCGATCTGTTTGAAGTCTTCCGTCATCGCGGCGATCTCGGCATCGGTGAGGCCGGAGTAAGCCTTGCCGATGTTCACGACTTCGTTGTCATGCAGCACGCCGAATGTGAGATCGGACAGCACGTGGCGGCGTTTGCCGTTTCCCCACTGCGCGTACGTCACGACGCAGTCGAGCGTCGCGAGCGCTTTCTTGTACTTGAGCCACGACTTCCCGCGGCGGCCCGGCGTGTAGATCGACGCCGGATCCTTCACGACGAGTCCTTCGTTGGCGCGCGCACGCGCCGCATCGAACAATTCATCGACATGCGCCGCATCGCGAATCGGAGTCTGATCGCTGATGCGAATCGCGCCGGCGTGAATCACCTGGCGCATCTTTTCGAGGCGCGTCGTCAGCGGCATTTCGAACAGCGCCTCACCATCGAGATAGAGCAGATCGAAGGAGAAGTAGACGACCGGCGCGTCGGCGAGAAGTTTCTCGCTCACTTTGCGGCGTCCGAGTCGCGTTTGGATGATGGCGAACGGCAGGATGCGATCGCTGAAGGCCACGATCTCGCCGTCGAGGATCATCGGACGTCCGATTGCGAGCGCCGCGCTCTCGATCTCGGGGAAACGATGCGTCACGTCGTCGAGCGTGCGCGAGTAGATCTTCGCAGTCGTTCCGTCTGTGTGAATCTGCGCGCGGATGCCGTCGTATTTGTCGTCGGCGAATGCGCTCGCGCCGAGTGCCGCGACGATCTCCGCGGGGTCTTCCTCCGGCTGCGCGAGCATGAACGCGAACGGTGCAAAAAGCGCCATCTTCGCCGATTCGAGCGCGTCGCTTTTCGCGAGCAGCGCCGCCGCGCCGATGTCGCCCGTGAACATGTTCGCGCGGCGCACGGCATCGAGTCTTCTTCCGAACGCCTTCGCGACCGCCGACTCCACCAGCCCTTCCACGAGACCGATGCGCAGCTCGCCGGTCAGGATCTTCACGACGTACCGCGCGCCCTGCGCGTTCACTTTGCGAAAGAGCTCGACGAGCACGTCCTTCTTCGCGGTCGTTCCCTGCGTCGCGGCGAGACGTTCGTAGTACTCGCCGAGCTCCGTGAGGGTGATGTCGCGGGACGGGTCGTCAGGAAACGACTCCGCGATCGTGTCGCCCGGATCCGCGTATTTCGGCCACGGCGCCCACACCTCCTCGACCGTGCGTCCGGTCGCCTCCGCCACCGCGTCGCCGATCGTCGCGCCGCCGACTCCGGTCACGCGCTGCTCGCGCCGCGAAAACGGTCCGCCCGAGAAAAAGACGACCGCGCGCTCGAGCGAGGCGTCATCGAGCGTGACCAGATAACCGGCCAGAATCCGCTCTTTTTCAGACTTTTTAGTCGTGCCGGCAATGGTGTTGGCCGTCACCGTGAAGGTGGAAAGCATTGCAGATAGAATCCGCCGCCATGAAAACGAAAGTCACTGTCGTCGGCGCCGGAAATGTCGGCGCAACTGTAGCTCAGGGCATTGCACTCAAGGAGCTTGCCGACGTCGTCCTCGTCGACATCGTCGAGGGCGTGCCGCAGGGCAAGTCGCTCGATTTCATGGAGACGGCCCCGGTCGAGAACTACGACTCGATCCTGCGCGGCACGAACTCCTATGACGGCACCGAGGATTCGGACGTCGTCGTCATCACCGCGGGGCTGCCGCGCAAGCCGGGCATGAGCCGCGACGATCTGCTCTGGAAAAACGAGGAGATCGTGTGGGGCGTGACGAAGGAAGTCGCGAAGCGCTCGCCGAATTCGATCCTCATCGTCGTATCGAATCCGCTCGACGCGATGTGCGAGGTCGCGCGCCGCGCTTCCGGTTTCCCGCGCGAGCGCGTGCTCGGCATGGCCGGCGTGCTCGACTCCGCGCGCATGCGCTGCTTCATCGCCATGGAGCTCAACGTCTCCGTCGAGAACACCCACGCCTTCGTCCTCGGCGGCCACGGCGACACGATGGTGCCGCTGCCGCGCTACTCGACCGTCGCGGGCATTCCGATCACGGAGCTCATTCCGAAGGAGCGCATCGATGCGATCGTCGACCGCACGCGCAACGGCGGTGCGGAGATCGTGAATCTGCTGAAGACGTCCGCGTGGTACGCACCGGGCGCGTCGAGCGTCGAGATGGTCGAGGCCATCCTGAAGGACAAGCGCAAGATCCTCCCCTGCGCCGCGTACCTGAAGGGCGAGTACGGCTTCAACGACCTTTTCGTGGGCGTTCCGGTCAAGCTCGGCAAGAACGGACTGGAGCAGATCATCGAGATCGAGCTCACCGATGACGAGAAAGCCGCACTGCAGAACTCGGCGAATGCGGTGCAGGAGCTCTTCGACAAATTGAAGAATTCCTGAGCAATTTAGTCAGCAGGGCGGCGGGTTAAAATACCCGCCCCCTCCATGAAAAAACTCGTCATCGACATCGAGACCGTCGGCCTGCCGTGGGAAGAGCACGATCCCTACGTGCGCGAGTACCTGATCAAAGGCCTTTCCGAAGGTGACGCCGAAGAGGCGCGGCGCGCGGGCGGACTGTCGCCGTTTCGCGGAAAGATCGTTGCCATCGGCGTCATCAACATCGACGACGGCCGCTCCTGCGCGCTGTACGAGGTCCCCGGACAGACCGAGCTGAGGACCGACAAGGCCGGGATGCGCACGTGGATCTCGGGCAATGAGCGCCAGATTCTCGAGAAATTCTGGGAGTTCTTCGACAGCGACTCGCGATTCATCACGTTCAATGGCCGCCAGTTCGACGGGCCGTTCCTGATGGTGCGGTCCGCGGTCAACGGCATCACGCCGAAGCGCGATCTCGTCGGGTATCGCTACGGTTTTCATCCGAACTGCGATCTGCGCGAGGCGCTGAATTTCTTCGGCACGACGAACGCGCGGCAGTTCAAGTTCAACCTCGATCTCGCCTGCAAGGCGTTCGGCGTCCAGACGTCGAAGGGCGAAGGGATGGACGGTCGCTCGGTCGAGGAGTGGTATCGCGCCGGACGGCATCGCGAGATCGCCGAGTACTGCCTCGAGGACGTGCGCGCCACGGCGCAGCTTTACGACAAGCTCGCCACGACGCTGCTCGTGTTCAACAAGGAGTTCCGCGAGTCCGATGAGCGCGAGCGCCGCATTCGCATCGCCGAAGAGGGACAGGGCGTGCTGCCGGGTTTGATGCCGGAAGAGACGCCGTTCCCGCCGCCGGCGACCGATCCGACGTTCATGGAGTCGGTGACGCAGACGTCGCTCACCCTGACGTCCGCGCTCGAAGAAGTCGAAGTGACGCGCGAGGACGAGGCCATGACCGTGAAACATCAGGCGGTCATCCTCGAAAAGCTCGCCGCGGTTTTGCCCGCGTCGCAGGAGGATGAGATTCCGCCCGGCGTGTGACCCTGGATGAAACCGAAGCTCTCGCTGCTTCTGCTCTTCCTCGCAACGACCGTCGCCGCCGATGAAACGCGGCTGCGGGAGCTCCTCGCGAAGGTCGACTACGACGCGATGGTCGCCGCGTACGACGCCGAGACGACGCATTCTGTCAGCGAACGTGCGCTCTACGTCGCGGCGCTGGAGAGAGTCGGCGCACGCGGACGCGCGGATGACGAAGCCACGAAACTCCGCGATGAACATCCGGATGATGCGTGGGCGTGGTACGCCGTCGTGACCACCGCCGAAACGCCCGAAGCGCTGAAAGCGAGCGAGAAGATGATGCAGCTCGCCGGCGATCGCGCGGATCCGCTCATGGTTCGTCTTCGCGCACGCGAGCTGGCCGACAGCGGCAAACGCGATGAAGCGGCGGCGTTCCTCGCCACGCAGCCGCACACGCCCTTCACGCTCGTGACGCGCGCGACCACTCTCGCCGGCGGCGCGACGATCGATGCGCAATACCTCGCCGATCTGGACGAGGCGCTGAAGATCGAACCGAACGACATCGAAGCGCTCTACTGGAAAGGCGAGATGCTGCGATTCGAGAAGCGAAATGCCGACGCTCTTCCGTTCCTCGAGAAAGCGGCTTCGCTGACCGATGCGAAAGCCGTGTTGCTTTCGTACTGGCGCGTGCTCCGAACGCAGAATCCCGACCAGGTCCGGCCGTCGATCGAGGCGGCTCTCGCACGCTCGCCCAATTCGGGACTGATGATGTCCGCGTCGATGGCGCTCGGTGAGCTCGGTGACAAGGAAAAAGCGCGCGAGCTGCAGGATCGCGTTCTGCGCGAGGCGCCGGCTTCGGTCGCCGCGCAGTGGGTCCTCAATCAACGTTTTCTCGAAGCCGAGGGCGCGGACAGATTGAAAGCGGCGCGCGAGTACGTCGCGTGGCCGGCGCAATACGATCCGTGGCTGCTCGCGAACGGATATCGCGTGCTCTTTCTCACGATGAGCGTCGAGCCCGTCGCGACGGTGTCCGACGAGGAATTGCTGACGGCAATTCACGGGATGCAGGCCGCGGCGCGCGACGACTATCCCGACATCGCCATCACGCTCGCCAACCGCAAGCTCGCGCTGACCGAAGCCGAAAAGTTCGCGCGCGACGCGATGCCTCGCCTCGAGCGTCTGCTCGACGAGTTGCGAGCGCGCAACGTCCCGCACCTCGAGGAAAGCATGTCGAGCCGGCGCGCCGAGGTGCACGACGCGCTCGGATGGGTGCTGTTGCAGGAAGGCAAAACGCGCGAGGCGCAGAAGGAGCTCCTCGCCGCGTACGAGCTCCAGCCGAAACGCAACCCGCTCATCCCCTATCACCTCGGCCGGCTCTACGAGTCACAGAAAAAATTCTCGAAGGCGGAGGCGATGTTTCGCCGCGGTTATCTGATGCAGTCGCCGCGCGCGAACCCGAACGTCGATGCGCTGAAGGCGCTGTACCAGAAGCGATTCGGATCGCTCGACGGCTTCGACGAATCGCTGAAGCAGGCGAAGACGTTCGACGCGGAGTCGCGGCGGAAAGAGATTCTTGCGGCGTGCGTGACGAAGACGCTGCCGCCCTTCAAATTGAAAACGCTCGACGGCAAGGCGATGACGCCCGATGACCTGAAGGGAAAGGTCGCCGTCATCAACTTCTGGGGCATCTGGTGCGGCTGGTGCGTGCGCGAGATGCCCGACTATCAGGCGCTCGCGAAGAAATACGCGAAGGACGACAAGGTCGCCATCCTGACGATCAACAACGACGAAGACGCGGCGAAAGTGCGCAAGTGGATGACCGACCAGAAGTACTCGCTCCCCGTGCTGCTCGACAACGGCTACGCGCATCAACACGTGCGCGGCTATCCGACGACGTGGTTCATCGACCCAGCGGGAAAGATCCGATTCGAGAAGTCGGGATGGAGTCAGGAACTGGTCGAGGAGTTCTCATGGCGCATCGAGGCGCTGCGCTGAGCGACAATGTCTTCGTCATCCTGAGCGAAGCGAAGGATCTCATCCGTCGCAGAGATGCTTCGCTGCGCTCAGCATGACGAAGGTTTTGAAGGTCCATCGCGCCCGAGTCTTCACGCCCGTTGCCGATCCGTTCGCGAACGACGTCGCGTCGTCGTATCGCTCGTGGGATCGCGGGTTCGTCGCCGTCGATGACGATGGCCGCATCGTCGCGGTCGGCGATGCCGCGGACGCTCCGAAAGACGCGGAGGTCATCGATCACGGCGACGGCGCGCTGATCACGCCGGGTCTCATCGACACGCATCTGCACGCGCCACAGCTCGAGATGATCGGCTCGTACGGCGGACATCTTCTGGAATGGCTCAATCGCTACACGTTTCCGACGGAGCGCAAGTTCGCCGATCCCGAGCACGCGCGCAGCGTCGCGAAGTCGTTCTACGACGAGCTTCTTCGCAACGGGACGTTGTGCGCACTCGTCTTCTCCACGATCCACTACGAGGCGACGGACATCTTCTTCGAGGAAGCGGAGCGTCGCGGATTCCGCGGCATCGTCGGCAAGACGATGATGGATCGCAACGCGCCCGACTATCTCCTCGACGCCAGTCCGTCGAAGTCGTACGACGAATCGCGCGCGCTGCTGAAGAAATGGCACGGCCGCGGTCTGCTGCGCTACGCGATCACGCCGCGCTTCGCGCCGACGTCGACGCCGGAGCTCCTCGAAGCCGCCGGCGCGCTCAAGAAAGAATTTCCCGATGCGTGGGTGCACACGCACATCTCCGAAAACCCGAACGAAGTGCAGTGGGTCCACGAGCTCTTCCCCGAGGCGGAGTATGCGGATGTGTATGACCGCTACGGTCTGCTCGATGCGAAGTCGGTCCTCGCGCACGGCGTGTGGCTGACGCCGGAGGAGCTCGATCTTCTTTCGCGCCGCAAGTCGCGCATCGCGCACTGCCCGAACTCAAATCTCTTCCTCGGCAGCGGCCTGTTCCGTTTGCACCACGTTCTCGAATCGGGCGTTCTCGTCGGTCTCGGCAGCGACATCGGCGCGGGAACGACGCCCTCCATGTTCAACGCGATGGCCGACGCGTACAAAGTGCAGCAGGTGCAGCACGTCTCGCTCAGCCCGTTCCATCTCTGGTATCTCGCGACCCTCGGCGGCGCGCGCGCGTTGTCGCTCGACGCCGAAACGGGCAGTCTCGAGCCCGGCAAGTCGGCGGACTTCCTCGTCCTCGACCTGAACGCGACGCCACTGCTCGCGATGCGGACCGGACGCGCCTCCTCGCTCGAGGACCTCCTCGCCGGCCTCATCTTCATGGGGGACGATCGCGCGGTGAAACGAAGCCTGATCGCGGGTCGGATCGTCTCAGAACGGTAGAGCCACTCAGGAGTGGTCCACGCTTTGCGATTGGAGTCGTTCATGAACCGAATCCTCCGTGTTTCCGCCGTCGTGTTTCTGGCCGCCCTGTCCTCTTTTGCGCAAACTTCGGTCACTGGAACGGTCATCGACGTCGATTCGGCGGCGAACCGGCTGCAGATCGAAACGGACAAGGAGAGGACGCGGCTCACCGTCGAGACGGACGCGGTGGCCACGCAGTACAACGGCTTCGGCGGGATGATCGCGGGGAAGGCGGAGATCTTCATCGGCTCGAAGGGTTTCTCGAACCTCCGCCTCGACGACCGCATCGAGATTCATGGCACGACGCGCGGCCGCGGCATCGTCGCCGCCACCGACATCACGCTCGTCGGGCGTTCGGTCGCGGCGAATCCGACCGGCGTCGGCGACACGCGATCGCCCTCGAGCGCGACGACGCAGGTCGACCGCTCGACGACCGCGCAGCGATCGACGACGACGACCACGGCCGAGGGAACGGTGCGGCAGGTGAACCTCGACGAGGGCCGCATCGTCATTCAGACGCCGCAGCGCCGTCTGATCACGGTCAACGCCCATCGCAACATTCCGGTGTACTACCGCAACGAGGTCTATCGCCTCTCGAATCTCGAAGTCGGCGATCGCATCCGCATCACGATCGATCCGCGCGACGCGCAGGACGACGAGATCACCGCGACGCGCATCGACGTCGTGCAGGACATTCAGGAAACGCCGACGGTTCCGCCGACAGGTGGAACGGTCACGGTCATCGAAGGACGCCTCTCGCGCGTCGACGCGACGCAGAACTTCGCCTGGGTCACGACGCGCGACGACGAAGTGCGCGTCGACATGGATCGCGCGCTGGACGTGAACGGCAAGCAGATCGACGCGCGCGATCTGCGCATCGGCGACACGATTCAGGTGACCGGCAGCTTCGATCGCGTCGGCGACATCTTCCTCGCGTCGACGGTTCGCTACCCGGCGGGCGGCAATCAGCGCGATGAGGATCAGTTCACGCGCTACGGCGTCGTGACGATCAACGGCACCGTGACCCAGTCGCTCGACGACGCGACGATGCTCTCGGTGCGCGATCGCGACGCGAACCGCATCGTGCGGATCTGGGTCACCGAGGATTTCCTGGTCCGTCTGAAGGCGTCGTCGACGACCGCCGACAAGCTCCGCAAGGACGACAACGTGCGCATCCGCGCGTTTCGCGATGATTTCGGCAACCTCATCGCGCAAACGATCACCGTGCGCAATCGCTGAGGGTCAGGCCTTCACTTTTCACTTTCTGAATCCTGTGTAGAGGCATTCGCTACGGCGCGTAGAGAAAGTGAAAAGTGAAGGCCTGACCCTCAGTTATTTGGAATTTGGCGACGCGCCTGAATGTCGAACTGGGCACACATGAGCCGCGATCCGCTTCTCCCCGGCGTGACGACCTCGGCCGTTCCTCCGATTGCGACGTGCGACACGCGCGTCGAGATCGAACGTGCGCGGCGGCGCGCACTGACGCGCGATTTCTTTCAGATCGCGCTGCTCGTCGCCGTCGACACGCTCTTCGTGCGATGGCCGTACGCGCACATTCCGATGCTGGAGCGCGAGACGTCGCTGGCGCTGCTGCGATCGCTCAACGTCGCGGTTGGCGCGCATCTCTGGCTCGAGCGCGCGCTGCCGCGATGGAGCGCGCGTCGCATCGCGAGCACGTGGTGCACGCGCGAGCGGCGGCGGTTTCAGGACCGAGCGCTCTAGCGCAATAGTCGCGCGAGCATCGCGATCAGCACGATCGCGGCGACGACGATCCCAATCCAGAAGAACTTGCGCGCGGGCGCTTCCTCGTCGTCGACCTGCGCCGCATCGACGGCGCCGATGCCGAGCTCGCGCGCGGGCTCGCCGAACAGACGCGGCGCGATGAGCGCGATGTCATAGCGCGGCGCGGACAGACTCGGATTGCCGTAGAGCAGATACAGCGGCGTTCCCGGATTGTAGAAACGGAGCGCCGATGACGGCACCAGCAGACGTGCGGACTCGATCGGCAGCGGTGCGTTATCGCCCTCGTCGATCACGAGCTCGATCGCGCCGGCGCCGGACGGGATGTCGAACGACAGCGACGGCGGCAGGAGATCGGGATCCGCGCTGCTCCACGCGGACGTCGCGAGCGGATACGACTCGCGATTGCGATGACTGTCCGCCGCGCGGCGCAGCGTGACCTCGCGCTCGAAAACGCGCGACGGCGTCGTCAGCACGAGCCGCGTTCCCTCGGGCCATCGATCGTACGGAAGATCGATCGCGTAAATCGATCGGTTCTCTTCCGCGCGCCGCTCCGGAATCTTCAGCTTCAACTGCAGCGGCTCCGCGCGGCGCTCGATCAGGTACGGCACCTGCCTTCCTTCGGGATCCGCGATGCGCACGTCGGCGAGATACGGACTGCGCGCGAGCACATCGCAATCGAGGACGAGCACGGAGAGTCCCACCGGTCCGCTCTGGATTTTGCGCGTCGTGCGGAACGACGCGCGATCGACCGCCGCGCCGAGCGGGATGGTCATCTTCGGCTGCGTGACGACGCGATCGAGTCCGGGCGTTTGGGTGAGCTTCGCGATCGCCGTGTGCTGATCGCGAACGCGATCGCGCAGCGCCTCGATGTCGTATGCAGGTGCGGCCGCGGTGTCGTTGCCGTAGCGAATGCGCAACGGCGCGCTGTCCGGCGATTCGAAATAGATCCACGGCTGCGGCGCGAGCTCGCCGGCGACGCGCGTGATGTTGAGCGGCGGATTGTTGCCGTCGTCGATCTCGAGATCGAGCTCGCGTCCGACCGGCGCCGCGACGCCGATCTTCATCTCCGACGCGATGAGCTCACCGATCTGCTCCTGACGCAGCGTGCTGCTGCCGAGTGGCGACGGCGTGACCTGACCGTTGCCGAGGCGCGGCTCCGTGATGAGCGCGTTGCGAAGAACGTTGCCGGTCGGAACGATGATGTGAATCGCGGCGATCGGCAGATGCTGTCCGGGAAGATCGAGGCGATAGCGACTCTTGCCCGGCTCGCTCGATCGCTT
>Ga0075425_100000311_pt1 | contig 44636 bp, 33 predicted proteins | sample SoiMethybrSBSTD4_FD_75300 | JGI IMG/M metagenome (GOLD analysis project Ga0075425, IMG submission 75300) | Bulk soil microbial communities from a Populus tree surrounding site in Tennessee, USA - Soil MetaG P. TD hybrid SBSTD4 | ecosystem: Environmental > Terrestrial > Soil > Tree plantation... | reverse complement strand
AGCTTGTTCTCGAGGTACTTGGGGGCGAAGAGGGTGCCGTCGGAGAGCGCGCCGACATCCTTAGCGCGATCGATGATCTTCAGGTGCCCATCGGCGTCGATGTAGCCCGCATCGCCGGTGTGGAACCAGCCCTCGGCGTCCTTGGCCTCGGCGGTGGCCTGCGGGTTCTTGTAGTACTCCTTGAAGATGCCGGGCGAGCGGATCAGGAGCTCGCGCTCGGAGGTGAACCTGAGCTCCACGCCGGGCACCGCCGGCCCGACGGTGTCGGGCTTCACCCTGTCGTTGGGCTGGATGCTGACGAAAACGCTGGTCTCGGTCGAGCCGTAGAGCTGCTTGAGGTTCACGCCGATCGAGCGGTAGAAGACGAAGAGATCCGGGCCGATCGCCTCGCCGCCGGTGTAGGCGATGCGGATCCGGCTCATGCCGAGCACGTTCCTGAGCGGGCCGTAGACCAGCAGGTCGCCAAGGGAGTACTGCAGCCGGTCCCACAGGCCGACCGGCTTGCCTTCCATGATGCGCTCGCCGACGCGGCGCGCGAGGCCCATGAAGTAGTGGTAGAGCGCGCGCTTGGGCGCGGCGGCGTCGTCCATCCGCACCGAGACCTGCGTGAGCAGCGCCTCGAAGATGCGCGGCGGGGCGAAGTAATAGCTCGGCCCGATGTCGCGCATGTCGGTGGTCACCGTCTCTGCGGACTCCGGGCAGCAGATGCAGTAGCCGGCGACCAGCGGCTGCGCATAGGAGAAGATGTTCTGCCCGATCCAGGCCGGCGGCATGAAGGCGAGCACCACGTCGCGGTCGGTGATGCCCTCCCACTCCGCGACCACGCGCGAGCGCTCGATCAGGTTGGTATAGGTCAGCACCACGCCCTTGGGCACCCCGGTGGTGCCCGAGGTGAAGAAGAGCGCCGCGGTGTCTTCGCCGCTGCCCTTGGCGATCTCGGCGTCGAGGAACGCGGGCTCGCGCCGGTAGGCTTCGCGCCCGCGCTCCAGCAGCTGCTCATAGCTCATCAGCTCGGGCGCGTCGTAGTGGCGCAGGCCGCGCGGGTCGTCGTAGTAGATGCGCTTCAGGCTCGGGCACTGCGGCAGGATCTCGAGCAGCTTGTCGACCTGCTCCTGGTCCTCGGCGAGCGCGTACGCGATCTCGGCGTTGCGAATCGGGAACGCCATCTCGGTCGCGACCGCGTCCTGGTAGAGCGGCACCGGGATCGCGCCCAGGCACTGTGCGGCGGCGATGCCGGCGTAGATGCGCGGGCGGTTGGCGCCGATGAGCGCGAAGTGCGCGCCGCGCTCGAGGCCTTCCGCGGCCAGGCCGCAGGCAAGGCTGCGCACCTCGTCGGCGAAGTCGCGCCAGGTCCAGGTCTGCCAGATGCCGAGGTCTTTCTCGCGGATCGCGGGACGATCGCCCCGCGCTCGCGCGTGGTGCATCAGCAGCTTCGGGAACGTGTCCAGCCCCTCGATGCTCGGGTTCATCGAGCTCCTCCTACAGGCTTAAGCCGGCGGATTCTTGCACAAAATCCGCTAGAGTACGGCGCAATGAAAGGCACCGGGCACTGGGTCCGCAAGGGCGACGTCAAGCTTTTTCTCTGGAACAAGCCGCGCCAGGGCGACGCGCGCGGCACCATCCTCTTCGTGCACGGCTCGTCGATGGCGTCGCAGCCGACCTTCGACCTGCACGTGCCCGGCCGGCCGCACTCCTCGGCGATGGAATGGTTCGCCGAGCGCGGCTTCGACACCTGGACGATGGACAACGAGGGCTACGGCCGCTCCGACAAGTCGCGGCCAATCAACTGCGACATCCCGAACGGCGCCGACGACCTCGCCGCGGCGGCGAAATACATCGACCAGAAGCTTCTCGTCTACGGCATCTCGTCGGGCGCCCTCAAGGCGGCGCTCTTCGCCCAGCGCCACCCCGAGCACGTGGCTCGCCTCGCGCTCGACGCCTTCGTCTGGACCGGCGAGGGCAGCCCGACGCTCGAGCAGCGCCGCAAGCGCCTGCCCGAATTCCAGGCGAAGCACCGCCGGCCCATCGACCGCGCCTTCGTGCACAGCATCTTCGAGCGCGACCATCCCGGCACCGCCGACAAGGCGACGATCGAGGCCTTCGCCGACGCCATCCTCAAGCTCGACGACTCGGTGCCGACCGGCACCTACGTCGACATGTGCTCGAAGCTGCCGCTCGTCGACCCGCTGAAGATCGACGTGCCGACGCTCATCATGCGCGGCGAGTTCGACGGCATCGCCTCGATCGACGACCTGATCGAGTTCTACCGGCGCCTGCCCAATCCCGACAAGCAGTTCGCGGTCATGGCCGGCATCTCGCACGCCAGCTTCCAGCAAAAGAACTACCTGACCGTCTACCACATCCTGCACGCGTTCTTTTCCCAACCCGAGCCGGTCTACCGCGCATGAAACGCTTCGTCCTCCTCGTGCTTCTCGCGGCGAGCGCCGCTCTCGCCCAGGACTACCCGAACCGCCCGGTGCGCATCGTCGTGCCGCTTTCGCCCGGCGGCTTCGCCGACACGCCGGCGCGCCTCCTCGCGCCGCGCCTGTCGGCGCAGCTCGGCAGGCAGTTCTTCGTCGAGAACCGGCCCGGCGCGGGCGGCACCATCGGCTGGGATTTCGTCGCGAAGTCGCCGCCCGACGGCTACACGCTCGCCATCACCGGCAGCACTCATCTGATCAGCTCGCACCTCTACAAGAAGCTGCAGTACGACGCCTTCAAGGACTTCACGCACATCAGCATGATGGCCTCGGGCCCCTACGTGCTGGTGGTCAATCCGCAGAAGGTGCCCGCCGCTTCGGTGCGCGAGCTGATCGCCGCGGCGAAGGCGCAACCGGGCGCGATCGACTACGCGAGCTCGGGCAACGGCAGCTCGCAGCACCTGGTCGGCGCGTTGTTCAACTCGATGGCGGGCGTGCAGCTCAACCACGTGCCCTACAAGGGCAGCGGGCCTGCGATGCAGGACCTGCTCGGCGGCCAGGTCGGCGTGTCTTTCGCCGGCGTTCCCAATGTGCTCGGCCATGTCAGGGCGGGCAGGCTCAAGGCACTGGCGGTGACCACGCCCAGGCGCTGGGTTGAGCTGCCCGACGTGCCGACGATGGCCGAGGCCGGCGTGCCCGGCTATGAGGCGACCCTGTGGCTCAGCATTTCCGGCCCGGCGGGAATGCCGAAGGACATCGTCCAGCGCCTCTACAGCGAGATCGCCAAGGCGCTGAAGGATCCGGACCTGCAGAGCAAATTCCGCGAGGCCGGCGTCGAGGCCGACGCGACCGGCGGCGAGGAGCTCCTGCGCTACATGCGCGCGGAGGACGCCAAGTGGGGGAAGGTCGTGAAGGAAACGGGCGCGACGGTGAACTAACCGGATACCATTACCTGCGCCGACCTTCATCCATCAGCTCGTAATGCTCGATCGAATGCTCTTCGATCAGCTCCGCATATCCCGGTGGTAGGTGCGATTCTCGCCAGGCGTCACCAAACACCTCTTTCAAGGCGAGAAAGTGGCGCCACATGCTGATGAAGCAGAAATCGCGGCTATGCGGTTGCGCCGGGCCACCCGTGAAGTAGCCCAAAAATCCTGTCTTATCTTTTACGACGGTTGGTGAAGTTCTTGCAAGCTTGTCGGCGAGCTCGCTCTCCTTGCCGGGTCTGGCCCGAGCCTTGAAAACTCGCACAATGGCAACACCGGCCTTCAATTCGTTGTTGCTGGCCATGGGCCTCCCGAATCCAATTACATGCTGCGGCGGTACTGGCCGCCAACCTCGAACAGCGCGTGCGTGATCTGCCCGAGCGAGCAGACGCGCACCGCGTCCATCAGCACCTCGAACACGTTCTCGTCGCGCATCACCGCCTGACGCAGGCGCTCGAGCATCGCGGGCGCCTCCTTCTCATTGCGGCGCTGAAACTCGCGCAGCCGCTTCAGCTGCGATTGTTTCTCTTCTTCTGTTGAGCGGATGAGCTCCAGCTTTTGGGGGAGCGCCTCGCCGTGGGGGTTGCGGAAGGTGTTGACGCCGACGATCGGGTAGGAGCCGTCGTGCTTCTTGTGCTCGTAGTAGAGCGACTCTTCCTGGATCTTGCCGCGCTGGTAGCCGGTCTCCATCGCGCCGAGCACGCCGCCGCGGCTCGAGATCGCCTCGAACTCCTTCAGCACCGCCTCCTCGACCAGGTCGGTGAGCGCGTCGATGACGAACGAGCCCTGGTTCGGGTTCTCGTTCTTCGCCAGGCCCCATTCCTTGTTGATGACGAGCTGGATCGCCATCGCGCGGCGCACCGACTCCTCGGTGGGCGTGGTGATCGCCTCGTCGAAGGCGTTGGTGTGCAGCGAGTTGGTGTTGTCGTAGGTCGAGATCAGCGCCTGCAGCGTGGTGCGGATGTCGTTGAACGCCACTTCCTGCGCGTGCAGCGAGCGACCCGAGGTCTGCGAATGGAACTTGAGCTTTTGCGAGCGCTCGTTCGCGCCGTAGCGGTTCTTCATCGCCACCGCCCAGATGCGCCGCGCGACGCGCCCGAGCACTGCGTACTCGGGGTCCATGCCGTAGGAGAAGAAGAACGAGAGGTTCGGCGCGAAGTCGTCGATCTTCATGCCGCGCGCGAGGTAGGCCTCGACGAAGGTGAAGCCGTTGGCGAGCGTGAAGGCGAGCTGCGAGATCGGGTTCGCCCCCGCCTCGGCGATGTGGTAGCCCGAGATCGACACCGAGTAGAAGTTCCTGACTTCGTTCGCGATGAAGTACTGCTGGATGTCGCCCATCACCTTGAGCGAGAACTCGGTGGAGAAGATGCAGGTGTTCTGGCCCTGGTCTTCCTTGAGGATGTCGGCCTGCACCGTGCCGCGCACCGCGCTCAATGTCTTGCTTCTTATCTCCAGCAGCTCTTTCCCGGTCGGCTTGCGACCCAGCTTGTCGACCTGCTGGTCGATCGCCGTGTTGAAGAACATGGCGAGGATCGTCGGCGCCGGGCCGTTGATGGTCATCGACACCGAGGTCGCCGGGTCGCACAGGTCGAAGCCGGCGTAGAGCGCCTTCATGTCGTCGAGCGTGGCGATCGACACGCCGCTGTTGCCGACCTTGCCGTAGATGTCCGGCCGTTCATGCGGATCAAACCCGTACAAGGTGACGGAATCGAACGCGGTGGACAGGCGCTTCGCCGGCAGGTCCTTGGAGAGGAGGTGGAAGCGCCGATTGGTGCGGAACGGATCGCCCTCGCCCGCGAACATGCGCGTCGGGTCCTCGTTCTCGCGCTTGAAGTGGAACACGCCGGCGGTGAACGGGAATTCGCCCGGCAGGTTCTCGCGCATGCGCCAGCGCAGGAGCTCGCCGTGGTCGGTGAAGCGCGGCAGCGCCACCTTCGGCACATGCGTGCCCGAGAGCGAGGTGTGGGTAAGCCGCGTCCGGAGCTCTTTGCCGCGCACCTTGACCACCTGCTCGTCGCCCGAATAGGCCTTCAGCGTCTTCGGCCAGGAGTCGAGCAGCTTCCTGCTTTCGTCATCAAGGATCTTGGTGGAAAGCAGCGCGTCGACCTCGGGCAGCTTCCTGCCGAGCATCGCCTGCGTCGCCTCGAGGCTCTGGCGCTCGCGCGCGAGCGTCGCCTGCTTCTCGATAAACCCGTGGTAGCCGCGCACGGCCTCGGCGATCTCGGCGAGGTAGCGGCTGCGCTGCGCCGGAATGACCGGGTGCACCGCCGACGACACCTTGCTCTTCGGCCGCGGCAGCTTGCCTGGCGAGGGCGGGAGCCCCTTCTCGGCGAGCTTCGCCACGAGTGCGTGATAGAGCGCCGTGACGCCGTCGTCGTTGAAGCGCGCGGCGATGGTGCCGAACACCGGCATGTCTTCCGCCGGCTGGCCGAAGGCCCCGCGGTTGCGCTGTACCTGCTTGCGCACGTCGCGCAGCGCGTCCTCGGCGCCTTTGCGGTCGAACTTGTTGATCGCGACGAAATCGGCGAAGTCGAGCATGTCGATCTTCTCGAGCTGGCTCGCGGCGCCGAACTCGGGCGTCATCACGTAGAGCGTGACGTCGGCATGCGGCACGATCGCCGCGTCGCCCTGGCCGATGCCGGCGGTCTCGACGATCACCAGCTCGTAGCCCGCGGCCTTGCACGCCGCGATCGCGTCGCCGATCGCCGCCGAGAGCTCGGCGCCGGCCTCGCGCGTGGCGAGCGAGCGCATGAAGGTGCGCGGCCCGTGGATCGCGTTCATCCGGATGCGGTCGCCGAGCAGCGCGCCGCCGGTCTTGCGCCGCGTCGGGTCGACCGACAGCACCGCGATGCCCAGCCGCTCGCCCTGGTCGAGGCGGAAGCGGCGCACCAGCTCATCGGTGAGCGAGCTCTTGCCCGCGCCGCCCGTGCCGGTCACGCCGAGGACGGGAGCCGAGCCCTGCTTGAGCTTGCCTTTGAAGGTGCCGAGCTCCAGCGCCGTAATGACTTGCGCCAGCGCCCGCGGATTGCCCGGCTCGAGCTCCTTGGGCGCGTACCGCGCGAGGTCGAAGTCGCAGCGCGCGAGCATGTCGTTGATCATGCCCTGAAGGCCCATGCGCTGGCCGTCCTCGGGCGAGTAGACGCGCGCCACGCCGTAGTCCTGCAGCTCCTTGATCTCGGCCGGGACGATCACGCCGCCGCCGCCGCCGAACACCTGGATGTGCGAGCCGCCCCGCTCCTTGAGCAGGTCGATCATGTACTTGAAGAACTCGATGTGGCCGCCCTGGTAGGACGAGACGGCGACGCCCTGCACGTCCTCCTGCAGCGCCGCGGCGACGATCTCCTCGACCGAGCGGTTGTGGCCGAGGTGGATCACCTCGGCGCCCGAGCCCTGCAGGATGCGCCGCATGATGTTGATCGACGCGTCGTGCCCGTCGAACAGGCTCGCCGCGCTGACGAAGCGGATCTTGTGCTTCGCCTTGTAGACGAGCTTCGCGGAGTCGGACAGGTCCGTCATGGAGCGGCCTACAGCCTAGTTGACGTTTACGTAAACGTCAATCTGCTCAATGGCGGTACGACGGGTCCTTGGCGTCGAGCAGCCTGACCAGCGCCGCGTAGACGTCGTGGCAGGTGCGCGACTCGCCCGGTCCCGACTCTTCCAGCATGCGGTCGATCACCGGCTGCGACAGGCGGTTGACCGCGCCGCCGGCCTGCCCCGCGGCGACCTGCACGTCGCACGCGCGCTGCAGCGTCCACAGGCGCAGGTACGCCTCGGCCACGTTGGCGCCCCAGGAGAGCAGCCCGTGGTTGCGCAGGATCATGACGTGCTTGTCGCCGAGGTCGCGCACCAGGCTTTCGCGCTCGGAAAGCTCGACGGTCACGCCCTGCAGGTCGTGGTAGGCGACGCGGCCGTGCAGCATCGCGCCGTAGAAGTTGTCGCTCGAGAGGCCGTCCTTCAGCGAAGCCACCGCGACGCCGTTGGTCGTGTGGGTGTGCATCACGCAGTGCGCCTGGGGCAGCGAGCCGTGGATCGCCGAGTGGATGACGAAGCCGGCGCGGTTCACCGGCCAGTCGCTTTGCCGCAGCACGTTGCCCTCGAGGTCGATCAGCACCAGGCTCGACGCGGTGATTTCGCGATAGTGCAGGCCGAAGGGGTTGATCAGGAAGCGCGGCTCGTCGCCCGGAACGCGCAGCGTGATGTGGTTGAAGATCATCTCGGTCCAGCCGAGCATGTCGAAGATGCGGTAGCAGGCGGCGAGCTCGACGCGCGCCTTGCGCTCGCCTTCGGTCATCGGCGCATCGGCGACGCGCGCAGCGTTCTGCAGGTAGACGCTCATGGCCCTAGTTTACCGCCCCGCCGGGGAATCAATCGCTCCTGGCCGCATCCAACCCGCATGGACTCGATGCTGAGCGGGACCTTCGGTCTCGCCTGGCTGCCGGCCCTGCTTGGGGTGGCGCTGATCGTCGGCGGGGTGATCGTGGCGGCGCGAATGCTGGCGCCGGGACCCGAGGGGCGGATCAGCATCGGCAACCTGGTCCTTACCGTGCTCGCGATCCTCGGCGGCGTGTCGCTGGTCGCGGCGCTCGCCCTCTAGCCGCCGCGCTGCAGGCGCTTCAGTTCCTGGGCGATCTCGGGCGCATCCCACTGCACCGCCCCGGCGTGGCGCCCGAGCTCGCGGCCGCCGGCATCGACGAGCAGCGTCGCGGGCAGGCCGACCGCGTTCAGCCTGAACGCCGCCTGCGCCGTGGGATCGATGTAGGGCTCGAGCGACTTGACGCCGACTTCGCCGAAGAACTTGCGCACGATCGGCAGGCCCTGCTGGTCGACGGAGAGTGCCACCACCTCGACGCCGGATCCGGCGAGCGCCGCCTGCAGCCGGTCGAGCGCCGGCATCTCTTCGCGGCACGGGGCGCACCAGGTCGCCCAGAGGTTGAGCACCACCAGCTTGCCGCGGTAGTCGGCGATCGAGCGCATCCGGCCCGAGCCGTCCTGGAAGCGCAGCTCGCCTAGATCGCTCGGGCGGCTCGTCTTCGCGAACGGCAGCCCCGGCGCGACGGGCCGGTCTCCGTGGACGAACCAGTAAGTGCCTATGCCGGCGGCGACAAGCGCCGCAGCGCCCAGAATCGCCAGGACAGCGCGCCTCATAGCCTTACGTGCCGCAAGCGCAACGCGTTCGATACGACCGACACCGAGCTCATCGCCATCGCAGCGCCGGCGAAGATCGGCGACAGCAGCAGGCCGAAGAACGGGTAGAGCACGCCGGCGGCGATGGGCACGCCGAGCGCGTTGTAGACGAATGCGAAGAACAGGTTCTGCTTCACGTTGCGCATCGTGGCGCGCGAGAGGCGAATCGCCTTCGCGATCGCGCGCAGGTCGCCTTTGACCAGGGTGACCGCCGCGCTCTCGATCGCCACGTCGGTGCCGGTGCCCATGGCGATGCCGACGTTCGCTTGCGCGAGCGCGGGGGCGTCGTTGATGCCGTCGCCCGCCATCGCGACCACGCGGCCCTGGGCCTGCAGCGCCTTGACCTTCTCGACCTTCTGCTCGGGCAGGACCTCGGAGATCACCTCGTCAATGCCGAGCTGCCGGCCGACGGCCTCTGCGTTCCTGCGCGAGTCGCCCGACAGCATCACGATGCGCAGCCCTTCAGCGTGCAGCGCCACGACCGCCTCGGGCGTCGTTTCCTTGATGGGATCGGCGACGGCGAATCCCGCGACGATTCGTCCGTCGATCGCCCCGAAGATGGCTTTGTCGGCGAGCACGGCCGGGACGGCGCCGAGCTTCTCCACGAAGCGGCGGCTGCCGACCGCCACGCGGCGCCCGGCGACGCTGCCCTCGATGCCCTGCCCGGTCACCGAGTTGAATTCACCGGCCGCGGAGAGCGTGAGCCCGCGTTTCCCGGCCGCCTGGACCACCGCCTGCGCGAGCGGATGCTCGCTCGAGCGCTCGAGGCTCGCAATCAGCGCCAGCGCCTCGGGCTCTTCGATCCCGTCGACCGCGAAATCCACAAGCTCCGGCCGCCCGAGCGTGAGCGTCCCGGTCTTGTCGACCACCAGGGTATCGACGTCGCGCAGCCTCTCGACCGCTTCCGCGCTCCGGAAGAGCACGCCGTTCAGCGCCCCCTGCCCCATCGCGACGGTGATCGAGATCGGGGTCGCGAGCCCCACGGCGCAGGGGCAGGCGATGATCAGCACCGCCACGGCGTTGACGAGCGCGTAGTTCAGCTTCGGCTCGGGACCGGCGAAGAGCCAGACCAATGCCGTCAGCACGGCGATGCCGACCACGATCTCGACGAAATATTCCGCCACCCGGTCGGCGAGCCGCTGCACCGGCGCCTTGGTGCGCTGCGCCTCGCCGACCATGTGCACGATGCGCGCAAGCAGCGTATCGGCGCCGACGCGCTCGGCGCGCATGACGAAGCTGCCCTTGCCGTTGACCGTGCCGCCGACCACGCGGTTGCCGGCTTTCTTCGCCACCGGCACCGGCTCGCCGCTCACCATCGATTCATCCACGTTCGACGAGCCTTCCACGACGAACCCGTCGACCGGAATCTTCTCGCCCGGCCGCACGCGCAGCTTGTTTCCGACCCGCACGTCGCTCAGCGAGACCTCGGTCTCGCGTCCATCCGCGTCCACGCGCAGGGCGCTCGCCGGCGCGAGCGCGAGCAGTTGCCGGATGGCATGGCTTGTCTGCCCCATCGCGCGAAGCTGCATCACCTCGCCCACCGTCACCAGCGTCACGATGATCGCCGCGGCCTCGAAGTACGTGCCGATCGCGCCGTCGTGCATCCGCATCTCCGCCGGGAACAGTCCCGGCGCGAGGACGGCGGTCAGGCTGTAGACGTAGGCGAGCGCGACCCCCAGCCCGATCAGCGTGTACATGTTCGGGCTGCGGTTCCTGAGCGACAGCCAGAACTTGCGGAAGAATGGCCAGCCGCCCCACCACACCACCGGCGTGGCGAGAACCAGCTCGACGTACTGCGGCAGCCTGAAATACATCGAGACGAGCAGCGGCACGCTCAGCGCCGCGCTCACCCAGAGCCGCCGCGTGAGGTCGCGCAGCTCGGAATCGTCCTCGACCGCGGCACCCATCGGCACGAGCGCCATGCCGCATTTCGGGCACGAGCCCGGCCCGGGCTGCACGATCTCCGGGTGCATCGGGCAGGTGTACTGGGCGGCGGCCTTCCTTGGCGTGCGCAGCGTTTTTCCTTCGAGCCAGGACTGCGGGTCAGCCTGGAAGCGCGCCACGCAATGCTTGCTGCAGAAGAAATACGTCTTGCCGGCGTGCTCGACGCTGCCCGCCGCGGTCGCAGGCTCCACCGTCATTCCGCAGACCGGATCGATCGCCATGCGGCAGTCTAAGCGCGCAGGATCGCGCGCGCGCAGTTGTAGCCCGCCGCGCCCGCGACGCCGGCGCCGGGGTGCATCGCCGGCCCGCAAAGCCACAATCCTTCGATCGGCGTGCGGTAGCGCGCGAGCTCCGGCAGCGGCCGCATCCACAGCGCCTGGTCGAGCGCGAGCTCGGCGTGGTGCGGCTGGCCCTGAGGGCAGCCCGCGGCGGTTTCGAGATCGGGCGGCGCCGCGACGCTGCGCCCGGTAATGGTGGGCAGGTGCGGCGCGAGGAGCTGCGCTGCCTGGTCGGCGAGCGCGGCGCGCCGCGCGTCGGTCCACTCGCCTGCCGCGAGCCGGTAGGGCGCGTACTGGAAATGCACTTCCGCGCCCGCGCCGCTCGCCGTGAGGTCGAGGCAGGGCCGCTGCGACACGCGGCCGTACTTGGCGTCGTCGTACGCGCGCTCGACATGGTCTAGCGACGGCGCAAGCGTGAGCGGCGCGCAGGGCTGCGCCAGCTCGAAGCGGACCTTCGCCGCCACCCCGCGCGAGCGGACGTGCCGCAGCGCGCGCGTGAGATCGGTATCGAGCCAGCCCGGCTCGATCCACTCTACGAGCGTACGCGCCGGAGGAGCGCTCGAGACCACGAGCTGCGCAGCGATCTCGGTGCCGTCGTCGAGCGACACCGCGGCTGCGCGGCCCGCGCGCACCACGACGCGTTTCACCCTCGCGTTGCGCAGCACGACGCCGGGCAGCGCCTTCAGGCGTTCAGCGAAATTCGACCCGGACGGCCGGAAGACGCCGGCGGGACTCCCGGCATGCAGATGCAGCAGGCGCAGCGCCGTGCCCGCCGAGCGCGGGCCCTGCTGGATATCGCGCACCGCGAGCGCGCCGAGCGCGCCCTTCAGCGCGTCGCACTCGAACCAGTCGTCCAGCAGCTCGGCCGCGGGCATCGGCAGCGTGCGCATCAGGTCTTCCATGCCGCGGCGGCCGAGCGCGCGCACGCGCAGCGCGAAGCGCAGCTCGACGAGGCTCGGCGGGCTCTCGCAGTAGAGGCGCTCGAGCAGCCCCGCGAGCGCGCGCATGCGGCTGCAGAAGCGCGGCCACTGCGCGGCGTCGCGCGCGCTCGCGCGGCCGATCGATTCGGCGCTGCGCGCCACGTCGCGCCAGAGCTCGAGCGTGCCGCCGTCGGGCAGCACTGCCCTGAGCCAGGGATCGGGGGTAGTCAGGACCAGGTCGGAAATGCCGACTGCGCGTGCAACCTCGTCCGGCACCCAGCCGTCTGCGGCGGACGGCGACGCGAACTCCTCGAGGAGGGTGACGCGCATGCCGGAGCGCGCGAGCACGTGCGCCGCGACGAGCGCATCGACCCCGCCGCCGACGACGAGCGCCGCGCTCATGCACGCCTTCCGAGAATCGCGTGAGCGGCGTTGCGTCCGGAAGCGCCCATCACGCCGCCGCCCGGATGCGTGCCCGAGCCGCACTGCCACAGCCCGTCGATCGGCGTGCGGTAGCGCGACCAGGCCGGCGCCGGCCGCAGGAAGAACATCTGCTGCAGCGTGAGCTCGCCCTGGAAGATGTTGCCCTCCGAGAGGCCGACGATGCGCTCGATGTCGGCCGGCGTGATCACCTGGCGGTGCAGGATCGCGCGCTTGAGGTTCGGCGCGTACTCGGCCAGCGTGTCGACGACCGTGTCGCCGAAGGCCTCGCGGCGCGCGTCGCTCCAGCCGCCGTTCAGGTGGTAGGGCGCGTACTGCACGAAGATCGACATCACATGCCGGCCCGGCGGCGCCATCGACGGGTCGAGCATCGAGGGGATGATGATGTCCATGTACGGCCGGCGCGAGATCTCGCCGTACTTGGCGTCGTCGTACGCCCGCTCGAGATAGTCGACGCTCGGGCTGATCGAGATCGCGCCGCGATAGATGGGATTGAGATGCGGCGGCCCGTTTTCGGGCAGGCAGGTGAAGCGCGGCAGCTCGGCGAGCGCGAGGTTGACCTTGCCCGACGAGCCCCGGAACTTGTAGCGGCGGATGGATTCGACGAAATCCCCGGGCAGCGCCTTCTCGCCGACCAGGCCGAGGAAGGTGCGGCGCGGGTCGGCGCCCGAGACGATGGTCGAGGCGCGCAGCTCTTCGCCACTTTCCAGGACGACGCCATGGGCGCGGCCACTGGACAGCAGAATCCTTTGCACCGAGGCGCCGGTGCGGATCTCGGCGCCGTGCGCCTGCGCAGCGGCGCCGAGCGCGGCGCTGACCGACCCGTTGCCGCCCCGCGCAAAGCCCCAGGCGCGAAACACGCCGTCGAGCTCGCCCATGTAGTGGTGCAGCAGCACGTAGGCAGTGCCGGGCGAGCGCGGCCCGAGCAGCGTGCCGATGATCCCGCTCGCCGATTTGGTGCCCTTGAGCGCCTCGCTCTCGAACCATTCGTCGAGGTAGTCGGCGGCGCTCATGGTGAGGAGCTTCCAGAGCGCGTTCAGGTCCCTGGCGGGCAGCGTGCGGAAGTACTTTCCCAGCCTGGCGAGATCCAGCAACTCGCGCGGGCGCAGCGACGCCGGATCGGGCGGCGCGGTGGCGAGCAGCGGTTTTACCGCGCGCGCCATGCGGTGCAGGAGCAGGCCGAACTCGTCGTAGGCCTCGGCGTCGCGCGGCGAGTGGCGCGCGAGCTCGGCGCGGTTTCGGTCGTGGTCGCTCCATTGCGCCAGGTAATCGTTGTTCGCGAGCGGCGTGAGCGTGCTCTCGAGCGGCAGGATGTGCAAGCCATGGCGCGGCAGCTCGAGCTCGCGGATGATCTCGGGCCTGAGCAAGCTCACCACGTAGGAGAACACCGAGAAGCGGAAGCCCGGAAACACTTCCTCGCTCACCGCCGCGCCGCCGACGCGCTCTCGGCGCTCGAGCACCAGCACCTTGCGCCCGGCGCGCGCCAGGTAGGCAGCGCAGGCGAGGCCGTTGTGGCCGCCGCCGACGATGATGACGTCGTGGCGCTTCATGCCTTCTTCCTCGGAGGATCGAAGAAGGGCTTTTTCACGACCGACGCCGCGGCGCGCTTGCGGCGGTGCTCGACGGTGATCTCCATCTCGAGCGCCGTGCCGGGCGCGGCATGCGGCGCACGCAGGTGGGCGAGCGCGATGTACTTCTTGAGCAGCGGCGACCAGCCGCCGCTCGTGGCGTAGCCGGCCTGCTCGGCGCCGGCATAGATCGGCACGCTCATGCGCCAGGCGGCGGCCGGCAGGCGCGTGGCGAGGCCGACCTCGGCATAAAGCCGCTCGAGCGAATCCCAGTCGAGCTCGATGCCGACGAACTGCCACTGCGGGCCGCGCGCTTGCTCCGCGACGAGCGCTTCGCGGCCGACGAAGCGCTCCTTGTCTAGCCTTACCGTCCAGCCGAGGTCGAGCTCGAACGGCGACGAAGTCTGGCTGCCGATCAGCGCCTTGCGGGCCGGCACGTAGTCGACGTCGATCAGCATCAGGCCGGCCTCGATGCGCGCCATGTCGAGCGCGAGCATCCCGGCGGGCATCAGTCCGTAGGGCGCACCGGCGGCGACGAGCGCGTCCCACAGCGCGAGCGCGTCGGCGGCTTCGACCCAGATCTCGAAGCCGAGGTCGCCCGTATAGCCGGTGCGCGACACCGTCGCCGCGACTCCGCCCAGGCGCGCGGGCGCGATGCGGAAATACTTGAGCGGCGGCGCGCCGAGCGCGGCGAGGATCGCGCCCGCGGCCGGGCCCTGCACCGCGAGCGCTGCGGTGCGCTCCGATGCGTCCTCGATCTCGACCGCCAGGCCCGCCGCGTTGTCCTCGAGCCAGCGCAAGTTCGGCTCCGCGGCGGTGAGCCGGAACACCTGCTCGTCGAGCCGAGCCACCGTGCCGTCGTCGATCACCTTGCCGGCGTGGTCGCACCAGGGCGTATAGGCGACCCGGCCGATCTTCAGCTCCTGGATATTTCGGGTGACGACGATATCCAGCAACCGGGAGGCGTCTTTTCCGCGTACCAGGTACTTGTAGAGCGGCGAGACGTCGAACAGCGCCGCCGCGGTGCGGATCACGTGGTATTCGCGCTCGTGACCGAGCTCATAGGAGCTTGCCACCACATGCCCCGCCCAGCGGCGCCACGCATGGCTCACGCAGAGCGCGGCGGTGCGCTCGTGAAAGGGGGTGGTCTTCAGCAACTAGATGCGCGCGCCGGTCTGCGCGTCGAAGTAGTGTGCGTCCTCCGGACGATACCTCAGCGGCAGCTTGCCGGTCTTGGCGACGGCCGCGGAATTGAGGCGTGCAGCAATCCGCGTTCCTTGCGGCGTGGCCAGGTGGCCGTAGACCAGCGTGTCGGCGCCCAGCGGCTCGATCAGGTCGATCTCCGCGACGAGCCGGGCGTCGGATTCGGCGCAGGGCTCAAGGTGCTCCGGGCGGACGCCGAACAGCACCTTGCGTCCATCCCGCTCCTGCGGCACGAGGTTCATCGGCGGCGAGCCGATGAAGCTGGCGACGAAGGTGGTGGCCGGCTTTGCGTAGACCTCGAGCGGCGCGCCGATCTGCTCGGCGCGCCCGCCGTTCATGACGATCATGCGGTGCGCGAGCGTCATCGCCTCGACCTGGTCGTGGGTGACGAACAGGCTCGTCGTGCCGAGGCGCCGGTGCAGCGCCTGCAGCTCGGCGCGCATCTGCACGCGCAGCTTGGCGTCGAGGTTGGAGAGCGGCTCGTCGAACAGGAACACCGCGGGCTCGCGCACGATGGCGCGGCCCATCGCGACGCGCTGGCGCTGGCCGCCCGAGAGCTCGCGCGGCCTTCGTTTCAGGAAGTTCTTCAGCTCCAGGATCGACGCCGCCTTCTGCACGCGCGTCTCGATCTCGCTCTGGGCGAGCCCCTGGATGCGCAGGCCGTAGGACATGTTGCCGTACACGCTCATGTGCGGGTAGAGCGCGTAGTTCTGGAACACCATCGCGATGTCGCGGTCCTTGGGCTCGAGGCGGTTGACGACGCGGCCGCCGATGACGATCTCGCCGGAAGTGATCGGCTCGAGGCCGGCGACCATGCGCAGCAGCGTCGACTTGCCGCAGCCCGACGGGCCGACGATCACCACGAATTCGCCGTCGGCGATGTCCATCGACACGCCGTGGATGACCTCCAGCTCACCGTAGTTCTTGCGTACCTCCTTGAAGGCGACTTCCGCCATTACTTCTCCGTCTCGACCAGGCCGCGCACGAACCACTTCTGCATCAAGAGCACCACCGCCGCCGGCGGCAGCATGGCGAGGATCGCCGTCGCCATGATCAGGTTCCACTCGTTGGCCGCGTCGCTGCCGACGATCATGCGCTTGATGCCGATCACCGTGGTGTACATCGATTCGTCGGTGGTGATGAGCAGCGGCCACAGGTACTGGTTCCAGCCGTAGATGAACTGGATCACGAACAGCGCCGCCATGGTGGTCTTCGACAGCGGCAGCAGCACGTCCCAGAAGAAGCGCATCGGCCCGGCGCCGTCGACGCGCGCGGCCTCGGCGAGCTCGTCGGGCACGGTCATGAAGAACTGGCGGAAGAGGAACGTGGCGGTGGCCGAGGCGATGAGCGGGATGGTCAGCCCGGCGTAGCTGTTGAGCATCCCCAGGTCGGCGATCACCTTGAAGGTCGGGATGATGCGCACCTCCACCGGCAACATCAGCGTCACGAAGATGGTCCAGAAGAAGAACATGCGCAGCGGAAAGCGGAAGTAGACGATGGCGAACGCCGAGATCACCGAGATCGCGATCTTGCCGAGCGGGATCGCGAGCGCCATGACGGTGCTGTTGACCAGCATCGTCGCCACCGAGGCTTTCGAGCCGGTGTGGGTGCCGGCCGCGAGCACCTGCTTGTAGTTCTCGACCAGGTGCCCGCCCGGCAGGAGCGGCATCGGCACCTGCATGATGCGCTCGAGGGAATGCGTCGAGGCGACGAAGGTGATGTAGAGCGGGAAGGCGATCACGATCACGCCCAGGATCAGCACCACGTGCGAGAGGACCGTCAGCCCGGGACGGTTCTCGACCATCAGTACTGCACCTTGCGCTCGATGAAGCGGAATTGCACCGCCGTGAGCACGATGACGATGAACATCAGGATCACCGACTGCGCCGACGAGCCGCCGAGGTCCGCCGCCTTGACGCCGTCGTGATAGACCTTGTAGACGAGGATCTGCGTCGCCTGCGCCGGCCCGCCCTGGGTGGTGGCATCGATCACGCCGAACGTGTCGAAGAAGGCATAGACGCAGTTCACCACCAGCAGGAAAAAGGTGGTCGGCGAGAGCAGCGGGAAGACGATGGTCCAGAAGCGCCGCGTCGGGCTCGCGCCGTCGATCGCCGCCGCCTCGATCAGCGAGCGCGGAATCGACTGCAGGCCGGCGAGGAAGAACAGGAAGTTGTAGGAGATCTGCTTCCACACCGCGGCGATGACCACCAGCGCCACCGCCTGGTTGTCGTTGATGATCCAGTTCCAGTCGACGCCCAGGCCGCGCAGGACATACGTGATGAGGCCGATCGACGGCGCGAACAGGAACGCCCACAGCACGCCCGCGACCGCCGGCGCCACCGCGTAGGGCCAGATGAGCAGCGTCTTGTAGGCAAGCGCGCCGCGGATCACGCGGTCGGCCATCGCCGCGAGCAGGAGCGAGATGGCGATGCCGAAGAAGGCCACCAGCACGCTGAATACCGCCGTCACCTGGAACGAGGCGAGATAGTTGCCGTCGCGGAACAGCTGCTCGAAGTTCTGCAGCCCGACGAACTGGCTCCTCAGCCCGAAGGCGTCCTGCAGCTGGAACGAGTACCAGACCGCCTGCGCGGCCGGCCAGAAGAAGAACACGATCGTGATCGCGATCTGCGGGGCCACCAGCAGGTACGGCAGCCACGCAGACCGGAAGACGACCCGCTTCTCCACGGGGCGCTTACTTACTTATTTATTGGCGGCTTCGAACTGCCTCAGGATCTCGTTGCCGCGCTTCACCGCGTCGTCGAGGGCGACCTTCGGCTCCTTCTTGCCGGCGAACGCGGCCTCGAGCTCCTCCTCGATCACGGTGCGTCCCTGCACGAAGTTGCCGAAGCGCAGCCCCTTGGAGTTGGCGGTGGGGTTATGCAGCGTCAGCTCCTTCACCGGCATGTCGGCGCCCGGGTTCTTGTCGTAGTAGCCGGACTTGCGCGTGAGCTCGTAGGACGCTTTCGTGATCGGCACGTAGCCGGTCACCGTGTGCCATTCCATCTGGATGTCGGGCTTGGAAAGGAAGGCGAGGAACTTCGCCACGCCCTTGTACTCGGCCGGCTTCTTGCCGCCCATCACCCAGAGCGACGCCCCGCCGATGATCGAGTTCTGCGGCGCGCCCTTCACGTCGTCGTAGTAGGGGATGAAGTTGATCGACCAGTCGAACTTGGCCGCCTTCTTGATGCCCGCCTGCGCGCCGGCGCTGCCGCTGAACATGGCGCACTCGCCGCTCGAGAACTTGGCGTCGCCCTGGTTGGTGCGGCCGGCGTAGGTAAAGAGCCCCTTCTTCGCCATGTCGGAGAGCAGCGTGATATGCCGCACGTGCAGCGGCGAGTTGATGGTGAACTGGGTGTCGAGCCCGCCCATGCCGTTCTGCTTGGTGCCGATCGGCACGTTGTGCCAGGCGCTGAAATTCTCGATGTGCATCCACGACGGCCAGCTGGTGGTGTAGACGCATTGCTGGCCCGAGGCCTTCAGCTTCTCGGCATCGGCGAGCACCTCCTTCCAGGTCTTGGGTGCTTTCTCCGGGTCGAGGCCCGCTTTCTTGAACGCGTCCTTGTTGACGTAGAACATCACCGTCGAGCTGTTGAAGGGGAACGACAGCATGTTGCCCTTCAGGTCGGAGTAATAGCCGGTCACCGTCGGCAGGTACGCCTTCGGGTCGAACGGCTCCTTCGCGTCGCTCATCACCTTGGCGACCGGCACGATCGCACCCCGGGCCGCCATCATGGTGGCGGTGCCGACCTCGAATACCTGCAAGAGGTGCGGCGCGTTGCCGGCGCGGAACGCGGCGATCGCCGCGGTCATCGACTCGGGATAGGAGCCCTTGAAGGTGGTGACGACCTTGTATTCCTTCTGGCTGTCGTTGAACTTGCTCGCGAGCTTGTTGAGCTCCTCGCCCAGCGCGCCGCCCATCGAATGCCACCACTGGATCTCGGTCTGCGCCTGCGCCGCCGGCGCGAACAGTGCTGCCGCCGCGAAGGCCGCGGCCAGTCTCTTGAATTCCATTGAACCCTCCTCTGAAGCCTAAGGTTATTCCACCGTGACCGATTTCGCCAAGTTTCTCGGCTTGTCGACGTCGGTGCCCCGGGCAAGGGCGGTGTGATAGGCGAGCAACTGTAGCGGCACCACGTGAAGAATGGGTGACAAGAGGCCGTAGTGCTCGGGCAGCCGCACCACGTTGATCCCGGGAGACGGGGCAATGTGCGTGTCGGCGTCGGCCAGCACGTAGAGCTCGCCGCCCCGCGCGCGTACCTCCTGCATGTTGGACTTGAGCTTCTCCAGCAGGGCGTCGTTCGGCGCCACGGTGACCACCGGCATTTCGCTCGTGACCAGGGCGAGGGGGCCGTGCTTGAGCTCGCCCGCAGGATAGGCCTCGGCGTGGATGTAGGAGATCTCCTTGAGCTTCAGCGCGCCCTCGAGGGCAATCGGGTAATGCAGCCCTCGGCCGAGGAAGAGCGCGTGCTCCTTCTTCGCGAACAGGCCCGCCCAGGCGATGAGCTGCGGCTCGAGCGCGAGCGCCGCGCCGAGCGCCTTGGGCAGGTGGCGCAGGCGCTGCAGGTGCTGCTTCTCCTCTTTCGCCGGCAGCCTGCGCTTCAGCTTCGCCAGCGTCAGCGAGAGGAGGAACAGCGCCACCAGCTGGGTGGTGAAAGCCTTGGTCGAGGCGACGCCGATCTCGACTCCGGCCCGCGTCAGGAACTTGAGCCGCGTCTCGCGCACCATGGCGCTCGTCGCCACGTTGCAGATGGCGAGCGTGCGCTTCTGGCCCAGGCCCTTCGCGTGGCGCAGCGCGGCGAGCGTGTCGGCCGTCTCGCCCGACTGCGACACCACCACCACGAGCGTGCCGGGGTCGGCGATGCTCTTGCGGTAGCGGTACTCGCTCGCGATCTCGACCTGCGTCGGCAGGCCGGCGATGCCTTCGAGCCAGTACTTCGCGGTCAGGCCGGAGTAGTAGCTCGTGCCGCAGGCCAGCACCAGTACGCTCTTCGCGCCCCCGAGAACATTTCTCGCTCCGGGGCCGAACAGATCCGGCGTCACCGCCTCGATGCCCTCGAGCGTGTCGGCGACCGCGGCGGGCTGCTCGAAGATCTCCTTCTGCATGTAGTGCTGGTAGGGCCCGAGGTCGACCGGGCCGCCGGCGGCCTTCACCGTGCGCGGCTCGCGGCGCGCCAGCCGGTCGGCAGCGTCGAACACGCGGTAGCCGTCGAGCCCGATCTCGGCGACGTCGCCTTCCTCGAGGTAGGCGATGCGCTCGGTGGTGCCGGCGAGCGCGAGCGCATCGGAGGCGAGGAAGTTCTCGCCCCGGCCGATGCCGACCACCAGCGGGCTGCCGGCGCGCGCGCCAACCACGCGGTGCGGCTCGGCTTTGGCGAGCACCGCGATCGCGTAGGCGCCGGCGAGGCGCTTCACCGCGCGGCGCACCGCGCCCGCCAGGTCGCCCCGGTAATAGCTGTGCACCAGGTGCGCGATCACCTCGGTGTCGGTCTGGCTGTCGAAGGCATAGCCCTTCGCCTTCAGCTCGGCGCGCAGCTCCTCGAAGTTCTCGATGATGCCGTTGTGCACGACCGCGATCTCGTCGTGCGAGGTCATGGGGTGCGCGTTCTTCGTCACCGGCGCGCCATGCGTGGCCCAGCGAGTGTGGGCTATTCCGGTTTCCCCGTTCACCTTCTTGTTTTTGAGTTGCTTCGCGAGATCCGCCACGCGCTCGACGCTGCGGACGCGCTCGATGCCGGCGCCGCCGTCGACCAGCGCTACGCCGCACGAGTCGTAGCCGCGGTACTCGAGGCGGCGCAGGCCCTCGATCAGGACCGGCACGATGTCGCGGCGGGCCGCGGCGCCAACGATGCCGCACATGGTCTAGGCCTTCTTCTTCGGCTTCCAGGACGGGATCGACACCTGGCGCGCGCGCGCCACGGTGAGCTGGCCCGCCGGGGTGTCCTTGTTGATCGTCGAGCCGGCGCCTATGTAGGAGCCGCGCGCGATGCGCACCGGCGCGACCAGCGTCGCGTCCGAGCCGATGAAGCAGTCGTCCTCGATGACGGTGCGGTGCTTGGCGGTGCCGTCGTAGTTGCAGGTGATGGTGCCGGCGCCGACGTTGACGCGCGCGCCCACCTCGGCATCGCCGATGTAGGAAAGGTGGTTCGCCTTGGAGCCCGTGCCGAGCCGGCTCGCCTTCACCTCGACGAAGTTGCCGACGTGCACCTCGTCGGCAAGGCTCGCGCCCGGCCGCAGCCGCGCATAAGGGCCGACCTGGCAGCGCTGGCCGATCGCCGAGTCCTCGAGGTGCGAGAACGCGCGCACCTCGCTGTCGGCGCCCACCGCCACATTGCGCAGCACGCAGTTCGGCCCGACGCGCACGCGGTCGGCGAGCGACACGCGGCCCTCGAACACGCAATTGACGTCGATCGCGACGTCGTCGCCGCACTCGAGCACGCCGCGGACATCGACGCGCGCCGGGTCGGCAAGGGCGACCCCGGCGTCGAGCAGCCGCTCCGCCTGCCGGCGCTGGTAGGCGCGCTCCAGCGCCGCGAGCTCGCGACGCGAGTTGACGCCGGCGACTTCGGCCGAGTCCTCGACCTTCACCGCGCTGACCGGCGTGCCGTCCTTCACCGCGAGCGTGACGAGGTCGGTGAGGTAGTACTCCTTCTGCGCATTCTTGTTGCCGATCTTGGCGAGCCAGCCCGCGAGGCGCTTCGCGCCGAGCGCCATGAAGCCGGCGTTGATCTCGCGGATCGCGCGCTGCTTCGCGCTCGCGTCCTTCTCCTCGACGATGCGCTCGACCTTTCCGGAGCCGTTGCGCACCACGCGCCCGTAGCCGCTCGGATCGTCGAGCTCGGCCGTCATCAACGCCAGGCCGTCGCCCGCCGCCTTGACGAGGCGCTGCAGGCTCGCCGGGCGGATGAGCGGCACGTCGCCGTAGAGGATCAGCACCTCGGCGTCCTTGCCCACGCGCGGCAGCGCCTGCTGCACGGCGTGGCCGGTGCCGAGCTGCTCCGCCTGGAGCACCCACTGGATTTCTTCCTGCGGAAATGCCGCTCTGACCTGCTCCGCGCCGTGGCCGTGCACCACGACCGTCCGGCGCGCGCCGAGCGCGCGCGCCGCGTCGAGCACGTGCGCGAGCAGCGGGCGGCCGGCGAGCGGATGCAGCACCTTGGGCAGGCGGGATCGCATGCGCTTGCCCTGGCCGGCGGCAAGCACGATCACGTCGAGGGGCATCGGCGCATTTTAGCTAATATCGGCTGCGGTGCTGACTCCCGAGCTGGCCGAAGGTCTCGCGCGTGTCGCGCTCGCCAACATCGAGCGCGAGCATCCGCGGCGCATCGATCACCTGCTGCGCTCGCCGGGCGACGAACTGCGCCCGCGCGCGCTGCACCCTGCTTTTTTCGGCTCCTACGACTGGCATTCGGCGGTGCACATGCACTGGGCGCTGCTGCGAGTGCTGCGCCTCTACCCGGCGGCGCGTATCGCGCTCGACATCGCGGCAGCGCTCGACGCGCACCTCACGCCGGAGGCGCTCGCCGCGGAGCTCGCCTATGTCAAGGCCAACGCGAGCTTCGAGCGGCCCTACGGCTGGGCGTGGCTCCTCGAGCTGCAGGCCGAAGCGCTGGCGCTCAAGGCGCGCTGGGCGCGCTCCGTTTCGCCTCTGGCGTCTCATGTTTCAGCGCAGATGAGGAATTTTCTGGCCGGCGCGCCCTACCCCGTGCGCGCGGGAAGCCATGGCAACACCGCTTTCGCCTGCCTGCTCGCGCTCGACTATGCGCGCGCGGCGCGCGACGACGCGCTCGAGTTCGAGATCCGCAAGGCGGCGCGCCGCTGGTACCTCGACGACCGCGCCGCGCCGCTTGCCTACGAGCCTTCGCTCGACGACTTCCTGTCGCCGACGCTGGTGGAGGCAGCGCTAATGATGCAGCTGCTCGACACCTCGCAGTTCGACGCCTGGCTCGGGCGCTTCTGCCCCGGCGGCTGGGGCGCGCTGGCCGAGCCGCCTTCGGGCCACGACCACGCGGATCCGAAGCACAGCCACCTCGACGGCCTGTGCCTGTCGCGCGCCTGGTGCTTCACGCGCCTGGGCGACCGTGCCTCGGCGCAGGCGAACCTGGAGGCGGGACTGCGGCACGTGACGGGGGACTACTCCGGCGAGCATTGGCTCGCGAGCTTCGCAGTGCTCGCGCTCAGCGCGGCAGCTCTGAAAAACCCATGAGGAACTCGTCGACCGCGCGCGCGCACTGCCGGCCCTCGCGGATCGCCCAGACGACGAGCGACTGGCCGCGGCGCATGTCACCCGCGGCGAACACCTTGGGCGCCGAGGTGGCGTAGGCCTTCGCGCCTTCGGTGTCGGCGCGCGCGTTGCCGCGCGCGTCCTTTTGCACGCCGAGCTCGTCGAGCAGCGACTGCAGCGGCGAGACGAAGCCCATCGCGAGCAGCACCAGGTCGGCGGGCATCTCGAACTCGCTGCCCGGAACTTCGCTCGACTTGCCGTCCTTCCAGGCCAGCCGAACCGCCTTCAGCGCCGCTACTTTCCCGTTCTTTCCAACAAATGATTTCGTGGCGACCGCCCAATCGCGCGCGACGCCTTCCTCGTGCGAGGAGGAGGTTCGCAGACGCGTCGGCCAGTAAGGCCATACCGGATTGCGCTCGACGTCGGGCGGCATGGGGAAGAGCTCGAAGTTGCTCACCGAGGCGGCCTGCTGGCGGTTGGAGGTGCCGATGCAGTCCGAGCCGGTGTCGCCGCCGCCGATCACCACCACGTGCTTGCCGGCGGCATTCAGCTCGCGCACGCCGGCGTCGCCGGCGACGCGCTTGTTCTGCAGCGGCAGGAACTCCATCGCGAAGTGCACGCCTTCCAGCTCGCGCCCCGGGATCGGCAGGTCGCGCGGCACCTCGGATCCGCCAGCGAGCACGATCGCGTCGAACTCGGCGAGAAGTTTTTTCGGCGAGAGCGTATCGCGGGCATCGTTGGCAATCCCCGGCCCCGGGCGAGCGCTGCCAATGCAAACCCCGACGCGGAACTTCACGCCCTCGGCGGCCATCTGTTCCAGACGCCGGTCGATCGTGCCCTTCTCCAGCTTGAAGTCGGGGATGCCGTAGCGCAAAAGGCCGCCGATGCGGTCGTTCTTCTCGAACACCGTCACCTCGTGGCCGGCGCGCGCGAGCTGCTGCGCGCAGGCGAGGCCGGCCGGCCCCGAGCCGATCACGGCCACCTTTTTGCCGCTGCGCTGCGCCGCCGGCCGCGGCCGCACCCAGCCCTCTTCCCAGGCCTTGTCGGCGATGGCGTGCTCGATCGACTTTATGCCGACCGCGTCCTCGTTGATGCGCAGCACGCAGGCTTCCTCGCACGGCGCCGGGCAGATGCGGCCGGTGAATTCCGGGAAGTTGTTGGTAGAGTGCAGCGTCTCGAGCGCCCGCTTCCAGTCGCCGCGGTAAACGAGATCGTTCCAGTCCGGGATGATGTTGTTCACCGGGCAGCCCGACATGCAGAACGGAATGCCGCAGTCCATGCAGCGCGCGCCCTGGACCGCCGCGTCCTGGTCGGCGAGCCGCAGGTAGAACTCGCGGTAGTGCTTCTTGCGCGCCTCGGCCGCCTCGTGCGGCTCCTCGAGGCGCTCGTATTCCATGAAGCCGGTCACTTTGCCCACGGCCGCCCTATGCCGCCAGGCGCTTTTGCTTGGCGGCGAGCTCGCCGAGGGCCCGGCGGTACTCGTTCGGGAACACCTTGACGAACTTGCCGCGGAACTCGTTCCAGCGCTCGAGGATCTGCTTCGCCCGCTGGCTGCCCGTGTAGCGAGCATGGCGCTCGAGCAGCGCCTTCAGGTGCACCTCGTCGGCGATGCCCTTGTGCCACAGCGCGCGCTCCAGCTTCGACTCCTGTTCCTTCTCGGCCGTGAGGGGCTCGAGCGCGACCATCGCCGTGTTGCAGCGCTTGGCGAAGGTGCCGTCCTCGTCGAGCACGTAGGCGATGCCGCCGGACATGCCGGCGCCGAAATTCCTTCCCGTGTAACCCAGGACCGCTACCGTGCCGCCGGTCATGTACTCGCAGCCATGGTCGCCGACGCCCTCGACGACCGCCTGCGCGCCCGAGTTGCGCACCGCGAAGCGCTCGCCGGCAACGCCGCGGAAATAGGCCTCGCCCGCGATCGCGCCATAGAGCACCACGTTGCCGGTGATGATGTTCTCGCCCGGCTCGCCGCGGAACTTGGGGGAGGGCTGTACCGAGATCCTGCCCCCCGAAAGCCCCTTGCCGCAGTAGTCGTTGGTGTCGCCGATCAGGTCGAGCCACACGCCGCGCGCGAGGAACGCGCCGAAGCTCTGGCCCGCGGAGCCTGCCAGGCGCACGTGGATCGTCTCGTCGGGCAGGCCGCCGTGACCGTAGCGCCTGGCGATGCGGTGCGACAGCATCGTGCCGACCGTGCGGTTGATGTTGCGGATCGGCGTCTCGATCGTGACCTTCTCGCCGCGCTCCAGGGCGGGCGCCGCGAGCTCGATCAGGCGGTTGTCGAGCGCTTTCTCGAGGCCGTGGGACTGCGCCTCGCAATGGTGGCGCGCAACCTCGGCCGGCATCTGCGGCACGTAGAAGATGCGCGAGAAGTCGAGGCCCTTCGCCTTCCAGTGCTCGATGCCCTTGCGGGTGTCGAGCAGATCGCTCCGCCCGATCAGATCGTTCATTTTCCTGATGCCAAGGCGGGCCATGAGCTCGCGCGCCTCTTCGGCGACGAAGAAGAGATAGTTCACCACGTGCTCGGGCTTGCCCTCGAACTTCTTGCGCAGCTCGGGATCCTGCGTCGCCACGCCCACCGGGCAGGTGTTCAGGTGGCACTTGCGCATCATGATGCAGCCCTCGACCACCAGCGGCGCGGTGGCGAAGCCGAACTCGTCGGCGCCGAGGATCGCGCCGATCACCACGTCGCGGCCGGTCTTCATCTGGCCGTCGACCTGGACGGAAATTCTTCCCCGCAATCGATTTAAAACCAGCGTCTGCTGCGTCTCCGCCAGGCCGAGCTCCCACGGCGTGCCGGCGTGCATGATCGACGACCAGGGGCTCGCGCCGGTGCCGCCGTCGTGACCGGCGATGGTGACGTGATCGGACTTCGCCTTGGAGACGCCGGCGGCGATGGTGCCGACGCCCACTTCCGACACCAGCTTGACGCTCACCCAGGCCTCGGGGTTGGCGTTCTTCAGGTCGTGGATCAGCTGCGCGATGTCCTCGATCGAGTAGATGTCGTGGTGCGGCGGGGGCGAGATCAGCTCGACCCCCGGCGTCGAGTAGCGCAGCTCGGCGATGTACTCGGAGACCTTGCGCCCGGGAAGCTGTCCGCCCTCGCCGGGCTTCGCGCCCTGCGCGATCTTGATCTGCAGCATCTGCGCGTTGGCGAGGTACTCGGCGGTGACGCCGAAGCGGCCCGAGGCGACCTGCTTGATCTTGGAGTTGAGCGAGTCGCCGGCCTTGAGCGGGATGTCGACCTCGACTCTGTCTTTCCCCAATCTGCTTTGCAGGGATTCTCCGGTCTGGATCGGCGCGTAGCGCTTGCGGTCCTCGCCGCCCTCGCCGGTGTTGGAGCGGCCGCCGATGCGGTTCATCGCCACCGCGAGCACGGTGTGGGCTTCGGTCGAGATCGAGCCGAGCGACATGGCGCCGGTGGAGAAGCGCTTGACGATCTCGGCGGCGGGCTCGACCTCCTCGAGCGGCACCGGGTTTGCGGCGAACTTGAACTCGAACAGGCCGCGCAGCGTCAGGTGGCGCTTCGCCTGGTCGTTGATCAGCGCGGCGTATTCCTGGTAGGTCGGGAACGAATTCGCGCGCGCCGCGTGCTGCAGCTTGGCGATCGCGTCTGGGGTCCAGGTGTGGTCCTCGCCGCGCACGCGCCAGGCGTACTCGCCGCCCGCGTCGAGCATTCCAGCAAGCACCGGGTCTTTCTCGCCGAAGGCGGCGCGGTGGATCCGGATCGCTTCCTCGGCCACCTGGAAGACGTCGATGCCCTCGACCGTCGAGGCGGTGCCGGCGAAGTACTTGTCGACCAGCGACCTGGCCAGCCCCACGGCCTCGAACTGCTGCGCGCCGGTATAGGACATGTAGGTCGAGATGCCCATCTTGGACATCACCTTCTTGAGTCCCTTGCCGACCGCCTTGACGTAGTACTTGACCGCCTTGCCCTTGTCCTTGTCTTCGGCCGAGGCGAGCAGGGTTTCGAGCGCGAGATAGGGATGCACTGCCTCGGCGCCGTAGCCGCCCAGCAGGGCGAAGTGGTGCACCTCGCGCGCGCTGCCGGTCTCGACCACCAGGCCAGTCGAGGTGCGCAGGCCCCTGGCGACCAGGTGCTGATGGATGGTGGACAGTGCCAGCAGCGCGGGAATCGCGACGCGCTCCTTGTCGACCAGCCGGTCCGAAATGACGATGATCGAGTAGCCCGAGCGCACCGCGTCCTCGGCCTGCGCGGCGAGCGAGGCGAGGCGCGCCTCGATCGCCTCCGCGCCCCACGCGGTGGGATAGGTGATGTCGAGCTCGCAGGACTTGAACTTGCCGCTGGTGTAGCGCTCGATGTGGCGGATCTTCTCCATCTCGAAGAAGTCGAGCACCGGCTGCGACACTTCCAGGCGCAGCGGCGGGTTGATCTCGTCGATGCCCAGCAGGTTGGGCTTGGGGCCGATGAACGAGACCAGCGAAGTGACCAGCTCCTCGCGGATCGGGTCGATCGCGGGGTTGGTAACCTGCGCGAACAGCTGCTTGAAGTAGTGGTAGAGCGTCTTGTTGCGCCTCGAGAGCACCGCGAGCGAGGCGTCGTTGCCCATCGAGCCGACCGGCTCCTCGCCCGCCGCCGCCATCGGCTGGAGCTGGAACTTGAGGTCCTCCTGCGTGTAGGCGAAGGCCTGCTGGCGGTCGAGCAGCGCCACTTCGGACTTGAGGGGCCGCGTCTTCTCGGACTCGACCTCGTCCAGCTTCACTCTGATGCGCTCGATCCATTCGGCATAGGGGCGCGCACCGGCGAGCGTGTCCTTCAGCTCCTTGTCGTCGACGATGCGGCCCTTCTCCAGGTCGACGAGAAACATCTTGCCCGGCTGCAGGCGCCACTTCTTGATGATCTTCTCTTCCGGGATCGGCAGGCAGCCGCACTCCGAGCCCATGATCACCAGGTCATCGTCGGTGACGATGTAGCGCGAGGGACGCAAGCCGTTGCGGTCGAGCGTCGCGCCGATCTGGCGCCCGTCGGTGAAGGCGATCGACGCCGGGCCGTCCCACGGCTCCATCATCGCCGCGTGGTACTCGTAGAACGCGCGCCGCTGCGGATCCATCAGCGCGTGCTGCTCCCACGCCTCGGGGATCATCATCATCATGGCGTGCGCGACCGAGTAGCCGCCCATCACCAGAAGCTCGAGCGCGTTGTCGAACGAGGCCGAGTCCGACTGGCCGTCGTAGATCAGCGGCCAGAGCTTGTCGAGGTCCTTGCCCAGGATCGGGCTGGAGATCGCGCCCTGGCGCGCACGGATCCAGTTGACGTTGCCGCGCAGCGTGTTGATCTCGCCGTTGTGGCAGATCATGCGGAACGGGTGCGCCAGGTCCCACGAGGGGAAGGTGTTGGTCGAGAACCGCTGGTGCACCAGCGCGAGCGCCGACTCGACGCGCGCGTCCTTCAGGTCGAGGTAGTACTCGCCCACCTGGTAGGCGAGCAGCATCCCCTTGTAGCAGACGGTGCGCGCCGACATCGAGGGCACGTAGAACTGCTTGCCGTGCTTCAGGCGCAGCGCCTGGATGGCGTGGCCCGAGCTCTTGCGGATCACGTAGAGCTTGCGCTCTAGCGCGTCGGTAACGGTAACGCCGCGGCCACGGCCGATGAACACCTGGCGGATGACCGGCTCGAGCTGGATCGCGGGCTGCGCCAGGTCCGAGTTGTCGACCGGCACGTCGCGCCAGCCGAGCAGGATCTGCCCCTCGTCCTTGATCGCGCGCTCGATCTCGTACTCGCAGGCGATGCGCGAGGCCGGGTCGCGCGGCAGGAACACCATGCCGACGCCGTACTGGCCCGCGGGCGGCAGCTTCACGCCCTGCCTCGCCATTTCCTCGCGGTAAAAACGGTCGGGGATCTGGATCAGGCAGCCGGCCCCGTCGGAAAGCTTTGGATCCCAGCCCACCGCGCCGCGGTGGCTCAGGTTCTTCAGCACGTTCAGGCCTTGCTCGACTATGGCGTGCGACTTCTTGCCCTTGATGTGCGCGACAAAGCCGACGCCGCAGGCGTCGTGCTCATGCGAAGGGTGATAGAGGCCTTGAGGCGCGCTCATCTCAGACGAGGAATCTTACAGTTGTTGCGGTGCAGCGACAATGGCTCGGCGCACCGCCGCGGGCTCGATGTCGGCGCGCAGCCTCGCGCGGCCGATCGACTCGAGCAGTACGAAGCGCGTCCTGCCTTTGGCCGCCTTCTTGTCGAGCGCCATCAGCTCCATCAGCCGCTCAGGAGCAAGCGCAGGACCCGCCACTGGCAGCCCGGCGCGCCCGAGCAGCTCGCGCACGCGCGCGACTTCATTTTTTTTCAAGTGACCCGTGAGCATAGATAACTCGGCGGCCATCACCATGCCGGCGGCGATCGCCTCGCCGTGCAGCCAGGCACCGTAGCCGGTGGCCGCCTCGATGGCGTGGCCGAAGGTGTGGCCGAAGTTGAGGAGCGCGCGCTCGCCCGCCTCGCGCTCGTCGGCGGCGACGATGCGCGCCTTGAGCTCGCAGCAGCGCTTCACCGCGTATACCAATGCCTCGCGCTCGCGCCGCAACAGCTGCTCGATATTCTTTTCTAGCCAGTCCACGAACGGCGCGTCCAGCGCGAAGCCGTACTTGATCACCTCGGCGAGCCCTGCGCGCAGCTCGCGCTCGGGCAGCGTGTCGAGCGTCGTGACGTCGGCAAGCACGGCGCAGGGCTGGTGGAAGGCGCCGATCAGGTTCTTGCCCTGCGGATGGTCGATCGCGGTCTTGCCGCCGACCGACGAGTCGACCTGCGCGAGCAGCGTGGTCGGCACCTGCAGGAACGCGATGCCGCGCTGGTAGATGGCGGCGGCGAATCCCGCCAGATCGCCGATCACGCCGCCGCCGAGCGCGACCACGAGCGCGTCGCGGCCGAGGCGGGCCGCGACCAGCTGGTCGATCAGCTGCTCGAGCGCGCGCCAGCTCTTCGAGCGCTCGCCGTCGGGCAGCACGATCTCGGCAAGCCGGGCGTTGCCGAGTGCCTGCTTCACCTTCGCGAGGTAAATAGGCGCCACCACGTCGTTCGTGACCAGCGCAGCGGCGCCCCCGACGAGGTAAGGGGCGTAGAGATCGGCGCGCGTGATCAGCCCGGCGCCGATGTGGATCGGGTAAGAGCGGCTGGCCAGCTCTACGCGGAGGCTTTCCATCGCTCCCGGAGCTCCTCGACCAGCACGCGCGCCAGCGCCTGCACGCTCTGGCGGCGCGTGTCGACCACCAGGTCGGCGATCTCGCGGTACAGCGGATCGCGCTCGGCGTAGAGGCTCTTCAGCTTGGCGAGCGGGTCGGCCGTGGCGAGCAGCGGCCGGTTGCGGTCGTGCCGCACGCGCTCGTAGAGGTCCTCGGCCCGGGCGCGCAGGTACACGACCACGCCACCCGCGGCGAGGCGCCGGCGGTTTTCGGCGGCGAGCACCGCGCCGCCGCCGGTGGCGAGGACGATGCCATCGAGCGCGGTGAGCTCGGCGAGCACCTGGGTCTCGCGCGCGCGAAAGCCGGGCTCGCCCTCGATGTCGAAGATCAGCGGCACGCGCACGCCGCAGCGCACCTCGATCTCGCGGTCGGCGTCGACAAAGCGCAGCTTCAGGCGCCGCGCGAGCAGGCGCCCGACGGTGGTCTTGCCGGCGCCCATCATGCCGACCAGGTAGAGGCTTTTCGCGCCCAGCATGACGGCATTGTAGGAACAAAAACGGCCGGGGGGTCCCGGCCGCGGCGCCGCCCGCCTGGGCGGCAGTCGAGAGTGGCGATTCAGCGAATAGTGAGGCGCTCGTTGACGATGCGCGGCGTGATGAAGATCAAGAGCTCGCTCTTGTCGGCCTGCACCACGGTGTTCTTGAACAGCCAGCCGATCAGCGGCAGGTCGCCGAGGAACGGGATCTTGGTGATCGCGTTCTGGTCGTTCTGCTCGTAGATGCCGCCGATCACCACGGTGCCGCCATTCTCCACCAGCACCTCGGTCTTGACGTGCTTGGTGGAGATCGCGCCGCCCGCGGTGGCGGTGGCCGGCTGATCCTTGTTGACGTCGAGGGTCATGATCACGTTGCCGTCCGGCGTGATCTGCGGCTTCACCTTCAGCGCGAGCACCGCCTTTCGGAACGCGACTGCAGTGGCGCCCGACGAGGTGGCCTGCTGGTAGGGGATCTCCGTGCCCTGCTCGATGATCGCCTCGACCTGATCGGCGGTGAGCACCCGCGGGCTGGCGATGACCTTGCCCTTGCCGTCGGCCTCCAGCGCCGACACCTCGAGGCTCAGCACGCGGCTCATCGAGCTGTTGAACAGCACGAAGGAGAACTGCCCGGCGCTGAAGCCGTTCAGCGGGCCGGCGGGGAAGTTCGACTGCAGGCCGTTGCCGGTGAGGAGCGGCGTGCCGCCGACCAGGCCGGCGGCGGTGGCGGTGTTGCCGAGCTCGGCCCCGACGTTGAGGCGCGCGCCCTGCACGCTTCGGCCGGCGTTCTTCTCCGCGTAGCCGAAGCGCACGCCGAGGTTGCGCGTGAAGGTCTCGGTGGCCTCGACGATGCGCGCCTCGATCATCACCTGGCGCACCGCGACGTCGATCTTGGCGAGCAGGCGCCGCACCTCCTCGAGCCGCCCGGGCGTGTCCTGCACGAACAGCGTGTTGGTGCGCGCGTCGACCACCGCGCTGCCGCGCTTGGAGAGGATGCGCTGGTTCGGGTCGGAGAGCAGCTTCTGCACGTCCTGCGCCTTCTGATAGTTCATCTGGAACGACTCGGTGCGCGTCTGCTCCAGGTCGGAGATCTGCTGCGCCGCCTCGAGCGCCAGCTTCTCGCGCGTCGCCAGCTCGTCGCGCGGCGCGATCCAGATCACGTTGCCGCTGCGCCGGCTGTCGAGGCCGCGCGTCTGCAGGATGATCTCGAGCGCCTGGTCCCAAGGCACGTCTTTCAGACGCAGGGTGATGTTGCCCGCCACCGTGTCGCTGGTGATGATGTTCAGGTCGGTGAAGTCGGCGATCACGTTGAGTACCGCGCGCACTTCCACGTTCTGGAAGTTGAGCGACAGCTTCTCGCCGGTGTACTGGCCGCGGCGCGCGCCGCGCGTGTCGGGCGTGACCGGCTTTACCTCGACCACGAACTGCGTGTCGGACTGGTAGGCGGTGTGCTCCCACTGCCCCTTGGGCTCGATCACCATGCGCACGTTCTCGCCCTGCTGGAAGGTGCTCACGGCGTTGACCGGGGTGCCGAAGTCGATCACGTCGAGGCGCCGGCGCAGGTTGTCGGGAAGCTGGGTCTTGAGGAAGTCGATCACCAGGTTCGCCCCTTGTGTGCGGATGTCGATGCCGGTGCTCGAGTCGGACAGGTCGACCACCACGCGCCCCTCGCCGCCGCGGCCGCGGCGGAAGTCGACGTCGCGCACCGCGTGCTTGGCGTCGGCGCGGCCCTCGGCGAACTGGGCTACCTGGCCGCCCGGCGTCGGCGCCGCGGCGGCCGGCGGCGACAGCGTGATCACGATGCTGCGGCCGTCGATGCTGGTCTCGTAGGCCACCGGGCGGCGCAGGTTGAGCACGAGGCGCGCGCGGTCGCTGCCTTGGACCACGTTCATGCTGCGCAGCTCGCCCTGGCCAATGTCCTGCGAGGCGCGGCCGAGCGCGTTGACGGTGTTGGGCAGGTCGAGCGCGATGCGCGCCGGGTTGGCGACCGCGAAGTTCGGCGGCACGGCGCCGAGCGGGTCCTTGGTAGTGATGCGCACCACCACCTTGCCCGCCTGCTCGCTGACGTCGAAACCCTCGAGGCTGTTGGACTGCGCCAGCGCCAACCCGGCGCCGGCGAGCCACAAGGCGATCGCGGAGAGAAGCTTTTTCGTTTTCATCTTTTCGCCTCCACCAATTGCAGCGAGCTCGAGCGCTCGACCCACTCGCCGCCGCTGTCCTGCACCAGTTCCTTCAGGCTGATCTGGGCCTCGTCGATGGCGGTGATCACGCCGAAGTTCTGGCCCATGTAGTTGCCCTTCTTAACGCGGTACAGGTTGGGCCCCGCCTTGACCAGCGCGAAGGTCTCCTTTTCCTGGGTGATGGTGCCGAGCATCGTGATCGACTCGAGCGGGAACGACTCGAGCGGCTCCTTCACGCGCTTCTCCTGCTCGAGCAGCTTGGCGGCGGTCGCCGAGGTACCTCTCGCCGACTGCGCCACCTCGATGCGCTCGGAGCGGAACGGGTCGACCTGGCCCTCGCTCGTGTAGGGCACCGGCTCGTAGGGCTTGACCTGCGGCAGCGGCGGCACCTGGCCGCGGAAATCCTTGGTGAGCTGCGCCAGTTCCTGCTTCAGGTCGCCGTGCTCGTCGCCGCCGCAGCCGGCGAGCGCGAGGGACAGCGCGGCGGCGAGCGCGGCGCGGCTCATTTCTTGGCCCCTTTGGCACCGCCCTTCTTCGAACCGGCCTTGCGCTGCGCCGCCACCTCTTCGTCGTCGAGGTAGCGGAAGGTGCGCGCGGTGGCGTCCATCACCAGCACGTCCTTCTGCGCCTGGATGGTGACGTCGTTGAGCGTCACGATGCGTGGCAGCTGGCCGACGTCGCTCGCAAAGGCGCCCATGTCGTGGTAGTTGCCGATCACGCGCACGGTGATCGGGCGCTCGGCGTAGAACTCGCGCGTGATCTCGTTGGGCGCCGGGCGGAACAGCTCGAACTGCAGGCCGCGACCGAGCCCGGCCTGGTTGATGTCGACCAGCAGCGAGGCCACCTCCGACTTGTTGGGCAGCTGCTTGAGCAGCGCGCCGAACTGGGTGTCGATCTCGCGCAGCTGCTGGCGGTGCAGGTCGAGGTTGATCGCCTGCTTCTTCTTGCCGAGGTATTCCTCCTTCAGCTTCACTTCCTGGTTCTGCAGCCGCGCCAGCTCCTCGCGCTGGTCGTTGTTGTGCAGGAAGAAGCCGGCCACCGGGATGGCGACCAGGATCGCGATCAGCACTAGCAGCTTGGGCGCGGCGTGCCAGGTGCCGGCGTCCTTCCAGTTGGTGCGCTTGATCTCGTCGAGCAGCGCGTTGAAGTTGAAGGCCATGGCGTTACCCCTTCTTCGCCGCCGCGCCCGGCTTGGGCGCGGGCGCCTTGTCGGCCGCCTTGTCGACGGCGGCGCGCTTGATCGACAGGTTCATGTTGAATTCAGACACTCGGCGCTTGTCGACCGTCGAGGCCTTGACCTCGATCAGCTCCGGGTTGGCGAGCCACGGCGAGGACTCGATGTTGCGCATCAGCGTCGAGACGCGCGCGTTCGACTGGGCATAGCCGACGAGACTGACCTTGAGGCCCTTCTGCGCGATCGACTTCAGGTACACGCCCTCGGGCATCTGCTTGACCAGCTGGTCGAGCAGGTTGACGGTCTGCGCGCGATCCGCCTGCAGGGTCTCGATCACCTGCTTGCGCGCGAGCAGCGCCTGGATCTCGTCCTTGAGCTTGTTGATCTCGGCGATCTCCTTGTCGAGCTTGGCGATCTCGCCCTTGAGGAACTTGTTGCGCCCGTCCTGGGCGTCGATCTTCTCGGCGAAATAGGTATGCATGGCGCCGACGACCAGCAGGCCGATGACGGCGGCGCCGCCCGCGATCCCGTAGAAGTGGTTGCGCGAGCGCTTGCGGCGCTCCTCGCGGTGCGGCAGCAGGTTGACGCGGGCGGTGCTCATGACGGATCGAATCTCCGCATCGCCAGGCCGCACGCCACGATCAGCGAGGGCGCGTCGACCATCAGCCGCTTGAGCTGCACCCGCGGCGAGGTCTGCATCTGCGTGAACGGGTTGGCGACGCTGCAGGTGACCTGCGCGCGGGTGTTCACCACCTCGTCGAGCCCCGGGATCACCGCCGAGCCGCCGGCGAGCAGGATGTGCTCGACGCTGTGGTACTGCGTTGAGGTGAAGAAAAACTGCAGCGCGCGCTGGATCTCGCCCGACAGGTTCTCCATGAACGGGCGCAGCACCTCGGCCTCGAAGTCGTCGGGCAGGCCGCCCGAGCGCTTCGCGTTCTCGGCTTCTTCCGGGCTCATGCCGTAGCGCGTCACGATCTCCTGCGTGAGCTGGTTGCCGCCGAAGGCCTGCTCGCGCGTGTAGACCGACTGGTCATTGCGCAGCACGGTCACTTGCATCACGTTCGCGCCGACGTCGACCACGGCGATGTTCTGGTCCTTGCCGGCGCTGGGCAGCGCCTGCACTACCAGCGACAGCGCGGTCTGCTGCGCGAAGGCCTCGACGTCCATCACCAGCGCCTTGAGGCCGGCGGAATCGGCCACCGCAACGCGGTCCTCGACCTTTTCCTTGCGCGTCGCCGCGATCAGCACTTCCTGCTCCTCGGGGTTGGTCGGCGAAGGCCCAACCACCTGGAAGTCGAGGTTCACTTCCTCGAGCGCGAACGGGATGTACTGGTTCGCCTCGCTCTCGACCTGCACCTCGAGCTCTTCCTCGCGCAGCGTCGCCGGCACCACGATCTTCTTCGTGATCACCGCGCCGGTGGGCACCGCCATCGCGACGTGCTTGGTGCGCGTGCCGAGTCGCTTGTGCGCGCGGCGCACCGCGTCGGTCACCGCCTCGAGGTTGTTGATGTTGCCGTCGACGATCGCGTCCTTTGCGAGCGGCTCGATGGCATAGCGCTCGACGCGATAGCCTCCCTTGCCCGCGTCGACGATCTCGAGCATCTTCACGGAGGACGAGCTGATATCGAGCCCGAAGAGCGGCGGCGCCTTGGGCTTGAACAGGTCGAATGCCATTCCGTTTTCCCCCCTGATTTCCCTTTGCCTATCGCACCTTAGGCGCGATACGTAGAATTAGCGTGAGATGCTAGCAACAACCCCTCCGGGTGTCTAGTTAATTATCCACGAGGGGGGAAGCGCTATGATCCGACGTCCCATGCAGCGTATGCAATAGCGGGCCGAGACAGGTCTAACTCCGCGATGTGGCTCCGCTTTCTCGCCTTCCCACTGGCGCTTCTCGCCGGCCTGGTAGCCGCCGGGCTGCTCCTGCTCGGGCTGGTGGTCGTCCTCGCCTATCCGAACCTGCCCGAGCTCGGCGCGCTCACCGCGTACCAGCCGAAGGTCCCCCTGCGCATCTACACCGCCGAGGGGGTGCTGATCGGCGAGTTCGGCGAGGAGCGCCGCGCGGTGGTGTCGATCGCCGAGGTTCCAGAGCAGCTCAAGCAGGCGATCATCGCCGCCGAGGACGAGCGCTTCTACCAGCACCCGGGAATCGACTACCTCGGCGTGCTGCGCGCCGCCTACGCCAACCTGGTCTCGGGCGGCCGGCGCCAGGGCGCGAGCACTATAACCATGCAGGTGGCGCGCAACTTCTTCCTTTCGTCGGAGAAGACGCTGACGCGCAAGCTCTACGAGGCGCTGCTCGCCTTCAAGATCGAGCACAGCCTGAACAAGGAGCAGATCCTCGAGCTGTACGTGAACCAGATCTACCTGGGGCAGCGTGCCTACGGCTTCGGCGCTGCCTCGCAGATCTACTTTGGCAAGGCGCTCAACCAGCTGACCCTTGGCGAAATCGCGATGCTCGCCGGGCTGCCCAAGGCGCCCTCGATGTACAACCCGATCGCCAACCCGCAGCGCGCGAAGCAGCGCCAGCACTATGTCCTGCGACGGATGAGCGAGCTCGGCTACATTTCCGCAGCGCAATACGATCAGGCGTACAAAGCGCCGCTGCGCGCCCGCCGGGAAGTTAATGAGTACTCGCTTCACGCTGAATTCCTGGCGGAGATGGTCCGCCAGGCGCTTGCCGAGCACTACCCCGAGGATGTCTATACGCGCGGATTCCGCGTTTACACGACGCTGCGCAAGGCCGACCAGGAGGCCGCGTATGAATCGCTGCGCAAAGGGGTACTCGATTACGACCGCCGACAGGGCTACCGAGGGCCCGAAGGCTATGTCGAGCTGCGGCCTGGGGCGGGCGATGAGGAGTTCGACGAGGCGCTCGAGGGCCATCCCGACTCGGACGACCTGCTCGCAGCGGTGGTGCTATCGGTCGATGCGAGGCAGGTCGAGACGGCGCTGCGCACGGGCGAAAAGGTGGTGGTCGCGGGCGAGGGGCTGCGCTTCGCGGCGCGCTCGCTCGATCCGAAAGCCGGCTCGCAGCGGCGCATCCGCCGCGGCTCGATCGTGCGCGTTCAGCGCGAGGGCAAGAGCTGGCAGATCACCCAGCTGCCCGAGGTCGAGGCGGGGTTCATCTCGCTCGACCCGCAGGACGGCGCGATCCGCTCGCTGGTCGGCGGCTTCGACTTCTGGCGCTCCAAGTTCAACCACGTGACGCAGGCCTGGCGCCAGCCGGGATCGTCGTTCAAGCCGTTCATCTACTCGGCGGCGCTCGAGAAGGGCTTCACGCCGGCGACCGTGATTCCCGACGAGCCGGTGGTGCTTGAGGCCGAGGAGACCGGCAGCCAGCGCTGGGAGCCGAAGAACTACGACGGCAAGTTCGAGGGCCCGATGCGCCTGCGGACCGCGCTCGCCAAGTCGAAGAACATGGTGTCGATCCGCATCCTCGACGCGATCGGCGCGAAGTACGCGCGCGAGTACGTGACGCGCTTCGGCTTCGACGCCGAGCGCCACCCGCCCTACCTGACGATGGCGCTGGGCGCGGGCTCGGTCACGGCGTGGCAGATGGCGCGCGCCTACTCGGTGTTCGCCAACGGCGGCTACATAGTGCAGCCCTACTTCATCCACAAGATTGTCGACGACCGCGGCAACGTGCTCGCGCTCGCCGAGCCGCGGCGCGCCGGCGACGAGGCGCTGCGCGTCATCGACCCGCGCAACGCTTTCATCATGGACAACATGATGCAGGACGTGACGCGCATCGGCACCGCGGCGCGCGCCGCGCGCCTAGGACGCAGCGACATCGCGGGCAAGACCGGGACCACCAACGAGTTCGTCGACGGATGGTTCGCCGGCTATCAGCCGGCGCTGGTCGGCATCGCCTGGGTCGGCTTCGACCAGCCCAAGACGCTCGGCAAGAACCAGACCGGCGCGGTGGTCGCGCTGCCGATCTGGGTCGGCTACATGGAGAAAGCGCTCAAGGACGCGCCCGAGATACCGCGCGAAATGCCGCCCGGCATCGTGGTGCTGCCGACCGGCCCGTTCCCGACCGTCGCCGGCGAGACCCGCCTGGTGCCCGAGTACTTCTACCAGGAAGCAGTGCCGCCGCCCGAGATGCTGCGCCCCATTGCTCCGGCGACCGCCCCGCCGGCGCCGCTGCCCGAGGTGGTCGTCCCGCCCTCCTAAGGCCGCAGCAGCACCGGCTGGCCGGCGTGCGCCGAGACCAGCTTCGAGAGCGCCGAAAAGAGTTCCGCGCCGTCGCGCGTGTCGCGCCAGGCGGCGCCGTCCCAGCGGAAGTGGAAGCCGCCCGAGCGCGCCGCCACCCACAGCTCGCGCATCGGCGCCTGGCGGTTGAGCACCATGCGCGAGCCGTCGGCGAACTCGATCTCGAGCACACCGCCGTCCTTGCGCGTCGCGTCGGCGTCCACGCCGCTTGCCTCGAGCGCCGCCTCGATGCGCTCCAGCGTCCGCTCGGCGGCGGCGGCGAACTCGGTCTCGTCCATGGGATACCATCGCGATTTTATGCGCTTGCTGCCTGCAGTTACGCGGTTACTTCTCATGGTCGCCGCCCTGGCTGCCGCAGCCGCGTGCGGTCAGAGGGGGCCGCTCTACCTTCGCGACAACCCGCCCGCCGGGGTGAAGCCGCCGCAGAAGCGCGACACCTACAAGCCCGTGCCCTACCCCGAGTCGCTCAAGGAGCGGCCGGAAGAAGAAACACAGCCGAAGTGAGCTTCGCCTATCGCAGCGGCATGCTGTGCGCCGAGCAGGTGCCGCTCGATGAGCTCGCGCGCCGCTTCGGCACGCCCTGCTACGTCTATTCGCGCGCCGCCATCGAGGGCGCGTATCGCGAGTTCGCCGCCGAGGCGCGCGGGCGCAGCGCGCAGATCTGCTACTCGGTCAAGGCCAACTCGAACCTGGCGGTGCTTGCGCTGCTCGCGCGACTCGGCGCGGGCTTCGACATCGTTTCCGGCGGGGAGCTCGCGCGCGTGCTCGCGGCGGGCGGCGAGGCGCGGCGCACGCTCTTCTCCGGCGTGGGCAAGAGCGCCGCGGAGATCCAGTACGCCCTCGAGCAGGGCATCGGCTGCCTCAACATCGAGTCCGAGCCGGAGCTCGAACGCGTCGATGCAATCTCGCGGCGGCTCGGGCGCCGCGCGCCGATCGCGTTCCGGGTCAACCCGGACATCGACGCGAAGACGCATCCCTATGTCTCGACCGGGTTGCGCGAAAACAAGTTCGGGGTCGCCCACGAGGACGCCGAGCGTCTCTACCGGCGCGCCGCCGGCATGGCGGGCATCGAGATCGTCGGCATCGGCTTTCATATCGGCTCTCTGCTGCTGGACACCGCCCCCTTCGTGGCGGCGATCGAGCGCGTCGTCGCACTGCTCGACCGGCTCGAGCAGGCGGCAATCCGGCTGCGGCACATCGACGTGGGCGGCGGCATCGGCATCCGCTACAAGGACGAGAAGCCGCAGCCGATCGCGGCGTTCGTCGCCGATGCGATGGACGCCCTCGGCAAGCGGCGCCAGACCCTCGTTTTCGATCCGGGCCGCTCGATCGTCGGCAACGCCGGCGCGCTCCTCACGCGGGTGGAGTACGTCAAGCGCGGCACGGCGCGCAGCTTCCTCGTGGTCGATGCGGCGATGAACGACCTGATCCGCCCGCCGCTTTACAGCGCATGGCACGAGGTGCGGCCGGTGCAAGAGGCGGAATCCGCCGCGAGCGCCCCTGTTTACGACATCGTGGGCCCGGTGTGCGAAAGCGCGGATTTCCTGGCGAAGGACCGGCGCATCGCGGCACGCGAGGGCGACCTGCTCGCGATCATGTCGGCCGGGGCCTACGGCATGGCGATGAGTTCCAACTACAACTCGCGCCCCCGCGCCGCCGAGGTGCTGGTCGACGGCGCGACGGCGCACTTGGTGCGCCGCCGCGAATCGGTCGACGAGCTGTTTGCCGGCGAGCGAATTGCCCAATGAAATGCGCGACAATGCGCCTCTTGCGTGTCTGAGACTCCCTCCGTGACCCCGGCCCGCCGTCGCGTCCTGATCGCCAGCGCGCTGCTGGTGGCGCTCGCCGTCGGCGCCGTCGCGGCGTACTTCAGCACCGACATCCGGGCCAAGGAGGGGCGCAAGGCCGCCAAGGGCCCGCCGCCGGTTCCGGTCACGGTGGCGCGCGCTTCGCAGGAAACGGTGCCCATCCGGCTCGCGGCGATCGGCAATGTCGAGGCCTTCCTCACGGTCGCCCTCAAGGCGCGCGTCGACGGCCAGATCGTCGAAGTGAATTTCCGCGAGGGCGAGGCGGTCCAGAAGGGCGACGTATTGTTCCGCATCGACCCACGGCCCTACCAGGCGACGCTGCGCCAGGCCGAGGCCAACGCGCTGCGCGACCGCGCGGCGCGCGACCAGGCGCGCTCGCAGGACCGCCGCTACCAGGAGCTGCTCGCCAAGAACTTCGTCTCGAAGGAGGCCTACGCGCAGATTCGCACCAACGCCGAGACCGCCGAGGCGACCGCCAAGGCGAGCCAGGCCGCGCTCGAGAACGCGCGCCTTAACCTCGAGTACTGCACCATCGCCTCGCCGCTCGACGGCTACGTCGGCAAGGTGCTGCTGCAGGCGGGCAACCTGGTCAAGGCGAACGACGTCAACGCGCTGGTGGTGATCAACCAGGTGAGGCCGATCTACGTCAACTTCGCGGTGCCCGAGCAGAACCTTCCCGAGGTGCGCAGGCACCACGCCGCGGCGCCGCTGCGCGTCGACGTGACGAGCGCCGACCCGGCGGTGCCGGCGGTCGAGGGCCGGCTGATCTTCATCGACAACGCGGTCGACCCGAGCACCGGCACGATCCGCATGCGTGCGCAGTTCGACAACAGCGACGCCACGCTCTGGCCCGGCCAGTTCGTCAACGTCAGCGTGCAGCTCTACGAGCAGGCCGACGCCATCGTCATTCCGGCGCAGGCGATCCAGACCGGCCCCGAGGGCCAGTACGTCTACGTGATCGGCGACGACATGCTCGCCGAGGTGCGGCGCATCAAGGTGCAGCGCGCCGACGGCGAGCGCGCCATCGTCGCGAGCGGCCTCGCCAAGGGCGAGCGCGTGGTGACGCGCGGCCAGCTGCGGCTCGGGCCGAAGACGCGCGTGCAGATCGGCAGCAAGCCCGGGGCGGAACCGGCGTGAACTTCTGCGAGCCGTTCGTCCGGCGGCCGGTGATGACGGTGCTGGTCATGGCCGGCATCCTGATCTTCGGCCTGGCGGGCTATCGCCTGCTGCCGGTGTCGACCCTGCCGAACGTCGACTTCCCCACCATCCAGGTCACGGCCGAGCTGCCCGGCGCGAGCCCGGAGACGATGGCCTCGGCGGTGGCGACCGTGCTCGAGCGCCAGTTCTCGACCATCGCCGGCATCGACGAGATGACCTCGGTGAGCGGCCAGGGCGTCTCGCGCGTCACCATCCAGTTCAACCTCGACCGCGACATCGACGCGGCGGCGCAGGACGTGAATTCGGCGATCGCCTCGGCGGCGCGCCAGCTGCCGGCGACGATGCCCGCGCCGCCGTCGTTCCGCAAGGTCAATCCGGCGGACTTCCCGGTGTACTACCTGGCGCTTACCTCGCAGACACTGCCGCTTTCCGCCGTCAATGAGTACGCCGAGACCTACCTCGCGCAGCGCATCTCGACGATCAACGGAGTCGCGCAGGTCCAGGTCTTCGGCCAGGCGAAGTATGCCGTGCGCGTGCAGGTGGACCCGAACGCGCTCGCCGCGCGCGGCGTCGGCATCAACGAGGTCGAGCAGGCCGTGTCGCAGGCCAACGTCAACCTTCCCACCGGCACGCTTTATGGCAAAGACCGGATGTTCGCGGTGCAGGCGACGGGCCAGCTCAACGACGCCGCAGCGTTCCGGCCGATCATCGTTACCTACCGCAACGGCTCGCCGATACGCCTGCAGGAGCTGGGCCAGGTCGTCGACGGCGTGCAGAACGACAAGCTGGCGGCAACATTCAAGGGCAAGCGCGGCATCGTGCTCGCCATCCAGCGCCAGCCGGGCACCAACACCATCGAGGTGGTCGACAACGTCAAGCAGCTGCTGCCAACTTTCCGCGCGGAGGTACCGCCGGCGGTCGACATCGAGACGCTGTACGACCGCTCGCTCACCATCCGCGCCTCCGTCGACGAGGTGCAGTTCACGCTGTACCTCGCGCTGATGCTGGTGGTGCTGGTCATTTTCCTGTTCCTGCGCAACGTCCCGGCGACGGTGATCCCGGCGCTCGCCTTGCCGATGTCGATCATCGGCACGTTCGCCGTGATGTATCTGTTCGGCTACAGCCTCGACAACATCTCGCTCATGGCACTCACTTTGTGCGTCGGCTTCGTGGTCGACGACGCGATCGTGATGCTCGAGAACATTACCCGCCATCTCGAGCAGGGCAAGAGCGTGATGCAGGCGACGCTCGACGGCTCGCGCGAAATCGTTTTCACCATCATCTCGATGACGATCTCGCTCGCGGCGGTGTTCATCCCGGTGCTGTTCATGGGGGGAATCCTCGGCCGCCTGCTGCACGAGTTCGCGGTGACCATCATGGCCGCGGTGCTCATTTCAGGTTTTGTCTCGCTCACCCTCACGCCAATGATGTGCAGCCGGATCCTGCGCCCGCACCGAGCCGACGCGCGCCACGGACGGCTGTACATGGCGTTCGAGCGCGGCTTCGACGCCTGGCGCGACGCCTACGACCGCTCGCTCACCTGGACGCTCAGGCACCAGCGCCTCGTGATGCTGGCGTTCCTCGGGGTGTGCATCGCCACCGGCGTGCTGTTCGCGCGCGCCCCCAAAGGCTTCCTGCCGAGCGAGGATTCCGGCCAGTTGTTCTGCTTCGTCGAAGGACCCCAGGACATCTCGTTCGACGCGATGCTCGATCTGCAGCGCCAGGTGGCCGATATCGTGCGCCGGGATCCGAGCGTAGAGGCCGTGATGTCGTTCACCGGGGCCACCGGATTCTCGCCTTCGCTCAACGTCGGACGCATGACCGTTACGCTGAAGCCGTTCAGGGAGCGCAAGAGCGCCGACGAAGTAGTGCGCGGCCTGCGGCCGAAGCTCACGGCAGTGCTCGGCGCCAAGGTGTTCATCCAGAACGTGCCAGCGCTGCGCATCGGCGGCGCGCTCACCAAGAGCCCCTACCAGTACGTGATGCGCAGCGCGAGCATCGACGAGCTCTACCAATGGGCGCCGACCATCGAGCAGAAGCTGCGCTCGATGCCGGGCCTGGTCGACGTGACCAGCGATCTGCAGATCACGCGGCCGGAGGTGACCGTGCAGATCGAGCGCGAAAAAGCTTCGTCGATGGGCGTTTCGGCGCAGTCGATCGAGATGGCGCTCAACAACGCCTACGGCGCGCGCCAGGTGTCGACCATCTACACCGCGACCAACCAGTACTGGGTGATCCTCGAGCTCGCGCAGCACTACCAGACCGACCCGTCGCAGCTGCCGATGCTCTACGTGCGCTCCTCGACCGGCGCGCTGGTGCCGCTCAACGCGGTCGCCAAGCTGAAGTACGGCGTCGGCCCGCTGCAGGTGACGCACCTCGGTCAGCTCACCTCGGTGACCTTCTCCTTCGACCTGCGCCCGGGCGTCGCGCTGTCGCAGGCGATCGCCCAGGTCGGAAGCGCGATGCGCGAGCTGCAGGTCCCGGCCACGCTCTCCGGCACCTTCTCCGGCACCGCGCAGGCCTACCAGAGCTCTCTGCAGGGCATGGGCATCCTGCTGGTGCTGTCGATCGTCGTCATCTACCTCGTGCTCGGCATCCTGTACGAGAGCTTCATCCACCCGCTCACCATCCTGTCGGGCCTGCCGACCGCGGGCCTGGGCGCCCTTATCACGATCGAGGCGTTCCGTAACCTCGGCTTTCCCGTCGAGCTGAACATGTATGCGTTCGTCGGCATCATCATGCTGATCGGCATCGTCAAGAAGAACGCGATCCTGATGATCGACTTCGCCATCGAGGCGCAGCGCAATGCAGGCATGGCGCCCCAGCAGGCGATCCACCAGGCGGGCCTGATCCGCTTCCGGCCGATCATGATGACCACCTGCGCGGCGCTGATGGGCAGCCTGCCGATCGCCATCGGCTTCGGCGCGGGCGGCGGCGCGCGCATGCCGCTCGGGCTCGCGGTGGTGGGCGGCCTGCTGCTTTCGCAGGTGCTCACGCTCTACATCACGCCGGTGATCTACCTCTACTTCGAGCGCCTGCAGGGCTGGCTCGCCGGCCCGCAGGACAAGGAGTCGGCCGCTGCCGCTCGGCCCCGAGTCGCGTAGCCTCGCGGTGTTCTGCGACTTCGAGAACGTCGCGCTCGGCGTGCGCGAGGCGAAGTACGCGCAGTTCGACATGGAGAAGGTGCTCGAGCGGCTGCTGCTCAAGGGCTCGATCGTGGTGAAGAAGGCCTACTGCGACTGGGAGCGCTACAAGGAATTCAAGGCGACGATGCAC